>TARA_R100001594_G_scaffold10187_2_pt1 | contig 66643 bp, 104 predicted proteins | sample TARA_R100001594 | Tara Oceans TARA_R100001594 (sample SAMEA2622752) | marine metagenome | biome: marine biome (ENVO:00000447); feature: marine epipelagic mixed layer (ENVO:xxxxxxxxx); material: "saline water (ENVO:00002010), including plankton (ENVO:xxxxxxxx)" | depth 150 m | reverse complement strand
GTAAAACCTAGAGCTTTGCCCGTATCTCATACTAAATCAGTATAGAGTATACAACTCAACAGGAAAGTTATGTACAAAATAAACTATTTTTGACAATACTTAATTTTAAGAATAATAAAATAGTAAACTTATCTTATATGGTAATCAAGAAACCATCCGCTTTTGCATTCACTTTAATCTAGAGTATGAAGCGGAACATATCTATATTGATTAAAGGTTATTTTTGTAAAAAGGGGAGTGGTAACAAAATGTACGGAAAAGTAATATAAAATATAAATAGTTATACATTTTAATTACCATCCCCCAAACTTAAGAACTTCCTTATATATTATACCTCAGAATCTCCTCTTGTCAAGCCCACAATACACTGAAATCCAGCAATTAATGTAAACATTATTACTTTTTGTTGAAAAGTGAATGAGCTAAAGTTCCAAAGAAAACTACCTATACAAACATAGAACAAAATAGCATACATAAAAGTCTCAAATAACTTCATATTAGTACCTACAGATCATTAATAATACCCGTGTACTTAAGTATACAAACGGCGAAACGGTTTTCAGGCCAAAAAATTTCAAAAAAGTCAAAATAGTTTAAGTTTCAACAACTTTGCGGCATGTTTTATCTTTTTTATTTTAGGACTTGACTTCAATCCTCCAGTAAGTATAATGATATATGGGGATAGTCTCCCAACCAGTACCAAAATTGACCAATATATGTGGGAAATGAACCCAAAATTCAATAAAATAAAACAAAAATCACTTATTTGACGGGAACGTGGTTCAAATATGCGTTTTCCTATATACAGTAATACAAAGTATCCTTATTATTCTTACTGGTATGAAGGTGTATTATACAATAGTGTACTATTATTATGTATTCTCTTTACTCTTATATGTATGTTAACAATGTATTATCTTATATATTTGATAAGGGGAGTATGGGGATATATTAATAAAATAAAACCTAATTAAATAGAATTAAATAAATATACATAAACCGTACAGGTGTAGTTATTATGAGATGGGTAGATGCAGCAAAAAAATTCCTAACCACAATAGCATCTCAAGACATTGGGACTATTCAGCCGTTATTACAGGATAAAGTAAAACTAACAAGTTGGTCGTGTGATGTTGCTGGAAAACATAACACAATGGTGGCTTTACAAAACTTTTTTGATTTTGTAAAAGATATTAAGATTCAAATCATAAATACAGCATATCGTAATAAATATGTATGTATGGAATGTGAATTGTCTTACACAACAACTAATGTAGAAAAGAAACAAACCCGAACATCACCGATAGTATTCATTTTAGAATTCGATGACTGGGGAAAAATTAAACTAATTCGATTATATAGAATGAAAGAAGAGGTTAAGATATGATCACGTTAAGTAAGGAAGCAGTCTCAGAACTTCAGCGGATTATTAACGAAACTGAGGAATGTGATGATAAAAGCTATTTAAGAGTATCTATAGAAGGTGGAGGATGTTCAGGCTTTCAATATAAGCTGGGATTTATTGAATCTACAGGATATGATAGTCAGACAGATACCAAATATGAACAAGATGGAATTACTGTCATTGTAGATCGTAAGTCAGATCTATATATAGACGGTACTATTATTGACTATTATGATAATATTTATCAAAAAGGATTTGTATTTAATAATCCTAACGCGAATAAGACGTGTGGATGTGGAAGTAGCTTTAGTGCATAATAAACTATCATCGACTAAAGCTGACAAGATAAATATATATGGTATCATTATATTGATAATATTTACAATTTTGGGAGTTTTTGAACTGTTTAAGTGTCCAGAACTACCTAAGAATGAAGAAATAAGAAATAGTAATAAATTTCAAACCTTAGCGCAGTGACTTAATTTAACAAAAATATAAACCTTATGAAAGAGAGCGATAATACTAGTCTTTCTCTAGTATATATAGAGACTGCAACACAATACTTGGAAGCCATTGCTAATAAAGACCTAGAAACAATGGCCGATATATTTTCTCCAAATATTAACTTCTACAACTGGAACGTTCATGCTCAAGGTAAAGAAAAAGCAATAGAAGCAAATAGGATACACTTAGAATTAGTAGAATATACAAAAATAGATATATTAAATATTACATATAAGGATAAGTATGTCTGTCTTGAGACGGTGTTAAGTCATCGCTATATATTTGATGTGGCAGACGTATTCGATTCAATTATAAGAGGAAAGGGAACATCTATTACAAAGAGTATAGTTTATATAATAGAATTTAATGATGTGAAAAAGATAAAGTCTGTAAAAACTTATAAACTTAAGTAAGGAAACAATATGATAATTCTAACTGAAGTAGCACAAGTCCAACTTAAAAAGACCATAGAAGGTCAACCTGACTATTACGTAAGGGTAGGAATTGCGGGAGGTGGCTGTTCAGGCTTTGAATATAAGTTAGACCTATTTCCCAAAGAAGAACAAGATTCGGCAATATATAACAAATATGACTATGAAGGATTTAGTGTGTTAGTAGATAAAAAAGCCGAACTATATATTGATGGAACAACTCTTGATTGGTATGAAGATCCAATGAAACAGGGGTTTAAGTTTGATAATCCAAACGCAGTTAAAAGTTGTGGTTGTGGTAGTAGTTTTGGAATATCTTAGAGGCAATATTGATTAAGGAGTAAGAAATGGCACATGTAGTTTGTGAGCCTTGTTATAATTGTAAGTATACGGACTGCGTGGTTGTTTGTCCGGTTGAGTGTTTTTACGAAGGTGAAAAGATTCTTTACATTCATCCAGATGAATGCATCGATTGTGAAGCCTGTGTGCCTGAGTGTCCGGTCGAGGCAATTTTTAATGAAGAAGATGTTCCAAAAGAATGGGAAGGATTCATTGAACTCAATGCGGAGATGGCACCTAATTGTGAAGTAATTACAGAGAAAAAAGAACCTCTTATATAGTTTGGAGGAAACATATGAAAATGGCGATCTTTGTAGTATTGTTACTGTCTATGTTGGCAGTATTGAACCGTGTGGACTATATGATTTGGAAGAAATTTAATGATGAATAAAAAAGGTCTAACATTACTGGAAGTTTTGATTTCATTAGGTATTATTACCTTCGGACTACTTAGTATTTCTGCCCTATTTGTGGTCGGTGCGCGTAATATGAGAGAGGCGGAAATACAAGAGAGGTCAAGAATAGTAGCGGAAGAAGCATTTAATGATATCATAGCCTATAGAATGCTTGACACGCCCAAGTGGATTATGTACAATGAAGATGAAGGTATGTTTAATCAATCATTAGTTGAAACTATGCAATACCTACATATGACAGACCAAAAGCATAAGATGGAAGAGGTGGTGGGGTCTGTGTTTATTCTTGATCCTATTGGTGCGGCTAGTGTTAATTTTAATCATCCAACAATACAAAGTATTAATTATGGCAGTCCGAAGGTCATGCAGTAATGATACTAATTTATATTATTCTATTTTTAGCCGGATGGGGTTTAGGGACTTGGTTTTTCTACGCAATATCTACAAAGGATCGTTGAATGGAAGAATATAAAACAGATGTAGTAGCTATTATCGGTATTAACTTAGTAGTTATTATAGGTCTTGGTATATTGATTTATAACTATATCTAGAGGACGAGTAAATGATTGAAATTATCTTATTGGCGATTGCGGCGTTTTTTGGATCTTTTTTTATTAAGGATGGAGAATAAAATGAAGAATGTAATTATTACCTGTTGTCTGCTGCTTGTTTTTACCATCAGTACTAAGTCTGTCTCTGGATATGCTCAGTTCTATACAGCATTTAAAAAGGTCTATGTTACGGAAAATAGCCCAGAAGAGTTTAAAGCTCTGGTAACAAAAACAAAATGTGCTATATGTCATGATAGTACAAAGAAAACTCAAACTGGAAAAACCGATAAGAAGTTTCGTAATCCTTACGGGACTGCGCTGGATGCTCTATTGGGTAAAGAGGATAAAAAGGATAAGGAAAAAATTTATAATGCTCTGGAAACAATCTCAAGTGAAAAGGCATCAGATGCCGATAAGACATATGGAGAACGCATTAAAGAGTATAGCTTGCCTTACCCAATAAAAGAAGAAATAAAATACGGTTCAACATATGGATCTGACTATGAGTATGTCAAGTAAGTTTGGAATACTAATTGATTTTGCTTCTACAGCATTGGTGGTAGCATTTGTTACTAATAATGTAGCAGATGATCAAATAGACTTTATTGAAGTTAATAAAGTATCAGATAAAATACAAGAAAGTAGTATATATGCTGACATAGTTAATTATGCACACAATCCTACATTAGATATAAAAAATAGAATGACCTGTGCGCATGAAACTACGCATATGATTAATTCTGAGTTGCGTAATAAATATCGTCAAGAAACCGCTATAAATGCTTTTTATTTACCTACAGGATGGGCATTTGTTACGCATGAACCTAATATACGAAAAATACAAGCGGCCAACTTTATACCCGATAACGTTAGAGGCTATAGATATAACACATATATTACAGGAGCGAGAGAGTGGGATAAACAACCACTTTATATTATAGATGAATGGTGTGCATATATTAATGGGGCATTGGTTGGAATAGATGATATAAGGAGAGGAGTATATCGTGGGGGTAGAACGGATGGTGTTTCTGGATGTTTAGAACTCGGACTATATTCTGTTGGTCTTTGCATGGCAATAGAAAAATATGATAACACATATTGGAACGATAATAAACAATTTAGAGCTTTTATGAAGTGGAATTTACAACGAGCATATAATACTTATATGGCTGGTAAAGATTATCCAGAGTTTAAATGGAAAAAACAAGAAGAGTTTTTAAACCGCTTTCGTAATTCTAAAGAAACGGAAGAAATGCGCAATTTTATAACTAAATATTTTGATGGTATTGGACTGAAGTGAGTTATGATGAAAACTTATGAAATTAATGGTAGAGTGTATGATTGTTATTTTTATAACAATGGAGGAGGGGATGAAGGAGTTACTGTATTTAATCCACAGGGAGACTTACTATTTAAGTTTGATGAAAAAATTAATGGCAGAGAAATAGTATTTTTATTAAAGGGATATTCACTACAAAGATCTACACAGGGGGCGATTGGAGTCGATTGATAGCGGAAGTATTAGTTGCATTAACTGGTTGGTCGGCAGTCCAGTATAAAAGCCGATTAAATCCTTTAATTGCTGAACCTAGTTTTGCAATGGCAGCATAAGCTGCTGGGGTTATACAAGCCTCATTGCCCAATTGTATTGACTCAGATAATTCTGATAGGGACGACAAACCTGAATTAATCTAGTCTGATGGTTCTAATGAACCTGACTCAGATAATTCTGATAGCTTTGTTTTGCTGTGCGAATACAACAAACTAATAATGTAGACGCTAATATGGAATCTAGACAAGACGGGGGTTCAATTCCCCCCGCCTCCACTTTAGGAGTTGATAATGAAAATAATAATTGCAAGCGATCATCGTGGGTTTATAATTAAAGAAAGGATTTTCTTACAATTGTCTTCAGAACACTCTGTTTCTAACGCAGGGCCATTTAGTGAAAATAGTGTAGACTATCCAGATTTTGCAGCTATAGTAGCACATGAAATAAGCCAAGGATATGCAGACCGTGGAATTTTAGTATGTGGCACAGGCATAGGAATGGCAATAACAGCTAATAAATTTCCTTCTGTACGAGCAGCATCTTGCATGAATGAATTATCCGCAAAACTAAGTCGTCAACATAACGATTTAAACGTATTATGTATTGGGGCTGATTTATTAGGATTTGACGCTATTGATAAAATTGTAAATATTTGGCTACAAACAGACTTTGATGGTGATCGTCATGAGAGACGAATAAATAAAATACATAGCTATGATCGTTAATATTTATATTTCGCTCTTACAATGGTTATGTAGGCATAATTCTACCATGCTAGATCGAAACGGTATAAGGTTTTGCACTAAATGTAAAAAAAATATATATAAAATACCCTACTAAGGAGTATAATATAATAGAGTGCGCCTGTGCAGGGCACTACTATCCTCAATAAAACCAAGTTTTGGTACTTCTTGAGTGAGAGGATAGAAGAGACAAAAGTACTATTTTTAGTTACGCCTATATAGGGTAACATATTTTATCTCGCTTTTATAAGGAGAAATTCTATGACTGAAATTACATTAGCGCATAAAAATGCCAAACATTTTAGAGACTTATTCTTTCCTTTTTCTATAGGTTATGATGATTTCTTTGATCGGCTTAATACTACAGCCGAAACTCATCAATCTTCTGGTTTTCCCCCTTATAATGTAATAAGAAACGAGGGAAAAACTTATGTAGAAATAGCTCTTGCAGGCTATAAAAGATCTAATTTAGAAGTGGTAGTGCAAGACGGGGTTCTTTCTGTTTCTGGTAAAAAGGATGCACCAGAAGGAGATGGAAGGTCTTATAGAGGTATAGCCAATAGAAACTTTATTAAAAAGTTTACTTTGGGCGAGCATGTTGAAGTTAATTCAGCAGAATTTAATGATGGTATGCTAGTTATCGAGTTAGAGGAAATACTTCCTCCTGATAAGAAACCAAGACATATCTCGATTAAGTAAATTATTGTTTTGCTTGCCCTGCACAGGCTTTATTTTATACCCACAACACACAGGCTACGCCGCTACCTATTACCTCTTCTTTACCGCATGAATTTACACATGGAGCAAGACCTGTAAATCTTGTATCATATTTACTAAAGATAATACCCGTTGCTGGTGAATTAGACGAATAGGTATTAATTTGATAATTAGATCCTAACTGATTGTCTTTTTTAGGAGCAGCAACTAAAATACCACCATTATCAATAGGATTGGCAGTTATACATTTTGCAATAATATCAGACATTGATTTTCCTTTCAAAAAAAGCCGTACAAAATCTAAATACACCAAAAATATGCTCAAGGGGTTGACATTCTCTGACCGATGAGTATAATATAAGAAACGACCACTTTACTCTCACAGGAAACTCAAAAATGGTTAGAGCGATTTCAGTATGTCGGAGACGTAGTACGGGAAGTGTACTCCAGCTTGAAATTCCTTCAGAGGTTATTTCGCAAGCGGTAAAAGTAGCAGAAAACGAAACATGTGAAGATCAAGATTTAGAAGTAACTTTACATCTTATGAAGTATATAGCTAATCATTGTCCTAATTCTGGAGGTTGGGATGTTCAGGTGGAACCGTTATTCACTATTGTTAATGATGGCGATGATCTAGATACTCTTGAAGACAAATACAGTTATAATGAAGATATTAATAAGTATTGGGATTCGGTCGATGAAGATGATGATGATCTGTATATAGGAGATACAGAATGAGTAAAAAATATACTATAGATTGTTCTTGGGAAGTGTATGGTCATGTAGATGTAGAAGCAAATTCTCTTGAAGAGGCTATTTCAAAGGTAGAAAACGAAACAAAGCTATCTAATATTAATGCTGAGTATGTATCAGGGTCTTTTCAAATCGACAGTTCTACTTTTGAGGAATATGAAAATGAATAGCAAGGATAGCGTTGGTCAATACAAAAAAGTGTCAGATGTTATTAGCGATTTAAACGTAATGATTGTTGAAGCACCAATTAACTATAAATTTAAACGTCAGTTAGCAAATATGGTATTTAAAATTGAACAAGAAGAAACACTAAAAAATGTATATCAGTTCTTACATGAGATAGTTCATGGTATGTTTGGCGACAATGCCGAATGTGTAAAAAATGCAGAAGAACTAACGGCGAGTATGGAAGAGTGGTTTGCTACAGAACTTACACCTCATGACAATGCTGTCGATGATAGTGCAAGAACCTATTCAGAACAAATGCAAGACAATCTAGAGCCCATCAACTGGAACTATTAATATGTATCTGCTAACTTACAAACAAAGTGATGGTTATCCGGTCAGACTAGTGTTTGACTCAGAGGAACAAGCGGAGTATTGGGGTATGGTATACTCCATTTTAAATAACAGTTCAATCTATAAAGTAAGAGAGAATAAAAATTAAAAAGTTCTGGAAATTGTGGGCTAAAAGTTTAGGAGATAAGTCCAGCAAGCTAGACAAGGAAGCAGATATCGTAGCTATTATGAGAACCGTCATAGTTCTTATTAATATAATAACTTGTTTTTTTATTGTAGCCAATATAGTTAAAAACTGGTAAAGGGAGTTTAAATCTTATCATGGATGATAAAAAGATATATAGCTCACTCAACTCTGGGGGAGATTGCAAAAATATTATAAATTATCTTAGTAAAGTATTAAAGTGTGAAAATATATTTCATCCGACAGGAACTCCTAGAGGCGATATGTATTACGGAAAAAACAAGGTAGTAACGTACTATCGTCAGAATCTTAAAATTTATGCAGAAGTACCCAAACAACGAACTAAGTTTGTTTGCGAATGTTGTGATGAGGAAACGGCAGATTTTATTATCAGCGCCCTACGACATTGTATGCCTAGATACTGGGATGTAAAGGTGGGCGTATATGGTAATTGAAAAATGGTTCATTAGAACTTTACAGACATTGTTTGTGGTTGTGGTTGCTTTAGTTATTTCTGTACAGCATCAAAGGATTAAGAGTTGTGAGGACGATATTAAAACTATACAGAGGCTTCAATATCTTCAATGGAAAATTAAGATGTATGAAGATTTAAAGAGCAACCCTCCACCACCACTACAAGATAAGGATCTATTGCCAATACCAAAATTTACTCCTCCTAAAAATTCTGACAGGAGTTATGCGAAAAAAACATTAAAGGAGTCATAGATGACTAGAAATGTACAAATACATATTAGCAAGGATGAAATTGAAAAGTACATGACAACTGACAACGAATTGACTACAGGTTTAACAGTAGATGCAAGTCTAGAAGAAGACAATGTTATTTTTGATGTGTGGTGCATGGATTCTGCCACTAATAAAGCAGTAACTATTAAGAGCAATCGTTTATACACGGGTATGAATAGTGCGCAAACAGCATTCATGTGGTGTATATTTTTAGGTATTCTCACATATTTGACTAATATGATATTATATGCTGAATTATGGTATTATTAAATGAAACGTAGAAAATATTACGAATGTAAGATATATCTTGGTTCTGTGTCATTTACTAAAGACAAAACGTTTACACAAGATCAAGTGGAGATGTTTTGTGGAGAAATGCAGGAGAGTTATGATTACACTATACCTGTACGCATAACCCCTACAACTTTTGTATCGGAAAGTAATTATAAAGAAAGGGGATGGGAAATTGCGGCAATTGACTACCCTAAACTTCCTTATAATCAAAGACAAATACGTGGATGGATGAGAACTTTAGCAGAAGCATTGATCGTTAAATTTAAACAACATACCATTTGTATAGTGGATACAGATAATATTATTATGTTGGAGAATGAGTCTGTATTAACTACTTAAAAGGAGAGAATGGTATGAAACACAAAATTAGGGTATTGGTAGCAATATTTATATTTATACTTCTAAAGTATATCTACGAAGTATATTTTAATAATATACCAGCAGTAGTTGAATACCCCTTGCAATATCAAGCTCAATTAGATGTTATACATTCTATTAAAGAAGACAAAAAGGAAATGCAGATATTGTTTTTTACATCCAGAGAATGTCTTCCATGTATAAAAATGAAAAAAATAGTTTGGCCACATAAATCTATTCAGTCATCAGCGTCAGAATATTACAATTCACCCAAGATGCTCGATGCTTCTAATGTTGATAATCACAGCGATTTTGAAAGATATAATATACATGCAGTGCCTACAACTATTATCGTAGATAGCGAAGCAGAAGAGATGAAGCGATCTATTGGTTATATGGATGTAAAAGAATTATTAGAATTTCTTAAATAAATGAGAAAATATAATGTTAATTCATGAGTTCACACAGACGCATAACAAAGCAGACATTGAAACTAGAATATATCTAAACCTAGAAACTAAAAGTGTTGCATTTTACCAATATACATATAAGAAAGATAAAGTTTTAGATATTAATTCTATCAACATACCAATCAAAGAATTTGGTAAATTAACTAAAATGGCTTTAAAGTCCTATATTTTATTAATGCAAAAGTAATCTAATCTTTCTTACAATCGGAGCGATATTGTGGAAGAAGAAAACTACAAAATGGAATGTTATATATCAGGAGATATTCTATATTTAAATAGCCCTTTTGAGGTGTGGTTTGACAATGAACATTCCATGAGAGATTTACAACACAGTCTTCCTGATTCTTATACACATACATGTTATCAAAAAACTAACAACGGACAATGGCTTAAGATGGATACGCTTCAATGAACAGACTTAAAGGCACAATATGTTATTTGTGTGGTCCTATGGACCGTGTTCCAGATGGAGGAGTAGGTTGGAGAAAAAACATTACACCCATCTTAAAAGATATGGGTATTGGTGTGTTAGATCCTTCGGATAAACCAACAAGTTTTGCGCAGGAAGATAATGATTTCAGAACAGCTATTAATATAAAAAAGCTAGAAAAGAAATTTGATAATGTAAAAAAATCTATGAGAGATATTGCGGCTGTAGATTTAAGAATGGTTGATATTGCTCATTTTGTAATCATGTATATGGATATAGATGTTCATCTATGTGGCTCTTATCATGAGGCTTTTGTAGCTATTCAACAAAAAAAACCATTATTAATTGTTTGTAAGCAGGGTAAGTCTTTTATGCCTAATTGGATGTTTGGGGTCATGCCACATGAACATATGTTTGATGACTGGAATGATATGCTAAACTATATTAGCGCCGTTAATCTTGGATATGCTAAAGAACATTATAATAGATGGAGATTTTTTGATTTTGAAAAGGTTTATTTACACTAAAATTAAACCAAGAATAGGGGATACGACATAATGACTAAGCCTGATATGTTTGGGACCACTCTTACTAATTCTACTCCTCCACTAAATAGGTTTGAGCAAAAAGAACTATATTGTAAAATACAACAAGGGGATCAGGTTGCTAAAGACAAAGTTATTAATAGTTGCTTACCACTAGTAGTAAAATTAGCTCAACAATTTCGTATTAATAATAGACATATTGATACCGAAGATTTTATACAAGAAGGCAATATAGCGCTAATGAGTGCTGTAGATAATTGGAATATTGATAAAGGTAGCATAACCACAGTTGCTACTTGGTACATTAAAAATCGATTTATAGACTTAATTAGTGACGCAAATTATACCGTACAGTATCCATACAGTTTGCCTAGACGCGCATCTCGTGAATTAAGAAAGGTAAAAAATTGCCGTTCTCACAATATTGAATATGTGTCTGAGAAAACAGGATTAAGTAAAAACAGAGTACAAAAACTCTTATCTATTTCTCCTCCCGGCTCCAAACGTGTTAGCTTACATTGTCGAGATGCTGGTCGTATACACAGTAATGAACAAGAACAGGAAGAAGCGACAAAAAAGCCTTGTATAGGGGACTTAATCGAATTAATTAATAATAATTTAAGCGGAGATCAAAAGACCATTTTTTGTATGTGGTCAGGAATATTTAAAAAGAAAATAGGGCCAAAACAAATTGCCAAATCATTAGGTAAAAGCGAACAATATGTGTATGATAATATATACGGTGCTAAACGAATTCTTTCACGAATAGCCAAAAAGGCTAAAGCTCATGCCTAAATTTTATGTTTTTGACGGTGCTGAATATGCTGTATTAAATGCGGATAATGCTCTACAGGCATGTTTTAGATGTATACAGTATAGATTTCAAGGTATTCCTGTAAATGGGTTTTATAAAGTATCAGAACAAGGTTTTGACAATCATGATGAAGATGTTATATTTTCTTCAGATGAAGTGATTACGGGCTTTATTGATATGATGGAAAAGTCTTCTGAACACAAAATGTATCGAAAACGAAAAAAAGATCAAGAGGGGGATTGACATTTGCCGATACGTATGTATAATAGAAGGACACGTTCGACGTAGGCAACCACATATCAAGGAGTGTAAGGATGAAATCTGTTCAAGAACTCAAAACCCTCGTTCGATCCGGCGTTCAAAAATCTACTGAGTGCGGCATGGTCGTAAACGCAAAAGCGTTTGAAATGTTGGCACGTCAGTATTCTGATCCTATTAAGGCTATTCTACAAGAAATTAGTGCTAATGCTGCGGACTCGCACGTTCGCGCAGGAATAGCAGAACGTCCTTTCGATGTCAAACTACCCAATGCTCTTGATCCGCATTTTCGCGTTAGAGACTATGGTGTTAGTATGGATAAGGAGACAATCTATAGTGTTTATATTAACTATATGAAATCTGACAAGACTAATACCAATGATGAAACAGGGTTCTTTGGTATTGGTTCTAAAACTCCACTAGCTTACACAGACTCATTTAATATTAAAACGTATCTAAATGGCAAGATGAATCTGTATACTTTAGGGTATAATGAACATGGTATTCCAGAACTGAATGAGTTTGCAGAGTATGATACAGACGAAGAAGACGGTGTTGAGATTTCTTTTTCAGTAAAACCGGACGATTTTTCTAAGTTTGCGGAGAAAGCAGCGCATGTATATTCTTTCTTTGACGTTCCTCCTAATGTAGGAGGAGTAACTTCATTTGAAACTAAAACATTTGCCAAAATGCTAGAGGGATCGAATTGGTTTATGTTTTCAGATTCCACTTTGGATACCTCATATGTGGTAATGGGTAATATTGCGTATCCAATTAATAGCGATGATATTGACGCAAGATATTCTAGTGATTATTATCAGTTGATAGGTAGTGGAATAGTGATAGAAGTGCCTATGGGTACTGTTAGTATGACTCCCTCTAGAGAAGCATTAGAATATAATGAAAAAACTACAGCATATATTAAGTCTCAGCTAGATGTGGTTCTACAAGAAATACAGAAGAGCGTACAGAAGAAGTTAGACGAATGCCCCAATAAATGGGTTGCGAGACTTAAAGCAATAAGGATGACTAACACTTTGGAATGGAGGTTCACTCGACTTTTAAATCTCGACCACTGGAGAGGCGAGCTAATCCCTAAGATTTTTAAATGCGAGTGCGGCGACGAAGTAACCTCTGTAAAGCGAAAATATTATGTTGATCATGGCAAGGTTAGATGTCGCACAAAAGACCTCGACCAATCTATACCGATCAATGATAGATCTGTCATAGTTATTAAAGACTCTAAGTCTAAATTTGATAGTAGGTGTAGATTTTTATGTTCTAGCACTTCTGATAAAGTAGTTTATCTTATCGAAACTGATCTTGATGAACAAAAGTTACGTGAATTTTTAGACTGTGATGATGCCAATATAGTATTTCATACTAGCAAACTTCCCGATCCTCCTAAGAACCCTAACAATCGAAGTTATAGAGGTATTCGTAGGAAGACTACTACATCCGTTATGAACTTTCATCCAAATAGAGATGGAAAAGCAGGACGTAATTATGAATCAAAATATTGGTCAGAAGGAGAAATAGATTTAAAAGCTGATCCATCTACGACATATATTTATATGGAATGGTTTAACTATGAGTACAGTTCTGATGGTCATAGTTACAATATTAGAGAAGTGTTTCGCCTTTTAAATAAAATTAAGATTGGGCTACCTAAGAATTTTTATGGAATTAAAACAGCACAACTTAATAAGGTCTCTAAGTGCGCTAATTGGATTCCATTTCATGAGTGGGTACATTCGCAAATAGCAGAGAGGTATGACAACGAGGAGTTTAGACAACAGGTAGCGTTTAACAAAAGTTTAGATAATATTGATATGGAGGATGAGATTTGTGAATTGGTGAAACATAAGACAGTGGACTTCGTGAATGAGGATAGTGACTTTGTTAAGTTTATGAACTTTGTAGTCGCTTATGGAGATACTAGACGAAGGAATGTGAAGTATGAAGAGTATGACGAGTTAGAAGACTTATCTAGAGTAAGAGACCTAGCTAAGCTATGTCGTTATGATTTAAAATTAGACAATGTAGCGGAAGGAAATAAAGGAAAAGAACTATTTACCAAAGTAGAGCAAAAGTATCCTCTTGTTGTAGCTATTATGAAACGGTACTACTACACTAATATTGAGGAACATGCAGATGCTATTGTCTGTACTGTGAATGCAATTGATTCGTATCTCAACTAACTTTTAAAAACAAGGAAAAGAAAATGGTCCCTTACATGATTTCTGGTGATGGCAATATTACTCTAGTATTGAATGGGGAACAGTTCTTCATCGTTAAGGAAGACTCATCCTATGATAAAGTGCGACAAGCATTATCAGACAATGCAAGTGCAGAGGAACTGCTAGTGCTTGTAGATAAAGAGCAAGAAGTTGCTGATTATGTTCATAGTACAGATATTCAAATTAAAAATGGTTGTGTGTTTTACGATGGTGAAGAGGTACATAACACACTAACGGATCGTATTATTACGTTTATGAAAGAGGGACTGCCTGTTACGCCTCTGGTTAATTTTCTAGAGAAACTTATGCAGAATCCTAGCTATTCCGCTAGACAGGAGTTGTTTGATTTTCTGGAACATAAACATTTACCTATCACTGAAGATGGTGACTTCTTAGCATATAAAGCCGTTAACTCTGAATATATGGATAAGTATACTGGTAAAATTAACAATAGAGTTGGGTCTTCTGTTGAAATGGTTAGATGGGGCGTTGACGATGATCGTGGACATGGTTGTGCGTCAGGACTCCATGCTGGCACGCTAGAGTATGTTCAGAGCTATGGAAGTTTCCATGAAGGCGATAATACAGATAAGTGTATTATTATTAAGATTAATCCTACTGACGTAGTAAGCGTACCCACAGATTCGGGCTGTCAGAAATTGCGCACTTGTAAATATCTGGTTTTGCGAGACTACGAAGGCAAGATGGAGTATAATCTTTATACCGATGATGGAGAGGAATGGTATGATGATTATGATCCTATGGACGATGAAGGATATGAGGACCACTATTATCCTGAGAATGATTTATTTGCTCCACCAACCCCTACTCAGCCTGTAAAGGGAAAAGATTCTTATAGGTGGAACTGATAGGTTCGCGGGAGTGGTGGAATTGGCAGACACTCAGGACTTAAAATCCTGTGCCGTATATAGGCGTGCGGGTTCGAGTCCCGCCTCCCGCACATGCCCTCGTAGCTCAGGAGATAGAGCAACGGTCTTCTAAACCGTAGGTCGTAAGTGCGATTCTTACCGAGGGTACTGAGTGTATTTTCCATTGTAGCTTTGTCACTTTTAAAAAGGAGTTTAAATGTCTGTTATGTTTAGCGCGTTGTTGATGTCTGTTGTAGCTGTTGCAGATGAAAAGCCCAAGTTAGTTGATCGTCCTGTAATTATTGAAATGCACAAGATTGCTCATGAAAAACGTAATCAGTGTAAAAAATGTAAACGACTGCCGTTGCAGCTAGATGAGAATTGTTGTAAAATGGCACAAGACTGGGCAGAGCATCTAGCTAGAACTGGTAAGTTTCATCATGGTAAAAATGATCAAATTATTTCTAGAGGATATAAAGATACTAAAGCAGCATTCGGTGGATGGATGCGATCAAGTGGTCATCGAGCTTGGTTGCTAACCAAGAAAGCAAAGAAGTGTGGTTGGGGTTACGCAAAGTCTAAAGCTGGAACGCCTTATTGGGTAGGAGTTTTTCGTTGAAAGTAGGTGATAAAGTAATAGCGGTGCATAACTTCAATCCTTCGATTAAAGAAAGCGGCGTTATAGTTGGACCTTGGATTGGAGAAGGATATCATTGGTGGGTGGACTTGACATTCATCTCAGAAGGTGTAGAATATACAAGTACCATCCCATATTATGAATCAGAATTAACCTTGTTGCAATAAAAACTAAGTAAGCGGTCTTAGGTGAGTAACGAGGAAGAACAAACCGCACCTTCCTACACTAAAACCAAGTTTATAATGTTTCTTGAGTGAGTAGGGAGAGAAAGCAAAAACATCATTTAGGACTGTAGCTCAGTGGTTAGAGCGCCGATCTTATAAGTCGGTGGCCGAAGGTTCAATCCCTTCCAGTCCTACTCTTGTTACAATAAAACCAAGTATGAGGTCTTGCGTGAGTAACAAGCAGGTACAAACCTCTCTTGTTACATTAAAACTAAGTAGCGGATCTTAGGTGAGTAACAAGTCAAAGCAAACCGTTTTAACTTTACTTTTCAAGGATAATGTTATGAAAGAAGTTTTATTATCTCAAAAAGAATATTTACAACAACTACGCTATATTATTACTCTGCAAGAAACAAGACAGAAAATAATAGATATGAGAGAATCTCTAAAACAAAATATTAGTAAATAAATAGCAAAATTAGTAGCCGTACAGTGTATATATCTTCATAATATCTTATATAAGGAGATAGATATGAAGATACCTAAAATTTCCTTAGAAACTATGGGTTCGACCACAGCTTCTTTAACAAATAATAAAGATTTTTGGGAAGCTGCTATAGATAAAATAAAAGCGGAAAACCCATTACTATATCAATTGTTAATAGTTAATGAAACGTCTGTTTACAAAGATGAAATTTTTATTGATGGGTACACTAGAGGCGCAATTTTAACTTATATATTGCTTTCAAATCAGATAGAAGCAGATGAAATGAATGAAGTCTGGGGGTAAGGTATAATGTTTCTCTTTCAACGTATGCAAGTTTGATAGTTCTTGACATGAAAGCAGCGGGACCAAAACTATTTCTTTTCACAACAAAAGCAAGGCAACGGTTAACCTTGACTGAGTGAAAAGCAGGAACAAACCGTTTTTTTTATTTCTTTAGGAAAGGACTTACGATGGACAGTCAGTACACAAGAAACGCAAAGGTATGGGGTATTGAAATTACTACTGAATTTAAGGAAGCACAAGATAAAACTTTTGCAACATTAAATAGGATTTCTAAACAAATCAGAAAAGAAATCAAGTCTGGCAAAATCGTTAATATATCTAAAGAAGGTTATGTAACTTTAGATAATGGCACAGAGTATACTAAAGCAGGCTATAAAAACTATCTCAATTCTTTAGGTATTTTTGATACTAATCCAGACATCAAAAATGAGTCTTTAAAAAGAGAGCTAGTAATTTATATGCTGGAGCGTTATGCTGGATACTTTGGTAGAAACGGAAATGAGAAAGTACCAACCATTACTATCAAAGGTAAAAGCCTATATTACAGAGACGCTTTTGTATCTATAGATAAAAAGAAAAAGACTATTACATTACCAACTATTTACGGCAAATTTGAGCTTAAATTTAGTGGCTCTATTAATCTATCTAGATTACATAAAGAAAAGTTTGGTGGCAACTACATTGTTAAACAACGCGCGTTTGTTGTAGCTGTAGATGTTCCATTCAAACCCAAATACGAAAGAGCGTCTTCTATATTAAGCTTTGACTTAAATAAAACAGCCAAGGACTGGATTGTTTTTAATGATGGAATGGTGATCGCTCGACCACAAGTAATAGATCAGCTCTGTGACGATATTCGTGAAAGTAATAAGTTATTGGACGCAGATAAGAAAAAGCCTGTTGCTGAAAGACAGTTAAGAAGTAAGCAGCGAAGACCTATTAGACTCAAGTGGAAAAGGCTACACAAAAAATTAAAAAATGAAATTAGGAAAGTGTGTGAATCTATTGTTCAGAAAGCTGAAGATTCTAAAAGTCTTTTATCTATTGATAGTGTTAAAACCGGACAGACCAATGGTACGTTTGGTCAAGACCATCTGATTCCATTGCTCCAAACGATGTGTGAGAATAAAGGTATTCCATTTTATGTTATACCATGTAAAAATACATCTCGTAGATGTAATAGTTGTGGATATATAGATAAGAACAACAGAAAAGATACGGATACGTTCAAATGTATTAGCTGTGGATATACTGTGAGCGCACACTCAAATGCTGCTGACAATATAGCGCATCAAGCACAAAGACTGTATGATGTGACGTGCCCTTATGGTAACTATGCTCGTCGTAGCGTAGATACGCTCGTTACAGAATACAATACTCCTACAACAAAAGCAAGTTCGTAATCTTGGCTGGGTAGGTGATTACACAAATTACACCTCTCCACAACAAAAAGCAAGTTTGAGGTCTTGACTGAGTGGAGTGTAGTCCCAAACCTCTCTTGTTATATTAAAACTAAGTAAACGGTCTTACGTGAGTAACAAGCACAGTCAAACCGTCTTCCTACATTAAAAACCAAGTTTTTGATGTTTCTTGAGTGAGTAGGGAGAATGACCAAAAACATCATTTTTATATGGAGAAATTAAATGGATAAAGCACAATTAGTCGAGTATAATTTAGATATAACATTGGGATGTCCTAAATGTGATTATCTATTTCAGCTTTCTAATTATTCTATTCCCACAGAGGGATCGACATATCAGGTGTGTGAAAATTGTCAAATTCCCTTAGAGATTAAGCCAGTTTCTATTAAAATTAAGTACAAGAAAACTCCTAAGATCAAAAAATCCACAGAAAAGGTGGTTTCGGATTTGTTAGAATATGGCAAACAAGATGCTAAAAAGATTATTCAATCATACGGATTTGCTTCAAAGGAGATTGATAATGTATTAAAGAACTTAGAAACAGACGGTATGGCTATCGAAACCATAGTTAAAGAAGTTCTTTCTAGGATTGATAAAAAGCATGAACCAGCTACGACCTAACACGCTGTCAGATATCCTTGGACAAAAAGACGTTGTAAAAGTATTAAACATTAGTATTAAAAGCGCACAAGCCAGACAGGACTGTCTAGCGCATACATTATTTTACGGCCCTCCCGGTACAGGTAAAACGACTCTGGCTAATGCGATCTCTAACGAGATGGGCTCTTCCCTTCAGGTTGCTAATGGAGCTAATCTAAGAAGTATTAAGAATCTTCTTCCTTATATCATGAGGGTAGAAGAACATTCTATTTTATTTATAGACGAAATTCATCGGATGACTAATATTGTAGAAGAATTTCTATATCCAGTCATGGAGGACTTTAAAGTTGATATGTCCATGTCCAGTAAAGAAATGATGGGAGAAACCCTTAGTATCGACATCCCTCGCTTCACTTTAATGGGAGCTACTACAGAATATGGTTCACTTTCTAAGCCCTTAATTGATAGATTTCAACATAAACATACCCTTAAGCTATATAATAAGGTAGAGCTACAAGAGATTATTAATATTAATTCTAAAAAATTAAATCTTAAAATGTCCCCTCAGGCATCTAATTTTGTAACAAAAGTTTCAAGAGGAACGCCGAGAATCGCCAATGCGGCCCTCGAATGGTTACGGGACTATCAACTCGCAGAGGGTATTGAAACGCTCACAGAGGGCAATGTCGAGGCAGCTATGGGCCTGAAAGGCATAGACTCTCAAGGTATGACCGCGATGGATCGAAAATATTTAAAAGTTTTAAAAAATAGCGACCAGCCGTTAGGTATTGAAACACTATGTTGCATTACGGGGATTGACAAACAGACTATTGAGAGTATAATTGAACCGTGGTTGCTCCAAAACAGCTACATAGTCAAGACATCCAAAGGGAGGGTTTGTATTTGAATATTTTTGTATTATCTAAAGACCCTAAAGAGGCCGCTAAATGGCATATGGACAAGCATATTGTCAAAATGCCTCTAGAAACAGCCCAAATTCTATGCACGGTACGTAGACAATATGGAGACCTAACTGCTCCGTATAAATCGACACATGAACATCATCCCTGTTGTCAATGGGCTGCTGAAAGTGCAGAGAATTACGTATGGCTGTGTATATTAGGTATAGAGCTATGTAAAGAATACACATATCGTTATGGAAAAGAACACAAATGCGAAAGGATTATTGAAGATTGTTTGCAACGAATACCCAAAAGAATAGCCAATAAAGGGCGCACTACTTTTGTGCAAGCAATACCATCCTATTGTAAAATGGATGATCCGGTCTTAGCATATCGCAACTATTATATTAATGAAAAATCACACCTAGCCAGTTGGCGGAATAGGAATAGTCCTGATTGGTGGTCTAATGCACGAATATCGAGCTAAAGTAATTAAAATAGTCGATGGAGATACTGTAGATTTTGATGTTGATCTTGGCTTTCGTATTAATATTCGTATACGTACCAGACTTCTAGGTGTGGATACTCCAGAACGAGGTCATGAAGATTGGGCAAAAGCTACATCGGTTTTAACTAATTTACTTAATGAAAAAAAAGATGAGGAGGATTATGTGAAAATCCAAACAACCAAAACTGGAAAATATGGACGTTGGCTGGTAAATATTGAAGGAATTAATGAGTCTCTAGCGAAAGTGTGGCCTTATGAATAGTATTGGAAAACAAATCCACAATATGGAAGATAGCCTTTTTAATATCGAAGCAGCACTAGATATTGCTGTTAGTCAGAAAGATCAAACAGAACTACTAAGAAAGAAAGCTAAATTAAACAAAAAGTTAAATAAACTGTATAGAAAAATGAATAATTCTGATCCGTCCTCCGTTCAATCAGACGAACAACGTACAGAATGGAGATAGGAAATAATATAACTTACTATTAATAATGTATTAGACAAAGGAGCGTTTCAAATGAAAAGTGGAATTATGGTATTGGTGTTTATGTTAAGTATGTTGGTTGGATATGGCGTGCATGGTACTGAAATCAAACCAGAAAAATCGATTGTTACAAAGACTGTTATAGTCACGGACACATGTAGGCCGATTTGTACACTTCTACAAGACATAAAAGGCAATTTGAATAACATACGGCCCCTTGGTAATCTACGTAATAAGTTACGACTTTTACTGCGTGGAGCCAATGAGGCTACTCCTGTAGAAGAAGGTGTAGAAAAATGAAAAAGTATATATTAATTATAATCTGTTTAGTATTGCTGAATTGCAAAATGGCAATAGCCGATCATAGTAACGTATTAGAAAAAATTGAGCAAAGAACGATAGTTCCTTATCCTATTTTGCCTGCCCATCCGAACGCATTACCGTCTATTCAACCTATTCAGACAATGCCTTTTTATCATGGGGAAAACAGAGAAAGAATAACTCCCCATCTGATACCCTATATACGTTTTTCTCCAAATCCTAATGGTCGCGGACTTGGCACAGACTTCGGGCTTAATTTTGGTGTTTTTAGATCTCACGGCTTAGACTTTGGTATTAATCTTTTTTAAATGAGGTAGTGTCATGAAGCGACTTATCCTTCCTATCGTCCTATTAATAGTTATGGGTTTTGCTTCATCATTTGCAATGGCTAATGGTGAAGATAAAGGTAAAGGCTCTGGAAGATCTGGTGGCGAAGCACATCGCCAAAAGGAAGGGAATAGACATAGACATCGCGGAGGTCATCGTCATGGTCGTCGCCGTCGTCCAAATTGGGGATTTGGTATGTGGGCACCTCCTGTATACCCATATCCATATGGAGGATACTATCGTCCGTATTATGCGCCCGTACCACCACAACCGTATCTGCCGTATGGTGGCTATTATAATGGTAATGGCGACTTTGGCTTTTTCTTTAACTTTTAAATACAAAAAGAAGGTATAATTAAATGGTCGAAATTAATGACTGGGTACAAAGAACCGATGTTCCTCTGCCGGGAAATGAGCCTTTTGACTGATATCCTTGGTCTATTGCACAGGTTGTGCAAATTAATCAAGATAGCATTCATGTGGCTTTTGCATGTAAATGTATGACGTATGATGAAAGCGGATGGAAGTGTTGGAAGAATGGAGAATATAATAAGCTAGATCCAAAAACTCTCGAACACAAATTACAACAACACACACTACATTGTCCTTATAAAGGAACTAGTAATGAAATTAAAGCGTGGACAAAAACGTTGCAAGAAGTGTCAAGCCATTAATGCTGCGCGACAGAGAATTTGTATTGAATGTAAACACGAATTTACATTAAAAAATACACCCATTAAAAATGAAATTAAAGACTGGAAAAGTCTTCAGCCGGGAGAAGCTTTTAGAGTAGTTAATGGAACAGGCCCTTACTATGTATTAACACGAGACTGTGGTGAAGGCGTAAAAGGCGATAGGATTTTTATGGGTGCTAAAGGTAAATATAGGGTAAAAGAAATAGCAGATCACGGTATACATGCTTGGAGCATTGCTTCGCGTGGAAATTACTATGAGTTTGTATATATGGGTAAAGATGGATATCTACAAGACTTGAATATACATCAGCGCGCCCATAGAATTATTAAAATTAAATATAAAGACAAGTATCAACGACACTGAGGAGAGATTAAATGGCTATTACTGCAACGTCCACACCCTCGCTGAATATAGACTATACGCTTGTTAATAGCGAAGGTTTTGCAACTACTACTGAAAGTACCAGTATAGGATATACTAGTCTTGCATTTAACGATGGTACTGGTACTGGACATATCAACATAGGCGCTGTACAAACTGGCTATATATCTTCAGGAGAAACAATTCATTTTGATTTTCAACAATTTTCCAAGCAGGTTTGGGGCTCAGAAGTCCCATTAGACTTTTCCTCTCCTTCGGGCACTATCAATCCCGAAAGAGGAATTAAAGCCATAATAATCACTAACTCTTGGAATAGTAGTCTTCTACCTACTGGCGCCGACAACATTTCCCAGTGGAGTGGGATTGTCTTGCCTAATACAACAGGACTATCCAGCGACCAATTGCCACGCCTGAATATACATGCTACAGGAAGTTCCTCGGCAGTCAGTGGAGGATTTACCAGTCTGTTTAACGGAGAATCAGGGAATATATCGCTAAATCCACAAGGTACGTGGTCTTTTACTGATACGATAGGTAGGACTCCAATATATAATACTTCTGCTCCTAAGTATGAGCATGTTGTAAGTATAACAACTGAAAACTTTAGTAATATTTCTGGCTCTGGGGGTTTAAATAGCGGAACTAGCGGAGAGCCTGTTTATTATCAGATATGGAATGATTTTAGTGGACATGTAGACGCTAAAGGAGAACCGGCGGTTAATCCTTGGAGTGGTAATTTACCAAGATTGTCATATGAAATATTAGTCGTAGGAGTTACAGGAAGCTATTGGTTGGAATAGCTGATATAAGGAAATGGAACAAGATTAAGTGGACATATCTTTATTTTTAAATACACGAAATAGAGTTGGTCTGTTAAAGGATCTACTAGACTCTATTGTTGATACGACCTTTGCTATTAACAATATTGAACTGTTAATAACTGCGGATGACGATGATGCTGAAACTATTAGCTTTCTGCAATCATATAAGGACATTCCCAATCTTCGGGTCTTAATTTCTACAAAGCCCTCAAATCTACACTCTAGCATAAACAACATGGCCAATCAGTGCAGTGGGGACTTTCTGTTTGTATTGAATGATGATGTTGTATTCCTAACTCCACAGTGGGATAAAAAGCTATTAAGCTTATATTCCGACCTTAAAAACGAAATATATTACATTGGAACTCAAGATAGCAGTATTGATAAAACACATAGTATACGATACCCGTCTTTTCCGATATTAACGAGAAAGGCATACGAATCTCTTGGATTTTTTATGTCGGAAAAGTTTGTTTCTCATGGGGGAGATGTTCATTTGTGGAGAATATTTAACGCAATAGGAAAAGTTGTTATGGCTCCTATCGCGTTAGATCATGTTATGCATAATAATATACAAAATCTACAGTTAATGCATAAAGATAAAACCGCACAAGCAGCAATTAAATTAACATTTAGCGACTTTGTTGATTGTTGGAAAGAAGATATTTCGGAGGAAATACAAGCATTACAGGAGAATGTATGAAGAAATGTTTAGTTGTCTATAACATTTGTGGAATTAATGGCTATCAAGATATAAATTACTATTTACAATCTTTGGCTTCTATTAGAAATCAGGAGATGTTAGATAGTGAATACGATATTTTAGTATCGTCTTGTAAAAGTTCTAAACATGTTATCGAAATATTATCGTCACAAAAATATAAGGTTGTAGAAGTTGCAGACACAGTTCCAGTGAATGTAACATTTAACAACGCAGTTCTTAGTGCCCCTTTTATATTTAATAACGATTACGAGTCTTTTGTTTATATTGACTCAGGAGTTAGATTAGATAGCTCGAATTGTTTAGACTTGATGCATCAGCACATAACAGACAAAGCATATTCGATGGTCTCCATTACATGTGATAGTGATGAAAATCATAAAGAATGGGGTATTGATCCAACAAACGATAGCATTAAAGATGCGATATTTAATATGCCTATAGGCAAAGCTACTAACTTACACTGTCAGTCCTTTTCTAAAGATCTAGTTGATTACTATGGAAGGGCAATTCCAGATATATTTGCTTCGTTTTGTACAGAATCTACATTTTCATTCTTATGCGCCGCACTACAGACACGATGGGGTATTATTAAAGATATTATCGTTCATCATGAAACCAGTATGGATGGTAGATCTGCGGGCTTTTCTCCTGAACAGTATGTTTTACGGTCTAACTTACCAACGTCTAATCATGCTTTTGGAATTCCTTCCGTACATCAAAGACTTTTAACGGAAGAAGGACACAATCTAGGGTTCGGATATGAAGAATGGCGAGGTATAATGTTACATAAGCCAGACCGCTATGATGAGAATGATTTTTGTACGAATAACGATCTTAAAAAATGGATAAAAGACAATTTATTTTTACAGAAACAAGAATTTGATTATTCTAAATTAGATAGTACGGTAGTATAATAGATAAAAAATCATGTCTGAACTTCATAAATACACTTGGAAAAAACACGTAGAAAAACGTGGAGAAATATATACGCTTTATGCTAAGAAGTTGATTTCTCATGTAGATTTCGTACAGGATAAAATTTCTATATCTCATCGAGGTGTTATTAGAGGATTTCATGGAGATGATAAAACATATAAGTTAGTAACTTGTTTAATGGGCAAGATTGATTTTGTAGTTTATGACGTTCAAAAAAATGTCAAAACTTCAATGATACTTGATGCCGATAGTCAAGACCAAACCACAGTATTGGTTCCACCAAAATATTTAAACGCTCATCAATGTTTGTCGTCCACATGTATATTTTTATATAAGTGGAGTGAATATTACACATCACCTGAAGATCAATGGGCTGTTCAGTATAACGACAAAACTATAGATCATAAGTGGCAACTACCACCAGTATGTCTGTCCGACAGAGATATGTCATCAGGAACTTTATTGGATTTACAAAGCGAAATTGTAGGAAAGACTATATAATGGACAAACAGACGCTCATAGATTTTGAAAAAGATATAGCCCAAATTTACGAAACTGGTAAAATTAAGGGACCGATACACTTACGTAATGGTAACGAAGATGAATTAATAAAGTTGTACTCTTCTATTTCTCAAAGATCTATTGGTCAAGAAGATTATGTATTTTCTACATGGGCTAGCCATCTTCACGCTTTATTAAAAGGGGTTCCGGCAGCTAAGGTAAAGGAAGACATTTTAGACGGTAGATCTATTACATTACATTATCCTGAATATAAATTTTATTCTTCTGCTATAGTTGGAGGGATTGCTCCTATCGCTATCGGCGTAGCTAAAGCGCTATTAATACAAAAGAAACATTCAAGAGTATATTGTTTTGTAGGAGATATGAGCTTTCATACCGGCATAGTTAATGAGTGTGTACGATATTCAATAGGTCACGACCTACCAATAACATGGATAGTAGAAGATAATGGAAAATCAGTAGGGACTGATACGTTCGAGACCTGTGGAATTTACACTGTAGATCTTTATGAAAGCTTACGTAAAATACTACGCAAATATAAATGCACAAATGTAGAGATGGAATACTACAAATATAAAACTAGCTATCCACATTCTGGGACTGGGGTTTTTGTGGAGTTTTAAAAGGGATACTATAAGAAAAAGAAATAAGGATAAGATGAAATACATCGAAGAAGTCAATAAGGGTATGCAATATCTAGGGAACAATGAACACACGCTATTCATTGGGCAAGCTGTAACTTACAAAGGAACAGCCCTGACACATCAGGTTAAAGATTTTGCAGAAGAGAAAAAGCTAGAACTACCCGTTGCAGAAGAAATGCAGGCTGGTTTTGCGCTAGGACTAGCTCTGGAAGGATATATTCCCGTTTCGCTATATCCTCGAATGAATTTTATAATTTTAGCTATGAATCAAATTGTCAATCATTTAGACAAGTGGGGAGATATGTCTTGTGGTAAAAGTAATCCTAAGGTGATTATGAAAGCGGTTGTTGGCTCAGACCATCCACTTGATCCCGGCTTTCAACATAAAGCCAATTTTACCCAAGCATTTAAAACTTCATGTGAACATATTAATGTGGTAGAATTAATTCACTCACACAAGGTGTTGGATGCTTATAAGACTGCGCTAGATCGTAAGGATGGAGTGTCTACTCTTTTAATAGAACATGGAGATTTATATAGATGATTTTAAGAAATAAAAATGTGTTAGTCACTGGTGGTACAGGAATGATTGGTAATGAAGTAGTAAACCAGTTAGTAGCTAAAGGTGCTAATGTTAAAGTTGTTTCTATTGAAGATAAAAGCCGACTATCTCAAGACGTAGAATATGAAAAAGCAGACTTAAGAGATTTTGATAACTGTAAACGAATTTGCAAAGGTGTGGATGTCGTTTTTAATATGATAGGCGTTAAAGGATCTCCAGTAATGGCAAGAGAAAGGCCCGCTAGCTTTTTTGTGCCAATGTTACAATTTGATACCAATATGATGGAAGCGGCAAGACTTAACGATGTGGGGTGGTATTTATTTACAAGCAGTGTGGGTGTTTATGGCGATTTTGAATCTCCTGAAGACAATCTCTGGGACTTACCTCCGTCTAAAAATGATTGGTATGCTGGCTGGGCGAAAAGAATGGGCGAGCTACAAGCTGAAACTTATAAAATACAATACGATTGGAATAGGACCAGCATAATACGACCAGCTAATGTATTTGGCAAAAAAGACAACTTTGATAAAGAAACGTCTATGGTTATTCCTGCTCTTATTACTCGGATTGAAGAAGGGGAGTCTCCTCTGACGGTGTGGGGAACGGGAGAAGCGGTTAGAGATTTTATATACGCAAAAGATGTTGCGAAAATATGTTGTTTTTTAGTTGAAAATGAAATTACAAAACCAGTTAATGCTGGTACTGGACAAGGCATATCTATTAAAGAATTAGTTGAGACTATGGTTAAATATACAATTAATAAACCTAGTATTGAGTGGGACGTAACCAAACCGTCTGGGGACGCAAAACGAGTATTAAATGTTGATAGGCTTTTATCTTTAGGATTTAATGACTTTACACAGTTTGATACAGCTATTCAAGAAGTTATAGAGTGGTATCATGAAAATAAATTAACTGTAAGTAATAGGTATGATTCATTTAAGGAGTAATAGGCAATTAGTATGAGCGAGAAACAGATACTTATAACAGGGTCTAATAGTGGGTTAGGAAGATATCTCTGTGACCATTTTCCCGATGCTGAAAAGCTTAATAGAGATAACGGAAATAGTATCTTAAGCTCTAATAATAAATACGACTACATTATCCATTGCGCTGTTGATAAAGGTAATTCTCAGTCTTGTATGGTGCAAAATGTAGATTTAACAACTCGTCTATGTTCATTGGCAAAAACAAAGCTTATTTTTATGTCTTCTATAGATGTTTATAGAAAGGAAAATAGTTTTTATATTGATGCTAAAAAAAGATGTGAAGACATTGTACAAACAGCTAATAAGAACAATTTATCAATTAGGTTATGTGCTATGTTAGGAAAATATATACAGAAAAACTCTATACAAAGAATACTTCTTGGCGAAACCGACAGTGTTACATTGGACTTAGATTCTAGTTTTTACTATTGCAATCATTCACACGTATTAGAATTTATTAAAATAGCTATGCATGAAAACATATCGGGAATAATAGATTTCGTTCCTGCATCAAAAACCCATCTCTATGACTTCTATACAGAGCCCGTTAAAAGCAATGAGGGCAGATATAAGTATGAATCACCAGACGTAGACAACTCTGCTTTGTCAAAGTATATGCCCGACTTTGCCAGTAGGAGTAGCGAGTCAATAGTTCGAGAATTTGCAAAGAAGTATTGTTAGAAACAACATTATATATAATAGCCCTAGTAAAAAATTAAAGGACACAAAGATGCAACATAAAAAAGTTTTAGTCACTGGAGGCACAGGCTTCATTGGTTTGAATATAGTGAAAGGACTAGTGGAAAGAGGGTTTTCAGATATTGTTGTAACAACACATACGGAGAGGGATTACTATTATAATCTTCATGATAATGACAGTATAACTTTAGTCAAGTGCGATCTTACAGATAAAGAGCAATGTCACTCAATAACAAAAGATGTAGACATCTTAGTGTTATGTAGCGCCGTTTCTTTTGGAGCGTCTTTTATACAGGATAATCCACTAGGTCTCGTCAATGATAATATTATCATGAATGTTAATCTGCTTGATGGAGCTTATAAAAATGGTGTAAAAAAAGTAATCTACTTTGGAAGTACAACGGGGTATCCAGACACTGAAGAAATAATGTATGAAGAAAACATGTTTGACGGAGACCCTTTCGATGCGTACTTTAGTGTAGGATGGATGAAAAGGTATACTGAAGTTTTAATGAGACTATATTCAGAGAAATTGAATCTTATGGACTGCACAGTCTTAAGGTTGTCAAACGTCTATGGCCCATATGCTAAGTTTGACCTAGAGACATCTCATGTCCTCGCTGCTATGGTGAGAAAGTTCTGTGAAAAACTGTTTCCTTTAGAGATATGGGGAGATGGTGAAGACTCAAGGGATTTAATATATGTAGATGATGTCGTCGAGTATGTGGTAAGGTCGTTTGAATGTACAGGATTTAATGCATATAATGTTGGAGTTGGTGAAAACTATACTGTCAATGAGATAGTTAATATGTTAGGTGAAATATGTAATACCCACCCAGAAATTACTTATCTTACAGACAAGCCTAAGATGATTAAAAAGAGACTTGTCTCTGTTGAGCGAATTGCTTCGGAATTAAATTTTAAACCCACTATTTCATTAAGTGATGGATTACAAAAAACAGTGGCGTGGTTTAATGAAAATGTTGACAAAATATATCGATAATACGTAAGATAGTAAAGGGGATTATTCATGAAAATTTTAATCACTGGAATTACGGGCAGTGGAGGAAGCTATCTAGCGGAATATCTGGTGGACAATATAGCTGACTGTCAAGTCATTGGCACTTCTAGATGGCATAGTACCACCTCACGCAAAAACCTTTTTCGTATTCACGATAAAGTTAAAGTCTATAGCTGTGATTTGTGTGATTTTGCTAATTTATTTAGAATAATAAATCGTGAACGTCCCGATATTATTTTCCATTTAGCGTCATTGGCACATGTTAGAGACGCATTCGACAACGTCCTATCTATGTATAATAATAATGTAAACATTACTCTTAATCTATTAGAAGCTATAAGAACGATAAAGGAAACGGATCAATACGACCCTATGATACAACTATGCAGCACGTCGGAAGTTTATGGATTAGTATCGAAAGAAGACGTTCCCATTAAAGAAAGCTGTCCTCTAAAGCCCGTTAATCCTTATGCCTCTTCCAAGCTGGCACAAGACAGTTTAGGTTTGGTATATCAGCATAGTTTTGATTTAAAAATAATACGTACAAGAATGTTTTCATACTTAAATGCAAGGCGAAATGATTTATTTGCCTCTTCATTTGCTTCGCAAATTATTAAAATCGAACGAGGTGAGCTAGACGTATTGAAGCATGGAAATCTAAATTCTATAAGAACGCTAATAGATGTTAGAGATGCTATGGAGTCATATTGGTATAGTGTAACCAAGGGAGTTACGGGTGAGGTATATAATATAGGAGGAGAGACATCAATATCTGTTGGAGATTTTTTGAATATTTTAATTAAAAACTCTCATGTTCCTATCAAAACAGAACAGTGTCCTTCGTTGATGAGACCCGTAGACGTTACCCTGCAAGTTCCCGACTGCTCTAAGTTCAAAGAGCATACGGGGTGGAAGCCTAAGCACTCTTTTGAAGATAGTATTAAATTTTTTATGAACGAATTGAGAGGGGAAGTATAATGTTTTATCGAAACTTTGAAAAGCTAATTACCTTATTGGTGCCTTGTAGAGAGCGTCACGACAAAACTATCGACTTTTTACAAAGTATAGAAAACAGCACGCATGATAAAAGTCAAATTCGAGTGATAACACTAACAGATTGGAATGCTCCTGATGATATAGCCAATATCAGCACATTCTATAACAACACTCAACCATCTTATGAGCTATTTAATATCGTCCGACATCAAGCATCCCATCTTAATAAAGATTATTTTAATTTGGCAGCGCTATTAGCTGAGTCTTATTATGTATGGATTTTAGGTAATGACATTCTGTTGACAACGGATGGGTGGGATATGATATTGCAGAAATCTTTGCAGCATACATTTGAGGATATTGCTAATGATACTAAGTCATATTATGTTTACATAGATGACGATACACATTGTAATGATGCCTGCACGGCTGGAAATAAAGATGCAGGCTCTTGTTTCCCAATCATATCTACTAACTACGCCATTAAAACAAGAGGTCCAATGCCTGCTGACGCCAGAGCATGGGGTGGTGATATCATACTATACCATAGATGTCGTGCTGATAGTTCTTTTGAAATGATAGATTTATGCACGCAGATTGCAATACAACATATATCGATTCATAATCAAAAAACAGAATCCGACAGTGTTACGGAATCTATGAGAGAAAGAGAGTTTCTCGACAGGGGCGGCAATCAAGCTCAATCGCGTTTTTCTATGTAGAGGTAGCAAGCATGGTAGATGTTTTAATTGTATCTCCTAGTTCTTCAAGTATATATCAATCGTTAAAGAATGATTTTTCCGCTATAGAACCTAATATATGGGCAGGACTTCTTGCCAACTCGGTTCGTAGTAATGGATTTGAAGTTATAGTTCACGATATAGAAATTCAAGATACTAGCCTTGAAAGTTTTTGTAATTCAGTAAATGAATATCAACCAAAGTTTGTATTATTTGTTGCAACAGGTCAAAATCCGAGTGCTTCGACTCCAGCAATGCAAGGAGCTATAGAGAGTGCCGAAGCACTGAGAAATTCATATCCTGAATATAAAATTGGTATTGTAGGTCCGCATGTTAATGCACTACCGTTACAAACCATGCAAGCGCATAGTTGTATAGATATAGTTTTTACAAATGAAGGTGTCTATGCGTTAAATAATATATTATCTACAAACTTAAGCGACTCAGAACTAAAATCCGTTAAAGGTATTTTATATCGAGATTCAGACGGACAGATCAATACCAACCCTCCAGAGCGCGTAGTGCCGCAAGAACGATTAGAGATAGATCTTCCGGGTGTTGCTTTTGATCTGATGCCAGACTTATCAAAGTATCGCACTAGTCATTGGCATTGCAATTTTATAGACGAAGATAGAAGTCCATTTGCCAGTATATACACCTCATTAGGATGTATCTATAAGTGTGAATTTTGTATGATCAATATAATTAATAGAGATGATAACGACCCTCTTAAAGCGTCATCGTCTTTTAATAAATTTAGATTTTGGAATCCTGAATTTACTATTAAACAACTGGATTATTTAGCTGAAAAGGGTATTAAGCAACTTAAAATTGCAGATGAAATGTGGGTATTAAAACCAAAACATTTTATGACCTTATGCGATTTAATAATTGAAAGACAATATAATTTTAATATATGGGCGTATACTAGGATAGATACAGTAAAGCCACAATATTTAGAAAAGCTAAAACAGGCCGGGGTTAATTGGCTTGCTATTGGTATAGAGGCGGGCAATCAAGAAATTAGACGGGAGATTACTAAAGGGAAATTTGAAGATATTAATATTAGAGAAGTTACCAAAATGATTCAAGACGCTGGAATCAACGTCTGCGCAAACTATATTGTGGGGCTTGGACATGATACTTGGGATACTATGCAAGAAACATTAAATTTAGCATTGGAGCTTAATGCCGAAAATTCTAATATATATGCTGCAACATCTTTACCCGGAAGTCCCTTACATTTAAAAGCACAACAAGAAGGATGGGTATTACCAGAAACATATTCAGGATATGGATTTCTATCATATGATCATATTCCTAGTCAAACATATTCATTATCATCTCAAGACACATTAGCATTTCGTGACTATGCATTTCATGTTCTCTTTGAGAGTCCTCGTTTCTTAAATATGATTGAAAATAAATTTGGACCAAAAGCTATTGAAAGTATTAAAAATATGACTTCTATAAAAATTAAACGAAGAATACTAGGTACATGAGGACTAAAATGATTTCTATTTTTATTACAACGCGAAACAATACTAAATCTTTACAAAGAGCATTAGATAGTATTGCTGTTAATGCTTCTAGCTACAATAATATTGAAGTTGTTATAGGGCATGATATAGAGGATGCAGAAACGCAGGAGCTGTTGACAACTTATAATAAGGGTTTATCAATTACAAAACTGGCTTTTAAATGGACTTTTTCCACATCTGTCAACAAAGATATCTTACCATTGCTTGTAGAACAATCTAGTGGTCAATGCTTGTGGCTTCTAAGTGATGAGATAGAGATACAAACCAAGAACTTTGATTCTATAATAGAAGGCTCTATGAGATCCTTTTTACAAACCAAACGAGATACTTTATTGTGTGTTAAAACTAACGAACGATCTAAAAACGCCAACGACTACAAACATCCGTCTATGATAAATAGAACAGAGCGTAACTGGTTTAAATTTGACTATGCAATTTTCCCATTAATTACTCGTCAAGTATATGACACATTAGGATATTTAGTTCCGGTAGATCTATCTATAGACGCCGCTAAGATTGGTTTAGCTAAAGTATTTCATACTAGCTTAGCCAATAGATTTTTTAACATCCCTGAAGTAGTAGTCTATAATCATGATGAAAATGCCGGAATTGAGATAGAACGTTTTCAGGGGATTGATACATATTTTTTGGAAACAGGACAGGCGGGCGTAAGCAAACTAGATGAAGTCGTTTATTCAAACCTTGCTTCAGAAGTTAATCCAATATCAGCAATAGTAATGTATATGTCTGTGACATGTAAGGTTTGTGGTTCTGAAATTTTAATACCCGTTAATACGGTTAATCCAAATATGACTATATGTTCTAATTGTCATTGTCGTAATGTCATACCCCAATTAGTACCAGCTACGGCTCAGCATTTAACTATGGCGACTAATAACCTAACAGACCAACTAGTACCTGCTTCGAAGGATAGAGCTGTATCTGCGATGGGCGAGACTGCTCAAGATACAGACTCTAATTCTGAAAAGAGCGTTCTAGATGGCTACGCGACGAAGCAAAATGGTAGTACGACTTCAGCGGTCTCGACACAATCGGCTCAAGACGAACTTAATCCTATACAACAACAAGCCGTTAAAGATATGGTGAAGGATATGCTATACTAAGCAAACAATCTATTGATCGTGACCTAATACAAGATTATGATTTAGAAAGTAAGCAATAAGAGATAAATTAATGCGTGTGGGATTCGATACAGTAATATGTTTTAGAACTACGCCTCTAGAAGTAGATCCCATGGGGGGAAACTTTGCGGATTCCTCATATAATAGCGAACAGCTTTTTAACAGATATACTTTAAACTCAGAAATGAGCTTTTATCTAGATATGTCAGAAATCGCTGAACTACTAGACGCAGAGTTGTACAATATTCAACTCGGTCCACGATTTGACATATACGATGTATATAATAGAGAACTTAAAAAGCTAGGAAAGATTCTTTTTATTATAGAATCATGGATGTTGCAGGATGATTATTTTAGCCTAATAGATTTAAAGCTATGTAACGAAGAGTGCGAAATAATTGTTTTAGCATGGGATGACTATTACCAACTTAACAATATGCTTAACTTAGAGCTAGCAAATTTATATCTAACTAATGATCCAAGAAGTATTAATTTTTTACGCGAACAATTGGGTGTCAAGGCTCATTTTTATATTTCCACACCATGTAAAAAACTGATAGAAATAATTAATCAATTTCCAGCTCCTACTGAGGGAAGGCAGTACGACATTGGATGTCTTATGAGTTTTAAACATAAAAACGAGTATCGTTCCAATCTAAAGACATATTTGCACAAGCATTTTAAAAACCCATTTTTAGGACAGGCAACCACTACACGCTTGTCTACATATAACATAGAACAAACGCTGCAAGAGTATTTACAGATAAAAGTTCATCTAGGAAACACATCATCTGCTTGGGGGGACAAAGTCAAGGAGTTGAGTAACAAGTCTACCTACTATCATCCATGTAAGAATCCAGACTGCTTAAAACCTTCTTGCTCTTCGTCCCAGATACAAACACCTCATTATTATCAACAACACATAATGCAAAGACGTATTGCGAGATGCATGAAGGGGGTTAAAGATTTTCTGGCCCCACTTTTAAATGTGGTTCTCATATATGATGATTACTACTGGAACGCTATTTTTTATCAAGATGTTTTTCCTCTATATGAATATAATAACTTTGACACTATAAAAGCAACGTATGATGAAGTAACAAAAGATATGGAAACAACCACGCATATTTTAACTAAGCAAAAGGAGTGGGTTAAAAAGCATAGCTTCTTTAATCAGTTTAAATATATTATAGAGAATGACCAGAGTCCCTTTTTCGAGCATTATAAATGGTTCTCAATTTCGTAAAGAATTTGGATGCAATATTGTTTCTATTAATCCCAGAATATTTTAAAGGTTAAAATGCATAAAATAGAATTTGGTGAATTACGTATTGGTGATATAGCACGTAAACATTTAATGAACGTGTGTGATACTAATTGGGCATCTGGCGGTCCCAAAGTTAAAGCTTTTGAAAAGCAATGGAATGATCTATTTAGTTATAAAAAAAGCGTAGCGATGAGTTCTGGAACGGACGGGGTTATTAATGCATGTCTTGCATTGTATGATTTAAAAAATGCCAAAAGGGGCGTCAGCGAAGTTATTGTACCAGCCCTATCTTTTATAGCAACTTCTAATGGCGTGCGTGCTGCTGGACTAGTCCCTAACTTTGTGGATGTAAAAAAAGAAACATTGAATATTGATGAGTCCAAAATAGAACAGGCGATCACTAAGAATACTGTAGCAATTATGCCAGTACATACTATGGGTAGAATGGCGCAGATGGATATAATTTGTGAAATTGCACGTAAGCATAATTTACAAGTGATTGAAGATGCCTGTGAAGCACATGGTGCAAAGCTTCAAGGAACATCGGTAGGTCATTGGGGGGAGATGTCCATATATAGTTTTTATATTGCACATTTGGTGTGTTGTGGTGAAGGCGGTATGGTTTCTGCTAACAATGAAGAGGTTGGAAATATTTTATCATCAACCAGATCTCATGGCAGGCCATTCAATTCTATATACTTTGATCATCAACGTACTGGGTTAAACTCCAAAATGAATGATATGGAAGCTTCTTTAGGGCTTGAGGCTATAGAAAATTTCTGGATCACCTTTTATACTAGACATGCATATATGAAGCAGATGAGAAAAGCGTGCTTGGGCTTTGAGGATGTAGCATGGTTTTCCGAAGAGGACAATGGAAATACTAATTGTCCTCATGGATTTAGTATAACATGTAAAAAAGAACATGACATAGAGCATATAAAATCTACATTAGACAAATATAACATTCATTGGAAAAGAAATTTTGGATGTATTCCAACACAACATCAAGCTTTTGCTGATTTGGGTTATAAGCTAGGCGATTTTCCTGAATCCGAATGGGTAGGCAATAACGGTATCCATATCGGATGTCATCAATATTTGAGTGACGCAGACCTTGATCGTATTCAAAAGGCTTTAAAAGAAGGACTAGGAAGGTGTGGAGTATGAAAATTCTAATTACTGGAGGTGCTGGATATTTAGGTACAAGTATTATAGAAGCATTTAAGGGTAGCGCAAATATTACGTGCTTTGATAATTTATTTTATGATCAGGGCACATTGGTAGCGAAGTCTATGCTACATCCATCTATTAAATTTTATAAGGAAGATATTAATAAGTGGTCACCCAATCTTATACGTTGTATTAAAGAAGCTGATATTATTATTCCACTTGCCGCTTTAGTAGGAGCGCCATTGTGTGATAAGCATCCTGTTCTTGCCGTACAAACCAATTATTCATGGTTTAAAAGATTATTACAATATTTAGACTCACAAATCGTTATATACCCCAATACCAATTCGGGATATGGAACTACAGGAGATGATATATGCACGGAAGAAACTCCGTCAAACCCTATTTCACTTTACGCACAAACCAAGCAGAATACAGAAGATCTACTACTAGAGAATTATAGTCAAGCCATATGTTTTAGACTTGCCACAGTCTTTGGTTGGTCTTACCGTCCTCGCACAGATCTTCTAGTTAATAATTTGGTCAAGGTAGCTAAAGAACACGGACATATTAGTGTTTTTGATGGCCACTTCCGAAGGAATTATATACATGTTCAAGATATTGTGGATGCGTTTTTATTCACTCTATATGAAAAGCACAGAATGTATGGGAATGTATATAACTTAGGCAATGATAACATCAATACAACTAAGCAAGAGTTGGTAGAAAAAATATGCAATCTCCTTGACGCAACCTATTCAGTTGATAATTCTAAAACCGATCCTGATAAAAGAGACTATATTGTAAGTAGTCAAAAACTTTATGATCTTGGCTTTGAATGTAAACGTGACTTAGATTATGGTATTATGCAAATGGATAAGTTTTATAATTTATTATCTGAAAGTGATGTTGATAGATGTCGAAATTATTGATTGTATGTGCGACGAAAGAAGAACTACCACCCGAACATAAATGGCAAGCTAACATTACTAAGGGATACCCTATATTTTTAGAGACATTACATGATTATATCTAGAACGCCTTTTAGAATCTCATTGTTTGGAGGTTCGACCGACTATGAAAGCTTTTACAAAACACATGGGTCGTGTGTATTGGGCTTTGCTATTGATAAATATTGTTATTTATGTGTTCGTAAAACGCCCACAATATTTGATTACAAAACGAAGCTAGGCTATTCCAGTATAGAAATAGTTAATAATCATGATGAAATTAAGCATGATGGTATGCGAGGAGTATTACAATTTTTAGATATCGAATACGGAATAGACATCTCTCATCTATCAGATATTCCTGCTAAAACAGGGATGGGATCTTCTTCGGCATTTGTGGTCGGACTTTTAAACGCATTACATTCTATTCAAGGTCAAAAATGTAGTAATAACGACTTAGCCAGACAAGCTATTTATGTAGAGCGTAAACTATTAAATGAGTCGGGAGGTATACAAGATCAAATTTGGTCTGCGTATGGAGGCTTTAATCGTATAGATATTAATAAAGATGGGTGTTTCGAGGTTAAACCCTTACCGATAAGTAATAGCTTTATAGATAGGTTTCTACAAAGATCTGTAGTAATTTATACTGGAAATGATAGAAATTCATTTGAGATAGCTAAATCATATACGAACGATAGAGCAGAGGAGTACCAGAAAAAAATTGCCTCTATTACTAACGAAGCATATCGTCAGTTTGAAAAACAAGACATTACCAGTCTTGGAGAATTACTAGACCTATCATGGTCTTATAAAAGAAATATATCGAATTTAATTTCTAATAATAAATTAGATAACTTATATGAGGAATTAAAAGAAGACGGCGTTATAGGTGCCAAGCTGTTGGGAGCAGGCGGTTCTGGCTTTATGTTTGGGATCTTACAAGAAGGTATAGATCAAAAAACTTTTAAGCAAAAATATAAAAATAGATATATTGATGTTGATGTAGATAAGAAGGGATCGATGATCATCAACGAACACTAACACCAGTCTTGTTTATAAAGGATAACTTGCTTGATGAATATTTGCATTGTATCAGGATATTTCAACCCTATTCATCCGGGGCACATTAGTATGATGCAACAAATTAAATTGGAATACCCTAAGTGTATATTAATAGCCATAGTTAATAATGATTATCAAGTAAAATTAAAAAAATCTGTTCCATTTTTGGACGAAGTGGCTAGATGTTATATAGTACAACATCTGGAATATGTCGATCAAGCCTTCTTGTCTATTGATCGCGACACTAGTGTAGTACAGAGTTTGTCTGCTATTTATGAGTATAGAACGCAGACATGTTCAAGAGTGACAAATAATTGTGATTTTTATTTTTTCAATGGCGGTGACAGAGATTGTCATTCAGCCCGTACTCCTGAAGTAGAATTTTGCAATACCAACAATATACGCCTCAAATATGGCTATGGAGATACTAAAACCTATTCTTCTAGCGTCCTGATTGAACAAGCATATGATTATATATCAGCACAATAGACATGGTCTGGTGTATAAGGGTATGAGGTTTTGCTAAAATATAAGGCTTATAAGATAGAAGGGAATGAGAATGCCTCTTAAAAAATGTACTGAAAATCAAAAAAGTGGTTATAAATGGGGAGATAAGGGCAAATGCTATACAGGACCAGACGCCAAAAAAAAGGCTATTAAACAAGGAGTCGCAATAGACGGTCCAGAAAAATTTGCTCAAAAAGCTAGCGATAATGATATATATTTTGATGCGAAAGACGTAAAGGTTGTTACAGATTGGATGTATGATAAAGGCTATGACGCTGCTGCTATTGTGGCTACGGCATCTATGTTGTCAGCTCAAGCAAATAAGTTAGCTGGATATCCACCAAATTGTAATAAGGGATATATAGAACAAAACGGCAAGTGTATTCCTAAAGAAGATCATGAATACTAGTAGTACAAATAATACACCTACATATCGCTTTTTAGCTGAAGATATAGCGAATCTTTTCTATCCTGAAAACGATATCGCGCAAGATGAAGGGACTCTAGGATCTGCGATTTATTGGAATCATGTTGATACTATTGAGGACATGATAACACACTTCGTCCAAAGCAATGATTTAACCTTTGACAATAGCAGGTAATATTATGAGATCTTTTATCCTTTCTTTCGTATTATTTTTAACGTTGTGCTTATCCGTAGCACAAGGTAAATTTTTAAGCCTTAATGAAATTGGTGAAGCTTCTTGTAGGGTACGAGTATCCGGTTCTGCTGGCAGTGGAACATCAATTGCGGCTGATGACACACACGTATATATTTTAACCAACGCGCACGTTGTAGGTTCTAATAGAACAGCTACGTGTGAATTTTTTAGATACGGAAGAAAGACACAGAGACTTCCCGGCGCAATTATCTGGAAGTCCCACAGTGATAGAAGCGTCAAAGACTTTGCGATTATTCGTATTGAGAAAGCTTTGTTTGGAGAATTTCCTCCACGGATTGTACCATTAGCCCCTGCTGACCATGTCGTACAGAAAAATGACTATATAGCGTCCGCAGGTTGTCCTCAAGCCCGGTGGCTTCAGCTGTGGGAAGGTCATGCGTTATCAGAAGCTTCTAAAAACCGAGTACTATTTACACCACCCCCATTAGGAGGGCAAAGCGGATCGGGAGTCTATACAGTTATAGATGGGGACACGTATCTCTGTGCGGTATTAACATGGAGAATTGAAAATAGTAAAGGTGGAGCGATACATATTGGTAACTTTTTACGTGCGGTAAAAGGTGAGGCTTCCTATGACCCCACACAAGTTCCCGATAGTTGGCAATATGCTAATGCGTCTACAAACACAGATACTGCTAATATTATTACTCGAAAAGCATATTATGCATTAGGCGTTAATGGTGTTTATTATCTGCAAAATTGGGACCATACGGGATGGTTACAGTCAGTTACCTTCCCTGCGGGATCTCCTTCAGTACCAATTGCTCAGTGGGGAATTCTAATGGAAGTACAATGTCCGGGTGGTCGTTGTCCTCCATTTATCAGTCCTCCTAATAATAATACTCCTCCCAAAGAAAATCCAGCTCCTGAAAACGATGGCGACAACACGAACCCTTATGGGGTATTACCTCCCAACTTTGGTAAAGACTTTGTTCCAGAAGCCAATAAAAAACTTCAAGAATATAAAGATACTATAGAAAAATTAAAAAATGATATTGGAGGACTAGCTAAGCAAGTAGAAGACCTAACTACATCAGTAAGTGAAAAAGATGGAACAATCGAAGTATTGGTCAAAGAAAAAGAATCATTATCAACCACGATTAGCGAAAAACAAGAACTTTTAGAGAAATTACAAAACCAATTAAAGTCATTAAAGTCAAATGAAAATTTAAACAATGATGAAATTTTATACCTACAAAAGCGTATCGGAACATTACAAAACGATATTACTACACAGCTTGGCGAAATCTCTAACCTGAAAGAAGACTTAGACAGCAAGAGCAATATTATTGATGGGTTGGCAAATGAAAATTATAATTTGGAACAAGATACAATAGAAGTAAAACAACAACGTAATTTATTCCGGTGGTTGTTTGGAGGTACTGCTACTGGAGCGCTCGCATGGATTGCAGGACTATACTGGCAACTCAGAGGAAAGACAAAGGTTACAGACATGATTGATGGTATATGGGAAGATGATATTCCACCTACATCGCAAGATAATGATCCATCTGCTACAGAACCAGAACCTACGAAACCTACGCAAACAGCCGACCTGAGAGGCTTGGCTGACTATCTTGAAGATAGACTAGGTTCTGCATTTGAATCAAAAATTGATAATCTTAAAAAAGAAATCGATCATAAGTTTCATAATTTACAAACAGCAACAAAAGACATAGACTTTAATATCTACAATACAATTGATGACAAAGACCATATAAAGGTTTCGCATTCTACCCCTAAGAAAGAAACACGTCGATCACAACCAGATGCGAAGGAAGACTGTGACTGTGATCGGGTGTTAGATTGTATTCAAGAACCTTCATTTCCAAAGGCGAGCGACAGAATTAAAGATTTTGTCGATTTAAAAAAATCTGATGGAGAACGAGTAGAAGAATTGGCATTTTACGCACATCTGTACAAAGAGGCTGTAGAGTTATTAAAGCGCGATAGATTAATTGTTCTTAAGAAGTCAGTGCCGTTTAAAGTTAGCAGTCAAACCAAAGCTGCTGACGCTATTGAGTCATATGTACAGAACCAATTTTTAAAACGAGTTTCTAGTGCTACTATTAATCGTCATATCCTTTACCATGAAGCGATGATAGGATTTTTATATAAGCAGGCAATAAGCCGATTAAAACGTGGTGAGTTTAATGTTTTGGGGTATAAGGAAGTAGCAGAATCTATTGAGCAATGGGTTAAAACCGAATTCATGCGCCGCATGGGTTTTGAGTTTTAACAGCTAGGATTATACATTCAACATGTATAAGTCTAGTAACGTAACACACTAACAAGTATATTTAATGGGAGGTTAATTATGGCAGCGCAAAATACCTTTAAAGGCGCTAATACCGAATTTCCGAATCTTGGTATTCACTTTATTTTATCTGAAATTATTAAGTTCAGAAAGCAGTTGACGGTACGACAAGAGTTTAAGTCACAGTCTGGCTGGAACAATGCTCTTAACCGTTATATGGTAACAGAAATTGAAAAGATTGGTGATACTCTTGAGAATATTACCTACAATCCTGATGCTCTTACTTTAGAAGAGCTTGAAGCACAGGCAGCTGACACTACTCGTGCAGTAGCTGACGATTACAATGACGTAGCCCTTACGCAAGATAACGTTTTAATGCCCGTGGGTGTTAACCGAACCGTTACTTGGGATTTGTCGGGCAACGATGTTGATATTCCTCAGTTACATCCGGGTAATTGTCCGAACGATGCAGCTCGCAGCTTTATTGCTGCTCTTGACAACTTGTTTGTTGAGCTTACTCGTGTAGATAGTCGCCATCAGCCCTACTCTCTTACTAAGTATGAGTCGGTTATGATTCGTTCGTTATTGAACGTCTTGTACACTCTCACACAACGTAAGGGTGGAGAAGTTAACAGAAGCGACATTCCTACGGGAACTTTACCTTCTGATGAAACCAGCACGTTTGGTGGCAACTAATTTAAATAATTAGATAACTACTCTGGGGGGTAGGGGGTATCTCCTACTCCCCTTTTTTATTATGAAGACTTAACGATAGTAGCTGTATAGTGGAGTGAGCGATGAATCTTTATGTAGAGAACGTTTTAAGTACAAAAATTTACAATAGAGCTTATAATAAGGGTAGGGCAGCGGAAGAGGTGTTTGTCGATCCAGCCACTCTTATTTTAATAGGTAAAATTTCTGTAACAGTTATTCGTTTAATTAAGGGATGTAAAAAGTCTAGAGAGGAACGTCAAGAGGTCGTCATCGCTCCCACAATCAATGAGAATCGTATTTTAAAAAGGGTGGTACGTCGCCATCTAGGATGGTTTAAATATATGACTATGGGAGGTAAAGTGCTTACCGCTATAAAAGAAGTGGGGTGCGAGCTTAATGAAGACGAATTAGAACAAGCTGATTTATTTAACGATAATGACAACTTTACCGTATATGATGGTGAAAAATATTATGAATTATAAAGAGGATAACCCTTTAGAGGAATTAATTTACAAAATGGAGATATAGATATGGCTATTACCAATAAGTTGAAGTTTGTATATCAAGAAAAGACTACACAAGAGACGACCACAGAGTCTGACTGGACTCAGCAAGGTGTTTTGCTCAATGCGAATCAAATGGTTGGGGGCAATGAATATGTTATGGTTTCATGGGTAAACTGTACTAGTCCCGGCGGAAATCATGGAGGTACAAAATTTGCGTTTGAAGGAGATGGTGGAGACATTCTTGGCTCTATAGATCAAAGACATGACACCAATAGCTCAGGACAATATGTATGTCATATAGGGCAATTTACAGCACCATCACCTCCGCAAAATATTGGCATTTATAGAAAAAGAATTTATAATGATGGTCATAATGAAGAGACCGATTATGGACAGTGTTTTGTTATTGATCTGTCATATTCTGGTTTAAGCGGCACGTTAATTAGTGGCACAGACTATAGTAGTTCTACAGACACCAGTGTACGCACCACTGCGAGTAATAATATCTTCCATTCTCATACAACTGATCATACTGGTGGAACCACCTTGATATTAGCTGCATGTAAATCACATGACACAGCAGCACCAACCCCAGTAGGATTACTTATAGATGGCACTTTAGAAGCTAGCGGATCGAGATATTCCACCAATAACCTCGATATGAAAACGTTGCCCTTTGCTGCTGTAGCGAACATATCAAGCGGAACCTCCGTTCAGCTTAAAAATTTAGACACGCAAGCTATTTCGACGAATTATTCTTACGTTTTCAGTTTAAATCTGGACACTGGCCCCGCCGTTAATGCTACGGGTAGATTAAGTAGTTGGACCGATCATGGTACAAGTGGAACATGGGGAACCAAAACCATTGATGGCAATAATCAAGATTCTTTTGTTATCGCCATGGGACGACAGACAGCTACTGGCGTACAATCTGGGCGAATGGCCTCGATTTCATTATATAATAATACCACAGAAAAGTTTCTCTTATTTAACAATAGGCCCAGCGGAAACTATAATGCTCTATATTATCCGGCAACGAATCCGGGAGCCTCTAACGAACAGTTAGAAACGTCGGTAGTTATAGGCGTAGGCGTTATAGGAGATGCAGACGAAATTGAAATAACAACTTTATAAAAATTTTGAAAATTTTTGCTCTCAGCAGGAAAATCATGAGTATAATATTGCATCGGCACAAAAATTAGTCAGCCATCTTTAACCCTAACAAAGGAGGAAAAAATGAAGGACACGACTACTACCGACTGGAATCTTCTCTTATCTAACAAGTGTGGTATTAAAACTATTAATAAGTTTGCCACTGGCGAAGTAAGCACTAAGGGTGTAACGTCTTGCTTTGCCAATACGGAAAAAGCTGGCGAATTTCGCAAGCTTGTTAGAACACACGGCTCTATGTATGCTCGTCGCCTTGCACGAAAAGCCTTGAGATATCGCAATCTATTAAAGTAGGAGGCCTAAAACACATGAGTGATCTCAATGAAGTAGTTATTAGCGGACGTTTAACAAAAGATAGTGAGCTTCGGTTTACTCCTAGTGGTACGGCTGTTACCGATGTTGTTATTGCTTCTAATCGTATTTGGTCCAAGGACTCTGATCGACAAGAAGAAACAACTTTTGTAGACGTAACCATTTGGGGCAAACAAGCCGAGTCTCTAAACGACTACCTTGTTAAAGGAAGGCATCTGATGGTTGTGGGACGACTTAAGCTAAACAAGTGGGAAACTGATGAAGGAGATAAGCGCAGCAAGCTTACTATGGTTGCTGAAAAAATTAATCTTACTCCGGGAGGTGGTAAGAATAATAAATCTCAGTCAGATACCCCAGCGCGCGCTAATAGTAGTGCCCAAGCTGAAGAAGTGCCCTTTTAAATCTCCTTAAAACGCCATTGTCGTTTTTAGGTTTACAAGACCCCTTTATTTAGTGAATCAGCTAGGTAAAGGGGTTTTATTATACTGTCACTTTTTACGTAGCGGTCTATCTATATGCATAAACTTAATCTTATAGCACCTATTAATACATTAGGTTACGGCGTAGTCGGACTTAACATCTTAAAACACACCATGTCACGATTTGACGTGGCTCTATTTCCCATTGGAAATGTCGAAACTTCTGATCAACAAGATGCCTCACTAATTACACAAGCTATATCTGTGGCAAATCAGTTTGAAAATTTTGCAGATTCGCCATCATTAAAAATATGGCATGAATTTGCATTGGCAGATCGTATTGGGCAAGGAACATCATTTGCATTTCCGTTTTTTGAACTTAATACATTGGACCAAAGACGACTTAATCATCTTAGTTCTGTAGATCATATTATTGTTGCGTCGAAATGGGCACAAGACATTATTCACGACCACATACCATCGGCATCAACTTATGTTGTTCCATTAGGTGTGGATTCTACAATTTTTACCCCTACGGCAACACCAAGCAACCACGATACTAATAAGTGTGTGTTTTTTAATTGTGGTAAATGGGAAAGGCGTAAGGGTCATGACGTGATCTTAGAAATCTTTAAAAAAGCATTTCCTAACGAACAAGACGTAGAACTTTGGATGATGTGTTCTAATCCGTTCTTACCTCCCAAGCAACGACAAGAGTGGGAACGATATTATAAAACAGATAATAGAATACGCTTATTACCCAGAGTAGCTACTTCAGCCGAAGTCTCTCACATTATGGGTCGCACTAATTGTGGTATATTTCCTAGTCGAGCAGAAGGTTGGAATTTAGAATTATTAGAAATGATGGCTATGGGCAAGCATGTTATTGCTACTAATTACTCCGCGCATACCGAATTCTGTAATAATGAAAATTCCTTTTTGATAGATGTCTCAACTTTAGAACCCGCAGAAGATGATATGTTTTTCCAGAGCGGGTTAGGAGAATGGGCATCATTAGATAATAATTGTATTAGCCAAGGGATAGAACATATGCGACAATTTTATCGTAAATGGCAGTCCGACAATTCTATTATAAATAAAGGAGGTCTTAATACAGCTAATGAATTTTCATGGACCAATACTATTGACAAACTAGAGGAGGCTATCTATGGAACTAAAAGTCAAAAAACTTAGTAAACATGCAAGGCTACCGTCCAAAGCAAATCAAGATGATGCGGGATGGGATTTGTATGCATCTGAAGACGTAATTATCGAACCTTCCGAACGAATGTTGGTTGGGACTGATATCGCCATGGCTATTCCCAACGGTTACGTAGGCTTAATATGGGATAGATCGGGCATGTCTACTAAGCGTGGCGTCCATCGTTTTGCGGGAGTAATTGATAGTGGATATCGAGGTGAAATTAAAGTATGCTTATGGAACTCTTCTAACGAACACTGCGTTATTAATAAAGGAGAAAGGATGGCACAGTTACTTGTTCAGCCAGCGCCTCCTTTACCCTTAATAGAGGTAGATCGCTTAGATAGTACAAAAAGAGGTACTGGAGGTTTTGGGAGTAGCGGTCAATGAAAGTACAGCACGATATAAAATTAGATTTTGATGACGTGTTGCTAGCTCCGCATCGAACTTATACAGCATCGCGTAAAAATGTTAAACTAGATCGAACATTTCAGTTCTATCATGCTAATAAGTCATGGAGCGGAATTCCAATTATGGCTGCTAACATGGATACTACGGGCACGTTAGCTATGTCTAAAGCACTATCGCCTCATAGAATGATAACATGCTTACATAAGTATTATGATCCCAATACTATATTGCAATTAGAATATTGTCCATTTTCTACTTATACTTGGTATACATTAGGTATTAAAGACATTGATTTTGATAGGTTATGCAACACTGTTGAACAGACTAATATCGTACCTAATATTTGTATTGATGTGGCTAATGGATACACTGAAAATTTTGTAAAATTTTGTGCAAAGGTTCGACAAAAATTTTCTCATAGATGTATTATTATGGCAGGTAATGTATGTACGCCGGAAATGGTACAAGAACTCATCCTACATGGAGGTGTAGATATTGTAAAAATAGGTATTGGACCCGGATCGGCTTGCACTACCAGACTAAAAACGGGAGTGGGATATCCTCAACTATCTGCAATTATCGAATGTGCTCATGCTGCTCACGGATTAAAAAGCGATGAAAAACGAATGGGTCTAATATGCGCTGATGGAGGATGTAGAACTGCGGGCGATGTCTGTAAGGCCCTAGCCGCCAATGCTGATTTTGTAATGTTGGGCGGTATGCTAGCCGGAACAGAAGAGTGTGAAGGAGAATGGGAAGAGGGAGCTTTGGTAAACTGGCATGAAGACAAGCCCCCGGAAATTACAGACAAAACAGTTAAAAAATATTTAAAATTTTATGGAATGTCATCTAAAATAGCTCAAGATAAACATGGAGAAGGCTTAAATGATTATCGAAGTAGTGAAGGACGTAGTATAAAAGTACCTTATAAAGGACCAGCAAAGTACGTAATTCAAGATATTTTAGGTGGTGTGAGAAGTTGTTGTGCATATATAGGCGCAACATCTATTAAAGATATGTCGAAATGTGCAGAATTCATTCGAGTTAATCGCACCCACTTTGATCGGTCGCTTTAGTATTGGGTGTATAGTATATATAGGGATCAAGGCTAAAAATATTTATGATACATATATTTCTCAACAAATTACGAAAAATACTGATAAATTATACTAAAAGCGAACAATCATCAGAGCCTTCCCTAGAAAAGGACGATGACATAGCTACAGATGTTGATCTGGCAAGTAATTTATCTAGTGCTTGCACAGTATTTACTATGTATATGCGTGAAGATGGAGAATTTGCGGTGACGACTAGTATGACCAGAGCTAACGATGAAGCTATAGAGGTTACCGGAACTGTTTTACATATGATGAACTCAGGTTTGTTGGCTGAATATTTCTTACAATCATTATATTTATGGTCTAAAGAACATCCTGAATACCAATCTACTATACTTGACACTATTGCAAAATGGAAGCTTCTTTTTGACGATGAACAGAATGACGACAGTAAAGATAGTTCTTTGGCTATAGATCCATCTGAGGTATTCTCCTTAAAATCGTTATCGGAAGGAGATTTTAAATGAAACAATATTTAAATATCGTTGAAGACGTTTTAGTAAATGGTTTTTGGAAAGAAACACGTACTGGAGATAGGGCTTTAACGTCGTTTGGACAAGTCTTTCGACATAATATGCAAGATGGCTTTCCTCTTTTAACAACTAAAGAGATGGCTTATAGAAGTATTTGGACCGAGCTAGAAGGCTTTATTAAAGGCATTACGTCCAAACAGTGGTTTAAAGATAGAAACTGTAATATTTGGAATGAATGGTCTAATCCTACAAATAATGATGATAATGATTTAGGACCAATATATGGCTATCAATGGCGTAGATTTAATCATGTTTTTGATGAAAATGACGATGGTTGTTTAGAACGCTATGATCAGTTTGACACAATCGTACAAACACTGAAAAACAATCCCGACAGTAGAAGAATGGTCTGTTCAGCATGGAATCCAATACAGGCTGATCGTATGGCCCTTCCTCCGTGTCATGTATTATGGAATGTGGTAGTTATTCAAGATCACATTAACTTAATATGGCATCAGCGAAGTTGCGACCTAATGTTAGGTATTCCATTTAATATTGCTAGTTACGCCACTTTATTATTGCTCTTAGCACATGAATCAGGGTTGGTTCCGGGTATACTACAGGGTACATTTGCAGATTGTCATATATATGAAAACCATATAGATGGAGCCAAAGAACAAGTCTTACGAGATCCGCGAGACCTTCCCACAGTGGATTTGGGTAGATTCCCGTGTATTTATGATTGGAGTAGCCAACACGTTGCTATTGATCATTACAATCCACATCCAAAAATTAATTTTCCTGTTGCAGTTTGAGGTGTTATTATGAATGATATACCTAAGCCCAAAGGATGTGATGTATATTGGGAAAAATGGATCGACGCTTTTGACGCAGAAGAGGAAGAGTTTGATGAAGATATTGCTAATATAGAACAAGTCTTAACTAGTGAGGAATTAGTCGAACATGCTGAAAATTTACAGTCTATTTCTCACATACGTAGTATTGTAACTCCTTTTGGTGTTCTACCATTAACAGAGCATACGATGGCAAGTAAGGTGTTTAAGTTTTGGGTAGGACATGCAAATTTTAAATTAACTAAAGATTTTTATAAAATTATAGGAGAACATCCGGGGATTGAAGCTCTGGATATACTAACTCCATATAGATTTCGTATAGCAGTTGGTAAAATGTTTGTGGATAGAGATGTTATGACAAGTGTTCGCGATAAAATGGTGCGATACGTAACCACCAATCAAACGTCTAAAACGACAACGGATAATAATCAAGATGCCGATCCAAAGCAAATCTAGCACGTCCGAGTATTCACATATTTCTGAAGCACATGACAATGATATTATCATTGCTAGTAGAGAAATATTTTTACATGGACATATAGAGGACGGAGAAGACTCTGGTATAGACAGTCGAATGTCTAATAAGTTTCTGAAAAATCTCCAAATCTTAAATAGTATTAATCATGCGCCGATTGTCATTCATCAAAATAGTATAGGAGGTGAATGGGAAAGTGGTATGATGATGTACGATGCGATTCAGCAAAGCCCATCATCATTTATTTTTATATGTCATGGTATTGCGGCTTCCATGGGTAGTATTATTCCACAAGCCGTATACAAAAAGGGATTGCGTATCACAATGCCTAATTGTTATTGGCTTATTCACGAAGGTGAACAGACTATGTCGGGCACAACAAAACAAGTGCAGTCTTATTATGAGCTTACTAGACTAAGTAAGTCTCAGATGTACAATATATATGCAGAGGCATGTTCTACCACAGGTGAATATTTTAAAGATATGACTAAAGCTAAAACCAAAACATTTATTCGACGTAAACTAGAGTCTAAGGAAGATTGGTGGTTATCTTCTAAGGACGCTATAACCTATGGGTTTGTAGACGGAATTTTAGGATCAGAAAAGTTCAAATCTATCAGTGCAATTAAAGAAGCTTTGGTGTAATTATAGGTGGACAGGATTTAAAATAATTAGGATTTATAAGGAAAACTATAATCTCTTTAAAAGAGAGGGTTTTGTTATGGCTTTTATTACAAATATTACTTCAACTCCAGTTACAGGATCGTATGGCGAAAACGGCCTGCCTCTATATGTGGACAATCGACATGGTAATATTAGAGATGGTGGAACTGTTTCTGATTCAACTAATTGGTCCTCATCGGCACTTGGCGAAGGCAACCCTATTGTTACCATCGTTTCTGGCGTTGGCGGTGTTGTGTCCGCAAATGGAGCAGCGGTCATTAATGCTGGAACACAAGTTATTAGTGTTGCTCAAACCACTATTGCAGGTATATCCAACACGACCCTACAGGGTGGTCAGTCTAATAGCGCAAATGATGCAAATACCCCATTGTCTATTGATGTAGTAAGAACTTACTATTACAAAACGGCTGTGGTTGCTGGTAATTGGAATGAATTTACCGGAGCATTTAGTTCTGGTCCTTCTAATGGTACAGCTGGAGTATATGACATTGACAAAGCTGGTGATACATCGGCTACAGTTCGTGCTTCAGGCACAGATATTGCAGCTAATACCACGTCAGATTCTCCGGGTAGAATTACTTATCAAGATGGTAGCCCAACTCCAACAAATGGTGCATATGGGGCTCGACATAATTGGTAGTTAAATAATTAGCTAGGGGTCTTAGTATTTTCTAAGGCCCCTTTTTCCTTTTTCTGACGAAAGAACCACAGGCATGTCCATAAAAGAAAATCCCTATGTTAAGGACGTTGTATTTTTTTTAGCAACTATTGTCGTTAGTATGGCAGGATTTTGGATGTTGACAGGAAAAGATCTAATTAGTAGAGGAGAAGCGTCTGTTTTAGTTGATCAGCGCACTATAGCTATGGCAACTAAATTAGAACTATATCATGAGTCTTTAATAGATCATGAACATGAAATCCAAAAAACAAACGATAGACTAGAAAGGATATTAGAAAAAAACACAGAAGCTATTAATAGTTTAAGAGTTCAAATTGCAACTCTTTCCCACGCCCTACAACTACTTTCAGATAATGATGCAACATGAATATACTCCCATACTCGGAGGCTGTGCCTCTGATCCAAGAAGCAGACATATTACTGTTTCGCGGCAAGGGTATTATCTCATGGCTAATAAAACGATATGGATCAGGCGTTCATAGCCATGTAGGGATTGCGCATTGGGATAATGACAATTTACAATGCGTAGAGTTCCGCGAATTTAAAGGTGGTCGCTCTGTTTCGCTTAAAACGCAAGTTGATAATAGTCCTTTTGGCATCGATGTATTTCGAGCTGCCAAACGAGTTGACTATGAAAATGACAGTTATGTTTTAGATGATATAACTAAAGAGAAAATTAGTAGTATTATGTTAAAGCTTACGGGCTTACCATACGGATGGAGAAATATATGGAAACTAGTTAAACACTATGTTCCATTTTGTCGATTAGCACAACAAAATATTAAAGACAATAACGCAACAAAAATTTTCGTGTGTAGCACCGCTGCGGCATATGCATACCGAATGGCCTATATAGATCCGGTTCCATATTTAGCAGACTCAGCGGTTACACCGTCCGATTTGGCAAGATCAGCTTTATTTGAATATCAATTTACACTACAAAAGGATTGGTAAATGAACAAACAGTCTGAGGAAAAATCATTTTTTTATCGTTCTACGTTCGATCCCCTGATAGCACGGCTGTATAATAATAAGAAATGCAAACACTGCAATGGGCGAGGATATATTATTTCGCAAATCCCTCTCGAAGGGATGTCGTCATTACGAAAACACCAGCCCGCACGTAGCGTACAAACATATTGTAGCTGTGTAGATAAAAACGTAAAAAAACAACGTCAAAAAGAATGGGAAGAGCATAAGTCAAATCAATGAAGGAAAAATTTATTAGGAAATATATGAGGTTGGCACGAGTCATGGCACATGATCAGAATCCGTGCCTGTCTCGCAAAGTGGGCGTTGTGGTAGTTGACCCCTCAACTAATGGTATAGTAGGAGCAGGTTATAATGGCCCTCCTGAGAATACCCCGCACTGTACTGATGTGGCTTTTTTAAAAAACTTTTTTTGGCCACAACTCACCGCTAAGGAACAGTCGGAAGTTTATAAATATCTTCAAAACGTTAATCAAGATCCGTTGTCTTATACATCTCCTTCGATATTTGATCCCAATAGTGCTTGTGCGGCGCTATCAAAATGTAATAAATGTCCCCGTAATATATTAGGTTATTCGTCTGGTCAAAGATCTGAGCTATGCTCATGTCAACATGCAGAACGCAACGCGCTTAACAAGCTGCCCATTCCAGCCAAAGGACTTATGATGTTCTGTTGGTGTGGAGTTCCTTGTATACAATGCGCCGGTTCCATTATTAATGCCGGTATTAAGGAACTGCATTGTATTAAAGAAAAGGATTATCATTTAAGTTCTCGATGGTTGTTTCAACATGGTAATACAATACTGATTGAACATGATGTTATAGACTTAGAATTGGAAAAGAATAATGGAGTTGAATGATATGTCTAGTAAGTTTACGAATAGTTTCAGTTATGAAACATGGTATCAAAAATATAAATTTAAGACTGATGCTTGTGTTGAAGACACTTGGCGTAGAGTAGCTAAAGATTTAGCATCGATTGAACAAAACAAAGAAGAATGGGAACAAAAATTTTATGAATGTTTAGAAGATTTTAAATTTGTACCGGGAGGAAGAATTACCTCCAATGCCGGAACTGGACTTAAAGGCACGACCTATATTAATTGTTTCGTGGACGGGTTTGAAGGTAAGGATTTAGATTCTATCGAAGGCATTTATAATACCCTACTCAAACAGGCTCAAATTTTAAAAAGCGAAGGTGGATATGGGTTTTGCGCCGACATCATGCGGCCTTGCGGTGCTCATATAGGAGGTATCGCTAATCAATCGCCCGGAGCGGTTAAGTTTTTGGAGTTATGGGATAAGTCATCTGAAATCATTACGGCAGGATCGGGCAAAAGCGCACGTCAAGATCAGAAGAACTTTATACGTAAAGGTGCTCAGATGGTGACAATGAGCTGTTGGCATCCTGATATTATAGAATTTATTGAAGCCAAGAAAACTCCCGGTCGTCTATCTAAATTTAATATGTCTGTATTATGTACCGATGATTTTATGACGGCGGTTAAAATGGATATGCCATGGGAGCTGGTTTTTCCAAACTATGAAAAATATTCAACCGAATATAAAACCTATTGGAATGGAGATCTTGAGTCTTGGTTAGCGCGATTCGAGGAACAAGACGCTGTTGTAGCTTATCATAAGTTTGAATCGGCAAGAGACTTATGGAATTTGATTATGGACAATACATATAATCGAAATGAGCCCGGAGTCTTGTTTGTTGATCATATGAATAAGATGAATAATTTAAACTATTGCGAATGGATTAATGCTACCAATCCTTGTGGTGAACAAGTACTTCCTATTGGAGGGGTTTGTTTATTAGGATCTATCAATCTAGTACATTTTATTGATACTGAAAACAAATCGTGGAAGTATAAAGAATTAAAAGAGACAATTCATACAGCTATTCGTTTTATGGATAATGTAAATGATAAAACACATGTTCCACTTAAAAATCAAAAAGACAACCTAAAAGATAAAAGACGTGTTGGCTTAGGCGTTTTAGGTTATGGATCTGCTTTGTTAATGGCTCATGTCAAATACGGTAGTAAAAAAGCGCTGGAAATGACTGATGAACTGATGAAGTTTTTCACCAATGAGGCTTATAGAGCCTCGGCTCTCCTCGCTAAAGAAAAAGGATCATTCGCTCTGTACGACAAAAAGGAGTATGTCAACAGCGAATTTATAAAAAGATTGGATAGAGGCACTGTGAATTTAATAAAAGAGCATGGAATGCGCAATTCTCATGTCACGTCTATTCAGCCAACCGGTAATAGTTCTTGTTTTGCGAACTTGGTAAGTGGAGGGCTAGAGCCATTGTTTATGCATGGCTATGTTCGCACATCCATTCAACCTAGTTCTCCCGAAGGTCTATCCGTTCCTAAGAATATAGATTGGAAAAATAAAACTTTTGATTTAGAAAATGTAGAAGACAATGAAGTCAATTGGACTTGGGTTAAAGAAGGTGATGAAGATTTATTAATCACACAGTTTGTAGACAAGACTTGGAAATATGATAGAACTAGAGGCTTGCTAAAAGAAGAATGGATAGAAGACTATGGTGTTTCACATCTTAAAAATGTTAAAAAATGGAATCCAGACGCTGGATGGGCTACGTGTACGATGGATTTAGATGTTGCGGCCCATGTAAATACCATGTCTTTATTTGCACACTGGGTTGATTCTGCTATTTCAAAAACAATTAATTTACCTAACGATTATAAATATGACGATTTTAAAAACGTATATAAAACAGCATGGGAAAAAGGAATTAAAGGATTTACTACGTATAGAGCAGGGACAATGACAAATGTATTATCTAAGTCATCTACCGCTAACAAAATACAAAAAACCAAATCTCCGTCCCGACCCAAAGAATTAACATGTAACGTACATCATATTACAGTAAAGGGTGAACAATACTTTGTATTGGTTGGAATGCAGAACGAAGAACCGTATGAAGTATTTGCGGGTAAAAATGGCTTTATTAATAAAAAAGTTAAGACAGGCACGGTGATAAAGCTAGGAAGGCCTAAAGGTGTGTACAAGGCTATCTTTGAAGATGGGTTTGAATTATCTCCCATTAACGCTACTTGTAGTGCAGAAGAAGATGCATTAACAAGAATGACATCTACGTCTATTAGACATGGCGCAGATATACATATGATTGTACAGCAGTTGGAAAAGGTACGAGGAGATATGACATGTTTAGCCAAAAGCATGGCTAGAGCACTCAAAAAATATATACCAGATGGAACAAAAGAAGAAGGCATATGCGAAGCATGTGAAAGTAAAGGGCTGATCAGACAGGAAGGATGTATTACTTGCACACAGTGCGGATGGTCTAAGTGTGTATAATCCTCCTTTAATATATATAAACAGACAATGGGTAAGATACTAAATATTTGCACAGCCATCATAGTGTGTATATCAGCCATCGATATTTATTGGTTAAGCAAAAATCGTGGACATATGATAGAGATGGAAAAAAATCCGATAGGAAAATGGCTGCTTCAAGCAGATAATGGAGATGTCTCATTATTTATATTTTGTAAATTTTTAGGAACGTTTTTGGTGATAGGCGCTATATATCTTTTAAGCTTTCATGAGAGTAAATATACACGAACAGTTGCTATTAGCATAGCCATAGCCCAAATAATTTTATTGTGCTATCTATATTCATGAAATTGTGCAGTATAATATTTTAAGGAATCCCAAATGCCCGAATACACTTTTATCTGTGAAAAATGTTCTACCACTACCTCGCTAGTGTGTATGATTTCAGAATACAGTAATAATTCTAAAAAAATTAAATGCAATTCTTGTGGAGGAGCAGTCTATAGAGATTTTTCCACAGACAATATTGGAGGTTTTGTATCCGTAGGTTTGTCTGATTGTAAAACTATCGGTCAGTATGCAGAAAAACAAACTGCGAAATATGGTCGCCAGAAGGTAGAAGACATGATGAAACAAGCTAAAACCAAAAAGACTGGAGGTATGAATAAACTACCTAAAGGTATGACTCGCATAGAGCAGTCTAATGATTCTATTAAGTGGACAAAGGACTAAAGGAGGGCCAATATGGCTAAAAAGAAAACCGCAAAAAAGAAAGTCGAAACACACGTCATTAATAACAAAAAGACTACAAAAAAAGCTAAAAGAAAAGAAGTTGTTTATACTATAGCGGGCAAACAAGAATATTTTGAACAGACAGATAAGGCCAAATATCCTTGTATTAAGCTAGACTCTGACGCTGCGCAACAATCGCCAGATGCATTTGCTATGAAAATTACTATTGGCAAGAGAATTAAATATTATGCTAAGCGTGGAAAACATGGCAGACTGTACAATCCTATTGGTATGTTTAGTGAAGGTATGGCTTCAAAACGACTAGGACATGCAGGTAAGTTAGAGTGGCGATTTACCGAAGTTGGAGAACGAGTATTTCTTTTTTATAGAGACTTTTTACGAACTAAAAATATTGCACATTTACACAACGCAGAAAGGGAACTGTTATGAAAAAAGGTAAAATAACAAAAATTGAATCAGCATGTATCGAAGGTATGATTGCAAACACTATATCTGCTGATGACATGGCTCTTCAGTTGGATAGAGGAGTTGCTACAATTGAAAAAGAAATTGCACGCATTAAAGCAGAAGCTGTAAAACAAGAATTATTTATCAATAAAACCGCATCAGGCCATGCAGGTGTGAGTATTATGACTGAGGCCGCTTCAGTTCGTGGAGATAACAATACAACCAACCGTTCTTCAAACGAAACCCAACATCGTAACTGGATTCATACAATTAATTAAATGGCTAAACAAAGATCGAATACCAACAATTATCCGTCCCGTTACTCACCCAATATTGACGAAAGTGGTTATGCGTGGGTAAGTGGTAGACAATATATCGTCGAACTCTTATGTGAAAATAAAGCGTTAAAGGATAGCTATAAAACTGGATCATCTAAAGAATTACCTCGCGGATTTTATACTAAAGAATTACAACTTACAGAATGGCAAAAGTTCTACACTGAACAAATTAATAATCGTAGCCTAACCAAACTAATAAATACTCATACAGTAGATAAGATTATTGCATTTTTACGTGATAATAGATTTATTATTAGCCTTCGCCCTAAGTGGGTGCATGAAAAAATAAGTCAGTATAACTATATACCTAAAACAAAACCCACAAATGATTATCTATCCTATAACTTTACGAATTCGGAAACATTTAGTAGCAATAATAAAAAAACATCTATTATATCTAAACTAGAGGATTTAGAATGATTAAGGAAATTACTAAAGAATATGGGGATGTTATACATGACCCATCTTCTATCATTGATCAAAAGCTTAAAATTATATCCGTTAGTCCTAAGATCGATATAGCTTTAGGGGGCGGTGTGCCCGAAGGATCATTATTTATCATGACCGGTCCAGAAAAGGCTGGCAAAACTGTTACTGCATTAAATTTTTGTGCCAATGCACAACAAGATGAACGTAAAATTTATTATGGTAATGTTGAAGGACGGTTGCGTAAACGTGATCTTGAAGGCATTCATTCCTTAAAAACGGATGCCGAACAAATTCAGATCATAGGTTCTACACAAGGGAATATTTTATCCGCTGAACAATATCTAGGTATTTTTGATCAAATTATTCACACCCACCCTGATACTGTATGTGTCGTAGATTCTTTTTCAGCCTTGGCTAGTGACGCAGAATTGAGCGGCGACCTAACAGACCAGCAGGTGATGAGCGTACAAAAAGTATTAGCAAAGTTTTGCAGAAGAATTGCCCCAGCGTTGCCGATAAATAAAGTAACCGTTGTCGGCATTACACACTTAATGGCCAATATAGCATTTGGTAGAGGTAAAGCTAAAGTAGAAAAGTCTGGAACTGCTTTAAAATATCAAGTAGATGTTAAATTACACGCAAGTCACACAACCCCTATTTTACAAGGAGATACGCAGATTGGACAAACAGTACATTGGCAAGTTGTTACATCTGCTATTGGACCACCGGGACAAAAAGTAGATAGTCATATTAAATATGGTAGAGGTATATGGAAAGAAATGGAATTGGCTGACTTATTAATTGACTTTGGCATTGTCAACAAAAGCGGGTCATGGCTCACATTGCCCAACGAAGAAAAAATGCAAGGTAAAAATAATTTAGCCAAATACTTAGAAGAAAACCCAGACCAATACACCGAGTTTGAGGATAGTATTTTCTCTATGATAGGAATAGAAAGGTAAAAATGTTATGCTATACAAAATGTTACTAACGGTATTTTTAGTATTTATTAGTGCTCTTTCGACATATGGCGGTGATGTCATCTTGTACCAAAAGCTACAAGACGTATCAGTAACTGTAAAGGCCAATTCTAGCGAAGGATCAGGAGTTATTATTACTCGTGAAGTACCCGTAGGAAACGCAACAGAACAAATTAATTTTGTATGGACAGCCGCGCATGTTGTTTCTCATTTACGATCAGTACGCAATACGATTGAAAGCGGAACTCCTAAAAAAGTTGTAGAATTTAAAGACGCGCAAATTGTAAAAGAATTAGTAGAAAATGGTCGTCGTGTAGGCGAAATTAAAATGGATGCCAAAGTCTTAAAATATAGCGATGCCGAAAGCGGCGAAGATTTAGCGCTTTTACTTGTACGTAAAAGAAATTTTGTAGACCAAAATATTTTATTTTATCCTTTAGATAAGCCGATTCCAGTTGGTACTGAACTATACCATGTTGGAAGCTTACTGGGTCAGGTGGGCTCAAATTCAATGACTCGTGGCATCATGTCGAAAGTAGGACGAGTATTATATTTAGGGACTGGAGACGGCGTTGTTTTTGATCAAACAAGCGCTCCTGCGTTTCCGGGAAGTTCTGGAGGCGGTATTTTTTTAACTGAATCTTCAGGAGAATATACTGGACGATATGCAGGTATGTTAGTGCGAGGAGCAGGAGAAACTTTTAATCTAATAGTACCTATTCGACGCATGAGGCAATGGGCACAAAAACACAACATACTATGGGCTTTGGATGAAACACTACCCGTACCACCATATAAAGATATTATCAAACTACCTATTGAACATCGGTCTATGGAAGCATCTACTATAAGCAAAGACTCTAAACAATTTCCAATTTTATTACCATCGATTAATGACATGCCAACTCTACCACCTGTTACAATTGCTCTTCCTCCTGAAAAATAAGGTAATAATGAAAATTATAGACTTAGAAGGAAACGTTCACCGTTGGAAAACCGAAGGAACAATCGTAAGATTTAATGAAAATCGTCCTCGTTCGCAACTACATAAAACGGCAAGGCTATTATTACGAGACATATACCCTACGCTACAGATTTCAGAAGAGGTTGTTGTACCATTACGTAAAGGCAAGAAAGCCTTTCTAGACTTTTATATTAATACTATCAAAACGGTAATCGAAGTACATGGACCACAACACTATAAATTTAATAGCCTATACCACTCATGTGCTCAAGATTTTTTAAATCAAAAACAAAGAGATCGAGAATTACAGGACTGGTGCAATCTAAACAACTTAAACTATATTGAATTACCATTTAATGAGGACGAGGAACAATGGCAGAACAAACTAAAGGGGATCTCGCCAAACAGCAACTAGAGAAGATAGATAGCGTACTGGATGAATATGAATGCTCTTTAGGATTGCCGAAGTTTCAAGAAGGTCTATACGATGGCGTAGGCCAAGCATATTTACAACTATCTAGAGACCAGATTGAAAAACTAACTCCCGAACAGTGCTCAGAGGCGGCGCTTTTACTAGCATCTCTTGCATTTCACATACAAAGAACTTATAATAGAGAGGTTGCTCGCGTTAATTGGGCGACTAAAACCTTGAAAGTATGTGTGTCTGGCCGGGAACAATCTTATAAAGGCTCGTGGGATAGTCAATTTAATCAGGCTGTTAAGGAAGATGGTTACGCTAGCAAAATAGCAGATATTCAAAGATATGCTCAACAAAGAGCTGACCGTCTTAATTACCTATCGTCTTCGATCAAGAATGTTAGCGATGTGTTTATAAACGTCCAAAAGTCAAAGGTATTTAAGCATGGATAAAAAAGACATTCTACAAAAACTTCTAGATAATTTATCGGAAGATGAGTTAACTGCTCTATTTTCACAATTAAGCACCCTACATAATAAAAATAATCAAACTAAAAAGAAAAAAAGAGGGCGAGGCAAAAGAAAACAAAAGAAAAAAACAAAACCAAACACTTCATCCGATCACAATATAATAGATGATTTTCAATTAACGCCCGAAGAAAAACAAGAACTAAAAGAAGCTTCGAAATTTGATAAGGAAAAGGGGGTTGACAAACCCAAAACGCATGGTATAATATTACCAAGCAGAAAATTTCAGAAGGTGTCAATTCAATGCATGGATTGCAGAAAGACATTTAATATTGCACCTTCGCTTATGCCGCTAGATCGAGATCGTTACAAATGCAACTCATGTATATGTCGAGGAAGGAACCGATAAACACTCATGATACATAACTTACGCACTAAGCACGAAGAATTAGAAGCAGTTATTACACACGGATTAGGATTACTTTTAAGCATTATCGGCGGCTACATACTATTACATATGACGTATAGTTATGTAAATCCACTACTAACCAGTTTATGTGTTGTGTATGCAATAACTTTAACCATGGTATATCTCGCCTCCACCCTGTCACATATGTATATGTTTAAACACATTAATACTTTTTTACGTAAGTGTGACCAAGCGTTTATATATTTGCTTATAGTAGGTACAGCAACTCCATTTATGTATTTTTTACTGCGTGATCAGTCTATTTCATTTACGGTTAAATTATCGATAGTAATACTCTTGTGGTTACTGGCTTTAATAGGATGTGTCTCTAAATTGCTTTTTTCACACAACCTAAACAATGTAGATGTTAAGTTATATCTCATTTTAGGATGGATAGAGTCGTTGACGATTCTACTTATACAGCCATCCTTAACGGCGAAGATTATAAATTTAATGATCATAGGTGGAATTTTATATAGCATCGGAACTATATTTCTTGTTTTAGACTATCGTAAATATCACTTTCATACTATTTGGCACATATTAGTTATTGCTGCAAGTATTACCCATTTTCATGCTATCGTATTATTGGTTATGCACGCAAATTCGATACCGCTAGACTCATAAAAAAGGATAAACGATATGATGTTGTCTGATGCTCCTGCTGAACGAGCAATACTCGCAGGAATATGTAAGTATGGATCACAAGCCTATTACGATGTAGCAGATTTAATAGATTCTAATAGCTTTACTATCGAATCTAACTCCATGATTTATGCTTGTTTAAAACGAGTAATGGATAAGGATGCGGTTGCAAATATTGATCTACCTACTATTCTATCATCAGCAAAAGAATTAAATTTACACGAGCTAGTATCTAGTAAAGAAGAGATACAACATCTGTCGGGTATAATGAAGTTTCCGATCTTACCGGACAACGTGCGTAAGATGGCTGTTAAAGTACGTAAGCTCCAAATTGCACGTATGATGTATGATCAATTAGAGTCTACTAAGGATCGTTATGCTCAAGTCGTAGGAGATGAGCCGATCTCTCAAATACTGGGGATAGCTGAAGAATCTATATTTGAATTTACTTCTCTATTAAACGATAGCGACGATTCTCCGCAAAAAGTTTTTTCGGATTTAGAAGACCGGTTAGACGAACTATCAAAAAATCCTATTGATCAAGTGGGAATTCCTACAGGGTTTAGTCGTTATGATTTTGCTATCGGGGGAGGACTAAGGAGAGGCACAGTTAATGTAATTGGCGCTAGACCTAAAACGGGGAAAACTTTATTTGCAGAAAATGCGGGTATTTATATAGCACGCGAACTCAACATTCCTGTCTTGAATTTGGATACCGAAATGGTCAAAAAAGACCATCAGGATAGAGGTATTGCTATGCTAACTGAAGTAGCAATCAGCGATATTGAAACTGGTAAGTTTGCCTCAAATAGTTATAAAAATCAAAAGATTCGTGATACTGCTAAAAATGTAAAAGATATTCCTTACTATCACAAATCTATCGGAGGAAAACCTTTTGAAGATCAACTCTCGATTATGAGAAGATGGCTTGCAAAAGAAGTGGGTATAAATGCTGAAGGAAAAGCTAATGACTGTGTGGTGATCTATGACTATTTAAAAATCATGGAGTCATCAGAAATTAAAGGAGACATGAAAGAATATCAAGCGTTAGGTTTTCTTATGACAGGGTTACATAATTTTGCCATCAAATATGAGATTCCTATTTTAGCTTTCATACAATTAAATAGAGATGGTATTACTAAAGAGTCTACAGATACCGCGAGCGGATCAGACAGAATTATTTGGCTATGTTCTAACTTTAGTATTTACAAAAATAAATCTGATGAAGAGATTGCAAAAGACGGGCCTGAGAACGGAAATAGAAAGCTTGTACCATTAATTGCAAGACATGGAGAAGGGCTCCAAGATAAAGACTATATTAATGTTAACATGATTGGTAAGTATGGAAAATTAATAGAAGGTAAAACTGCGTTTGAACTAGAAGACGGAACCGATTTGATTGATACTGATAACATAGGAAACTACACCGATGACATCCCCTTCTCATAATACTTATAAATATAAAGACCAAGCTAAGCTAAACGCACTAACTAGTCTAGTTGTCAATCATATTGATAAAATTTATAGCTATTTTGACACAGAACCATCTTATAAAAACAATATTTTAATTAAATCGCCCTGCTTTATTCATGGAGGCGATAATCCAACCGCTTTAAATTTGTACTATAATGCTGATATTAGAGTTCATTATAAGTGTAGAACTCATCAATGCGAAGATACTTTTGGGTCATCTTTAATTAGCTTAGTACGAGGTGGGTTATCAAGAGTAAAATATAATTGGAAGATCGAAGGAGATAAAGAAGCATCGTTCAATGAGACTGTAGAATTTTTATTAAATATTACACAACAAAACTTTGGAGATATTAGCTCTCAGGAACAATATCATAACGCCGACAAGTTAAAATTTGCATCACTAATTAATAACTTTACTACTCCAGAAATTACGAAAAATAAATTTGACATAGAGGCATATCGTAATAAGGTTGACATTCCAGCTACATATTATTTACAACGAGGATACTCCATTGAAATTTTAGACAAGTACGATGTGGGTACGTGCAATAAGTCCAAAAAGGAGCTTTATCAACGCGCTGTGGTCCCTATCTATGATGAGTCGGGAGAATACATTTTAGGTTTTAGCGGACGGAGTATTCATGCGGAATGTTCAAAATGCAAACACTACCACGACCCTACAAAAAAATGTCATTTTTTTCCAAAATGGAAGCACACAAAGGGCTTCAAAAAGGAAAACTGTTTGTATAATTATTGGTACGCCAAACCACACATCGCTAAAACAGGAGTGGTGGTATTGGTAGAATCTCCGGGCAACATTTGGAGATTAGAAGAAGCAGGAATCCATAATGCGGTTGCAATTTTTGGAGCGCATCTAAGTCAAAATCAAAAAAATATTATAGATAGTTCAGGAGCATTATCTATAGTTGTTTTGTTAGACAACGATGAGGCAGGTAAGAAAGGAGCTAAGAAAATCTATGAACAATGTTCAAAAATGTATCGTTTATACTTCCCGCAATTAAACACAAACGACATAGGAGATATGAATGTAGATGTAGTTACCAATGATATAAAACCTTTAATTTCTAAACTAGGAGAATCTTATGGCTGAAACTTTTACAATGAACGACGATAACAATAACGTAGACAATCCAACGCCAGCATCACCACCTGAACAACAGCCCACAAACCTTATGCAACAGTCCATTATTGGTGCAGTTCATGCGCATTATATTGCTCAAAAGGCACGAGCTGTTGCTAATGTTAATGGATACCTCACCAATTCAGTTGGCGTAGCTGAACATTCGGATATAGTAGAAGAGGTTATTAAATTACTTAAAGATATTGACGAAGCAGATGGAATGATCGAAACAGTTCAAAAACTAACTCAGAATCAGGAATAAAACGATGGGTCAAGTTATAGGGTTTGCAGGAAAAAAGCAGTCGGGTAAAAATACAGCTTGTAATTTTATTTTAGCTCTTAAAATTGCTGAGCTAGGCATTAGCAAGTCTACTCGATTAAGCAACACCGGCGAAATTGAGATAACTGATATATTTAATGAACGTATTAGCGGTCAAGAATGGTTTCCATTTAAATCGCCACATGTTGACGTTACAAATTTATTTGACAACGAGCTAGGCAAATTTATTAAAATATATGCCTTTGCTCATAAGTTAAAAATGTTATGTGTTGAGTTATTGGGTTTAAAAGAAGAATGGGTATTTGGTACTGATGAGCAAAAAAATACCCCTACACATATTATGTGGGACCAGATTAACACACAAAGCAAAGATATACCGTCTAGCGGTCCTATGACTGCTAGAGAAGTATTACAATTTGTTGGAACTGATATGTTTAGAGGTCTGGATGCAAAAATTTGGATTAATGCATGTCTAAGACAAATAGAAGCCGACGATCCTGAGCTTGCCTTAATATCAGACGTACGATTTGAAAATGAAGTGCAAGCAATCCAAAAACAAAACGGTGTTGTAATAGGTTTAACACGCAGTCCTTATAAGAAAACTGATCAACACGCAAGCGAAACACAGATAGACAACTGTTTAGAACTTTGCGATACTGTTATTGACAATAGCCATTTATCCATACCAGAACAAAACCAACAAATATATGCGGCAATTAAACATTTAAATAATGTTACAGAAATATTAGTATAGGAAATAGATATGCCAATCGAAGACACTTCCAACACAATTATTGTAGACTGCGACGGCGTCATTGCCGATAAAAGTCATGGAGGACAATACCATTTGGCTGATCCTCTGCCCCATGGAATAGAACAAGTTAATAAGTTATACGATATGGGTTATAACATTACATTATATACCGCACGCTATGGAGACAGAGAAAAGGGTAGTATACATTTACAATACGAACGGGGATATAGAGAATGGACTGACTGGTTAAAAAAACACGGCGTTAAATACACACATGCTTTTATGGGTAAGCCCGGAGGCATTATGTATATTGACGACAAAGCCGCAAGGGTAGAAGGTGATAACCAAGTTGGGTGGGATCAAGTATGGAAAGAAATAGATAATTTACAGGGTCGTGATCGTTATGGAAATAAAATATGATCCCTATTGTATATTTTAGATCGTCATCGTTTAATTGTCATCGGTTTTGTCCGATGCAATACTACCTAGAATATACGCTAGGATGGCGAGGGCCGTCTAATAAAAAAGCTGATAAAGGCACTATTGTACACAAAGTATTAGAAATATGTGCAGTAGCTAAAAAGGGAGCACAAGACGGTAAAAAAATTATTGTAGATGAACATATTGGAAGAGTTAGTACTAGCAATTATAAGCCCGAGTATTTAAATAAAATTACGGCCAGAGTATATGAATATTACACCAGTCGTATTAAACATCATACATGGACAGACAAAGACGCAAAAGATTGTCAATTATGGGTTTGGAAAGCGCTTCAGCTTAACGATGGGTCGTTTGATCCTAGAAATAGAGACGTGGTTGCTGCTGAGCCGCGATTTGATTTTGTTATCGACAAAGACTGGGCGTCGTACACGTATGATATGGATGATATAAAACTAACTGGAAACCTTGCTATGAAAGGCACTATCGATCTTGTCACCGACTTGGGAGATGGGGTTTATGAAGTTATCGATTGGAAAACGGGTAGAAGACTTGACTGGGCAACAGGAAAAGAAAAAACACAAGCCAGCTTATTTAATGACGCACAACTACGGATCTATCACTATGCCATGAAACAAATGTTTCCAGATGTCAAAGCGTTTATAATTACTATTATTTTTATTAATGATGGTGGTGCATTTACATTGCAATTTCAAGATGAAGACTTAAAAGACACAGAAGAAATGTTAAAGCAAAAATTTCAATTTATTAAGAATACAGATGACCCTAAAACTATTAGACAAATAGATCCTAAGCAATCATGGAAATGTACAAAGCTATGCCATCAAGGAATGAGTACTTTTGAAGATACGCATGTTGAGTCTATAAGCGAACACCGTCCTAGACAAAAAACTCCCTACGGAGAACCTATGACTAAATGTGAACAAACACGATATATGATTAAAAAATATGGTATTGATTGGGTTACTCAAAACATTGCACATCCAGAGCATGTTATTGGAACTTATCAAGCACCGGGAGAAGTGTAAGCGGGGTCTTGAGTCGCCGTTATAACTAAGTTTTTTGTTTCTTAAGTTCAACTCAAGCTCAAACAAAAACAAAGCTTTATGCAGGAGATACAATGATAGAAGTTAAAATAACACCACAAATGAAAAAACGAGCGTGGGCTAAAGCACGTAAAATGGGTAAGCTCAGAAACTCTATTACGAGAGGACAAGGTAATATTGCGGGGTTTTTGGGAGAGGAGGTCGCCAACGCACTCATTAAAGGAGAAGTTACCAATACTTATAATTATGACATAGTTTACAAAAATATTAAATATGATGTAAAAACTAAAAGATGCACTTCTCCACCAAAATCTCACTACGAATGTTCGGTTGCGGCGTATAATACTAAGCAGAAGTGTGATCGATACGCCTTTGTTCGTATAGAATGGGTAAATGGAAAATGGGGACGGGCATGGGTTTTGGGATGGTTAGAACACGATGAATATTTTGAAAAAGCCGAAAAGCTTAATCGAGGAGAGATTGATCGCTCTAATGGATTTATGGTTAAAGCCGACTGTTATAATGTGCCGATATCGGAACTACGCAACTTTAGGAGGCGGAAATGACCTACGTTCCATTGCATGTCCATTCTGAATATAGCTTACTAGATGGACTTTCACAAG
>TARA_R100001594_G_scaffold22321_4_pt1 | contig 81988 bp, 111 predicted proteins | sample TARA_R100001594 | Tara Oceans TARA_R100001594 (sample SAMEA2622752) | marine metagenome | biome: marine biome (ENVO:00000447); feature: marine epipelagic mixed layer (ENVO:xxxxxxxxx); material: "saline water (ENVO:00002010), including plankton (ENVO:xxxxxxxx)" | depth 150 m | reverse complement strand
TTAAACTTGTTTCTGAACTAGGTTTTTTGGTTAACTTTCTCTTCTTACCCTCCATCATATCTTCTTTTCTTTTTTCAGTAAAGTAATCAGATTTATACATAACAACATGGGGTCCTTCTACCGCACCATATGTTTTTTGGTAAGCTCTATTTAAGTCGTCTGCTGATTTTTGAGCGTCTAATTCTGTTTGCCATTTTTCATAATATTGACCATCTCCATAGTTCATCATGAGTGGCCTTAAATTTCTCATATCTACTACAACATAATCTAATGGTTCTGACATACCATACATTCCTTCATCTAACTTAACCCCTTCTTTTGTACTATTACCCCAATTTTTTGCTCCAACCTTTCTACATTTAACAAGAGCTCCTGAAGCATAAGCTGAAGGCCAAACCTTATATCTACTTTTAACTTTATGATAACAAGCGTCTCTCTTAGCTTTTTTCTTTTTTTTCTTCTTCTTTTTACCTTCTTCTAATTCAAATAAATCTGGATGAAAAGCATTAAGGTCTTGTTCTAATTCAGTAGAAATTTGTTCTCTTAATATTTTTTTAATTATATCTTTCATTTAAGCTGTTTTTTTAGCGTCCATATAATTTTTTAGAGCTATCTTAGCTTTATTATCGTCAGCGAGTTTTACAATACCATGAGTAAACTCTTTGGTTTTACTAGTGGTACAAGCTTTTCCCGTAGAACCATCTGGACAAATAAAATGCCAATCTTTATTATAAAACGCATATCTATTTTGTCCCCAATCATTTTCTTTACCATATCGGAGTACATTGTATTTTTTACTTAATTTTGCTATATAGTTTTTATAATTAGTCTTTTTTTCTTCTGGTTTAAGTTCTTTCTTTACCTCACTCTTTGCTACTTTTTTACTAACTTGATAGGACGCTGGTTTACCTAATTGTGTAAAAAATTGTTTCATTTGTTTAATGATAGCGTTTCCTGATTTAACAAATGCATTTGGTAATGCAAAATAACCCCATGAATAATCTTTTATTTTATTATTTAGTGTTGGTATGACTTTATCTAAGAATGAGTTTATTTTAGATACATTTTTAGAAATAGCTTTATAAATTTTATCAGTCACCCCTTTAAGTTTGGTTCCACCACTTTGTAACAATTTTATCAATTCTGAAGCTGCACTCTTACCATTAGAAACCATTTTACCTAAAATACTCCCTAATTTATTCGCTGCCTTACCTAATAATTTGTGTGCTGCTTTAAATGGTGCTGCTATCACACTTCCTACAGCTGGAATAACCGCAACTAAAGAAGTTACACCTAAAAAATACTTTTTTCTTATCATATAAATTAAAGCGTTTACCCCATCTAAAAGGTCTCCAATACCAGGAATAAATCCCGCATAATCTAAAACACTTTGTACAGTATCAATCATTCCTTCATTAATAAGTTGTTTACCCTTACTATCATAAACTTCTATAAGTTGGTTATTCCTATATCCCTTTGTAGGGGTATAAGAATTTACTCCCTCAAAAATAAGTCCGTTTTCTTGGTGGTCTATTTCTTCCCGTATAATTTGTAGTATTTTTGATTGTCTCATGTTTACTTACCTATGTTTTCTTTTTTACCTTCAGGTGTTAATGCTCCTAGCATTTTTTCTAAATGAGGGTGTTTAATAAATAAATCCTTAAGTTCTTTCTCCACATCTTCTCCTTCTGATTTTCGTTTAAGAATGGCATGGAGTTGTTTAATTCCTTCCTCTTTTTCTTGTTCCATTATAACTCTTTTTACTATCCTTCCAAGAGTTTCTTCTGTTAATTTAATTTTTTTCATATTATCTTTGTATTATACTAGGTGATTAATTTGTTTCTCTCTAGAAGCATAAATATTTGCCCAAGAGTTTAAAAAAGTACAAGGGTCACTTCCTTTATTACCTCTCATGTTTTTATAAATTTTGTAACCATAATTTTTGTTATATCCTAAACTTTCCGCTGCTTGTTTTAAACTCTCATCACCATCTAGGTCACTAAAGTTTTGACACGCAGTATAGATAACTTTAAAACCTGTTGTGCCTTGATTATGTGATACATACAGTTCACTTTCTGTTGGTACACGTCCTAAAAATTTTGTTAGTTTTTGTTGTTTTTTACTTAATTTATTTGCTGCTGCATCGGCATTTACATATGGGTCCCAAACAGTAGTTTCTGTAACTCCGTAACTATCAAAATATCTAGGTAAGATTTGAAATAGTCCTGAAGCCCCACTCTTACTATTTTTAGCACTTGGGTTTCCACTAGACTCAATACTAGCTATAGTTAATAATAATTCTAGAGATATGTTATATGTGTTACTAGCTTGTTCTATCGCGTCTAATACTTCTGGTGAAAAGTTTTTATATTCTTTATCCTTACTTAATTCTTTTACTTTGATTGGGTCATTCATTTCAGGATTTTTATTTATATTCTCTTCATTTTTCAATAACTCTATCATTTCGGAACCAACTTCACCATTCACTTCACTCATGTAATCCTTTTGGAAGGCCTTTACTGCTGATAAGGTTTCTGGACCAAATCTACCGTCTACACCAAATCTAGGCAGCACATAATTTCTATCTATGAGTAATTGTTGTATTTCTCTAACTTGTTCTTTTTTCTCTCTTCTACCCTTCTTCATACCGTCCCACATCACTATAACATCTTCTTGATATTCTTCTTCCTCACCTGGAATATAATCATCTTCTGGTGTTTTACTAACAATTGTACCTAAAGTACTTTTTAAATAAGGCCAGGGGTCTCTATTGTCTCTCCAATACCCTTTTGGCCCATAAACTGAAAAATGAATATGAGGGTGAGTTCCTTTAGCGTTTCCAGTATTTCCTAAAGTACCAACTTGTTGTCCCGCACTAATAGGTTCGTCATATTCAAAATCTCCTACTGTGTCTAAATGTGATAAGTAAAAAGATAAACCATCATCTCTAAGAATTGTAATGGTTTTACCACCTTTACCTCTATCTCTTTTATTTATTTTGGAAACGACACCATCTACTGGTGATACCACAGGCTCTCCTTTAGGTCCAAATATATCTATTCCTTTATGTCTAGTACTATAATCACTGTTTTGGATACTATCATCTTTATCCAAAACTTTTGGTCTAACACCTCTTCCTAGACCTTCTCTATCGTAACCCACATTAAAGTTATCACTCCCCACTGGAAAGTAATCCATTGTTTTTTCATTAAGTAGTTTAACTTTTGTTTCTCTTAATATTTTTTTAATTAGGGTTTTCATCTATTATAAATATTTTTTTATTTAACAATCTACATCCGTTGGGTTGTAGTTATCATCATTTTTGGAACCACCGTGTATATTCCATTTTGTTGTACCATTTACAGTTACACTTGTCCACTCTTCATTACCTTGGTAATCACTATCTATTACCTCAGTATCATACGTATCAGGGTCATAATCCCAAAAATTATCTCTAGCAGCACACATCGCTGATTGGAAGTTTGTATCATGTATTATTACTTCAGCTGTTTTTGCGACTACATCTGTTTCGGTATATGTCATGTCGATTGCATACTGATTAATATCTGGTAATCGTTCTCCCATAAACTGAGTATAATCATCTGGACATCCTTTATCTACAATAAATTGTACTAACTGTTTAGGATAATATTCGTAAGCTGGAGTTAAATGTCTTCCGTATAGTTTTAACGTATCACTAAGTTGACCGTGTACATACTCTTCACTATATCTATTCATTTGGTCTATCTCAAAACACGTATACTGTTTAAGTAGATTTTGTACTATTTTATTGTCTATTTTATCGAACTCATAAACTGGAAGGCCGTGAAGGTTACCTTCTTGTAAAGGTTTTCTTTGTTCTTCTAATGGTATGTTTAGTTTTTTAAATAAGTGTTGTATATCATCATACCAAGCGTCTTCGGAATGAGCTTCTTTTTGTTTATGTAATATTTTTCTTAAACCATCTATTAATTCATTTTCATGTGGACTAGGATTTTCGTTTATAATTTTTTTATTTCTAGATTCATTTATAAACGCTACTTCTTTTGGTTCACCTACATCAGTATCTGTAGTGTCTTCTTCACCTACTTCTTCTCGATAATCACGAGAGTCCTCCCACTCGTAGTAAACATATTCAGCATCAACATTATTCCGTATTAGTTCCTTAACATCCTTGGCACTATAAGCGAATTCTGTTACTGTATAATCTATAGCAACACTTCTACTAACATAGTCAGTTACTGGAACTTCGTATTTTTTTATAGGTCTTAATTCTAATTCGTTGTATGATTGAGGTGGGTTATCACTATTAAATCTATCCCAATTATCATATGTTGCCCAAAATAATTTTTCACTTAATAATCGGTCGGCTCTAATGTCTATCCCATATAATTTAAGAGTATCCGAGAATAAATCACTATCAATATGTCCCATAGAAACAGCTATTTCTATTGCTTTTTCTTTGGTCACACTATCAACTAAACCCCTTACTACCTTAAGAAAAAGTGCACGTGAAATTCTAGGTACGGAAATGTAACTTCTTGACTCAAAATCATACTTTGTATTTGGAGGTAGTCCTAAGTTGTCCACTTTTTCATCTCGGTTTGATGATTCTGTTTGTTCTTTTAATATTTGTTTAATTAAGTTCTTCACTTTCTACCAGCTATGTATTGCATTATTACTTTTGCCATCTCTGCATCCACAAATCTAGAATCTAATTCCACTACTATTTCACCGTCAGTATTACCTTCTTCTGTATCACCAGTTTCGTGAAAAATAACATATCTAGGATAATCATATATATCTACATATTCTAGAACCAATTCACCATCTTTATATGGTTCACTATCCAATATCTCCATGTTAAACTCTCTTAATATTTTTTTGATTCTTGCTTTCATATATAATAAATATTTAGTATCTTTGTAATAAATAAAAATATCATATGACAATATACCTTTTCGACTTTGACAATACAATATTAAAAATACCTTATCAAGAATCTATAGAATATATGGATAAAAGTGAAAGTTTAAATTCTGACTTAGAGTTTGAAGTGATACAGGACACTAAAAGAGATTATGAAAAAGCTTTAAAAGATAAAAGTGGTCATCTTTTTATCTTATCTAATAGAGTTTTAGAAGTAAAAAATTCACTAAAAAACTTATTAAAAGAGTATGGATATAAGTTTGAGGATTATTACTTAATTGAGAATGGTGACCGTAATAAAGGTAATAGACTTAAAAAAATTCTTAAAAAATATCCTAATTGTACGAGAGTAAAATACTGGGAGGATAAGGATAAACATATCAACTCACTAAAAGAAACTATTAAAGATTATCCTAATATAGACTTAGAGGTTATTAAAACTATCTAACAATTGATTGGTGGAACTCCTAGTCTCTGTAAGTGAGCGTTAATAGTTGTATCACTAGGACCAATTTCTGTAGCTAAAGTTACTTCTCCACTGGTACCTAATATTTTGTCCATCCAACCAGGTGTTAAATCAGCACTTAGTTTATCGCAAGATATTTCATAAAAGTCCATTTTTAACTTACCTCTTTTTAATTCAGCGTTAAATTCATCAAAATCATCTTTATCACGTAACTTTGTTAAAATAGAATATACGGTACCCTCATCATATCCAAAAGTGGTGTCTATGGTAGCTTCAACGAACTCATCCGCGATACTATCATATTCAGGCGTCTCTAAAACTTCATTAAAACAAATTTTAACGTATTGAAATTGGTTAAAGAACGGGTCGTCCTCATCAGTTGGAACTTGTTCGTCTCCTATAACAGAACCAGGCTCAATGGTGTTGTATGAGTATTGTCTATCGATTTTACTTTGAATTGCTGATTCAGCATAATTTAATCCTCTAGGACCAACCAAATTTTTTGCTGCTTTAATCACTAATAATATTGCCTCATTAATTCTATCATCCATTACTTCTCTATTAGCAGCGTCACTTCCTGTACCTGAGGTACCAGCTTCTATAGTAATAAAAGGTCGGTCTCTCATCATACCCTTGTCTAATAATTCCACAATATTTCTATCTATTTCTGTGTCAATTTGAGATTCACCTCTCCCAAAGCTTACCATTACACAGTTACTTGGTACTGAAACACTTTTTTGTTCACATAATACAGATGTGAGTCTTTTATCTTTAGATTCAGTTAAATGAAGTCCTCTAATTCTATTTTTTTCTTGTTCTGATAAGGTAAATAAATTATTCATATTGGTTTGTTTTTATAAATTATATTGTTTTCCAAGAACCACTACCTCCAAAGGCACCCGCTCCTTCACCTGAACACACAGCGGTAGCATTACCACTCGTCCCCCAAGTTACTTGAACCGCACCAGCTCCTTCTGCCCCAAAAAACACACCAAATGTAGTAGCTTTTAATAATGTTTCTAAATTACCAAAATATATATCACCAAATGAAGTACAACTTCCTACACCTATTCCACCTGAACCACCTTCAAATCTATAAGATATATTAGTAGTAGTGTCAGTAAAATTTACTTCAATATGAGTATAAAATAAATAAGATTGTACACTAATACTACAAGGAAAATTAATTACACCATCTGTATCATCCTTCCACTGAGGTACTGGAGCTAAATCCAATATTCTGTCTTGGTACATATTACCTTTAGTATTTGGGTTTATGCCGTGAGCAGCAAACCATTTGTCGGCTCTTTTTTTTCTTTGTTTTGCTTCTTTTTTAGTGAATTCTTTTTTCATAATTTTATTAGTTTAATGTTTTTATTATAAATATACTATTATTTTATCTTTTCTATATTATCCGAAGGTCTATTGGATAAATCTATCAGTTCTTTATTGTCTACCGTCCAAACATTATCAAAAATAGGAATCATGTTTCTCATATTATCTTTAACTTTTTGGTGATACTGGGCTACCATATCAGAAGGTAAACTTCTTGGTCTTTCTAAATTTCTTTGTTGTGCAACATCTAAAGGAGTTCTGACATATACTAATGTAGTATTAAATCCAGAGTCTTTTGCTATTTTATGTACATCTTTCATAACTTGTTCTTGTCCCCCACCAGCATCATAAATAACATTTACAGGTTGTTCTCTTTTTTGAGTTAAAAAGTTTTTAAGAAATTTAACTGTTAGATTTCTAGGGTCAGAAGTTGTGTAGGTCATATCTAATATTTTTTGATATCCTTCTTCTGTAGATATATTTTCTTCCCATTCGTCTCCCCATAATTTTTTTGCTGTCATAACCCTCACTTGGTCAACATTAAATTCTTTAACATCATCTAAATTAACTAAATTTTTAGTTATAAAACTTTTACCAGCACCTGGACCTCCCGCTATAACTACAAAGTTATTTTTAGGTGAATCAAATCCTACTACTTTTTCTTCCCTCAATAATCTCTCATATAAAGGTGCTTTTTGAGACATGTTAAGGTTAATCCAACTTACAATTACTTCAGTCATAACAGCTATCTCTTTTTTAGTTATTTCAGGTAGTCTTAACATTTCAGCGATTGGTTCAAAAATATTTTCTATTGGGATTCTTTCTCCCGACCCAATATGAAATAACCCAACAGGTTTACCCTCAAAATCAAAATCTCCGTCTTGGTCTGGTTTGATTTGAAATAATTGGTTTAAACTATCCCAAATATGATTCTTAAAATTATTTAATTGTGTTATTTCTTCGGTAGATATCATATCATATTGTTCCTCGAGATTTGAACGACCTGTAACTTTGGATACTAAGTCTTTTAGGTATTTTTTTACGTACGATGAATCATACTCATCAGCATCTACTCCAATAATATCACCTTCTCTTTCAAGATTATATTCTTCTAAATGTGAATCATCCCAATCAGTCTCTTCCTCTTCTGAAGTAATAATTGTTCGGTTATAATCTATGTCTGAGTCTACTTCATCCCAATCCTCATATCCATACGTGTAACCTACATCATTGGTGTTTTCTAAAGGTTCTAAACTTAAAAAATTCACATACCTAGTTTGATTATACCAAACTGTATATTTCATTACTTCAAAATCTGTACAACGACAATCCTCATCGTCATAGTATGGGTGCTCAGATTCGTCACACTTCACTTCTTCCACATACCCCTCTTCATCTTCAACTTCTTTTACAGCACGTAGACACTCTTCACACTCCTCATAAGTTTCTTCTCCTCTACCATCACTATCACACTCTTCATCTTCTTCACCTTCATAACCTTCATCCCAATAACTTACTTCATAAGACCATATTGATGGGAATTCCCAATCCTCTGGTTTTATAGTACTAACAGCTTTCTCTATACTCGATAGTCCAAATTTATCTCTATTGTGTATTAACACCATATATAACCAATTTGGGTACCATGTTGTTCCTGGGTATTCTCTATTAAAAGCTGTTTGGAAAGTTTCAGCACTATTAATATCATTCATGGTGAAAAAGTAGTTTAAAATTGTAAGAAATCTCTTTGTAAAAATAGGTTGTTCTCCTGTTGACTGTTCCGTTAAGTCTTCTTGTACATATACAAGGTAGTCTCTCCAATTAGATTCTGCCTCAGTAGCTTCTATTTCATTAGGGTCATAATCATATCCTCCAGCTCTTTGTCCTGTACGGTCTGGGTCTTGTAATGAATGTGTATGTTCGTGTAATAAGGAACGTATTATATCTTCTATACTTTCCATATTTGGGTAATAGATATATATCATATTCTCTTCATCCACATATTCTGCTTTAGTGGTATCACTAGCTTCACCCCTCATATCTTCAATCCCACTAAGTCTTGCGTAGATATCTTCCCACAATTCTACTCCAGGAACTCCTTCATCTGGTATTCCTAAGTTTTCTACAATGTGAGGATAAACTTTATACACCACATCTTGAACCGCTTGTTTAAATTCACTATCCCTTTCTTCGTGTTCTTTTATAGGTCTTGGGTATTCTCTAGGGACTGTTTCTCCTGGTCTAATATCTTCATTACCATAAGAATCTTTTTTTCTTTTCCAAGGGTAGAATGGTTGTCTATTGATTAAAATTTGTTCAATACCAAATAATTTACCTAACTCAACTAATTCGTCCTCTAGTAAATCTTCTCTCTTTTTCCATGAATTATTGTAATTTACTCCTGGTGTATTTATGTAGTCACTTTCTCTTTCTTCGTATGATTTAACTTGGTCAGGAAATTTATCTCTAACCTCATCATACATATAATATTCTGGCCATTTTTCATCTGCTCTAATTTGGTGGAGAAATTCAATTGTAGATTCTAAGTATGGACCCTCATCATCATGTATATCTAAATTAACCACTGGTGAAAATCTTGTAGTCCATAATTTATCAGCATTATATCCTGTATCCAACATAGGTACAAATATATCTACATTAGCTTGGTTTGGCATTCTACCTGGAACTGCGGTTAGATAATAATCAAAACCTAAAAAGTTAAATGGTGAGTTTTTAACTAGATAATTATTAAGTGCTGTTACTGGTTCACTTTTAGTATCCTTAACATTCATAGCATAATGTTGTCTACCTCTTCTAATAGACCAATCAGGTTCACCTTTAGGATGGTCTCTTTCTATATTTTTATTGTCTGAATTAAATGGTAGTTGTTGTTCTTTTAAAGTCTTAATGTGTTCTGGTTCCGCTAATTCTAAATCATCATCGGATTCATAATCACCATAATCAGAGGTTTCCATCTCTGGTTCGTAATCAAACCAATGGTTGTCAGCTTTATCGTAAGCATCATCCTCATCAAAAGCAGGAACCTCAATATAACCACTTCTATATATTCTTTCCCATCCTGAATCATCTCCCCGTACTTCGTACATAGATGGATATCTTATTAAGGGTTTCTCTATATCACAAAACCCATCACCTGTACTACTCACATAGTCGTAATTATCAATAATCCAAGATGCCCATCTAAGTGATTTACCCCATGTTTCATTTGAACCAAGAGGTTCTCCAATTAATTTCATGGTGTCTCCCCATTTATTCTGGAATTCACCAGATAATGCATGTGAATCTACATTTACTAATTTCTGCAACTCATCAAACTCAAATCTATTAGATAGTAGTTTTAATATTTTACATTCTTTGGGTGTAAATTTTCTATTTTCTACATAACCACCTGCCTTATCTAAACCCCCTATATTATCATCCACAACTTCTACTTCTGTCTGTTCTTTAAGTGGTCCTATTTTACCATCTTTATATCCCCAATTTCTTAAATCTTCCTCCAATTCTATTCCTTCTAAATCATTCGTTGATTGTCTTATGGGTAATGGTGGGTCTAATAAGAATTTTTGATTTAAGTAATCTCTTAGTAAATTATCCACGAACCAATCTGGAACTGGTTCATCATCTGGTTTGGATGCTGCAACATCTGCAACATATCTCGCAAATTTAAGTTTGTATTTATCTTTAATCATTTGTAGTAAACCATCAGAAATAAAGAATACTTTACTTATAGGGTCATCACCCATAGCAAGGTCAGGGATGTAATCTCCTTCTGCAATATCCATAGCTTTTAATACAACTTTTCCCCACCATTCTTTATACCCTCTTGTATCTTTTAAAGCTGGAGTAACTAATTTGTTGATGGCTCTTGTTATTGTAACACCGATAGCTGGTAATAGTATTTGAGGGACAAAGAATGGAACAATTCTCCATAGAGTCTTGAATGCTCCTCTTCCCATATCTGCTTGGATTCTTTTGGATGTTGCTTCTTCAACTAATTCTTTTAGTTGACCAAATGTAATAGGTCCTTGAGCTTCACAAAATCCTTTAACTTTACATATATTATCTGTAACTTCTTTAGATGGGGCAACAAACCCTTTTTCTGGGTCGGTTTTACCTCCTTCATATTCATATTCAGGTTCATCTGCTGGTTCTTCTATACCACTAATTAACTCTTCCCAATCTTTATCCGTACCCTCAAACTCCTCAGGTTCAATAGGGTCCATTAATCCTTGTCCAAATATATCTGATTCTTCTGTAATATCTAACTTAGGTAATTTTATCCACTTATCTCTACCTTCATAAGTTATTGGGGTATATTCTGTAGAAAATTTAGTTGACATCTGGTCCTCTACTATTTCACCCCCATATAGACCGACCTCTTCACCAGTATCATCAATCCTTACCACATACTTTATTCCATTTTCATATTTTGGGTTATAACAATCTTCACATACCGATATTACTGTAGCTATGAAAGTACTGGGTGGTTCCCAGTCATCTTCAGCACGTAGACCTCCTGGTGGTGTATCGTCTGGTGTTATGTCCCAAGTCATTATTCTATCTCCTAGTTGGAGGTCAGGACTTACTTCTTTTTCTTTTTGTTCAACGATGGGTTCTGGTACTATTCTAACTAAATCCCTATCTACCCAAACTTGTTCAGGGGAACCGTCACGTAGGTATAAATCACCTAGTACCTTTCCTTTTATCTTAAACATAGGGTATACAACATCACTACCTATTCTTCTATAATCATCTTCTCCAAAATCTACCGCTATGTGAACTTCACTTTCATTCTGACTAATTCTTTTTACTATACCTGTTTCACCAATATACTTTTTATTAAAACTATTAGGATGGTGAACATGTAAAATTTGTACTTTGTCATCAACCTTTACTTCAGGGTTGTCATAAATTTTAGATTTAGTTGTCTTTTCCTCATTTTCTTTTAACAATTTATGTTTTCTTTCATTTAAATTTATCTTCTTAATATCCAAACCTAGTGGATGTAAACTTAATGTTTCTACAATATGGTTGTCTTGTTTAAGTACATATAAAGGTGAAGGGGTATTTTCTACCATTATAAAATCACCTTTTTCTAGTAAAGACTGTGGAGGGCTGTTGAAATTTTTTGGATTTAATATACGAATTTTAGTTGTATTTTCTACCGTCTCTTCATCATGTAAATATAAAGGTAACCTATCTTTAATTTCTTGTAATTTTATAAAGACACCTTGGGATGTTCTGTGTACACCTTTAACATTAAAAACCTCACCTGATTCAACAACGTTAGTGGTTTCTAAAATTTGTATTCTGTCCCCTATCTGTGGTATTGGGGTATTGTAGAAGCTTAATAGGTCTTCTCTAGATATTTTGTTTTTATGTAATGTAGTATTGGCCATATATTTGATATATAAATAAATACTTAGTTAGGGAATACATCTTCATATAAAAGTTCTCTTTGTATTAAATCATTTCTCCTTTCTAATGTTAGTATTTTACCTTTAAGTGACCCACCTTGACTATCTCCTAAGTCTATTAAGGCTAGTTTTCCATTTTTAATACCTAGATTATCTATCCCAATATCACTCCAAGTTATTCCATGTGACGTTAAATCACTAATTATTGATATAATATTATCATATATAGGTTGACATATTGCATGTTCTGATACTGGTGATATAGGTCTAGCTGGTTCTTGAGTATAATCTATATAAATTGGGTCTGTTTCTGAACAACAGCATTTGTGCCATATTTCTTCCATCTCTTTGGTCATATGTAAAGCTTCTGTTACTATCATAAAAAGGTCACCTTTTATATGTGAAGTGTTAATTTTTGCACTTTCTAACACATTAGCAATATGTTTATTTTCTGTTCCTAGTAGTTTAGTCGCTGTGTGATATTCAGATTCATCAGTTGTAAGTTTTATTACTAAGTCTTTATCTGTAAAATAAGCGATACCGTTTCCACCCTGCATTTCAAAATTAATCTCACCATAATCATTAATATCACTAACCTTTTGTGCTATTTTGATTGGTGGTACGTTTAATTCTACACCTTGTGGGTTTAAATAAAAAGTATCCTCAGTTGTTTCTTCGTCTCCAAGTATTGATTGTATAATATCAGATTTTAAATCAGGTTCAGTTCTATATTGTTGGTCTATAGCATATTTTATTTCTGTAGTATCTATATTTTCTATAATTCTGGAAAAAGTTTCTTTTGTGATTTTCTTTTCTGGAAATAAATCTTGTAACCTTTTAATAAACTCTTGTGGATTATCAGCGATTACATCAGCTATTTTATGATGCATATATTTTTCAGTACCTGGTCTGAAGTCTTTAAATATACCCATTACCTTATAAACCATTTCTTCTGACTTTTCGTCATATAATAAATTTTTAAGGTCTTGTCTTGTAATCACTGGAAATATGATTGAGTGTTCACTAGCCCCATTTGAGTCTATCATGCTTTTTTCCGATATTCTAATTTCCCTAATGTTTCTACCTTTTGTAAAATGAATATCACCATCGAGTATTCCATCTATTAAACTAGGAGTATCCATTAAATAATATTTTAAATTAGTAGTAGGTAATTCTTCTCCTTCAAAAGTCTCATTGGTACCCCATATTAATCCAAAAATCCAATGTAATTCTATACCTATTTCCTCTTCTGATTTACTGGTAAAAGCATAGTTCATTGTTATCTCTTTATACTTTCTGTCTACAGATGAATCTTTTAAAAACAATTCCATATGTCTAACTTGAAAAGACTCTCTATCTGGGTCTCCTTCGGGAAATAAAACTACTAACTCATTAAGAGTTTTAACCTCTAACTTTCGTTTCAATAATTCATCAGGTACTTCGATGTCTCTATCCACTAGTCTTTGAATTATTGCTTTTTTAAATCCCCCTAGTAAACTGGATGTTCCCCATTTTTTATCTTGAGCACGTACCAATTTAGCTGAGTAGTTAATACCATTAATAAGGACATCTTCTTTTGGGTCGGTCATTTCCCCTTCCATCGGACTAACAACTTCACCATTAAATAATCCTGCTAATAAACCTTCAAAATAGTGACCTCTTACTCCTTTTGAATGTGCAGCTTTTAAAAGTTGTTGACTATATTCATAAAATCTTACTCTATTGTATTCTCTATGTATTTCCTCATTAAGGTCTGCTCCTTGATAGAGGTCGAAACTTACTCCGTCATCACTTAAAATTTCTTTAATTCTTCTAGGTGATACTGTTTTATCCAACGGAATCTGTCTAACTCTTCTCAAAACCTCATACATAAGTTCTTGGAAGTCTTCAGTTTCCGCTTGAATTATTTGTCTTTCTAAACCTGATTCATCTTGTTCATTTAACACCTTCACTATTCTTTTCGCTTCATCCAATCTAACAAAGTCAATACCTGTAATTTCACTATCGTGTGCCTCATAGTCTCCATAATCAAATGGTTCCATTTCTCCACCCCATTCCCAAAATTCATTATTAGCTCTCTCTTCTGCATTATCATAATCAAACCCTAGTACCTCTGCCTCACCAGATTTATACTCTACTTGAGTACCTGTTTCCTCTCTCGATACATTGTACCATTTAAGTGGTACTTTTAGGGGATTTCCAATCTTTCCATAATCACCTTCTGGAGTCCAATTGTCTAATGCCCATTTAGCGTACTGTGAAATTCTAGTCTGGTAGGGAGCGTCATTTTTATAATCCATCCCAAATAATTTCATAACTTCCCAAAACTTAGCTTGGTGTTGGTAGTAATCCGAACTTCCTTTTCCTGGTGTATCAATAACAAGAGAGTGTAATTCATCTTTAGTTAATTTTTTGTGTAATTGATTTAAGATTAAAATTTCTTTTTTGGTAAACGGTGTATTGTCTACGTATTCTTCATCATCATCACTTATGTTGTCACCTGGACTATCAGCACTCTGTTCACTAATAACTTCATCCATTTTAATCCATGTATCTCCAGGATATAAACTTTTACTGTGATACATTGGTGTACCCCTTGAATCAAAAGTTCTTACTGTATCGTAGTCAAGGTCTGTTGGTACTATATCATACCATATTCTAGGTTCTGTTTCCCACGAGTACCCATGTCCAATTGGTTTATTTCCCTTATACGCTACTCTATATAACTTAAATTTTTCTGGTTTTCTATCATGTTCCCCATCAACATCAATTATTCTTATGATGTCATCTACTTCTAACTCAGGATTAATTTTTGATTCTTTATGTTCAGTCATTATATCTTCATTATCTAAAATCCAATCGTGTATCCAAGGGAATAATGATTTTACCGATTTATCTACACTATCATCATATGGGTCGTTTATAAAAATCTCATACTGTTCCTCTGGTAATAAGAAATAATGGTAAGGGTGTTTTGCTTTATGCCCACTATATCTTTTCTCTATAACCACATAGGTGGTGAATAACTCTACGTCGTGGTCTGGTAAGGGTTCTCTATATCCTGCTGGTGTCTCCTTTCTACTCACTACAAGTATTTTATCACCTTCTTCTAATTCTACATTAAGTAAATTATTTTTTAGTGATTTTTGTTCAGTTAAATGTTCTCCTCTTAAAAATCCTTTTCTTAACATCCATTTATCTGTTGGGTGGAGTTGTTCTTCTCTTTTTCTTCCACCACCAGATAACATACGACCTAATGTTTCCTTATCACTATAACCACTTAATGGTTCTATCACATAATAACTAGTATCCGCATCGGGTCCTTCCCAATTTTCTGGTTGTCTGTGTCGTCTACCTATAACCACATAATCTTTATATCGTTCTGGTGTATGGAGTGTACCAAAACTTTCATCAACATCAACTACAGTGATTTCATCACCTATCATTAACTGTGGATTTATTTTAGATTCTTTATGTTCATTTAAAGGGGTGTTATTATGATTACATTTGTGACAAATATATAAATCATCACCACCATCTTTTATTTTCCAGTTCCATCCACAATTATCACAAACAATACTATCTTTTACTATTGATTCTTTCTGAAGTCTTTCTGTATTTCGTTTACTTTTCATCCAATTATTTAAAACCCTTCTAGGGATTGGATTTCTAGCGGGTTCAATATAATCATCTTCCCCTGGACCTATCTTTAAAAGATTAGGTAAGGTTAAACCAAATAAATTTTGTAAATCATCGGTGATTTGAGTTTTACCCATAAAGTAATCGTCAGATTTTCTATAGATAGTACCAAATATTTCGTCCTCACTTATATAATATAAATTATCTAAATACTTAAAAATAGATTGTTCTAGTCTTGGTTTGGGGTAATATTCAGTATAGAAGTCATCTACGAGTTTCTCCTTCCAGTCGTCTGTATAGTATGTAGTTTTGGATTTCATATACAAATAAATATCATCACATCAGAAGTGAGGAACCAGTTTTATCTAACCAAGTGATTTTTCCTTTAATATCAAAGTGTAGTAACAAGTTATGGGTGGACGCCCATTTTCTTAAAAATGATTTTTGGTTGTTTATTGTGAAAAGAGATAAGTGATAAGAAAAGTCTGTAGGTCTTTCTAACAAACTAGGTAAAAGGTTGTTATCTAGGTATCTATAAATTGTATTTTTTATCTTGTTTTGCACGCCAACATTTAATTTTTAATAGTGTAGAACACTTTTCATATTGGTTTAAAGATTCAAAGTGTTTAATTAATTTATCTAATAATATATACGGAGGCAATTCTTTGGGGTTACACCATTCTGTAGCTATCTTATATCTTTCATCCTCGTTTTTAATTACGAAATCGTATATTCTATTATACCTCCTTATTGACATTAATTAATTGTTTTTTCTTAATTTTAATTTTGTAAGACCTACCTCTCTCCAGTCGTAATCATTAAACCCTTTATCTCTAGGAAGTGAAACTGCATGTGCCTTTACTTTACTTCCTTCGTCATTTATTAGAACCCTTCCCGAATCTGCACATCCCATAATTAATTGGTCAAATGGTATGCCTAATTTTGTCAGCTCTTCCTCTGTTATTTTTCTAAGATTTTCTCTTCTTCCTGTCATTAAAATTATTTTACACCCTTCATTTTCCCATCTATTCATGTGTTTTATAACTCCAGGTAATACATCATGGGGTGTCTTTACAATCCCTAATGTATCTTTTTTATAGGTAACTAATGTACCGTCAATATCGCAAATTATTGTTTTCATATATCCCAATTATCTGGTGCTCTTCTTATTATGTGTTTTCTTTTAAATTTTATCCACCACGCTTTTATATTTCTAAAAAACTTTCTCATTATTTAAGTGTCGTGTTGTGTGGTTTTTATTTCGGTAAAACGCCTACCTATTTCTCTAACTTCATATCTAAATCCTTGGTTGGTGTTTATGTTCATTATTTCTAAAAATTCATTCGCTGAATCCAAAGAATTAAATTCTAACGGGTCACCATTGGAATCAAACATTAATACGGGTAAGTTCTTTTTCTTCCCAACTTCATTTGTTGTTGGGTTGTAGTGCCATTTAATTACAATATAGAATCTTTCTCTTTCTTTCATGATTTTGAATTTGTTATTAGTGTATCTATTTTATCTTTATCGTCTTTATGTCCAATCAAGTCACTAATGTCTGAAGCTAATCCCGTTTCTGTAATTATTGCATCAACTCCTTTAGTGTACCAATCGTACACTTTCTCTATACCTCCTACTTTATACATTTCTATAATCTGATTGTTATCTATATAACGTTTATGAAATCCCATACTTTAATCTTCTATATATTGGTAGACTACTTCATAATCTCCCCATGTTGTTGTCGTGTACCAAATCATTTTACTTTGTTTTATCTAATTTAAAATCTTCATTTATATGTTTACATTCTGAACATCTATATGTTTTCATTGGTATTAGACTGTCGTCTAATGACCCACTTAGAAGTTTAGATACTTTTCTCATACAAATAATTTCTTCAAAAAACTCACCTCCACATTTTTCACATACGTAAGGTGTGGTTTTATCCATATCAATTGATATTTGTGTTTGTTGTCCTAAATCCATTTTTATTTATTTTTACTTAAATAATTATACCACGCAGCTGCTCCAATAAACATCAAAAGTACTGATGCAAATGAATAAGCTAAAAACCAAGGGGTTTGATGGTCTGCAACTACTGCGGGCCAACCCATAACGATTACCCATATTAAGAACACCCAAAACATATTAGTTTCTAATTTCTTTTCAACCTTAACTGTTCTTTCCGTATTAATTAGCCTAGATAACGCGTCTTGCATATCCCTCCCGTAGGCTGGTTGTTTATGTGTTGTTCCGTCTTTCTCTCCGATAGTAACCATATATTTGTAATAACCAGCATTTTTTTTACTTTTTTCTACTAACTTACAATCTAAAGCTCTTCTTCTATCATATTTACTTTTCTTCCTGAACATTTTTTGTTTCTTTTTTATCATTTAATTTTTTTATTTTATCTAAAGCGTAACTCCATCTCGCTCTAGCATCTTTATATTTATGTTTGTCTTGGTAGTTCATTTTTTCTAACTGTGCATCAAATTCTTTTTTTAATCCCAGTTTTTCTAATTCATAGTGAGTTTCCCACCAAAAATCTTCCCATTGTCCCATTTTTTATTTTATTTTATTCTTGTCCATCACTAAATCCAGTTTTATAACCATATATTAGTAGTATTACAAATCCAATTCCTATCATTATTCCCATATAGTATCTCCATTTTCACCTATCCACATTTTGTACTCATCACCAGGACAATCACCTTGGTTCCAATTATCAACTTCTAAAGTATCTACAGTGTCTGGAAAAATTAAATCTAAACTATCCAGAGTTTTATTAAGTTTATCTAACTTTAACGATAAACTATCTAATCTTAAACTATCTTTTTTAAAAATAGAATCTAAGTGTGTAGTATATACCCCACTTTTATTTAGTTCATTTATTTTTTGTTGTTTCATTTTAGTGAATTCATTTTTAAAAGATAAAAAAATAAGAACCACTATAATTCCAAATATTCCTATCACGAATCCTCTCATCGCGTCTTCTTTTTGTTTGTTAGTTTTTCCTTGCATACTTTATACTATTTTATATAATACAATTTAATAAAAAAAAACTAAATTTTCAAGAAATTTTTCATTTTTGATATGTTCATTAACACGGAATTAGGGAAAGGTGTTCCTCTCCTAGTGGTTGGGAGGACTTTTGGATTAGTTTTAATAGCCAATTCATATAATGTTTTAGCTTCTGTACCAACATTAAATATTCCTGTTGCTTTATTAGTTATAAGTTTAATAATTAATTTAGCAATTTTATCGGTATAGTCAAAGTTTCCAGTTACATCATTAAAAGCTTTTTCAAAAGGAAAAGGGGAAGGTTTAAAAGAACATCGTATTACTAAATAATTTTTAGATTTTAGTTGTACGTGAGCGTCTCCCAATAATTTAGTATAACTATACCAGTTTTCACAATGAGATGGGACCTCATTTTCTGTTTTATTGGGTAGACCTCCACCATAAAGATAATCAGTAGATATGTGTATTAATTTAATTTTCCATTTATTACAAAATTCTACTAAGTCATCAACTCCTTTATAATTTATATTCCAATGGGAATCTCTCTTATTTGAGTATGTATCTGTATCTGCTATACAATTTACAATAACACTATAAGGACAATGTTGGATTGCACCAAACTCTACTTTTAATAAATGTTTATCCCATTCTTCGGGTTTGGTTATGTCAAAACCATCTTTTTTACGAGAAATACATTTCCATCCTGTTTGTTCTTGTATTTCTTTTCCTAATTGGCCGTCTCCTAATATACAAACTTCTTTCATTTATGTTTTTTAATAAACATAAAAAAAGTATGTTAATATTCCAATACTTAATAAAAGTTTTTAATGAAAAAATACAGCACCATCATCAGATGCTATTTTGAATGTTTCTTTCCAATCTTTGTATTTTGACTGGAACCACTTAAAATCCTCTAGACCTATTGTATTTGTGGGATGTTGTTTTAGATACCATGAATCCACCTCATCCATTATATCATCTTCTAACATAACAAAGTCACGGTAAAGTTTTTCAGATGCTACAGGACCTATAGTACCTTCATTATCAGGAAAGTTAATTAGTTCAGCAAATGGACCACCATAACCACTAGAATCTATATCGTTCCACACATCCTCTATACGTTTTCCGTAAGCTGCTTGTGCTAACCAATCTCTCCATTGATTGTAACCTGAATAAGAACCTGCTCTATGAGTATAAGTAGGACCTAAAAAAATATGTGGCCCTTCTTCTAGACCTTGGAATTGTTCCTCAAAATAGGTATGAGGATGAAGATTCCATACACTACTAGGTTGTTTATCCTCCCAATCATAATACTCATCACTCCATAGTTCTATGCCTTCTGGTAAATCTACTGGTTGTAATTTTGAAACTGCTGAAATATCTAACCCCATATCTTTTATACTATAAATATTATTAACATGAAGCAATATTAGTTATTGCTCCATTAGAATCAATTAAATAAACATTACCACTTCTTGCTCCACACCTATTAGAGTAGTAATTTCTTGCTGCTAATTCAGTACATTCCGCATTACTAAATATCTTATCCCCTAATTGTAGATTAGAGGGGGTTCCATCCGTGAAGAAGGTATCACAAGCAAGAGCACACGCTGTCGATGCAATTCTATTACCTGCTAAACTAACTGACTCACAAGTTGTACATGCTGTCCTATCTCTACCTCCAATTCCTTTAATATTAGCTAGTAACACACCGTTCATATCTTTAACTGAAGAACACATATCTCTACCGTCTATTCCTCCTTGTTCTGCCATATTACGCGTTCACTGTTATGTAAGTTCCATCTGGATTAAAATAAATAACGTTTGCGGTATTGGTACAATATCCTACTACTCTAACAAATTCATTGTTTCCAGCTGGTTGGGTGACTGTTATGTAACCCGAGTTATTATCATCAATATATACTGGTATTCCCTCATCAAAAGTACCAGTAAAATGACTATTCATATCAAAAAACCCTCTTAACAACATTCCATTAGAAGCTGGTGTGGAACCTAGAGCAATACCTAATAATTGACTATTACCATCATTACTAGAAGCATTTGCCTGAACTTCATCCCAAGCACCATTTGTTTGGAGATAGTATAATTTTCCTTTAGTGGTTGAACCTCCTTGTGCAATACCAAAATATGCTATTTCTCCTGAACCAGCATTATTATCCAAAAATGCGGGTTGTTTATATTTTACATAACCATTTAAATTAAGATTACCGTCTATGGTTGTCTCACTCATCGCTGATAAACTCGTAGCAGCTACTACTGTACCACCACTCATTCTACCTGTAACTCCCGCGTACATATCAGTTTTGGAATAAACGGTAACTCCAGATATTCCCGCACTAACTGTTAATTGTTCATTGGCGTTTTGTCCTGTACCACCAATTGCAATATTTCCTCCATCTTGAATTTCTATACCTCTACCACCGTCTTCTTTTAACCACAGACCATTTGACGAATTTGCTATAACATAGTCTGTCGTTAAGAAAGGTGCATATGCAGCGGTATTAGCACTCATCACACCATGTATATGTGTATTTCCACTTGTTGTTATTGCGTTTTTATCAGCACCTTGAGTACCACCTGAAATTAAATAAGAAGTTCCAGTTACTGATAATCCAAACCTTATCCCTATTTGGCTGGATATACCAAGAGAAGTACCTATTGTTAGGTGGTCTCTAAATCTAGCTAGGTTCGCACTTACGTCTACCTGGAATGTGTTAATTCCTGTACTTCCACCAATTACAAAATCGTAATCTTGTTGAGCAGCGTTAAAGAGATATTGTGAGTTTGACTTGTCAAAGGTAACCGCTTCTGAATTATCAATATAAAATTTAATAACATCATCTTTAATATTTAGATATTCAGGACTTCCACCGTGACTTGCTATTTTTACCTCATCAGATTGGATTGTTAGAATTGATTCATTTATATTCTTACTTGAGATGGTGTTAGCGGATAGAGTTCCATCTACAGTAACATTTGTGTTGGCACTAAGTGAACCGTGTATGTGAGTATTACCACTCGTTGTTATCGCGTTTTTATCTAATCCGTTGGTTCCTCCTGATACTAAGTATGATGTTCCTGTTACCGCAAGTCCCCAATTTTCCATATTATTCCAAGAAACAAAAGATGCTCCTCCAACTGTTACGTGGTCTTTCATCCTTATAGCATCTCTCGAAACACTGACTTTGAAGTTTGTATTTGTAGGTCCATTAATCGCGAAATCAATATCTTGGCTAGCAGAATTAAAAATGTAGTCAGCACTCCCACTAGGGTGAGTGCCACTTCTAAACACTATTGATTCCGTTCCATCCAGAAACAATTTAACTTCATCCTGTTGTAATACTATAAAATCATTGTCAACACGTCTTCCCTTAATTGTTAGTTTATCATAAGCAGAAATAGTAGAAGCTGTATAGGTATCTACAACATTAGCGGTAGAATTACCTAAATATAAATCAGTAGCTCCACTTATGTCATTCTTAACTAAAATAGGTGTAGCTACACTAGTCCCAGATGGTGTTATACTAGGTGTGGTGTTTGTGGTATTTGCTGACCAATAGATATCGGTACTTCCTCCACCACCAGAATTAACTGCCCATCTTGCATTACCATCAGCGTCAGATGTTAATATATAATTGTTTTGTTGATTACCATCTACATATCTTAATGTAGTATCTTGAATAATAAGATTAGTTGGTTTATTTCCCACCAAGTTTTGTAACTGACCAGTGTCAGGGTCTCTTTGTAAGACTCTTGGAAAGGTACTTGATATTTTAAGATTGGATAAATCTGCCATAACTTAAAAGTTATCCCTATAGTTATGAAAGTAAATTATCCACGTAGACGTTTTAGAAGTTTTTCTAGGTCTTTGTTGGTGAAAGTTGACTTAGATTTTGATTCTGAAACGGTTTTTCGTGAAACTTTTTGTTTCTTGATTGGTTTTTTAAAGGTCACGTTAACTTTTGGTTTATTACTTTCAAAAAGTTTCGGTTTTTCTGTCGGGTTTTTAACTTCAACTGTAACTTTTTTAGACTGTGTCAATTCATAATCAGATGACCAGGGATTAAAATACATATCATCCGCTATAACCTCTAGTTTCATATTCCCATTTTCACTAACAACACTTTTAAGTTTTTTAATAGGAATGAGACATACCCCATTTTTATCTATTTCTCCTTCAAATACTAAAGAGTTTTCATCACTCTCAATAATTAATCGTGCACTTGCTTGAGATAGGCTTGCACCCTCAAGTTGTATAGTACATTCGAATAGGTTTGGTTTGTCTGAAAAAAGTGTATACATTATTTCTTTTTATTTATAAATATATTTAAATTTATCTTTTTCAATTCTTTTCCCACTAAGTCCACATCTTTTGCGGTTACGTTGATGTTAGGACGAAAATATTTTGTTTCCTCATATGTTTCCCCTTTTATTTCACATAAAAGTTTTATAAACTTTCTTTGGAAATCTTTTTTACCCTTTCTTATTCTTGTAAGTTGAGCTGTTTTACCTCCTCCATCAGAATAACAAGCGTTTAACCAAGTATAAAATGCTTGACTCCATAAATCATCAGCAGTAATCCATGTGCAATCCGTCCCTCCTTGTGATGTGTTGTATCCTGTTCCGTTAGACATGTTTTTTTTCTTTTTTAAACCAATAGTCTATTATATTTTGGAATGAACTGAGGAATCCACCTACCAAAATAAAAAGAAGGTCACGAGTGGTACCCGTAACCTCCTCAAAAAATATAAGGTAAACTAACCATGCAAATATTGCTAGAACCCCCATAGTGATAATAATTCTAGCTATAGTCATAATTTATTTACTTTTACAACACGTACTATCTCCTTTACAAGCTGAACATTTACATCTCCACTCTCTCCATACTATCCATCCTAATAGTAAAGCTTGTGCGACTAAATGGTCACCACTTATAACTTCACAAGTGTAACCAAATAATAGTAAGTGTCCTGCATAATTTTTGATATAATTTAATACTGTATCCATTTTTTTATTTTTATTATAAATATTATTAATTTCTAGTATACTTTCTAACTTCGTTAACAAGTGCCCAGATTGTGATAGAACAAGCAAACACCATCCAATCAGCTGATTTTAACTCCCAACCAGCGAATAATAGAAGTGCGTGATGTCCATAGTCTTTCAAGTAATCCATTACTTTAAGTCCAATTTTATTCCAATTCATTATTTTTAAAATTTATATTGTGCTTTTATTATCACATTTCTTCCTGGTGCTGAAAGACCAGAAGCGAATGTTCTATAGTGTAGGTCCATTAAATTTTCCAACCCTATTTGCATTGTAAGACCTTTGTTTATATTATAGGTCATACTTAAATTAAGTGTATACCAAAAAGGCCAACCTTCATCAGTCGCTAAATCAATATTGTCCGTCGCCCCATTAGAATTCTCTAATAATTTAGGTAAAGCGTAATCGTACCAAACCCTTCCTTCAAATTTTTTAAGTTTAAATCTAGTTAAAAATTTACCATATGCGGGTGGAATATGACCAAGAGGTTCATCATTTGATATATCATATCCTTTTTGTAGGTTAAATGAGGATTCAAAATAAAGTTCTTCTACTGGTTCGTATTTCCCAACTAAAGAAATACCTCTAACATAGGCTTCCTCAGTATTCATCAGGGTTTGCACATTTACTTCTTCGTCTTCATGTATTTGACTATACCCTAAATCTTGTTTGGTGATAGCATCTCTTAACCATGTATTATATATTGTTCCAGCTAAGGATATGTTGGACCAAGTTTTAGTCAAAGTACCTTCTGTATTATAAGCATATTCTGGTGTAAGGTCTGGATTAGGGATAACCATGTCACCTCTTTTAACAAAGACTTTACCGTAGTCATCAATGTTTGGACTTCTAAAACCTGTACTTCCAACAACATCGAATTTCCACCCATTCCCTGGTTTCCAAACACTATTTATATTTCCCGTAAGTGCACCGTTTGTTGCATTTATTTCATCAGTAACAAATACAGGGTCATCATTGTTAAAAGACATGTTTGCAAATATGGAAGAATATCTTAACCCACCCGCAATTAAGAATTTTTCTGAAAAGTGATGTTTATATGTTGTATAAGCTGCGATTGATGTTAAGTCACTTCCACCTGAAGGATATCTTGGTTGAGTTCCTGCCGTTGAGGTAGATATTACTTGGTTATTAACAAACTCAAACCCGTATAAAAGTTTTTTCTTTGAAAGGTCAAAATTAATACTGGATACGTGTACATCTACATATGTGTTATTATAATCCTCTGATTGATACTTTCTTGTTATTCTATCCTCTTTAATGAATTGATATGCGGATGTTACTCTAAAATTATCATAAAATTTAGTTTGTTTATATACATTACCTTGTAGTGAAGTAAAAAATCTAGTCTGAGGTCCGTAGTGCCATTCACTCCATTTTAACTCACCATCATTATAATCTTGTAGGTTATCATATCTAGGTATATTTGTAGTAGTGGATAGTTGGGTGTTCCATCTTAAAATTATTTCTGGAGTTGCTTTCCATGTAAGATTATTAAGTAAATCATATTGTTCATAACCTGTACCTACTTGTATATGAGAATTCTCATTTTCCACCATTTCGTCGTTCTCGTTAATGTAATAGTTTGCCAACCCCCAATCATCATACCCATGATTTCTGTTTTGACCCATCCTCAAATCCCCAAAACTAGTATATGTTAAACTGGTAAAATTAGCAACATTTTTACCTCCTATGTTATAATCTATATGAGTAGACATTCCTTCATCAGCAAGAGACATACGACTCACAACCTTTGTTTGGGTAAATATTTTATCATTCTTACTAAATTGTGGTTTACGTGTATAAAAATGTATTACCCCTCCTAACGCATCACTCCCATAAATCGTGGATGAAGGACCAAATACCACTTCCACTATTTCTACTGCATTAGGGTCAATTGTTAAAGAATTTTGTAAGTGACCAGAACGATAAATCGCGTTATTCATTCTAACACCATCAACTACTAATAGAACTCTATTAGCTTCAAATCCTCTTATGATTGGGGAACCTCCACCTAATTGTGACTTTTGAATTGTTACTCCATTAGTTTTTGTAAGAAGGTCTGGAGTTTGTGTTACATTTGCGTTTTCTATGGTTTTTCTATCTAAAGATTCTATAGAATAAGCCACATCTTCTCTTTTTTCTCTAAACTTACTAGCAGATATTACCACTTGTTCTAAAAACTGTGCGGTCTCTCTTAAGAAAATAACATTATTCTTTTTTAATATCTCTCCTTTAGTTATCTTTCTTTTTTCATAACCAAGAAATGATATATGTAGTAACATATCATCGGACCAGTCTGAAATATCAGCATGACCATTGATGTCTGTTGTTGTACCAACCCTAACTGAATCTGTAACAAACCCATTAGCTGTTTCTGTTATTAACAACTGGTAGGACGAAATATTCGCAAAGGGGATGGGTTCTAAGGTTTGTTGGTCTTGTATGGTTATAGTTTGAGCTACTAATTGTGTTGAGTTGAATAGTAGAAATAATAGAAATAGAATATATACACCAAAGATGGTCGCGGTGGGATACTTGTTGATTTGCATTTTACTTTAATTTGTATTTTAATCCAATTTGAGTCCTGTAGTTATAGACTCCATAGTAATTAGATATTTCTCCGTTTAATTCAGCGGAAAAGTTTTTACCAAGTTTTAAACCTATAACTAACCCAGCATCAAATTCTGTAATTGATTCAGTAGGAGCCCAATCAGCTTCCATACCAAATGCTTTTAATTCCACGTCATTACCAGAGTAAACATATTCAACTTCAGGTGTGATGACATCATAAGGGTAAGGATAAATGTTAACAAATAAATTAAAAAAGTAGATGCTTGATTCGGTAAGAATATCTAAACCTATTACAGGTGATGATGATGCAACCCAAATTTCTTTTTTTGCATTATATGCATTTGTAACATAAGGTTCATTTAACACAGGGTCTAATATTTCTGTGTAAGTACCTACTAATTCTGTATCTTCCCAACTACCATCACCATTAAAATCATAAAATACGTTTTGTGCAGACGACTCAGTATCCCAAGAAGCTCCCTCATACCAATTAATAAACTCATTAGTATATGATACGAATGGGTTTGTTCTAGCATTTACCCCACCAGTAATATTTAACCAATCTGTTGCTCTAAATAATAATCTTATACCTCCTTTTACATATTCTTGATTGGACCCTGATTCTGAAATATCATCAAAAATAGTATTTCTATGGTCTACTTCAGCCCATACACCCCATTTTTTAAATAATTTAGTGTATCTAACAGACTGTCTGTCTTCTTTAAAGGGTTTATTATCGTCTCTAAAATAACTCCAGGTAATTCTATACTCTAAACCTTGTTTATTAAAAGCATATGATTCTTTATCTTCATCTGCTTTTAATTCTTCATCTTTTCTACCAAATTCATTTTTTGGACAAGTTATACACAGTTCACTAGCTTTTTTCTTAAAACCTATAGTAAATCCATAATCATCTAATAGTGTTTGGTCAGAAAAATCATTAGGTCTACCATAACTACCCGCTAAATAAATCTCTAGCCCATCAAATACGTTGGTTTTAAACCAATCCTGTTTAAGTTGTAAATTAAGTGAGTCTGTTTGTCCAAAAGAAAGAAGTGGTAATAGAGTTAATATTAAAAGTATATTTTTCATATTATTCTTTAGTTATATCATGGCCTCCTAAATTTTTTATTTGCATTTCTATTTTCTTAAACTCAACATCTATTTCTTTTGTAATATCAAATACTTTATCTTCTAGAGTATTTATTGTTTTAATCTTTTTATCTAATCTTTGTTCTACCGTTTCAATTTCAAGTTGTAGTTTTTCTTCTAATGTTTCAAATTTTTCAAGTACCATTTTGGTTTCATTCTCAAAATCTTCATCAAAAAGTTTTTGTTTTTCTTCAAATATTTGTATTTGATTTTTCATTTGTTGAAACTCTCCATAAATAAGTCCTAGGGTGAATACAAAGCCTATTAAAGTTAACCACATTTGTGGGTCAATTTTTTGTAAAAATCCTTGTGTTTTTGTAGTTGTCATAAATTTATCTTTCTAAAGTTAAACGACGGTACTGGAAGTGTTCTCCCGTCAATTCTAATTCATCATTATAATGTCTTGTATTTTCAATTATCCATTTATTTTCTGTTTTATAAGTTGTAGTCCAATCTTCTAAGTTCATTCCTAAAAAATATTGTGCTGGGTTATAATCATAATTATACTCAGTGGTGTTACACAAAGGTTTTTCAGCTCTCCAGTTCCAACCTAAAGTAGAACTGTCTTGTAAAGCGGAATTAAAGTTATCTCCCCATCTCATTTGGGAGTCATAACCTTCTGCTCTGGTACCATATATCAAATCAAAATTTGCGTTTCCTTCGTCATTAAAGATTATAGTACCTATATCTGCTACAGAATCATTTACATATACTACCCACGCAGATAAATCAATTCTAAACCCTTCCTCTAATAAATAAAAGTTAGTTATTTCCCAATTGCCTTTTATTTCATCTGGATTAATAGCCTCAGGAGGATTATAGGGTTCTATTGGGTCTTTTTCACAAGCAGTTAACATCAGTGCAAAAAATATTAATAATATTCCTAAGTAAACTACTGTGAGGTTAGCTTTTACAAATGTGTTTATGTGTCTCATTGTTTAACTACTTTATGATTTATAATTATACCTTTGTAAGTAAGTTGTATATTATAAATACCGGAAGAATAAGGTCGCAGGTCCACCTTTTCTTCTTGTATTGATTTTAATTCAAATATTAAATTACCTAAGAAGTCATAAATATTTACATCTACTGATTCTTTAGACCTAATAGTTACTAAGTCATTAGTTGGATTAGGAAAAATCAAAACTTGGTCACGTGTCATTTCATTTAATCCAATTGGTGTTCCAAATTCACAATAATCATATTGTGATTGACAAAAAGCATCCCATTGATTTGTCATACAGTATGGGTCAACATCATATACTACCCAAGCGTAACATGAATCATTTAACCAATAAGGTGTACCTGGTCCTGTTACACTATTTTCATCATAATATAGACAACTCCCGTCGTCTGTATTTGCTGTGACATCAACATTGTAAGTGGTAACCGTTGAAAATCCTGGTAAATAATTTATATAAGTTGAATCTAGGTATGCTGGAAAATCGTATTCATCTGTACATCCGTATACCACTGCTTCACAAGTTCCGTTATCTGTATTTGCATAAGGGTCATAATTAAATGCTGTTGAGTCGGTACATCCATATATAATTGGTATACATGGGTTGGAGATATCTGTTTCACTCACTTGATTTGTATTGGCTAATGGGTCGTAATTAAACATTGTGGCGTCCATACACCCGTAAATAAAAGGTACACACGTACCATTATCCGTGTTAGCTAATGGGTCATAGTTAAACATAGTAGAGTCTATACACCCATACACAAAAGGTTCACAACTACCATTATCTACATTTGCGGTTGGGTCATAATTAAACATAGTGTTATCGGTACAACCATATACAACTAGGGTCAAACAACTACCATCGTCAAAGTCAGCGGTAAATCCTTGATTATAAAATTCTACATAAAGTGGGTCGGTACAACCTGGATTATAATAACATGTATTGTTATTTGTGTTTGCTAATGGGTCAAAGTTAGCTGCTATAACATCCGTACAACCATAAACAAAAGGTTCACAGGTTCCGTTATCTGTGTTTGCTAATGGATTATAATTCCACATCGTGGAGTCGGTACAACCGTAAATGTAAGCTATACAACTAAAATCATCTGTATTAGCGTTAGGATTATAATTCATAGCTGTAGGGTCAGTACACCCTTCTATTACAGCAATACAAGTTCCATTATTTGTATTCGCTAATGGGTTAAAATTAAAAGCTGTTGAATCCGTACACCCATATATTGGTAGTATACACGTATAATTTTCTGTATTAGCCAATGGGTCATAATTTAAAGCTGTGGCGTCTGTACAACCATATATCATAGGGACACACGGGTCTGATGAATCGGTCGCGGAAGTCCAATTAACAGTAGCATATTGGTCGTAATTAAATTGAGTTGAGTCCATACAACCAAAAATTGCAAGGTTCTGACAAGAAAATGGGTCCAGAAAATCTGGAGCAACACCAACAGAATCTAAATAAGTATGGTATTCTAAATAAGCAGGACTTATACACCCTGGATTGTAAAAACACGGAAACACTGTATCTGGTACATTTGCTCCTGGATTATAATTGTATGCGGTAGAATCCATACATCCTGGAATTGTAGGTACACAACTGTTTCCACAATCTTGAATTGTGGTGTATATAAAAGGAAATGGAATAATAGGGTCTGTCCATGGATTAGAACCAGCGTAAAATGTAACTTGTCCCATTGGGTTTATTAGTTGAACACCACATTGACTAGCTGTTGATACTGAATTTCCTAGTGTAAAGAAATATATTTTTGCTGGTTTTATTGCGTCTAATACTATTGGAATGTCTAGAGTGTCTCCTTGTGTCATAGTAAAATCACCAATAATAGAATCTCCTTGTGTGATTCCTATCCAAGAACCGAACCATCCATCACCAGCACCATCTAATAACCTTAACGTATAAGTACAGCTAGGTGTTATAAGTTGTTGATTGGCTGTGGAGTCATAATTAAAAGCCATTGGGTCAACACAACCCAACTGAACGGGTGTTACACAATCTCCTGGATTTTGTTGTGTTGCTGTTGGGAGGTATTCGACATAACCTGGGTCCATACAACCTACTGTAGGTCCTGTTGTTGTACACACTGGTGCTGGAACCGCAACAAACGTTGTATCACTTCCAAAATCCATAGGTGTAGGAGGTCCAATGTGTGCTATAGTATCACCACAAGCTTCTACTAACACCGAACCATCTATTCCACCCCAACAAGTTCCACACATACCGTCTCCATATTGGTCGTTTAATGTAAATTCTAATACTGAATTTTCAGGTGCACATACATTAGTGGTTACTGGAACTCCTGGTGTTGAGTAGAAACCAGGATTCACAGAACCTAATACGGTTCCTGTAATAGTATCGGTTAGTGACCAATAAGTTTCTTCTCCATAAGAATCTGGTGTTACTATTACTCTCACACATGTTTCTCCGTAATTACAACTTCCTTGTGCGCTTTGACAGTTACCGTCATCTTCATTTGCCCATGGATTATAATTCATCGCTGTAGGGTCGGTACATCCTAATATGCATTGTATAGGCATTATGGATAGAGTGTCAGTTAAAGTAGAATCACCTAACATCGCATAAAAATAATGCATTTGTCCTTGTGATGTTTGGTTAATAGTTGTTGTTAATCCTCCTTGGGGCCAGTTACTTGGCCAAGGATAAAAAGGGAGGTTATTTAGGTCTGTTCCTCTATAATAACCGATAATCCCACAATTAGGATTTGTATCTGTTTGGTCTGACCACTGCCAGTATAATTTTGAAACCCCATTATCACATATAGGTTCAACATATAGAGTGTCTAAACCTGAAGTACAAGGAGGATAAGTACATACACTCATGTCTGTGTATTGCGCAAGAGAATCGTAGTTAAGTGCTAATGTATCTGGACAACCTAATGGTGGGGAATTACATGGTGAAACAGTTAATGTGTCTGTAAAAAAAGGACCAAAGTCTCCCTCCACATATGATATGGTGTCCGTACAAATATTAGACAAATAAACATACCCATTATTAGGCCAACTTAACCCGTCCCCAAATGAGTCATGGACTTCTAATATGTAAGTTTCATTAGAATGTAAGTTAGGTATAAAAACATTAAGTAAATGTTGGTTTGGTGTTGAGTAGTAAGGTCCGCCCTCTGCGACAAGAATATTGTTCGGTGCTAAAGTGTCTAATTGAAATAATTTCCAGTCTAATTCTTCAGGATAGTTATCAAATTGGATTTGTAGGTTTAACCACGAATCGTTCTGTGCTACAACTCCAAACGATATAAAACATAATATAATTAATAGAAAATTTCGCATAACTGTCTTTTATATGATAAATATCATCAATGAAGTTTACGGACTTTTATCTTTGTGGTTATGTTTTTACAAAGCTCTTTGTATTACTTTTTTTAAACTTTGTCCCATGGGTGAAGGAATATTATATATAGAGTACCAACCGTAATCGGTGTGTTCATGGTCTAATACTGGATTGATTTCATTAGGAACGTATCCTTTAAAAATTTCAAACCTTCTTTCTTCATTTTCTAATGCACCTAAAAAAGATATGTCTTCAACATTTTCTATTTGTGTCTCTTCTTTAAGTTCTCTTATCGCAGCTTCTTTGTATTTTTCACCATCATCTAAATGTCCTGATGGTATGGACCATTCATTGGCATGATAAAAATGATGTGGAGCTCTTTTCACTAAAAAAAGTTTTGAGTTTTCTTTACATATTACAAGTATTCCAGCAGTTTTTGTTTTCATTTTAATTTTTTATATAAATAGGAAGATTAGTTTTTTAAAATATCGAAAACAGATTTACAATATTCAAATTCTTCAGTTTTTTCAAAATAAGTTAGTAATTTTTCACCAACAGCTTTGTAATTTTTTTTATTAATAATAAAATCAATAACTAAATAAGGTTCTTTAACTACAAACTTTGTTACTTCTATTTCGTTTTTAGAAAAATGATACATAATGAAGGAATCAAATATGTGAAGATACATTTCATGGGTAGGAGTCTCTATTAATTTTATAGCTTCTTCTAAATTATCACTAACTATTTTCATAACACTTTTATAAATACAGGACCATTTAGTCCCATATATGCACCTACTACATTAAACTCCATATATTCTAACGCGTCTCTTCTAGACATATCCTCCATTAAAATATTTATACATTTTTCATAATCATATGCTACAACAGGAGATTGTGCAGCTTGGTGGCACATTCCTATTATCGCTTTATCAAAACCATCGGCTAATAGGGCTTCTGGATTTTCCTCTATGATTAAATTAATTTTGTTGGTCTTTGATTCTGACATAATCATTGTAGTTTATATGGACGTTTACTACTTCTTTCGTAAAATTTATATCTGAAATTTGAGTATTAAAATACACGACAGGGGGAGTAGTAATTTTCCTCTCTAAGAATTTATAAAGTTTTTCTAAATCATTTTCAAGTATATATGTTGATATTTTCATAATTTTTTAACACTTTTAAAACAAATATAAGAATACTCATGAATAAGAACATACTTTTTGCTATATTGATTTTTTTAGTTGCTCAAACAATGGTCTGGTTACAATTAAATGGACAATTTGTTTGGGACTCTTTTAAAAAATATGAATGGATTTTAATACTTTTTGGATTACCTATTAGTTGGATATTTTTAGAGGCGACTAGACAAGGTGTAGCTGGTTTTGGTGGTCTTTTATGGCCTCAAAGATTTATAGCGTTTGCCTGTGGAATTATTATTTTTTCTATATTAACTTGGGTTTTAAAAGGTGAAGGAATCAACACTAAAACTATGATTTCATTAATCTTATCCGTGTGTTTAGTTTCTATTCAAATTTTTTGGAAATAATTAAAAAATTACTTTGGGTAAATAATATTTTTTATGTGTGAAGTATTTTTTATCTTGTTTATCGGGTTCAACATCTAAGACCGTATATTCTGCGTCATAATTATATCCATTACATTCACTTTGATAAGAATTATAAAATGTAAAAATAGTTCCTTCTTTAACGTATTTACGTATTATTTTTTTAAATTTAATATTCCTATTATCTTTCCAAGTATCAAACATTATACCATCATACTTTTTAGGGGGTATACTATTTAACCAATCCCCTTTAACTGGTATAACATTAGGTTTATCTTTTGCCCATTCTAAAAGTTTTTCAAATACTTGGTCGTGTATTTCAATAATAGTATGTGAATTAATTGTGTGTTGTTGGATAAAATCAGAGCAAATTCCCATCCCAAAACCTATTTCTAAAATATCACCACCATTTTCAGTTACTACTTCTGCATGTTTTTTCATCATAGGTGTCTCCCAAGACATCATTACTTCGGCACTTGTCTCATCTAATATTTTATCCTCTAAAAACGTATAACTTTTCATAATCATATTAACAAGAGGTTACACTAATAATTTCACAATCCGCCGGATTAATGGTATAACAAACACCACTTCTTCCCCCACATTTATTGGAATAATATATATTACTTGTGTTACCTGGACAAGTACATTCCTCATTTTCATATATATGGTCCCCCGTTACTAGGTTAGCTGCGGTATCACCATCTGTGTAGTGTGCAGTACATTCTGCTACACACGCTCTACCACAACTAAAATGAGATGGTCCTAGAATGATTTCAGCGCAAGTTACACAATCTTGTAATAACGTATTAATAGAAACGATATTAGCTAGTTGCATTCCATTTATTGAAACAACATTATCACAAAAATCTTTTGAGTTTAAATCTTCAATGTCTGGCATAATTAAGCTTGAATTTTAATATAGTTTTGGTCTGGATTAAACCAAATAAAATAATCATTAGGTGAACTAGGGTCTCTTACAATTAAATTACCCATTCCACGCATTACATCGTTAGTTGTATCAAAATCAGACACATCATTAGTCCATTCACCATTAGCGTCTGGAGAAACATAAACTTGTGAACCTCTACTACTGTTAGCTGTTGTTCCATTCCATAAAGTACTATCAATTCTAACAAAACCTCTAAGTAAAACTGTAGCTGTTTTATTAACGTCACCACTATCGTAAGTATCTAACGCGACACCTACTAGGTGAGCAATTCTAGTATCAGCAGGGTTTCTAGCATCTGCTTTATACCACGCGGAAGTACCACCACTATTAACTAACATAACAATTAGTCCTTCTGCCGTTATTGCACTATTAAATCTACCATATTTTAAAACTTCTCCACCACCTTGACCCTCGTCCAACCCCCAATCTGGTGTACCGATACCGTTTCCATAATCATTAACGACGTGTAAAGCGGTCATAGGAGTTCCCGTAGCAATACCCACTTTATCATTTATTATAGCAGTGTCGGCACTTACCGTACCCACTACTTCTAATTCTGCTATTGGTGATGTACTAGATGTGGTACCTATTCTAACTTTTTTCTCTGCACCAAAAAACCTAGCGTATTGTGTGCCTCCCACTTTAATTGTTAAGTCATTATCTGGTTCTAGTATTATATTATTATCCGCTCCTATTAATAAATTTTCGAAGGTATTAGTGTTTGCGTATATATAAGTGTCCGTTGAGTCGAAATAGATTTTTTTATCTTCGTCCACATAGATGTCCCCATGTGTGTGAGTGTCACCCATAGCCGATAGTGTGGTAACTGAAGCAATAGTTTGAGCTGTCATTGTTTCTTGAGCGTACACACTAGTATTGGCACTAATCGTACTACCACTAATATCACCAGCTACTTGAAGTCCTACGATGTTAGGTGTAGTGGTATTTATCCCTATCTTAGCACCATACGAACCTATTCCTGTTCCATAGATTGCTTTTCCTATATTTAATGAGTTGTCTGTATCAATCTCAACCGCGTCTATATCGTATCCTATTATAATATTATGGTTTCCTGTTGTAAGGTTGTCCGCTACTTTATAACCCAGTAGAGTATTCCCACTCCCCACAGTTACAGCCCTACCTACTTCTAAACCGATAGCAACATTATAATTACCACCTTGGGTTTTTAGAGCACCATATCCCATTACAGTGTTACCAGTACCACCTGCATTACCAAATGTGTTACCTAAAGTAAAACCACCAACACATGTGTTAAAAACACCTAAAGGGTTGTAGGTTTGACTATTATGTCCAATCGCTATATTGTGACGAGCAGGTCTTCCTGCTGCTGTACCATCCATGTTTCGTAAAGTCAGACTACCTATTGCAATATTGTATTCTTGAGTGGTTACTCCACTTCCTGCTCCTGCACCTATACCTACATTATATTGACCTGTAGTTAACTCTTGTAATGAGTCTGTACCTATAGCGGTATTCAGTTTTCCCTGTGTAATGTGTTTTAAAGAGTGGTATCCAACAGCTGTATTTTCCTGAGGTGCATTTATACCTGTTGTTTTTGCAGCTAAGGCCATGACTTGGTGTCCTATCCCTACATTTTTTTCCATATCGTCATTGTAGTTCATTCCACTATGATAACCTATGAACGTGTTTGCTTCTGAGGACCCAGTATAAAACGTAATGTAGTCTTTTACTTCAAATAAAGAATTAGGTGAGTTGGTACCTACCGCTACACTGTTACCAGTTAACCCACTATTCGATATTACACCAGTAGCTGCAGTCCAGAATCCTGCTGTATGACCACTACTGGTTTGAGATTTATATAGAACTCCTTGTGCGTCAGCTACAACTATATTACCTCTTCCTGTACTGAGTGTTTCTAGTCGTAGTGGATTGTCTTCTTCTTCATGTCCAACAACATGTAGTCTATTTGTAGGGTCTTGTGTTCCTATACCTACAGCATTTATACTATTTATACTAGATAAATCTCTACCATAAATTATGTTACCTATATTTAGTCTCCAACTTTCACTACCGTCTAAAATAGTAGTTCCACTCCCAATAGCAATATTATGAGAACCATTTACTATATTATCACCTGCCCCAGCACCTAAAGTAGTGTTACCACTTCCCGTAGTAATCGAGTCTCCCGCATCAAAACCAATTGTGGTATTATACTTACCATCACGTATAGCGGATAAACTATTACTTCCCATAGCTGTATTACCTGTACCACCTGGAAATGCCCCATTTCCATACATGGAGTTGTGTCCCATAGTGGTATTGTGTTTACCAGCCTTACTGTTAAGCATAGCATTCCTACCAACAGCTGTATTAGCATTGGTTCCAACCCCATCACTATAATAACCAGCAGCTGAACCGATAAATACATTATAATTACCCACACTACTTGTGAACCCAGCGTTTGCTCCTACGTGTACATTATCACCACCACTTGTCAAATTATATGAAGCTGTTTTTCCTATAGCTACATTTCTATCACCACTAGTAATATCATAGAAAGTTCTATACCCCAAACCAGTATTATCAGTGGCGGTGTTTAAAGTCGCATTTCCCATAGCTCCATGACCAACTACAGTGTTTTTCGTACTGTTGGTGTCAAAACCACTTGGAACACTGAATCCTATGTAAGTACTAGTATATGCAGTCTGGAATCTTAAATATAGTGAGTTAAATGTGTATCCCGCGGATGGGTTACTGGCACCCGTAGATACAAAATTGTGAGCTGCCATACTTGTAGTACTTGACACAACTCCATTAACCGTTAATTTAGTATTAGGAGAAACCGTACCAATACCTACATTAGTAACGGTAGTGGATGAAGCTATTATGTTACCACTATTTCCTGTCCAATACTCATTGTCAAAAGTAGAACCTGTTATCGATGCATTGACTAGGTCTAGTATATAAAAAGTAGTGTAATCAATAGCTTGTTTATCACAAGGTGTAAATCCACTCGAATATAAACCCATAGCTGTACCACTAAAAGTTGTATAGTCTATATCTGACTCGAAAACACATCCAGAACAAAATTCTAAATAACTAAATGTTCTTCTTAGTAGTTCAGGTGCGTATCTTAAATAACCATAATTTCCCATCTATACTCTTTTTAATTTCCCTTGAGTCCACGCATCGTAGTTAGGTCCTTTGTAGAATTGCATTCCTCTTCCTCTCCCAGGACCTCTTTCTCCTCTTACAATACCTGAAGATATTATTCCACCAAAAAATGTAGTATTATGACCTGGTGTATGATTTTTTTTGAGAACGTCTTGATAAAATTGTTGTCTTGTTCTTCCTGGATTATTAATTACATAATCAGTAAATAATTGTGTCATTGTTCCTTTTCGAGGTGGATAATGAAATCTTAAACTTCGTCCACTATGTCCTCCTTGTTGCCAGTATACTTCATCTAAATCCACTCTTTCTATTACCTTATCACTATTTAAAATTTTATTTTTAATCCACCAATATATTAACTGAGTATAGAACGTTTCAAAATTCCTTTCGGTAAACTCGTCATTGAGGTCGAATCTCCAAAATTTACTCTCAAATTCAGGGGTACCGTATCTTACGCTCTCGGACATTTCAAAGTAATTCTCTCTTTCATGTGCAGATGCTTCAACATTTAAATCTACAACTATTTCATCTGGATTAGCATCATCAAAAATAGCCACATTAACATATCCCTCATATTTTCTTGCGGACAGTGAGATATAAGGTTCCTCACCTTCATGAACAAATGCTTGTAATGCCCATGGACCACTTAAACTCGTTATTAAGTCCCCATCTGGGTATTTATTTCCAACCCATGTTATAAATTTCTTACCAAATTCTTGTGCTGTTGGTCTTGATAGTACGTTTTCTTCCTCCTCTTTTCTAAAGTCTTGAAGAATACTGGAGCCTAGTTTTTGGGGTAGTAAAGCTACTATTACCTCTAACATATCACTAGTTAGTCTATCATCTACTTCATCATACCATTCACCCACATTCCAATACTCATCTCTTCCCCCCGCACCGAACTCTTTGTATAAAGCTACTTTATAATATCTTCCTAGGTCTCTACTTTTATCAATCAAATAATAAAGTCTTCCTTTTTTATTGTAGTTATCAAAATGTTCAGCATTTTTCATAGCGGTACACCATTTTGTGCCTGCACCATAATAACAGGATGCATCTCTAGTGTCTGGTCTGACCACTAACCATCTTTCATCTTCATATATTTTATTAGCTCCTGATTTTGCTTGGGTCGCTACTTCTTTTCTACTTTCTAGTTGTTTCGCGGCATCAACTATTTTATATAAATCTTCTACTGTTTGGTAGGAGTCTATACTTTTGGGTGAAACTATCGCGTTTGAGTCTGCCTCTGCACCGAATACTTTTATCGCTAAAGCATTGGTGATTTTGGGTAAAAGTTTATGATAGTCTGTAACCAACTCTATAATATCGGTTATATTCATATATTCCTCCTGTACAGCTTTTGCCATCCACATTAAGTATTTGTTATTACCTGATGGGTCTCCATCTACAAAGTCACTAACAATATCTTCGACGTAATCCATGTCGTCATAAGTTTTGTTCAGTAAGTTCTTAGCATCTTCAACCCTACCTTCTAATAATATTTTATCTAATCCCTTCATAATTAATTCATTCTATATATGTAATATGTTTCTCCTTCATACTCTACCTCATCTTCTTCACCGTCATAGGAAGAAATAGTATGACCTCTACCATCAGAGTTTATTACGTCCTCAATAAAACTTTCTTGGTCTATAAAGTTTTCGATTTCTCTTTCCATCCCATAGTCTCTCATAAAAGCAGCAGGGTCATATCTTATATCGTCCATTCTACCCTCTACATATCTTTCTTTTGCCTCGTCTGTAAATTCATAAGAATCTTCATCGTCTTCAAGGTCTTCTATCTCACTTTCTAAATCTTGTATTTTATCTTCTAGTTCCTCCCTCATGATTGGGTCATCGGTTTCTTCTAGTTCCTCATTAAACTCCCCTATTACATCTTTTATTTTTTCAATCTCTTCTTTTGCTTCACTTGTTAACTCCATATCATCACCATAGATATCATTATCTAAATAACTGTCTGGTTCTTCTTCTACCTCATCTCTAAACCACTCCTCATAATAATTTGCCATTTGGTCACCATCTATATGATTGTCTACAAATCCTTCATTGAATCCTTCATATCCTATATCGTCTATTAAACTTTCTACTCTTTCATATGCATATTCATCAGCACCCTCCTCTGTCGCCACTAACCATTCAGCTCCACCATATTCAAATCCTGCATAGTCCTCAGTCTCATAAGGTTCTGGGATTAACTCATAAACATCTTCTGCCTCTTCTAATTCTTCTTCTAAATTATTTAAATCTTCCCCGTACTCCTGAGCTCTTGGACCATCTGGGTCATTTATAACTTCTGGGTCATTTTCCATTTCATCTCTTAGAGTGTCTATTTGGTCTTGTATTTCTTCTTTACTACTTCCTTCCCAATCACCATTTTCAATTAAATATGTCATCAATGCATGAGCTAAATCATATTCTTCCCATTCACCATTTTCTCTTCTAGTCTGTGCTTCAGCGTTTAAACGTGCTCTCCTTTGTCTTTCTCGTTGTCTTCTTTCTGCATCTTGTGTTGCTCTTTCTTGTTCTCTTTGTTTTCTTTCTCTTTCTGCCTGAGCTGCTCTTTCTCCATGAATACCTTCAAAATGTACTCTTATTGTCTTCATTAAATCTTCGTTATTTACTATAGAATCAATAAGTGATGTATCTGTTATCATTTTATCTATAGCATTCCAATAATCTTCCTCCCCTGTTAATTTTTTATTAAGAGCTACCTTGTATGTCGGGTCCGATGTAGGTTTTGTTTTATCAATTATGTAGTAAAGTTCTCCAGACTGTTTATAATTGTTATAATGAGAATCAGTATCGGTAGACGCGACACACCATTTTGTACCAGCACCATAATAACACGAAGCTTCTTTACTTTCTGGCACCATAATAGTAAACTGGTCATTTTCAAAAACTTTAGTAGCGTCCTCTCTACTACTTACATTTCTTCTTGCTTTTTTTTGTACCGCTCTTAAAGTATCAAATAATTGGGTGATGGTTTTATAATCGTATAAGTTCTTAATGTCTAAAGTATTTCTTACCTTATCAAAGGTTCTTACCGCGTCGATAACCTCTTGTGCACTTTCTTTAGATGATGTAACTGTTTCTGGATTATCTGCTCTAGATTTTAACCATCTACTAACAATCCAATCTAAGTATTTTTGGTTACCCGCGATTTCACTACTACCTTGTACTATAACATCAAAAAGGTCTTGGGATAGGTTAGGGTTTTTACTATATTTTTTTAGCACATCACTAACTCTATCTTCTTTTAATAAAATTTTTATATTTTCAAATAGATTCATCTTAGGCGTTTATAATAAATATACCAATCATTTTTATCCGTATAAGGTTTACACATAATTAATCAATAATATATTTATCTAAAAAATACAGTATGATGTACAATAATTTACCTTATGAAAAAACACACAATAGTTTACAAATAACTTTTTGTGGTAGTGGGAGTTGTAAATGTCCCAGTATAGATATTAATAAAGATAATGATACCGTTATAATCGGTGGTAAAGAGGAGGGTTATACTAGGTTCACTAAAGAACAATTTGACCTTTTTTTAGAAACTGCTAAAAATGGAGCGTTTGATGAATTTATTAAAAAATAAGTTATGGGATGTGGATGTAAAAAAAATAAAAAGTCAAAGGTTTCTAACTCACAATATAAACCACCTTCAGTAGATAAGTCTAGAACTGAAAAAGTTAAAAAAGCTATCAAACGGTACCTTGAAATAAGAGATAATGTTTTAAAGAAGTCAGAGTAATCTGACTTTTTTCTTTATTAGAGGAAATATTTATAGGATATGAAACTGGTAAACATCATAAAGAATTTAGTCTACGAGCAACTTGACACGATAGAGGATGCTGAAAAACTATTTGGTCATGATATATATTCTATTTTTGATTATTATAAGAAGAATGACCAACTAGACCAACTTGTAGATTTATTTGACGAAGACAATTATTTAAAAATAGTCCCTCCCTTAGTTGATAGTAGTTATAAGCCTTATGAAAAGTTAGCTTTTGATTTGGTTTCAAGGGATATTGGGGATGTTAAACAAGAGGGTGATAAATATTTTTTATATCTAGATAATGAGAATGATTTGTCACAGTTGTTTAGTACAGATGGTTATTATAGACAAGACATACCTTGTAGGGACCTAGCTGAACAAATATTTTCTGAAGAAGGTTTAGATTGGGAACCTCATTATGGCAGTATGAGTTTAGAAGACATAGTAGGAAATGTTAATGAAGACTCCATAATGAGTGAGGAAAACTATCAAAAACTTGTAGATTTTTTACTAGAAAACTTTAGTAATATGGAAGTTTCTTCTTTTAGAGAAGAGTTTGGTTCTTGGGTTGATGCTGACAAATTAGGTGATAGAAAGAGTGGTTTTATTCTCACACCAGATAGAATAATGAGTGTAGCTAAAGACAGATATAATATGTCAGTATTAATAGGAAACACCGAAGAGCTAGAAGAAGTGGAAGGAGCTATACGGGATACGTTTGATACGGCTTATAATGATATTTCTCTTGGGGAATATTATAACACCTATGTTGATGCAGTTAGAGAAATTTTACCTCAGGGAGAAAGTGTTCAGTCTGGGAGTAGTCGTAGAAGAAATAAAGAAGGTCAATTGGTTGAGGTGCCTAATTGGAAATATAAAATAGATATTACCGATAAATTCTGGGATGTTATTAAACAATGGGAGAGTTATGCTGACCCTTATTTAGAAGAAGGTAGTTGGTTTGGTACTTTAGTTACGGCAATGGAAGAGAATGACTATAATGGAGGACTTCTGTGTCCACGAGTTTCTGAATACCCTGACAACACTGAAGTGGAAAATCACTTCAACGAAATATTTATTGATGAACTAAACTGGAGAACCAGTTAGATAAATAAAATAAGAACTTAACAAAAATAAAAAATTATGAGTAAAACTTGTTACACAAGGGAACAAATCGAATCTGCTGTAAAAGAAAAAGGTTACAAATGGTTCGAAAATGGCGATTATAATGTTAATATCGTCGGTATCAGAAACTCTGAAACCAAAAACAAAGTCACTAATCGTTTTGACGACTGTATAACTGTTTCATACAAAAAAGAGGGTGAATGGAAATTCTACTGCTTTGAGTGTACTACAGACCCCGGCACGCATTGGGTGGAGAATATAATGCGCAAGGAAGGGGTCGCTGTTCTTAAGGAGGGGCAATACAAAGGTTCTCATAAAATTAGAAAACACCAAGGAAGATACGAAGCATTAGGCCAACAAAGACCTGTTACTGTCTATAGAGACGCTAACAAAGATGGTACTTATGATTTAAGTGATGACAATACTATGACTGGTTTATTTGGGATTAATATACATAGAGCTACCAAGTACGCTGGTAAAAAATCTACTAAAGTAGATAAGTGGTCAGCAGGGTGTCAAGTAATTGCAGCAAATGATGATTGGACTCTTTTTATGAAAATTATGAGAAAAGCAAGAGATACTTGGAGCAACAACTTTACTTATACTTTGATTGAGTCAAAAGATATTGTATAAATTTTTTATCTCTACCATTTAGACTATTCAGTTATTTTTATTATATTTTGATTAAATAATTTAAAATGTATAAAAAAATAACTGAATATCTTTTGCCGGGACATCCTGACCGAGTTTCATCCACAATCTCTGAAACAATATTAGATGGTCATATAAAAAAATCTAAAGATGTTAAGCTAGATGTAAGAACGACTATCAAAAATCAAATATCTATTATTAGTGGAGAAGTTTTTTCTGAAAACAAAATAGATACTGATGAGTGTGTTTTAGAAGTAGCTGATACTCTTGGTTACACAGGGGACACATCTTATTTTGGTACCACATCCATAAGACATGTAAGTTTTTTAAATGATGTTGCAGATGAAGTAGTAAGACCTTCTTGTGTGACGTATGGTTATGCAAATTCCGAAACCGCGGAATTTATTAGTAAAGAAGATAAAGTAGGACAACTTCTTACACATAACCTTTGGGAAAAAGGAATATCCCGTAGTGGTAAGTGTGTGTTAGTTTCAGAGGTTGATGGATTTAATACTAAATTTACCGATGTGATTCTAGATTTAGAAAATAGTAAAACTATTAAAAATGTTGAGTCTTTAGTTTCAGATGTGTTTAAAAGTGTTGAGTTGGGGAGACAAGCGCCAAATATCAGAACAGTAACCCATAAAAAACTTTGTCCAGATGTTTCCGTAGGCACTTCTTTGTCTTGGAATCCCTCTTTAGTTACTAGAAATGGACTTAAATTATCCAATCCAAATTTTGTAGGGAAAGACCCATCTTTTTTTAGTAGAACTGGAAGTTTGTTAGCTAGAAATATAGCTAAACATGTGGTGAGAGCAAATTTTGCAAATGAATGTTTAATATCTATTGCGTGGGGAGATTCTAAAGATAAACCGATATCTATATCTATGAATTGTTTTGGAACACTTATTGTAGAAGAACGTTGGTTAAAAAGTTTAATATTGGATGTTTTTCCTTTTTCTATGCCTGAAATAATAAATGATTTAGAGTTATCTAAACCTATATATAAAAATGCCTGTATGAATAATTACTTTGGTGAGTTATCTGGTGAATCAAATTTTATGTGGGAAAATTTGAATAAGTTAAAATTTTTCGTACCTTTATAAAAAAAATAATATTATGTTGAATGTAAAAAATGAATTTAAAAGTTACGCAACGAAACACTTAGGAGTGTCTTCTTTAGCGTTACACGACTATGAAAGTAGTATGACTCCTTTTATCCTAGAGGAGAGAGAAATGAGAGTAACCCAAATGGATATATTCTCTCGATTAATGATGGAACGTATTATCTGGTGTGCAGGACCAATTAATGATGGGATGTCTACAATAGTACAAGCACAACTTATGTTTCTAGACAATCTAGATAGTAAAAGTGATATTGTAATGCATATAGACTCTCCAGGCGGTTCTGTAAAATCCGGACTAAGTATTATAGATGTCATGAATTATGTTAAATGTGATATTGCTACTATCAATACAGGTATGGCAGCTAGTATGGGTGCTGTACTTTTAGGAGCGGGAGCAAAGGGTAAAAGAGCTTCACTTAGGTTTTCTAGAAGTATGATACACCAATCTAGTGGTGGTTCTATAGGAAACATACAAGACGCTAGAATTGATTTTATGGAGTGGGAAAAAATAAATAAAACATTATTTGAGTTACTCGGAGAGTACTGTGATAAAGACGCGGAACAAGTAATGAAAGATGCAGAAAGAGACAATTGGATGACAGCGGATGAATCTCTTAAATACGGTTTGATTGATGAAGTTATTGGTAGTAAAAAGAAAAAATAGTACTAATAAATTAAAATGAATTAAATGTTAATAGTTAAAATAGAAAAAAATAATTTAAACAGAGCCTTAAAAACACTTAGAAGAAAAGTAAAATTGACAAAACAATTAAAAACTCTAAGAGATAAAAAGGCTTTTACCAAAAAATCAGACAGACTTAGAGAAATGAAACAAAAAGCGATATACAAACAAAGAATGGTGTCCGACGAAATTTAGTAGACCAATTTTTCTTTTTTTAATAACAAATGTATCATTTTTTGGAATAAGTCTTCTTTTAATTGTTTTTTAGTAGCTTTAACACCGTAGTATTTACCCTCCTTAATATATACTTTCTTTTTATTGGGTGAAATTTTAAACTTAATTCCAAACATACCATTATCATATTCATATAGATTCCCTTCTGTTATAGACTCCGTAGATGGTTCTATTTTTCTCCAAACATCTGCCTCGGGTATCATAGGAAAATTTCTAAACTCTTCATTTTCTGCGTCCATAATCCAACGAACTAGAATTTTATCTTCACCAGGAGTAGGTTCAAATCCCATAACCACACCTCTTGTTAGTGGTGATATAGGGTTATATGGGTCATCCATATATATTAGTTCCACTACGTCACCTATTTGAAGTGGTTGGTTTATTCTGGGGTCTTTGTGTTCTTTTATGTGTTTGATTGGACTATTAAAATAAACATCGTAAGCTTCATCAATATCTAGTCCTTGTGATTCTATAATTAAATCAGCTTTTTTAGATTCACCTACCATTTCTTCAAACTCACCCAACCCTAATTCAACTTCGGATAAATTAAATTGACTTTTTGCAAGTAGAGATAATACCTTTTCAAGGTGAGGGTATCCCGCGTAACTTTCTATATTATCTGGATTGTCTATTATTTTTAACAAATATTTTTCAGGGATTGAGGTATCCTTTAGGTTACTTACATTTTTAGGGGTTAATCTTTCTAAATTGTGATGAAATAATTTAATTAATCTAACTAGGTATTCTCTATTTACGTTTAACCAATACCCGCTTACAAACTGATTAGCCATCCAATCAACATATCTCTTATCTTCACTTGGGTCTTCTATTAAAAAATAGTAAAGGTCATCCTCATTAATCCGTTGGGCTACACCTCCCCTATCTGTTTCTTTCTTCCACCTATTAAAGACATTTTTCGTATCATGTTCTAGTAGTGACATATCTTTAATAAAATTTTCTTTTAACTCATCTTTTTTACCCCCAGCTAATTTTAAAACTAAAGAATTAAATAAATTTTTAACATAAAAAATACCTATAGAGGCAAGTATAGACTTTAAATAAGTTCCTAAAGTAAATAAATCAAAACTATTATTTTGTATTATTTGGGTTACCGTGTCTAAAAATGGAATCAATAAAAACACATATCCAACTAACTCCATCATAGAACCTATGGTAAATCCAGCTGATTTCGCAACTTGTATTCCTACATTTTCTAAACTTTTTAAAACCTCTGTGGTTTTATTAACATACTTTTCTAATTTTTTATCTTTAATTTTGTTTCTTAATTCTGAAACATTATCAATTAAATGAGAACTAAAATAAGTAAGAGAAGCTAAAAAAATGAGTATTATTTCTTGTTCGGTAAGTGTTGGGAAGGTTCTAAATAATAAATCTTGTACAATACCATACAGTCCAGTTATGCCAAATCCAAAAGTGCCCACAAATTTAAGATTAACATTTAAATCTTTTACTGTGTCCCAAAAAATTGAATTCTTATTTTTGTTTTCTAATATAATTGACATTTAGTTTTAACTATAAATATACTAGAGAAGTTTGTTTTTGACTTTTTGTACGCATTCAGTTAGTTCGTCATAATCACGGTCTGGGGCTATAACTGAACCAGTTTTATTCTCTTTATCAACCATTAGTACAGTAGGAACATAATCTACTTTTGTGTGTTCTCTAATTTGTTCCCACTCTTTTTTGTGTACATCAATATCTTTAACCTTAAAAGATAATCCCTCATCTTCTAACATTTCTTTTAGTTCCACACAATGAGGACAACTTTCTAAAGAATAAATTATTATTTCCATAGTTTTTAAATTTCAAATCCTAAATTCATTATCATGAATCTTAGCACCGTACCATTTGGGTTACCATAAGGTGATACTTTTAGTTCGAACAGTGTAAATGTTCCTAGTCTAAATGTTAAACTATATTTTTCTTTTTTGTTACCAGCGTTAAAGCCATTTATCCAATTTATCATATCTTATCTAATTAAAAAATCCTATTTTATTATTGTTATTAGTACTTGTACTATCTTCATTATAGTAATAAATATCTGCTAAAGACATTGGTTCTTTTGTCTTAGCTTTTTTTCCAAGTTTTTTTAGTAATTTGTTACTTTTTTCTACACTCAAGTTATCAAACTTGTATTCTGCTAATAGTCTTCCTTTTCTTAGAAGAGCTGCGTCTATTTGAGTTTTTGCGGTATTAAATGTAGCTATAATCTGTATCTTAAGACACTCTCCTAAAATACCATCAGTTACATTTAGTATATTAGATACCACATCTGCGTTTCCTGTCACATTCCTATCTTTAACCACATTTTCAGCGTCTTCTATAATTAAAATACTATCAGGATTTTTGAGGAGTAAGGGTATAAATCCTGGGTCCCCGATTGCCCCTGCCATCATAGGTGGAACAAAAATTATTTGTTTTTTTAAACTATCTGCTAGATGTTTAATATAGGTAGTTTTGCCAGTACCTGGTTTACCATGAAGAAGAAGTAGTCCACTTTTATTCTTAGCTGATAAACATTTTTTAATTTTTTTATCAATTTTTAAAAAATCTTCATTGTAATTGTCTTCTATTTTAAAATCTTTTCCCGCACTAACTTTAAAACCTCTAACAGCTAATCCAAATTCGTCTTTGATTATAAGGCCCACTTCTTTTTCTCTAACTGTAGAAAATTTCTTTAATAGTTTAATTAAAAATTCTACTTCTGTTTTTTTATCATAAAGTAAAGTAGCGTTACAAATTGACTCCTCTGAATGATGTGAAATACTTAACATATATTTACCATCACCATATTGTGTTTTAGCTTTGTAAATAATATTTTTTCTTTCGTTTTTTTGATTATTAACAAAATTAATTTCTTCGATAGTGTTAATCCTTTCCAGGTATGGAGATGATTCTATTTCTTGTAAAACATCTTCTCTAAAACACTCTGAAAAATCTGCTATATTTGCAATTTTATTAAACGTGTGAATGTAATAATTCATTAATGGAAAATTTCCAGCAAATGTTGGTTCGTAAAATTGTATTTGTGTGTTATTCATATTTATTTTTTTAAAATGGTAAATCTTCGAATTCCTCTTCATATAATAAGAAATCATTTTTAATTGTTAAAGGTTTTGATACTTCTTTTATCTCTTTTAGACCAGTTACTAAATTATTTACTTCAATTTGTGTAGGTTTCCATATATTAGTATTGTGTATATGTAAAAATCTTTGTGTTATTTCATGTACAACCTTATTGAATTTATCTGGAATAATTGTATTAAGTTTTCCTCGAGCTTGTATTAGTTTGGGTGGGTTGTGTTCATGAGGAATAACATACTCTAAGGTAACTCTCTCATCATCCATAGTTCTTACAGATATTATACACCTATCAAATTTATCTATGTAAGTGGCAACACAATTTTTTTGTTTTAACCCCTCTTCAGTGTAATCTAGTCCTGTTTTTAATAGTTTTATTATAAATTTTTGACCTACTTCATCTGTATAAGGAGATGTTATTATTTTAATAAAATTGTTGTCATATAGATACTCTATGTTTTCCCCCTTTCTTATTTCTGATAATTTAGTACTCCATTTACTATGTTCATTGTTATACAATTTTATTGTATCAGCTTTTATCCTGTATGTTTTTCCTGTCTTTCGTTTTAATTGTTCTCTCATAGAGATATGGTCAGCTATAAAATCTCTTAAAACATATGGGTCACCATTATGTGCAATATCGTTAAGTAAGTTAATAATATTTTTTATCTCTTTTTTACTTAAATTAAGAGCTTTAAATCTTTGTTCTGTGTTACTTAATCCTAGAAGGTGTTCGTCTTTAAATAAACTAGTATTGATTTTTGATATGTTGTGTTTACCTACCAAATCTTTAATGATTTTGTACGTATCTAGACAAATAAAGTCGTTAGTGTGGAGTAAACTAATACTAGATTTAGACTTTAATCCATAACTCGAAAGTATGGTTTGTATAAGTTTATTATTGTGTTTTTTTAATTCTTTTATACCAGGATAATAATATCTCATATAATCCTTCCAATTGTTTGGTACTTTAATTTTTCTTTTGTTTATAAACCATTTACATAAAATGGTATATAGGTCACATTTCATCCCTATATTTTTTACTTCTAATCTATTCTTAAACTTACTTAGAATTTTATCTACGGCGGTTTCTACTTCTTGCTTCATTATCATAGCGTCGGTTTCGTAGGTACCTAATTCGACATAAGGTATTATAGAATTATCAAAATTAGTAGGTATATTAAGGTGTAGAAATATACCATTTAGGAGTGACTCATCTCTTTTAAAGAACTTTATTGGGTTTTTAGTGGTGGTGGTATTTGTGTGTCTTCCTGACTTATTTTTTTTAGTCACATAAAAGTTTTTTTGTTTTAGATTTACAGTATAATAAACGCTATTTGCTTTCTTCCAAAAATATCTTTTACCTACTTTTCTTTCTTTAGTAAAATAATAAACACACACTCTTAATTTAATAGGTTTACCATTTTCTATAATTTCAGATAAAATTAAAGTGACTCTACTAACTCTAGCGGTGCAAAAAAGGTTGACTGACTTTTTAATCCATTCTTTTTCAGTGGTCTCATAAAGTCTTTTAGTCCTATTAAACGTATAGATTTCTGGTTCCTGACCTGATGGAGCTAAATTCGCTGTATAACCCCTTTGCCATTTAAAATCACATGGAATGGGGTTATGGTCAGCGAATTCCTCAAGAGTAAAGTTTTCCCACTTATATTTCTGGAGTACTCTTTCTTCCATCTTATTACAGGTATTCTTCAGTAAGTGCCCATAAGTTTTTATTAATATTAATCTGTTGGTCAATATTAACTATAGGTCTAAGTTTTTGATATTTTTCTTTTTGGTTGTTATAGACTAAACCACCCTTGATAAGTTTTTCTTGAACGGTGTTGAATACTTTCCATAATGAGTTACCTGAATCAGCTACTCTTACCGCTTCCAATAAGTCTTCTACATCTAGTTTTTCATTACCCGCTTTCCATCTACATTTCATAGCCTTTTTACCAAACATAACTTGGTCTTCTAGAGATAATTCTATCCTATCTAACGCACTCATATGTTTTACTAGACTTGGTACTTTTTCTATCATACTACTAGTAACTCTTTGTATTTCGTCAAAGGAGTACCATTGGTGTTTTATTTTAACTTGTTCAAAGGTAGTGTCAGCTACTACCAAACCATTAGAACATACCAACCTAAATAAACCCGCGTGTAGACTAAAGGCATTTCTTCCATCGTGAGAATTTGTTAAAACTACCTCAGGAATAGAATCACCTATTTTACCTATAGTATTATTTCTTAATCTTACCAAATGTTTGGTGAATAAACTATCTTCTTTAGTTCTAGATTTTCTTTGTGAAGCTTGGAAAGGTTTCCAACCCAGCACGTTTAAGTCGTCAACTACTCTTTCGGTAGATATAAAAGTGTATTTACTAGAGACTTTTTTAGAAGGTGTATTTGTAAATATTGAAGGTGCGAGAGACTGAAGGTCTTCTTTGTTTAAAGGTTGATTTAATGTGTTATTCATTTCTTATTATTTAAGTTAGTCTTTATTTATACTACAAAAATAAGAAAATAAATTTGAACTACAAACCTTTTTGTTAATTATTTTTTGGTGGGAGGATACTGGATATCATTGGAATCAACATTAGTATTCCTGTTAATAAGGTTGTCCATTTAAAAAATACTACATTATCTACCATATGATTTGTTATTAACCACCACAGTGAATACATTATCCATAATATAAATGCACTAAATAACCAAACAATACCGAAGACTATTAGTAAAGCTATAAGGGTAATATAAAGGGGTTTATCATTCATTTACGTTAAGTTGTATTTTAATATTATCACCGTAGACTGCTTGTTTTAAACTTATATTAATACCATAATCTACTGTTAAATCTTTTATTTTTTTCACCATTTTATCGGTATCATAATCTTCTTTTAACATTTCCCTACCATAGTTATCACTGAATTTATCTCCAGTAACTGGATATGGTGGTACTGTTAAGTAAATTCCATCATCTTTACAGTGAATATTAACACCTAAGCCTTGTTCTTTCAAGTCTTTTTCTAAAACTTCTCGAAAATATTTATTTTTGTATTTTTTCACTGTTTATCCATTTTTTTAAATCTTTTTCACTAGGCCAGTCTGTTGGTAGTTTGCAGTCATCACATACCCAGCGTACGTCATTACCGTTAACATATCTAATAGTTTTGTGGAGATGAGGGCACTTATCTTGGTGCTGTTCTAGTTCTCTTTGAAGTTTTTGTATTTGGTCTATAATAATATTGACCCTGTTAACATTTCCCATAAAAGAATTTTATGTAAAATTACATAATTAATTCCAGAACATCAACTTTGCTATTACACCTATCATAGCTACCCATATTGACCATAAGGCAGCATTTGCTTTTTTTCTGAAATCAGTGTTTCGATTAACTCTAGCGATTGTTCCATTGTCTGGGTTTAATAAAACTTTTTTAATCATTGTTAAATCTTCTTGCATTTTTGCTTGAGTGTCTTTAATATAGACCACATCTTGTTTGACTAGTTTTATTTCACTATGCAAATGTTCGTTAGTTAATCGTGCCATTTAGTTTTTTATTATAAATATGTTAACAACACTTAAGATTTCAATTAATTCTGTACTCATAACCTCTTTTTTAATATTTCCCAGGTATTTCTCCAATTTTTTACGGAGTGTATTGTGTGTTCATCTATTAAAGGGAATAACATTTTAACTATAGGATAATCATTGCCTCCTGGTTCACACTTGTCACCAAAAAATGTTATTTCACCATCAATTTCTTCCAAAACTTGTGCTTTATTTTTACCTTTAGGATATATGTCTATTGATATTTGTCCACCTACACTTGCTTCGATTTCAGGAAATTTTTCTTCAATAATTTGACAAAATGTTTCTCTTTCTTTTGCTTTTAGGTCCCATTTATAATATCTTTCTCTAACCTCCTGAGGACAATCTCTACCTACAACACTAAAATTTATAAGACCTATACGTTCTTCGATGTTAGTTTGGTATCTATCTTCCCAACTAGACCACAATAAAAATTCGTTTAAAAGTTTTTTTAATTTTGTATCTAATACAAAATCTAACTGTCTTATTAATTTTCCCTTTTCATAAACGGCATTACCACATGACTGATATACTCTGGTACAACTATTCCAAATCTCTTCTCCAACTTGTTCTATTGTTTTGTCTTTATCGGAACCTGTTACTAAATAAACGTTTTTACCTTTCATCCAACTAAGAAAGAATGATTCAAACCCCTCATCAATAGGTAATCGACTAGGGGTTAGTGTTCCGTCTACATCAAATAAATAATTCATAGTTTATACGTTTCTTCCGTTTTCATAAATGTGTTTGACAACAGGAAATCTAAGTGAGTGACATCCGTCTTGATTAATTGTTTCTTCAAAATATTGGACGGTTATTGTCTTTCCAATTATAAGTTCAGGATTTTTAAAGTACAGTTTTCTTTCTTCTTGATTGAATCCTGAACCTACTCCCACATCGCATCCTTTGTGTTCGATAATAACATTACTTAACATTTCAACTTCAGCTTCTATCCCTCCTATAATAATTCTGTGAATAGCGCTTTCCACACTTTTCACAACATATTCTTCATCAAAGAATTTTTTTACTTTTAATAACTCATTTGTTCTCTTTCCCTTGTAACCACAATCTTTACGTAACATTAAACCTTCCCAATTATTTTTAGTGGCGAGTTCTGCTAATTCTTGGAAATGGTCTTCTGACTCAACTTTCCACTGTTCTAACATTTCAACACAACCTAATTTAGGTTTTACACATGTACTTAATCTTACACTTAAATTTCTTGTACTTAGTTGGTTGTCAAACTCATCTAATGTAAGATAATCAAATATTTTATATTTAGGATTTTTAATGGTGTGGTCCTTTCTTTTTATTTCTTTCATGATGTCTTGGAAGTTCTCTACACCATTTTCATCCACTATACACACTTCACCATCAAAAACCACATTAGTTAATCCTAGACTCTCTATTTCGTTTTTAACCACATCTAGAGTATCAAAAGTCTTACCTTGTCGTGAATAAAAATTACATTTACCGTTTTCATCAACCACAGCAAGACATCTAACTCCGTCTAACTTTTGGGAAGCGAACCATGTCTGTGTATTAAAATCAACTTTACCCTTTTGTTTGTCGTAAGAGTTAGCAAGAGCTACTTTAAATGTTGGTACACATTTAGGGATTGCTTTATTGATTAGGTCCGCTCCCGTTCTTGTCTTTAAATTTTTATCGATTATACAATAAATTAATTCTTTATACTCTGGAAAACTTTTAACATACCCATTAACATATCCAATAGCTGTATGCCCTGTCCAGACTCTATTAGTTAGATTATCTAACATACAAAAAAGACTACCAAAATAGGTAGGGTTACATAATTTTTTTAGTTTTTTTAACTGTGTGCTTTTTATATAATATTGTTTAAAAGGAGAATAAACATATTTTAAAAGTTGTTTAATCATAGAGTCATCCCCATACTCCTTAATAATATCAATTTTGTCATTAGTTGAGTTTGTAGACTTTAGTCTATCTACCAATTCTTGTATTTTTTTTAAATCTTTAATTTCATCCATACTACAAATATAACACTTTTTTATGAATTAAATAAATTATTATAAAGTTTTTTTGTTAGGTTATCGGAAACCTCAAACTCCAAATAAGGAATACTATTAGTTTCTAAAAGATTTTTTAATATATCGTCTATTTCTTTAGATTCGTTTAATCCTTGGAATCTACCTGTATCTTGGTAGTTTAATTCTTTTCTTTTTAGAAGTATATTAATATTGTCATATTGATTAAAAAGGTCTAGTAGAAATATATCAAAAGACTCTCCATATATTCCTTGAGGGTAGGAGGTTCCGTATTTGTTTTTATAAACCATACCAAATAATATAGGACTGTCTATAATAATATAATCTACTTTACCATACAATCGGGTTATATTTCTATGTTGATTTGCCGTTATATATAACTGGTCTTTAATAGCTGATAAATTTTCATCCCAAGCAAGTATTTTAGGAAACTCATAAGTTAGTTCTACACTCATGTTATTTTTTTTCATAAGTGAGTATAGACCTGCAGATTGTGTGGATTTACCAATTCCAGGACCACCAAAAAAATTAATAATTTTAGTTTTTTTCATGTGTCAATTCTTTTAATATATTGTATTGTTTAACAGTTAAGTCTTTAAAGACTACTCCTTTAATTTTTATTTCTTTTAATCTTTCTGACCATCTTTTTTCTTTAAGTGGAATTTTTTCCAAATAGTTTATATTCTGTAAAACATATCTAATAGCGGTTAACCTCGCTATTAGTTTATTGTTAGAGTTTATGACCACCCATGGGTTATTTTTGGTGGATGTCTTTTCAAACATCTGGCTTTGGTATTTTGTAAAAGCTTCCCACTTACCTAAAGCTGCTAAGTCATTCATAGAAAACTTCCAATATTTTAATGGGCTCTCCTGTCTTTCTGTTATACGTTCTTGTTGGTTGTCCTTATCGATATCCAAATAAAATTTTATCAGTATCAACCCTTTTTGTGTTAACTCACTTTCCCACTCATTAACTCTACCCATAAAATCTCTATACTGTCCCTCACTACAATATCCCATCGCGGGTTCTACTATTGCTCTATTATACCAACTTCTATCAAAAAATACAATTTCAGATTCCTTAGGTAAATGTTTTTCATATCTTTCAAACCAATTTTTAGATTCTTCTGGACTAGGAATCCCTAGGGATACTACTCTATATGTTGGGTTGTCTGAACTTTTTCGTTCTATTAATTTTTCTACAAATCTTTTAATGGTACTTCCTTTACCCGCGGTGTCTCTACCTTCTACCACAATAACCACCTTTTTCTTTTCTTTAATAACCCATTCCTGTAGTTTAAGAAGTTCCACTTGTAATAGTGTTTTTTCTTTTCTGTATTGTCTTAGTGTTAGGGTGTCTGTGTATTCTTCTAATTTATATTTTATCATATCTTATTTTTTTGTTGATGGTAATAGCCACATATCACCCCCAAATATAATTTCTAATAATCTTGGTTCTCTTTTATCGATTTCTTGGAATAATCTGAGACTAGAGAGGGTGTCATGTTTCATCATTTTTGTAACCTCTTCTCTTATCCTTTCTTGTGAGACTACATTTTCTAACTTATCCATTAAGTTAGGTTGAAACATTGCTCTCCGAACTGCACCATCTATTGTAAATCCTTTGGTAATACTAAACCTTAAAGCTCTTAATAATCGGAGTGGGTCATCCATAAGAGTAGTCATAGGGTCTAATGGTGTCATTAGTAATTTCCATTTCAGATGTTGTTGACCATTAAATAAGTCTATAATTTCTCCATGTTCGTCTTTAGCCATTGCATTTACTGTAAAATCTCTTCTTATCATATCATCTTCTAAACTACCTAACTCTAGGATTGGTTTTCTGGTCCCTGGAATGTAACCCACTTCTTTCCTAGCCATTACAAAATCCGCAACAAGTCCCTCATGTTGATGTCCTTTAGGGAACATCGCTCTAATAGTAAAACAATCTTTAGTTTCTAAAAAAATCTTAAATCCTTCATTGAGGAGGAAGTGTTTCATAAATGCCCAACCTTCGTCTACACTTAAGTTTTCACCTCTTTGGTCAATAACCACAGTAAAATCAATATCTTTGGTGTGTAAACCTAGTAGTTCATCTCTAACACATCCTCCTATTTCAAATATTTTTGTTTTCATTTTTCTTTTTTTATTGTATCAGCCCATTGAGGTATGGTAAATGCTGTGAACTCTTCACCTTTACAACAAACCTTTGGGTTGTCTTTTTCTATTTTATTTAAATAATTTTGTAATCTCATCGCGTTTAATAAACTATTATTACCAAACCCTATAGGGATACCTGGACCACTGTACACCGCGTTAATATTATCCGTGTACTTACCTTTAGTTTTCCCGCACTCACAAGATTTTGACTTATTAGTCAAATTAAATACTGAGTTACATATTTTACAAATTAATAATTTCATTTTATTGTTAGTCTTTTAATAAAAATTTTACCCCCTGGAATTCCCATGAGTCTTAATTCCTTATATACCAGCCCTGTTAGGTTGTCCCATTTCCACTGATTCTTTGTTTGATTGTTTTTGTATTGTGTTTTTTGTTCGGTGAACTCATTAATTAATGGTCTATTGTAATATTCCCCATCTATTAATCTAAGATTCACATATATAGAGCCCCAACTATTAACTTTAATAGATGTTACTTTGAACTTCCCCCAATTGTCTCTAAAGTAATTGGAGCTGGATTGTTCTCTCCATTCTAAAATTTGACCTTTATATAGTAGTTCATTAAATAAACTAAGTACCTTGTCATGCTCAAAATTTAAGTTAGGACCTTTGGTGTTGTATCTATCATTCATACTACAAAGATAAATAAATCTTTTCATTTTACCAAACCAAAAGGCATAAAAAAAGAGGTAAAACCTCTTTAAACACTTTCGGAACCCTTTTGGTCGTTGAACCTCCGTATACTGAGGCCTACTAATGTTATAACAATGTTCCGATAGTGAACATTACAATCATAACTATGACGTACAAAACTGGAGTTATATCTATTTTTTTCACTTCCGTTTCCATATTAATAAGTAATAGGAGTTGGAGCATTCGATGTTAAGAAATTGTTAAATCTGTGTTAAATCTTAAGTGAGGGATGATAGATAATTCTTTCGCTTTGGATTCTACCATAATATCAACATCGTTACCATAGGTATCTGGTAAGTTATTAATGTAATCAGAATGAGCTTGTGGTTTTAATTTTTCATTACTTTCGTGTAATGATTTTGATTCAGAGTAATGTACTACTGGTGTAATTCCTTTAGGCCATGTTGAGATTGCTAACTCAAGTGCCTCTTGTTCTGTCATGTCACCAGTACAAAACTTATGGTGATGATAGTCAAATACAATAGGAATACCAATACGTTCATGTATGTACATCAAGTCTTTTACCGAATACATACTTGCCTTATCATCATTCTCAACTGTAAGACGTGTTTGGGCTGATTCAGGGAGTAACTCAAAGTTTTTACAGAATCTATCCATCGCTGATTTTTTATCTCCATAAACACCGTTACAATGTATATTGATTTTATTGTATGGAGTTCTATCCAAACCAAGTAAATCAAAAACTTTACCGTGATTGGTTAAGTCAGTTATAGTATTTTGTACTACATGTTCTCTAGGTGAAACCAGGACATTGAATGGGCCTGGGTGTGAAGTTAACCTAATACCATTATCTCTAGCATAATTTCCACAACCAGAAAGAACTGTTTTGATTCTGTGATATTGAGGCAGGTCTTCTATATTATACTCAGAAGCCCATGGAAATATGTCTGAAGATATTCTAAAGAAATTTATTCCATTCTCCGCATTCCATTTTACTATCTCACATAAATCTCTAGAGTTAAGTAGAGCGAGTTCTCCAGCGTATTCCATACCCTTCGTTAGAAAGGTTTTTTTAATCATTGACCTATTTGTTGTAATTTTTGGTTTTTGATTACCTAAAGTCATATTAATACATGCATATCCTAAATTCATACTACAAATATAATAAAAATTATTTTATATATAAAAAAAATCCCCATCAAATGATGGGGAAATTTCTCAGGAAGGGGGTCTTTGTTTGATTTTTGTTAAAGTAAAGATTGCTGTAGCCTTCCTTTCATATATAAAGCGCCTTATACGGCGTAATAGTTTCGAATCTTATGGATAGTTGTACTACCCATTAGACCGTGATAGATTCATATCGAGTAGACCCAATAGTCTCTATCATCATTTTGTAAGGAGTAAGTTCCTCACAGCTTAAAATAGTTTTCATGATTGAGGGAGAGAAACCCGATACTAATGCTGTTCCCATCTCGTCGAAACGAGTTGGTACGTTGTCTTGTCTACTCTGAATGTTCCAGTAAACAATCCCTGGCATTTCGTAACCAGCTTCCTCATACATCCCTTTAATCATTTCTTGTGCAGTTGGGTTCCATTCTGACACATCATCCCAGTTTTCACTAATTGCCTGGTCAAACTCCATATCCGAAAGAATAAGAACTTTGGTTGGCATCTCTGATACTGGAACATTGTGTTTTACCGCTTGGTTTAAGATTAACTTAAACGTTGACTGTAAATCAGTATTCATTCCCCAATCTGCTCTTTCCAGTTGATTTAACTTATCAGTTAACGAACCTTCAAGTAGTTGTAGTTGTGGTTTAGAAGAAAATGTTATGAATGCGTTTTTAAAGACACCTTCATTTCTCTCCGATATGTACATGCCCAATGATGTTGAAACATCCATACAGGTAACGTTACCGTTATTTCCTGCTGGAGTTTCCATTGACCCTGAAACATCAACTACTGGCAATACTCTTTCACTAATTCCCTCCATGTAGTTTGGAAGGGATTCCCATTGTGCTTGTGCAACAACTTTTTCCCCACCATGTTTAATAGATTTAATAATGTCATAAGGATATACAGCACTAGCATTAATTTTAGTTTTACCGTCTAATAATGAGTCTTTATATTCTTCGTACCTTATTTCATCATTTTTCATGAAAGCTCTTTGGTACCTTGATGAGGCTAAGGATGGTAGTTTCGAATATTCGATACTTTTCCAATCCTTTGCACACATCTTAGTTTCAACCACATTTGTAAGTTTTACTAATAACTTGCGGTATTTCTTAGGTGATAATTTAAGATATCTACGAATGATATTCGCTTTATCACCTTTTCTAGGCATCCATTTAGCACATAAACCATCTTTATTTTCTAAAGCTGTTTTAATTAAATCTAATGCAGAATACCAACAGTTTTGACTTCCAACTAGTGTCAGTACGTCATCCCACCTACCATATTCACTTATCAAATGAATATTGTTATTTAAAACTTCCTTGCGGTTATCACATAACCATGATAAACAATCTCTGAAGATTTGTCTCTCACCAGCTCCACCACGGACATCACGTGCCCAAAAAATAATTTTAATTGTTGTGAGAGGGTCTTCATTAAACGCTTTCGAAACTTTGGCGAAAAGTCTCTTTTTATCCATTCCTCGCATCGCTCCTATTTGAAAGAATAGATTTACACAATGATTCAATGAGGACGAATTTGTTGTCATCCCGTTTTGAGTCTTTGTGTCTCTTTGTTGTATAGCGTCAATTAAATTCATGGTTATAATTTAAAAAAGTTTAGTATTATAAGTATTTGTTTTATATTGAAAAATTAATTCAATATTTAATAATAGGTAAAAAAATCCAGTTATCAAGCCCCTAAGACTGCTTTTTTTGTTTTTCTTCCCATCTTTCTTTTCTAGAAAGTTTGGTGTGTTTACCTTTTTGTGTTTTTGATGGGGTTGACGACTGATTCATATTTCTTCCGAATCTTACTAAATATTCTAATTTTTTTCTTTGTTTTTTTGCTCCCTCTTTAGGTAGTCTATCTAATTTTTCTTGTGGACTTAAAGAGTCATACTCTTTTTGTCTTAATTCCGCGGCCTTTTTTCTCTCCGCTTTTCCATTTGTTCTTACTCTTCCCATAATTATTTTTTAAGTATTAGAGCGGGTGGGTGGAGTGTGAGCCACCATCTACGTACTGGAATGTACGTCGCTTTTCTTATTAAGCTACACCCGCATATTTTATTTTAAAAATTACCTTCAGCTACTTGACAACATCTTATTCCATTATTCCTCCACATTTTTACTACTTTATCTCTGTCGTCAAATACAGCAATTAAATTTAAGTGTTTAAGTTCTCCAGGGAATAAATCATCCAACCAATATTGTTTTAGTTCATCGTCTGGCATGAAATTCCATTGGTGAGACGTGGGTCTCATTTTTAATACATTATATGGAACTTCATATTTTTTTAACCAATCCATTGTTGCTTGTTTAGTTCTTTTACTTCTACCAGAAAATATAGCAATTTTAAATCCACATTGTACAAAAGCTCTTATTATAGTGATAACTCCTATGTTAGGTGAATCCATATTGATATTAACTGGGTCAAAAAATTTATCCCAGTCCATCTTTCCATTGTCTTTAGTACACAATTTTCTTCTATCTTCAATATCTGCGATAGTACCATCTAAATCAAAAATAAACCATTTGTCTTTCATATGACAAAAATAATAAATTTATATCTAATTACAAATAATTTTAAGAATAATTTTACCAATTAGCTCTATGAGTATATTTCATAGCATTTATTCTTTCTTGTTCTATAAATGCCCAATACTTATTCCACTTTTTAATTCTTTTAATAATTTTTTTTACTAGTGTCATTTTTTAAATGTTCTATTAATGTTTCATACCACCCGTTATCATTTTCATGTACTTTAAATATGTCTCCTTCTACCACACCAACATCTTCTCCTGATTCATAAATTTTAAAACCTTTTTTTATGTAATCATCAACATATTCTAATAATATATCTGTATCAACTTCCCAACTATCATCATCATATTCATAACATTGGTCTCCATCTTCATCTAAATAAACATACTCAGGTTCAATATTAGCGTATTCTCTAAGGTCTTCTTTATCCATGTAAAAATAATCTAAAGCGTAGTAACTTTTACCATCGGTGAGAAACAAGGTTTCACCGTTATCATAAACGTAATCTAATTTTTCCATTACTCTAGGATTGTGAATCATCAAAAGCCATATCCCAAGCAGCTTTTTCTACAGGACTTAAACCTTCATACCATCCGTGAAAATCACATGCTCTAACTGTTTTGTACTCATCCCATATTCTATTTTTAATTTTTTCTATAAGTTTTTTCACAATTTTTTATTTTTTAATTAATAATTCTTTATCCTAGTACACTCGATAGGATTCGAACCTATGACCGTTAGCTTAGAAGGCTAATGCTCTATCCAGCTGAGCTACGAGTGCATAAAGTTAAGTTTAATCCGTTTATAGAATTTTATTTCTCTTGTAGTCCTCTGAAGAAGTGTCTATTGTTTCTAAAACCTTTAACTTTCCATTTGCACTTTCTATTTTTCCCACTAATTTATCCATTTCATCTATAATTTGTGGGTGTTCACCTATACCTGCAGCGTTTGTTAGATAAACCTCTAAAGTAGCTTTTGATTCAGCTATTTGTGCTTCGTATCGTTTTTTTAATGCTTCTAATTTTAAATCTTTCATTTTAAACTGGTTGTTTTTGATTTGTATATGTTAATGTCTCTAAAATTTTTCCTGTAACCTTATAAGGGTCTGCATTTGATGACGGTCTTCTATCTTCTAGATATCCTCTCCAATTGTTTTTAGTTACGTTTACAGGAATTCTGATACTAGCTCCTCTGTCCGAGACCCCATAACTAAATTTATCTATAGCTTGAGTTTCATGAAGCCCTGTTAATCTTTTATCATTTTCTGAACCATAAACTTCAATGTGTTCATCATGATAAAAAGAAAAAGTATCACATATGTCGTTGAATAGTTTTTCTCCACCTACCTCTCTCATTTCTCTATTAGAGAAGTTTACATGCATCCCAGAACCATTCCAATCACCTTCAATAGGTTTTGGGTGAATGTTAATTTGTACATCATGGATTTCGGCAATTCTATTTAGTAAAAATCTTGATATCCATAAATCGTCTGAAGCTTTTTTTGCTCCCATACCAAATATTTGATACTCCCATTGTCCTAACATTACTTCAGCGTTTACACCAGTAATATCTAATCCAGCTAACATACACACATCTAAATGTTCTTCAGCGATTTTACGTCCGTCTACTATATTTCCACCTACACCACAATAATATCTTCCTTGTGGGTCTGGGTAACCTTCTTTAGGCCATCCTATTGGTTTTCCGTCTTTAAAGATTACATATTCTTGTTCAAACCCAAACCAATTCTCTTCTAAATCATTTTTAATTTTAGAACGATAATTTGATTCGTGTGGTGAACCATTAGGGTTTAAGGTTTCACACAATACAATATATCCTTTAGGTCGTTGTGGGTCTCTTACAAGTCTTCTAGGTTTTAAAATGCAGTCTGAATCATTACCTTCAGCTTGTTTTGTAGAGCTTCCGTCAAATGACCATTCAGGACAGTGTTGTAAAGCAATATCCTCACTATTATCATTAACATTTACAATCTTAGTTTTACTTCTCAGATTAGGTTCGGGTGTATATCCGTCTAACCAAACGTATTCAAGTTTTATTTTCATTTTTGTTTTGTTTTTTGATTAAGATATCTATTTTTTGTTGCAGTTTTTGAATCTGTACAGGGTCAACAGTCCCTTTCAACTCTAATATCTTTTTATTAAGTTCTTTTAATTCTTTTTTGTTGTTTTGGTCGTTGTATTCCATAAAAAATATTTATAGTAAATACTATGAAAATAAAGATAAAAAATCAAACCCTTCCTTTGGAAATAATGTCCACACCTAACTCTCGGGAATTAGGGATGATGGGACGTAATTCTTTAGATGGTGGAATGCTGTTTATTTTTCCAGATGTATCCGAAAAATCTTTTTGGATGAAAAATTGTTTAATTAAGTTAGACATTATATTCATAGTTGGTAATAAAATTACAAAAATATATTCTAGTTGTCCACCTTGTGAAAAAAATTATTGTGAAAAATATATTGGTTTAGGTGATAAAGTGCTTGAATTAAATGGTGGAATGGCTAATAACCTTAAGTTAGGTATAGGTGATAAGATAGACTTTACTGACCTACCTTAGTTTCTAATTTTTCAAAAAGTGATTTTGCTAAGTCTTTAAGGATTACACCTCCTTGTTTTCCTAAATAATTGATTCCTGATATATTAGTTATGCAGGGGTGACCACCACTATTAGCTGTTATTATATCGTAAGCGTTTACTGATACATAATCTAATACTTTTTTTTGTTTGTATGATAAATCAGAATATGGTCTATTAGATATATCAATAATTAAATCATTAAAACTAGATTTTTTATCTGGGTTTATACCTTTAATATTATCCTTGTATAACGCAATTAAATCTTTGAATCTGAAACCGAAAAAATCTTTTTCTGATTTTACATCACCAAAATCCTCATCACTTTGTTTAATTAACTTTTGTAGTGTCGCACTTACACTTCTTTCACTAATTCTTTTAATTTGTGATAATGGAATTTCTATATCACTTAACATGGGTTTAAATTCGTCTAATACTTCACCAGCCATCGCTCCTAAATTAACATTTTCATCAAATTTTTCTTTAAACGGATTACAACTAGCTTGTATTAATCCCATTGGCCAAATCATTAAAAAATATTCTACATCGGGATACATTTCTAAAGAAGAATATCTATCATAAGAACCTGGTTTAAAAGCGGAAGGTATACCATACTGTACTAGTATTTTTCCTCTTTGTTCTACCTTATCAAAGTTCTTTAATCTCTCTCTATAGTCTTCTGAATTAGTTTGTAACTCTTCTACCCCAACAAAACCCATTTGTTGAGCTAATTCTTTTCCCTTCATAAACATACTCACAATACTAGGGTTAGAAAACATAGCTAATTTTTCTAAAAATCCTGGTTTATTTTTATAAGCTAAAATTAATTTGTTAAGAGCAAAACCAGCGGCTTGTCTGTTTTTTTCTATATCTTTTTCTTTATCTAATTTAAACACAAAATTAATTACTTCTTCAGGTTTTATTCCTTTTCTATAAAAATCCGCAGAGTCTACTGTTCTAAAAAGGTCTATATCACCTGTTGGGAAAATGTCTGTAGGGGATATAATTCCAGATATTGTTTCAACATTAGAACGAGCTGGTTTAAATTGTGTAGCAGCGTCTTCAACACCTGTCTGGGTATCATGATGGTCTGTATGTATTTTAAATTCTGGTTTTCCATGTGCAAAGTCAACTAAAACAGGCATAACTTCTTCTCTAGCGTCTGGTTTTACCAAAGCAAATTCTTTATCTCCGTATTGGATGGTTTTATACCCTATAGTCTCTATACCGTACTTACTCAGGTATTCTCTCATCGCTATAGCAGAAACAACTCCGTCTAAATCTAAATGAAAATATATTTGTGCTTTTGGATATCTTTCGGCAAGTTTTTTAATATCCTGAATTCCTGACTCTAATAATAGAGATTCTGAAATGTTCTTAAATTGTTTTTTAGTTATTAGTAATGACTTCATATTAAATAAATATTAACAAACACCTTCTTTACAGAATACTTCCGAAGCTTTTTCTCTTCTCTTATCATGACCCCATTCTAATTTATTTTTTATATAATTTTTAGCTACCTTATAATTACCTTTTTCTATGTGTCCTATTGTTTTTGTGTTATTAAATCCACTACATCCCATGTTATAAACTATATCACTCATCGCGGTATACATGCCTAATGTTAGTTTTCTTTCATTTACTTCACCTTCTTTAGCTCTAGTTTGCCATCTTTTAATACAATTTGCTGCTGTTTGTATATCAGGTTTAGATAATGATTTTGCGGTATTTACGTCCATATCTTTGTCCATGTATTCACTAATAACATTAGGGTCTGTAGTTCCCCACCCCACAGTTAATGTGCCGTATTTGGTTCCACCTGTATATCTTGGAGGTAATTTCATTTTAAGGTCGGAATTATATACCCATTTTACTTGGTCATCATATACGTAAGGGATGTGGTTTCCTTTAATGTCACCCTCCCACTGTCTTATATAATCAAATATTGGTTGACCTGCAGCATTGTAGTTCCAATCTATAAACTTACTTTTTTTAGTTTTATCCTCTACTAATTTTTGAAACTGTGATTCCGTTATGATGATTTGCATAAAGCCTTTTAATGATAAATACTTTAGAATCGGGTAAGATTATTTAGTCATGAACAACTTAGGTATCTTTCACCTCTATCACAAAGAATGGTTATAGCATTTGTTTTGTCATTATCTCTTAACCACTGAAATGCGGCCATAACATTTGCACCTGCACTAATACCGACAAACAATCCATATCTTAAAGCTAAATGTTTTGATACAGCTTGGGCACACGGGGTTGATATTGTTCTGATTCCATCTAAGAAATCCAAATTAACCATAAATTTACTACCATCACCAATTCCTTGTATTCCGTGTAGTCCTGGGTCTCCTCCAGACATTACTGGTGACTCAGCTGGTTCTACTGCAACTATTTTAATTCCGTCCCAATACTCTTTTAAAAATTTACCCGTACCCATTAAACTACCACCAGTACCAGTACCAAGAACTAGAGCGTCTGGTTTAGATGTTTCTCCGTTTATAGTTTTGTACTCATTCCATATTTCTGGACCAGTAGTATTATAGTGTGCTTTTATATTTAAAGGGTTGTGAAATTGATTACAGTTAAACCATCCGTTGGTGTTTGATAGAATGTCTCTTCTTAGAATAGCCCCGTCAAAGTCTCCTTCATCCACTTCTATAAGTTCTGCTCCATATCTTTGAAACATATCTTTTCTTTCTTGAGACATATTTTCTGGCATAATGATAACCATTTTATATCCCCTTTCAGCTGCTAACATCGCGAAAGCAATTCCTGAATTACCTGAAGTAGCTTCACACAGAGTGTCTCCTTTTTTTATTAATCCTCTTTCTTCAGCGTCATTTATAATATAGGTAGCCATTCGGTCTTTAACACTACCAGAAGGATTCATAAACTCTGCTTTTCCCCATACAGTATACCTCCCTATTCTAATTGGGATTAGTGGTGTTTTACCTACATAAGTGGATAATTGGGGGTTCATTACTCAATGATGTCAATATTAAAAGTGTCTCCTTGTTGGATTTTGTGTATAATGTCTTTTCCTTCAACTACTTTTCCAAAGCATGTGTGATTACCATCTAAATGTTGTGTACCTGGTCTATTATGGCAGATAAAAAATTGTGAACCTCCTGTATTTCTACCAGCGTGTGCCATAGATAAAACACCCTCGTCATGATATTGATTTTCACCTTCTAATTCACAATTAATTTTATACCCTGGACCACCCATACCATTACCATTGGGACATCCACCTTGTACCACAAAACCTGGAATTACTCTATGGAATTTTAATCCATTATAAAAACCTTCTTTTGCTAATTTAACAAAATTACCAACTGTTTTTGGTGCATCTTTTTCGTAGAACTCTACTACCATAGTTCCATTATCAGTATTAATTTTTCCTTTCATTTTAATATATTTTAAATTTTTTGTTAATAATTTTATAACCTGTATACATCAAAAGTAATATACATCCTAGGTTAATTAAGTTTGGGTGTGAATGTTCTCCACAAATGCCTAACGCGTGATAAATAAATTCTGTCATAATTTTTATTGTGTTTTAATATAAAGTTTTTTATTTCTAATGTACATGACCCCTGTAGGTATTTCGTTTAATTCTCTACCTTGTAAATCATATATTTTATTATTCCACCATCTTACACCATCTTCTTCTACTACAAATCCAGGCAGACCTGTTGGTAACATATTGAGTAATACCCATGAAAAAGAGTTTTGGTCAAATACTAACCAATCTTCTATACTACATACTTCTACTGAACCATTTTCGTAAATATACACATCATACGCTACTTTAATTGTATCTGATGTTGTAATCTGAGGAAAATAATCATACATACCTTGTCCTGTATAACACATGCCAGCTGTTGCAAATCCAGTACATACTCCCCAATATACTGTCATAGAATCTGGATTGTGTACTATATTTGATGTATCAAGTCCTATGTTAAACCCTTGACTTTGGTCTATCCAATATGTTATTGAATCACAGCAGAAATAAGGTGCTACCTGCTGTGCTTGTGTTTGGTTTAGTCCAAGCAGTACTAATACAACTAATAATAATTTTTTCATTGTTTTATTTTTTTAATTTATCGATTTCTCTATTAATATACCAACTAGATTTTTCTAAATCTTCTAACTGGTTTTTTTTCTTATCCGCTCTCGCTATATATTTTACAGCGTTTCCTAAATTAAATCCTAAGTCCCAAGCTTCTATAACTTTAATCGCTTCATATGGATTTTTTTCCCCACCATAGTGATTAGGGTGGTCAACCATTTCATTTTCTCTATTTTTTTTTCTGTTATATTCTATAATGTCTTCTGGGGTTGGTTGACGGTCCCATCTAGTATTAGGATTTATTTTTTTATCCCAATTAACATTAGGACTAAGTCTAGATTTGTCCAAATCTTTATAATCTCGATAGTTAAATTTTCTTTTCATTTTATAAACTTATTTTTCACTATGAATTTTTTTTGCGTTAAATTCACCATCAGAACCAATTTGTGGTTGATTGGATGTCGGTTGTATTTTTTCCAATAATTTTTTTTCTTTTACTAGTTGGGATGCTTTTAATAAACTCTCAAATGTACCAGCGTCACTCCAGAACCCTTTTAATTTTTCACAACACATTAAACCTTTTTTTACGTATATGTTATTAACGTCGGTTATTTCTAATTCCCCTCTTTCAGATGGTGATAAAGAACTTATATATTTAAATACATTATTATCATAAATGTATAGTCCTGTTACACAGTAGTTTGATTTCGGATTATTGGGTTTTTCCTCTATGGACATAACTTTACACTCATCTTTTTCATCAAGTTCCGCTACTCCAAATCTTTCTGGGTCATGTACTCTTTTTAAATATATTTTAGCTCCTTCAACTAAGTCTACTTTTTCTAAAGGACCTTCAAAAATATTATCACCAAGACATACTGCCGCGTTACAAGTACCTATAAAATTTTTCGCTAATCCCAAAGCGTGAGCTATACCACCCGCTTCTTCTTGTATTTCATAGGATAATCTTAAACCCAAATCTTTTCCACTTCCTAATAAACTTAATATATGTCCGCAGTGTTCCCTTCCTGAAATTATTAAAATATCTTTACATCCTAATGATTTTAGGGTTTCTAAGGGATAAAATATCATCGGTTTATCATATACTGGTAGGAGGTGTTTATTAGTAACACTTGTTAAAGGTCTTAATCTAGTTCCGTTCCCCCCAGCTAATACTACTCCTTTAATTCTCTTCGCCATCTGTTATTTCTTTTGCGGTTTTAAACGTGACAGGTTCTTTTGATTCTTGTTCTAGACTTTTAATTAAATTATTAACATTTTCTTTTAATTCGTTAATATCTTTAATTTCAGCGTTACATACACTTACCACTTCAACACTAGTTTCTAACTCACCTGGCAATACAAGTGTGTTATATCCAAAATCTTCTTGTATTTTAGTAATGAAATGATTTAATTCTTCCATACTAGGAATTCTCATTAATTTGATAACTAAAATTGGTTCGTATTTTTCCAATAAAAGTTCGTTTGCTACTCTTTCGGTATTTTTTCTTTCTTCTTTCATAATATGCATATTTTTATTAAAGTTGTTAAAAATATACTACTATGTCAATAAAATTAAATATTAATTTAAACAAATAGGGGGAAAACCTTTAATTTTTTGGAATAAGGAGTTTTTTGGTTCTGGATTAATCGACTGGATAAGTTGTTCTTCTTCTATTACTCCTTTATCCACAAGTCCTTCTAATAATAGATTTTGGATTACCTCTGCCATTTGTGGTTGTGATAAAGTTGGTTCACCGTCTTCTTTAAAATTAATAATGGCTCTTGCTCTAACTCTTTTAAAAAATTCTTCTTCATTTAAAAGCTTGGTTCCAAAAAGTTCTTCTTTGGCTTTTTTATCGTTTTTAAAAAAAGTTTTTAATTTGTTAATATAAATTTCAATATCTACATCCATAGTACAAATATATAAAAATTATCTAATAATTATCAAATCTTCCGAATCATCTTTCGCTTGTAGTCTTTCTCCTATTTTAACATTTGGGGAGTCCTTAAGGTTAATGACCTCTAACTGTTCCAGGTCTGCTAATGAGTCTGGGAGTGATTTTAATTCTGGATTTTTAGCTAAAGATAAAAATTTAAGATTCTTAAGATTACCAATACTTTCAGGAATCTCATTTAGTAATCCTTCTATATGTAGTATTTTTAAATTAGGGAATGTAGTAAATTTTTCTGGTAAAGGTCTTGATGGTAACTTTTCTTGATTTCCATACCCACCTCCGTGTTCAAAATCAAACCTTTCCATATCTTGAGGTAAACTTTCCATAAATTCATCAAAACCATAAATCCCAATATATTTTGACACAGAGTCACTAGGATATCTAACTTGTACCCTTTTACCTTGTTTTTGGTCTTTATTTAAAAATCTTTTAAACATTTCTTTAAAGAACTCTTTTAACTCTGGTCTTTCATTTAAGAAAGTAGGTAAGTTAACTTGTCTATCCTCTTTGTCCATATATTGATTCGACTCAAAGTGAAATTGGTATTTGTCACTAGGGTCTTTTTTACTCACCATAATATATAATGGACCTTGTTTAGAATAATGGTCATAATAGTTAGAAGTACTACCAGCTGTACACCATCTAGTATTTGCACCGTAATGACAAGAAGCTTCCTTTGATTTAGGAATTAAGACCTCCCAATTAGGACCGTCATGAACTAATTCAGCGTCTTTTAAAACTCTTTCTGCTTTAGTACTCGTTGCCTCCTCTAATGAAAAATCTTTTGTTAATTCATATAATTCATCTGGACTTGAGATTCTATTGATGTCTCTTTTTTCCTTTGCTACTCTAGATTTAAACCTATGAAATTTTTGTAAGTCTTCTGTTACTTTATATAGGTCTTCTTGGAACATGTTTTTGAGTCTGTCTAAAGTTGCCTTCCACTCTGGAGTACCATACGGAGCATTTGATTCCTTATCTGCCTTTTGTTGTAGTGACATATATTGTTTAATTAACCATTGTGTGTATGCACCTACTTTTTTTACTTCCGACTTATCGTCCTCACCATCAGTATCAACTCTAGTAGTAGGGTCTGCTTTAACTAACATGTAAAACTCTTCTTGAGACATTAAAGGTTTCTTACCTTTCTTTTTAGGTTTGGTAAATTTGTTTAATAGAACCTCCTCCCTAGATTGTTCTAAGATTATATTAGTTAGTATATCAGTGAATTGTAACTTCATTTGGTTTTCTTTATAAATATTATAAAACTAAAATAAAACCCCGACTTCTCGGGGTTAAAATTAACTAAGGTTATATCTTTTTATTAGTTTTTTATCTACTAAATGAGTCTTACTATTCTCTTTTAATATATTATACACCTTTTGAGCCGCGAGTTTTATGTCAGTCATACCACCTTCAATCTTCTTTTTACTTTTGTAAATCATAACCTCCACACTTCCAGGTGTTTTAACTAATTTACCACCCACTCGTTTTGAGGTTTCTTTTGTTACTTTTTGTCTTACCTCATAATTCACCAATTTACAGATGTGGTGACCTCTTTTTTCCATTGTTGTGCTTCCTCCCATTTTATTTTTATTTTTTTAATTAATAATTCATTATCCAGTTAAATTGTGCGGTTTGAAACCTGTTTTGATATAAATTATAATAGTTTCTAAGTTTATTATCTTTACCAAATAACTTTATATCTTCAAAAGACATTTCCATAGTTCTAAAGAGTTTAGTTTCTTTATTATTTAGAATAAGATTTATGTTTTGGGTAATCCATCTTGTAAATTCAACTCTGTCTATATTATCTTTTGTTTCCATAGTACAAAGATAAGAAATTTTTATGACCCCACCAAAATATTTGTGTTATTTTTCACACTCAAGGTAATCTTTACAAGGGTCATATAGACTATAGGTTAAAGTTAATTCTTGACCCGGAATAATATCTTTAATGGTTCTCATTTTTAAGTAATTACCACATTCATAAAGTTCACAATTTGGGTTCTCTGAGTGGTTTACAAATCCTCCTAAAGGTGTCCTAATAAAGTTTGAGTGAAAGTCTCCTCCCTCGTAATTAATATGACTAATTCCTAATTCGGTTTTTACTTCTAGTAATTTAGTGGTGAACAAACCATTCCCTTCTATTTCAGAAATACCAATGTAAAGTCCTTCAGGGAGTGGTCTATACATTTCTTTATTTTTTTTATTTGACATCTTTATTTACTTATTAACACTTTCATCATCCTCGTACCACACACCATAAACGGGTATACGTGAGTTTTCACTTTTTTTACCTGTTCTTATGTTAGTTGGTATAACCTCACATAACAACTTTCTCTCTTTAATTTTAGGTTCCGCTTTTTTTTCTGCGGTCATGTACTTAGGATTCTTACTATTTAGTTTTCTTTTTTTAGGCATTTTAATTTAATTTAATTCTGGTTTCTACTATTTTATAACCCAACATTTTATTTTGGATGTAACTTTCTACCTCAAATTTATATGTTTTACAACGATTACGTGTAAGACATTTAACTTGATATACATAATTATTTTCTTCACCCATATAAACCTCTACTATGCTGTTTTGGTAATGTTCGGTATGTATTAATTTATTTTTTTTCATATATATTCTTTTATTTAATTACTCATCTACCCACCTCTTTAATATAATTGTTTTGTGTTTCTTCCCACGATAAGTCAATCACATCCCAATAAAATAATGATTCTGGTTTAATTCTTTTTTGTTCATTCATATTCTTATATCTACGAATAGCTTTCTTTTTCCACCACTTACAAGTATAATCTACGTCATCAATAAATTTTTGTTTCATATTTAAATCACTTTCTTCTATTTCACCCCTCAAAAATTCACAACCATTATCATACATCATAGCAAGATACACCCCTCTTTTAAATCCGTGGTCGTAGGTAGAAGCTTTAATTCCACAGTGTTTAAAAACTTTATTTAATATATTTTGTTTAGGTCCTGTAGCATTAATAGCTTTGTGGTGTTCTTCTGGATGTGTATTTTTTAACCAAGTGTTCCAAGGTAGGTAGACCTCATCATCTGGTTTTAATCTCACTTGGCCTGTGGTTTCACCCATAGTTTTAAAATGTGGCATTCCATTATACATAGAATTTATACCGTATAAAGATGTGGTACCTACCGCAATTAATTTATCCCCATACTTTTCCTCCCAAGCGTCTCTAATAGTTTTACATGTAGTCAGGGCTGCTACTAATTTACCCATTAACATATTATATCCTCCTGGTTGAGTAGAACAAATTGTGGTAGCAATAGCGGTGTTATTTAATTTATGTTGGTCAAACTTATTAGTTTTGTCCCACCCGATGTAGGCATCTCTTACTTTAATACTAGTAACATCAGACCCTAAACAAATCAATCCAAGGACTTTCTGTGTTTTCCTATCCTTTACCCAGAATTTCATATTTCTTCCTGGATTTGCAACCCATTCCATTGTATGAATAAGTTTTCTATAATTTACCCACTCGGTAACCCCTTTTCCTGGTGTTGCTAATTCTACATAAGGTTCTAAATCCTCTATTTCACTTATAGTTTTTTCTAAATTATATATGTCTGTAGGTTCCCAAAGATTTTGTTTATATGTGTATAGTTTTTTCTTGATTTTGGACATTTTACCCTTTTTATTCATTTCTTGCCACTTCTTATATAGGGTTTGTTCTTGTACAGACATTTCTTTAAGCATATCAAGATTATCAATGAGTTTTTGTTTCATCTCATCAAAGTTAAATTCTTCTTTGGTTTGAAATAAATTTAATTGCTCATTCATAATTTTTTATTTTTTTCCCTAATGTATTCTATCATTACTGAAATAACCACACTTGTACATGCGACTACATATGCTATTATTACTATTTTTGCTGTTAATTCCATTTTATACTCTTTTAGATGTTCCTATAATTTGATAATAATCCTTTTTACCCATTAAGTAATCTCTTACTAAAGTTAACATATTTCTAAACATAAATGCTCCTGTTGTTTGTTTTTCACATTTAGAAAATAATTCTACTAGTGTTCCGATTAGTTCTAATGATAGTGAACCCACACTATCAAGTTTCGAGTAAACTATTGGTAATTCTTGTGCATAAATTAATTCGTACGTGTCTCTTTCTTCTGCACTATTAAATGGGCTGACATTGTCATAAATTTCTATTAACTCGTTTACTAACGATAACGTATTAGCTTTGTCCACCTCTCCTTTTACTATTAAATCTACAATCCAATGAGTGTGTGACGGAGTTCTTAATCTTTTACCTGGTTCTTTATATTTCACAATAAAATCTAAGTCAGGATTTTCGCCTCTAAATCCTTGAAATATAGCGACAGTTGTACCGTCATCTAACTCAAATTGATTTAGTGATTCTACCCTTGGACCATTTTTTATTTTATACTGTAACTTTTCCATATTATTTATTCTAAATCGTAATCTGTTTCTTTAGGACAAGGAGAAGGTCTTAATGCATATTTCCATCCACTATCTGAATTTTCATTAAACAATTTAACCATTTTTATTGCTTTTTTCTCATTTTTGAGTTCTAGGATTTGACTTAATCCATCTGTAAGTAATATATGGATAGGTTTGCCTTCCTTATCTTTCATTATTTTTATGATATTGTATCCCATTTTATTTTTTTTTTAATTCTAATACAATTATACGAAAAAAATTTTAAATAGCAAGTTTATATTGTAATTTTTTTTACTATACTTTCAACATGGGATGTAAAGATTGTGAAAAAAGTAAAAGTTTAATAACGGACCCAATGTTTTGGGTTTGTATGATTGTTATTGTAGTACCTTGGATTTTAGGTATCGCTAAATTATTAGGTTTTATTAATTAGGCTCTATTTCAGACCTTAATCGTTGTAATTCTATTTTGTGTTGTTTAGTTATACTACTTGGCACTTCAACCTTTATCTTAATCAATAAATCCCCACTATAGTCTCTATATTTTTTCATACCCTTTCCTCTTAATCTAAATACTTTATCAACAGGTGTACAACCTTCTACATCTAACAATAATTCACCATCAAAATGTGGTACTTTAACTTTTTTACCCAGTAATAAATCTAATGGTTTTAAACTAATGTGGTGTATAAGATTTTTCCCTTCTAACTCAAAATCACTATGAGTGCCAAAAATTACATTGACTAATAGAGAACCAGGTGCACCATCAATTATTTTTTCACCATATCCTGGAAAACTCATTGTTTGGCCATTTTCCAAATCTTCTGGTACTTCTAGTTCAAATATAATTTGTTCACCTAATGTACCACTTCCACTACAGGTACCACAAGCATGTACTAAAAGAAATCCTCTACTATTACAAACATGACATGGTACTCTTTGTATATTCCTAAAAAAAGCATTACCTGAAACTCTCTCTATATGTCCCTTCCCTTGGCATGTACCACATGTAATTCTTTCACCACCTTTACCATCACAACTAACACAAGGGGTGGGTCTTTCATACTTAATTTTTTTCTTTTTTTTGTGAAATAAATCTTCTAGAGGAATAACAATTTTTAGTGATAGGTCTTTTCCTTTTTTAGTTCTAGGTTGATTAGCTCTATTAAAAAACTGGTTAAATAGGTCATCATGTGATTCAAAGGGATTTCCTCCCATATTACTAAAAGGATTATTTCTTTTATTATCGTATTCAGCTCTTTTTTTAGCGTCACCCACAGTTCCATAGGCTTCACTTATTTGTTTAAATTTAGTTTCATCACCACCTCTATCGGGATGATGTTCTTTAGATAATTTACGATAAGTTTTTTTTATTTCCTCTTGACTTGCGCCTGGGTCTACACCTAATATTTGGTAATAATCATTCATATGAAAAAAAAATATTTTATACTGCTTTTTGTTAATGGAAAGAAGAAAAAGGTGATTCACACCTTAAACAACTTCCGTCTAATTAATGCTAAGTATAATAAATTATTGAAACAAAAAAAGCCTTATTTTACTTGTAAGTTCTTAAAAAAGAAAGAATGTGTTATGGAACTAGGTTTATTGGTTAATGGAGAAACAAATAAACCTGTATTTAAAAAAGATAATTTAGGAAGAAACATTACGGTGAACATAGATGGGGATTATTCTTTTTTAGATATTAAACCTTATTGGGTTGAAGAAAAAATCTATGACCATCAAGTCAAAAAAAGAATTACTTTTGATTTTTTATTATCTAATTATATTCCTCGTGCTGACTTTAAACAGGTGTTCACACTAAATAACAAACTTATAGTTCAAAATAATGAAAAATATTATTTATTTAGTTTAAAAAATGTTTCTGATAGTAAACGTCTTATGGATGCAATTTCACGAAAATTTTCTGAAAAGGGGCGAGTAGATGCTATTTTTGTCAATGACTATAGTACTACCCAAAGAAAACAGTTATATAATAAGTTGGAAAAAGAGGGTTTTGATAGAAAATTTTTATATAAACATTTTACCTATTAGTTAATCTACTAACTTAAAAATAAAGTTTATCCCGTCAATCATAACGGAGACTTGTGGGTTATTACTTTCATCAATCATTTTAGTTGTTCTTTGTATTTCACCCATTACTCTATTGAACTGGTTTACGGTTAACTCTATGTGTACTTCTACCTTAGGAGAAATATTTGTAAATTCTTTTAAAAAAGTTGTACTTTCTGCAGCTAACTCTAAAATCCCTTTATTTTTTTTAACATTTTTGTCCACCAGCTTTCTTTTTTTGTCTCACTTTTTTTACTATCTAGTTGTAAAAAATTAACTTTTTTTATTTCTCTAATTAGCTTTTTTTTATGTCTATTAACCTCCAAAGCATCTTTTTTTTTCTCTCTCTCTAACCATCTCAGTCTTTGATTGTCTTTACTATAGTTTTGGTCCTTCATTTTGTTTAAAATTGAAATCTAGGTCTCTTAATGATTCTACTTTATTAGATTCAAAAATCTTTTCTAGTTCTAACCTTTTTTGTTCCAACAACTCTCTTTTTTCTTCTCTGTCTCTATTCCATTTAATAATATTTTCACTTGTTTTTAGTAAGTTGTTGAGTCCTTCACCTGTAAATTCAGCGTATAAGGACACAAGTTGTGCTGTGTCAGAGGAATCGCCTAATTTAAATTGGACTTTTTCTCCATAAAATTGTGCTAATTTTTCTGCTTCCCAAACTTTAGGTAATTTCAAATCTAAAATAAGAAGTTCATTGTACTGTCTTAGACTATAAAAATACTTCCCTATTTTTTTAATTTCTTCAAACATATTTAAAATTTATCAATTATATAGGTTAACCAATATGCTATATTAACACCAACAAACATTAATTCCTTATTATTTAAATCTAGTTGTATTGGGGTTGCTGCGTATAATCTAATAAATAAAAGGTATAGATACCTTAAAATTACAAGATTAGTAAAAACAAATATTAATATATAAGGCCAACCTATCATTTAATTTTTACTTTTATTTAAAATATCCATTCTTAAGTCTTGTAGTGCTTTTTTAAGGTCTTGTGCTGATTTTCTAGCTCTAGTTCCTGCACTCTTATTAGCTTTGTCGTAGAATTTACGAGCATCTTCTCTTAATGTTTCTACTAATTCATTTATTGTGTTTAGAATTTCCATGTTTTTTTAATTTTTGTTTTGTTCTTGAGTTTGTAAATACCCTTCTAATAAAGCAAACTGATTAGTAACACTTGATAGTTTATCTAGTGTTTCTGTTGCTTGTGTTAATTGTTTTTGAACGCTAATGTCTTTTTTATTAATAATGCGCTCTAACTCTTCCTCTAACTGGGTTTTTTTATTAATCAAGTTATTTTGTAGTATGTTAATAATTCTCATTGTCCTTAATTTTATAAAATTATTTTTTAACAGTCAAGTTGTTAACATTTAATTTTTTATCTAACATCTTGTATATCTCAACTAGTATGTCTAATTCAGATTTAGTTTTAGCGGTTTGAAGCTTAAATAGTCTATTCATATAAGCGTCTACCTTTTGTAATACCTCTATTTTTGGGTTGGTGTAGAATGAGTCATAAAAAAATGACCAAAAGTAATCATAGTGTTCTCCTTCTCTTTCGAATACAATTCCTTCTAAAATAAAATTGTCCATATTCTTATTCCAACACCAATTAAAATGTCCTCGTTTGTCTTCTGTATCCTTAACCACATCATCCCCTAGATAAGTTTTTTCCACCAAACAATAAAGTGAGCATATAAAATCAAAAAATAAATTTGCTTTTTCTGATACTATATTATGCACTTTAATATATATATCAACTTGGTCCTGGCTAACTGGTTTAGTCAGGTAGTTAAAAAATTGATTTGGTGTAAATGGTTTTCGTCTCACAAGAAAAATATATTAAATAAGTTTGAGACGTAAACTCTAGGTTACTGAGTTTTCTTGTTATAAGACCAAAGTTTCTTCATATGGTTAATATCTTTGGACTCTTTTACATTAGTTACCTTTTGAACGTCAGGGGTTATACCTCTAAGATTTGTCATTTTTGCCTTTCTTTTAGCAATTTTTTCTTTTTTACGTTTCATTTTTTTAATCATCTTCTCGCCCGCTTTATCTGGAATTGCGTTTGCGTATTCTTGTGAATTTCCAGTTTCTGATGACCCTACTAAGTAATCTTGTAATCTTTCTAAATTTTCCACACCATTTGCGTCCTCTAATCCCATACCTCTAAAGTCATCGATAAATTCTTCATCTTCCGAATCATTACGATACATAGGTGATTTATAATCTGTTTTAGAATTATTTTGGTGTGGGAACTCAGGGTGAGAATTGTTAGGAATATCTAAATAATCTTTCATTTTTTTCTCAACCGCTTTAAGGTGTTCGTTATTTTCTTTTTTAGAACCCGCTAAACTTTTTTCAGTAACTTCTATTCCTGGGGTTCCTTTTTTAGGTGTATATTTCTTTGGTTTGTCATATTTAAGTTTTCCTGAAGTATAGTCCTCTTTAAGATTTTTAATTCTTTCAGCTAAACTTTTTTTAATTTCATGTTCATATTGAATAGGTCCACCAGATTTAAAGTTATATCCTGGTCCTTTCATTCTTCCATCAAATGGTCCTTGGGATATAAAATTATAAGCGTCTTTGGTTTCTCCTAAATCGTCGTCTTCAAAACCTAAAGTAGCATCATATTCATCTATAAATTCTTCTATTTTATTTTCTAATAATTTTTTGTTAACTTCTTCTTTCATTACTTTTTCTAATATTTCACCTACTTCTTTACTTTCTTCCTCTACTAAAGTATTCTGTATTTCTTTTTCTTTTAGTATTTCTATATTTCTTAAATCTACATTTTCTTCTATTCTATCACCCATATCAACATCATAAGATTTAATCTTACCATTTTTATCTACTTGATGTCCTACAACAACCCCACTTTGTTTACTCTCAGTTAGTCTTACGTGAGACGCTATTTTTTTTGATTCTTTTAGCTTAGTTGATTTTTCTATAAGGTCTATTTGTCCTTTTTCCCAGTCTTTATGACTACTTTTTGGGTGTGCTTCAACACAACTTTTACCTTCATGGTTTATACCGTCACCTTCAACAATTTTAGCTGGGTGTTTACCTTTTGATTCTGTATAAGGTAATTCGTTACCATTTGCATCCATAACTAATCCAGTATTGTCTCTTTTTAATGAATGATTATCCCCCATTCCTTTAACAGCATTTCTAATGATGGTTGATGGGTCTAAGTTTTTTGCTAATATATCTGACATAATAATACTCTTTTTTTATAAATATCTATTCATACTTATTTGACACCCCTTTTGGAACCATGCTAAATATTTTTCCTATAGGTTTATCCATTTTATAGTCACCGACTAATGAAGTGATGGGTGATTTGTAAAAACCCCTTCTAATTAATTCTTCAATTTCTTTTTTAATCAACTTTTTTAATTCTTTTTTTGTTTTTCCCGTTTTTTTAGACACTTCTGTTATAGCTTGTTTAATTTTGGTGTTTTCCCATAATTTTAAAGCATTAATATCTCCTTGATTACAATAAGGGAAAGTTCTACATTTTTTCTTTACTTCTACAAATTTACCTCCTGGCCATGTAGGTTTTGCGGCACCTCTCCAATTCTTTTTATTTTTAGCATGACCTAGTGGTCCTACATAAGCACCTGATGAAGATGACGTTGTTGCTTCTTCCATGTCTTCTTTTTTAGTAGGTGAAAATAACGGACCTACATAAGCTCCTGCAGAACCTGCACCCGTAGCTTCATCTGTCTCCTCTTTAGTTTCTCCTTTGACACTCATTACACAAGCTTCAAACTTTTTTTCTTCCGCTTCTGTATAACTAGATTTTTTTCTCCCAACTAACCCTAACTTAGAGGTACAAATAGCCCATGGATTTTTATCTTCTTCTCTAACTTCTAAAGGTATTAACTCTTTTAGTTTGTGCCCTACAGGACTTTGTTTAATTGTCCTTTTTAAATTGTCTTTAAAATTACTTGATATGTCCATTATCTTACTCTTTTAATTTCACTTTGCCAAAAACTTCTTCTAAACCAAAATGTTTTATATAGTTCTAATAACACCTTAGAAACTATATCAATAGTACCATCTCTAAATGGTTTACCTTTCATTGATTTTACTAAAGCTTTTTCTACTTCATTTTGAAATTGGGTTTTTTGTAGAAAATCTTTGATTTCTTTTCTAGCTATTCTTTCTATTTCTTTTTTGTCGGTGTTAGTTAGTGCCATATCTATAAATATTATCGAACATTAGATACTACCCACGAAGCTCCAACAATTGTCGCTGCCCCTAAAAAAAACTGAACTGCTGGTCTTTTAAACCACTTTGGTTCTAGTTCTTTGGTTAAATCCATGTATAGTTCTATTCTTTGGTCTAATAGATTTGTTTTTTCCATTAGAAAAGCAATATGTAAACTATCTTGTTCATGTAACTTTTTGTAATTTAATAATTGTGTATTAAGTAATTTAATTTCTAATTTTTGTAAACTATCAGTTTGTTCGTACACTTGAAATAGGGAATCTATTTTAATCATCTCATCATCACTAAAGTTATTCTGGGAAAAAATTAGTGTTGGTACACATAATAATAATATTAGTATTAGTTTTTTCATAATTTAATCTTATTGGTATCTTCTATCTAGATTAGGAAATTTTCCTTGCATACATCTGGTAAAGTAGTACCATTTTTCTCCTTTTTTAGAGTTAGCATAATATAAACAGGCTTTAATTCTATTACAGTTTTTTACTCCGTCTCCTATTTGTAATCTTCCGTCTTTATCCCAATCATCAATATCTACATCTCCAATAATTTCTAAAACATCCTCAATACCATTTTCTTCTACATCAATTTTTTCTATTTCTTCAGTACAATCACAATCAACACATAAATTAAATCCTGTTGTAAGTCCAGGAAGTCCAGGAGAGACACATACACCACAAAGTGCTGCTAGAGTTTTTGCTCCTACTTTTCCATCTACCTTTAATCCACTAAAGTTTCCTTGGAACTCTTCTACAGCTTTTTTTGTTTCTTTTTCAAATTTACCGTCACAAGATGTCCAGTTGTCTCTACAACCTCTATTCATACCACCGCCATAATAGTCACCTCCGTATGGTCCGTAATCTCCACAACCTCGTGCTAACAGATGTTGTATCATTTTTACTACATCACCTCTAGAACGTCTCATAGCTACTTTTCTTTTACACCATATATCACAAGGTACATCTCCTTTTTCTATAATTCCTCCACCATAGTATTGCTCAGAAATAACCTGTGAAATTATATCTGTTAAATCTTCCTCTGTTAATTTAATTTTTTTCATACTGTTTATTGTATTTTTTATTATTTTATTATAGATTCTGCGTCCACTTCAATGTCATAAACTTTAAAGTAGTTTCCTTCAGAAGCTCCACATAAGTTACCAAATGAACAAGACCAATTATATAAATTTTGTTTAGAGCCTGGAGCCCATGGACCTTTTAAATCTTGCCATTGACTTAAAACTAACCAATATCCTTGTTGTCTTCCTTGTTCCCAACGTTTAATTTGGTCATCATCAAAAGTAGAACCATCAAATCCTGGTCCCATTTTATAAACTACTGTAGAAATAGTGTCTTGTGAAAAAGTAACCGTCATACCATTAGAATCCAAATCAATAATAATATCTACTGGGTCACTTAATTTAATGCCACCCCATGATACTAATCCTTGTTTTGGTGTTAAGTCTGTAAAACACGTATCTTGCGTCGTAGAATAACTTATTTGATAGTTTTGAGGTGCGGAACTACTTCCATCTCCAATATGCATAGTATGTTGGAATACTACATTTTTATTTGTTTCAAAGAAGTCTACTTCTTGACAGTTCCATTGTGGGTTATTACCTCCAGCGTCACAATAATCACCACCTTTAGGTTGTAATGATGGATTAGTAGGGTTGTTTACCATATAAAAAGTAGAAACAACAAAATTACTAGTTAAGTGGCTAAAATCTGCTTTAGCTCTAATTTGTGTAATACTTTTATATCCTTGTTGTGAAACTACTCTACCTGCACCGTCTGAATCAGCCGTACCAAATTGTACTGAATTAGCGTTAACGGTTGGTGATGCACCACAAGTTGACCCATCTACATCGAATTTTGGTTTAAAAGTTTGGGAAGTTTTTATATCCTCCGCAGTTTTATCTTTTTTACAACATTCTTTTTTAGTTGTACAATCTTTTTCAGCTGTTTTATCTAAATTAATTACTCCACATCCGAACATTGTTCCGATAAGAAGAAAGGTTAATAGTTTTTTCATTT
>TARA_R100001594_G_scaffold20557_2_pt1 | contig 84505 bp, 130 predicted proteins | sample TARA_R100001594 | Tara Oceans TARA_R100001594 (sample SAMEA2622752) | marine metagenome | biome: marine biome (ENVO:00000447); feature: marine epipelagic mixed layer (ENVO:xxxxxxxxx); material: "saline water (ENVO:00002010), including plankton (ENVO:xxxxxxxx)" | depth 150 m | reverse complement strand
CCATGAACTATTTGGTCAAGTTTGTTTTCCGGGAATGTATTGTCCTAGTGGGGAATTTGAAGGAGATATAGATTGCGGAGTAGATTATGCAGGAAGAACAGAGAATACTGGGTTTGGCGGTTCCGGTATTAATTCAGGAGGAGTCACATTTTTCTATCTTTGGCTTGCGATAGACTATCTTTGTAATAATCCTTTGGAAACTAACTACTTTCCTCAGTTTGGAGGGCCTCCTGTTCTTAGGGAAGACCCGGACGGTAAGCCAATTGAATACTTAGTGGATTTGCTGGCTTTGACTGAGACTGAACTTTTCCAAGATTATTATAGAGTGGGTGGAGACACTAGAAGCTTAGACGATCTTATTAACAGGGTATGTAATGATGCAGCTTTGCAATATCTTGTGACTATGAGGTTTGTAGATTACTTTGAAGTAGATCCTGAAGACGATGGGAAAATATGGGGATGGCCAGATAAAAATTTATTCCCTCAAATTCAAGTCTGGACTTATGACATATTCACTCAGCCATCCGCTCCTATAAAGGTTGACGTATATGATCAGATAACTCATCCTCCAAAAGGATGTGCTGACGAAGACCTAGATCAAATAAAAACTATTGATGATAGATTGGCCGAAGGAGATATAGCTACAATACTTGGCCCTGATCCTGAAGTAGAGTCTTTGAGTCGTGGCTTGGAGTTAAGGAATGAACCTTGTAATTATTTTTTAGTTGGGGACAACTTCAATCCTGTCATACAATCTCCTCAGTATAGAACAGTTCCTTATTGGGGAAGCTTTGACCAGACCATATATGTAGACGGTGCGCCAAAACAAACAAGAATGACTGCCGCTCCTTATTTTTCTATGCAAGGTGGAGCAGGCTCTGTATATTGGCCCACCATAGGTGATTTAAGTATTTTTGACGGGGTGATGCTTCCAGCAGATTCTTGGGGCATTCCCGGATTAAGTATGTGGTTTGCTACTGTTGGTGAAATTAGATCAGCTATGGCTGGATTTACTCAGTGGCAAACATGGCAATATTGGATTGGAGATGAAGCTAGACAGAAATCTATTTGTGGTTTCAATATGCCGATTGGTTATAGAAATGCTGCTCAGGTAGAAGCATGGAGGGTCGGATTCTTCCATCAATTTCCTTGGGGGCCATTTGGTCTATCTAGAGCAATGCATTCTATTAACACAGGAAGCGCCGTTATGTCGGCTGTTGGTGGTTATCTCGCAGACATACGTGCCAATCCGCAATACGCACAGATGGTATTTGAGCAAATACAAAACTTAGGAAATGAAAATTATGGTAAAAAATGGCTCATTCGTCTTCCTGACATGTGTCTTACAGGAGAGCCAGAGACTCTTCATGTAAGAATGAATTGGGAGGTCATGAGTACGGGCTGGCAAGACGACATGTGTATTGGTCTTTCTGAACCAGAACTCATGTTTTTTAGAGACGAGCAGAACAAGCTTGAATCATTTGCTAGATTTAGCGAGATGCAAGCCATGCCAGATGGTTTTCCTGTAGGCTCTAGACGTGTTTTCAATCATGATTTTCAGCCGGGAGATTATCTGTATGATAGTCTCACTCAACAACTTTGGTGTAGAGGAAGGGTTGATGCTGAACCAATCTATAATATGGAGCTTGGTCTTTGGTACGCATTATTTGAACTAGATTCAAGTGTTAGAAATGTCAGTATGGGGGTTTATTCCTTCTTAGACCATGTCTTCTTGAATCAAGCTATGTATCTTGGTAATCTTGATGCAACAGCAAAGCATCTTAGCTTTGCAATGCCTAATCCAGCTATCAAGCCTTTGGAAGTAGCCGTACCCGTAAAGAGCAACAAAATTTCATATGGGCCTTGGTACAGTCAACCATTTGTTAATGGTAAAACCAGATACGAAAGAGATACAAATTTCAACCCTTGGAACTACAATGATTGTGATGTAATGGTTCGTGCGGGTGACATTAAGGTAGCAACTGCCGTTACCCAATTACAAGTTGATGAATTTGGAAGTACTTCTATTCCCGGCCCACCAAGATTAAACTTAGGTGATCGTGCTGGTGTCATAGCAAGCCTACAACAAAATGGCCCAGTTGTAACTAATATCTCTTTTAATGTATCTAACTCTGGAATAAAAACCTCATATTCATTTAAAACATACAGTCCTTCATGGGCAGGTATGGCAAAGCAATTTTTGGATGCACTCCAAAGAAGAGCAGAAGGTCAACAAAAATTAGCATCTCAATTTAGGTTTGAGATGAAGAGGGCGCTCAAAAAATTTGGACAATATATTCGTCCTGCTAATTGGGGCAAGTGGGGGATGAATCCTCAAGGAGTCGTTTTCGATCCCGGATCTCCTCATACACTGCTGATGGGATTCATTAAAAATAGTGGTGCGGGTGATGCTTTACCTTTAACTTCTGACGCTTGGTTTGTTGATACCGCCTCTGCCATGTTCAATGTTGGAAATCAAAGTCTTTATCCAAATCTTGCTGGATTTTCATTAGAAGGGATGTGGAGAGCAGCAGGTACCTCAGATGCAACTGGTGGCAGTTTTCCTAAGATGGAAGACACGCAGGCTGAGTTTCGAGGTAGTGCTGGACTAAAGTTTAAGAGTAGCGATCCATGTCCTAAATACTTCTCAAAAGCCCCTTCTCCTCCTGTTAGAGGCGAAGACCATCATGCGATTACAAGTAAAACTTTGAATCCATTTATAGACAACCCACTAGCTTTAAGAGAGCCTTATGAACTAGCCGACAATGGTCTTGGCCATGATATTTCGTATATTATTCGTGGAGAAGCACAACCTCAGAATCTTTCTGTTTTTATCCAGCCTACAGATGCTATGGGTGGTTGGAACGGAACGGCTCATACAACAGGAGATTACTCAGACAATAATTACAGAATAATGGCACTTCGTGGCCCAATGGTGCTTGCTGGATGGGGTTTTGATACTTATGGAAAACCTGTTCCTTCAGATGATGGGTGCAAATTTATTGACAATTGGTTGAGAAAACCTGACAAATGGAAAGTTGGGCCAGTTGATCTTAGATGGGATGATGACAGGAAAGTATGGACATCTCCTCCTAGTTTCCAAATGATGTATGGTGTTATTGATGGTGGTGAAGGTGGTGACTGTAAGTGTTTTATCCTTCCTCCTTCCGAAGACTCGTCATGTAAAGTACGGCTTTCCAACCCTGCACCCGATGATAAAAGAGTAGACAAGGATTGTAATGAGGCAGAAGACAGTGGTTGTGGTGCTGACGTGAACAATAAGATGATAGTTGCATACAACGCAACTAATAAGCCTATTACTAACGATTCACAAGTAGTAGTATATTTTGATCCTGCAAATTTAAGATACTATATCATTAGCGCACCAGAACCTATATTCTCAGCAAGCATAACCGAAGATGGTGTAGATGGTAAGAGTTGTGGAACCATCCCCGGTTCTTATAAAACCGAGGGTTTAGTAAAAATTGGAGGGCAAGAGTCTGTTGGGAATTGTGAAATTAACATGATGAATGACTTGGATCAACCTCTTTGTAATGGAACAACTTGCTATGTTTGGTTAGAAGACGAATCGACTTGCCGTATTCTTCAGGCACAATTTAAACCACTCGACGTTGTCACTTGTGTTGACTGTTACGATTACAATGGTGTTCCAACATTAGAGATATGTGACAGAAGAATTTATCTTGAATCAGCATGGTGTCAACAAGATTGTGATAATGATGATCCAACGGCGGCGGGTGACACTTGTGGATATGATGGAGGCTTGTTCGATTGTTAATATGGGAAAAAGAATAACAGGCCCTACAAAAGTTATTGCAACTCCAAAAGACAGGCCTTCTAAAGTTATATTAGGAAATAAGATAAAAAAATGGGCGGTTGGAATTACCATAGCTCCAAGAAAAGAACAAACATATAATACAACTATTGATAGTTTCTTATCTTCTGGATGGGAAGAAATACATCTTTTTTGCGAACCAGATGTCATCGTCTCAGAAAAACATTCTTGTCTTCCAATTACTAGAAGATCAAAAAGACACGGTGCTTGGTCTAACTGGTTTACTAGTTTGAAAGATTTGATTAATATATATCCAGATGCAGATTGCTACGGTTTAATACAAGATGATGTAGTTTTCTGTAAAGGTCTTAGAGTTTTTATGGAAGAAACTTTATGGCCTTCCGAAGACTGTGGACTATGTTCAGTTTTTGTCCCAAGTCATTACACAAGAAATGCTCCGGGTTGGTATAGGACTAATAAAGGATTCAGATTATGGATGGCACAAACATTCTTTTTTAGGCCAGAATCAGCTAGAAGTTGCATTGACTATGACTTTTGTAAAAACTGGAATAAAGAAAAACAAATTGACAATGTAGTTGGAAGATGGGCAAATGAGACAAAACAATACCCTTATTATTTTTCTCCTTCTTTATCACAACACATAGGAGACACTTCAACCATTTGGAGTGAAGGAAACAGGGCAGCAGGAAAAAGAGCAGCGTCTGATTTCGTTGGCGAAGATTATAATTTACAGGAAAAGATGAGACTAAAAAATGCCGGGATATAAAAGATATGGATGCCCATGTTGCAGGCCTAGCTCTAGCTCTGCCTCTAGTAGCAGTTTGTCCTCAACAGAAGATTCATCAGAATCTAGCTTCTCATCCTCATCCTCTGCCTCAACTCAATGTTGTGATTTACTCTCAACAGAACTTTATGCTAACATTCAGGTTCAACTCTATCCAAATGCCGTTGCTTGCATAAGACCTCCAAATAGAGGTGTTAGATGTTTTGTTTTTAAGTTGAGCGAAATAACACAAGCGGAGTATGAAAGCATAACTGGGTATCAAGATTGCTGTGGATCTGCCACATTTAATTATAAAAGAATTTGGCATGGAACTTTTGTTGGAAGCACAAGCCCCGTAGATGATCAGACATCTACATGTCTTGAATGTAATGATGGCTTAGGAATGATTGACAGTCATCAGAAGTGTTTGTTTGCTGGCGGTCTGGTATATACTTGTTGTTGCAATAATACGACAGATGTAGTGACTGGTGCATGTGATTCAGGAGCATTTCAGCATCTGGAGGTAATACCGGCTGCAACCCCTATCATTTCCGGTAGCACAGCCAATTGTTGTTTTGCCACGAATGAGCAATTCTGTTCTGATCAAATATGTTTCATTGGCCCTAATTGTGGTACTGGTGGACATTGTGGAAGTAGTAATATGTTTGAGTGTTATATCGACAATGACTGCTGCGGAGGCGTTGCTGGATGTAATTGCAACGGAATGTTAGGAACCTCTTGTGTTAGGGTTGGCATTTGGACAGACAGGCCAGTCTCGGCAGCGCCAGCCTTGGCCGCTCAATGTGACGATGATACTGGGCAATGTGGTTGTTCAGGTAATGATGGCGGTGGTGGTGGAGCAGGCGCTCCTATTGCCGCCTCTGCAATTGACGCAAGAACAGGCAGACCTTTAATAGATATATTTAAGGAGATGGGGTATGTCTGATTTTCCAGAATGTAGTCGTCGGGGGAAAATATTAGATGAGAATACATGCGAGTGTTTTTCTAATAGAATATACCATCCAATGATGGGGGTAGCCCATAAAAGCACTTGCTTAATTTGTCCATATAAAAGTATGGAAGATGATCCAGATTTGGCTAAAGTTGATCTTCCAGAAGGGCCAAGTTTAATAGACATGGCCAAAAACTTTACAAAAGCAATAACAAAACATGCAAGAAACAAGTTTGATAAAGTATCAGATGAAGAGTATGATCAAAGAATGACCATTTGTCAATCTTGTGATTATTATGAAGACAAACGCTGTAAACAGAAAAACTGCGGATGTTTTATTACTAGAAAGGCTAGATGGGCTTCTGAAGAGTGTCCTATTAATAAATGGCCTGAATTAAATGAATAATGGTGTATATACACATAGATGGAGGGCTTTTAAATGGCAACCTTAAAATTCTATGCTAACGAAGCTAATGAAATACCTACTGGTTCTGGTTTAGGCTTTTATGGAGCCGCTGGATTCGGTTCATCAGTTTCTGTGGGTTCATATCAAGGTAGTACTTTTGTAACAAATTCAGCAGGTACAGTTCGTGGGCCACAGGCTGACAATATTACCTTTATGAATGCTGGAAGTGGAAAATACACATCCAGTCATTCGGGAATTGGTATAGATGCAATTCCAAACAATAGAGCAACATTAAATATAAGATTTACTCACACAAGTGCTGTCAAAGCTCAAAATGCACAACTGAGAATATATGATAGATCTAATATTAATAATGCAGCATCTGGTGTGACTACTAAAGTAGCAGAAATAACTCATCCTTGGTCTACCGAATCTCCTCATACAGCAGGTTCTGGAGTTAACGATGGAATATGGTACACACCTGCTGGAAGCGGCACAGTATTCAATCTATCGCCATCACCCGGTGAAGAGGGTAAATGGGCAGGAGATGGTGCTTCTGCAAGACCAGATGATCGGCATGATTGGTATGTTGCTATGAGCGCTTCACCAAATAGTATTGGATCAAAAAGTCAATACGGTTTGTATGTTACTCTTGAGTATCTATAACCAATCGTGGTATAGGGATATGTAATCCTGTAGTAATCGTTTAAGAATTTTGGAATCTGACATAGAAAAGTTATGCCTGACTTTTGTTAGATTGTCACCTTTTTTAGACGACATTTGAAACCCAAAAGCAGGCCCAGATTTTGTCTGGGCTTGCTTCATTTTTGCTACAGTATTTCCAGATCTGTTTTGGTGGAACAGGCTGATTTCTTCCTTATCTCCTTCTAACAAAGATAGTATTTCCCCAATATCTGGTAATCCCATCTTCATAGTTATTGATTGTTTTGGGTCGCTCCATCCAAAAGAAGCATTCCCTGTAGATGAGTTTTGTCCAGTCTGGTTCGTGCAAACCCAAAATAGTTCGACAACCCTTTTCTTTCCCGGTGCTTCTTCACTATCGAGCGTTATCTTGACCTGAAAAGCAGATGCTGCTCCTTTAGATTCTCCGTATGGTTTATAGACTCTATATTCTTTAGGTCTGATTGTTTCTTTAGTCATCTATTTTCTCTCCAATTAGCATCATATGTACCAACACCAACAGGCTTTTCTGACTTGCCTTGCTGTATCTTATTAAGATGTTGAATCATCTCAGATGCTTTCGTTTTACTAACTTCTTTAATGTTTTTATATTGCTTTTCTCCACTATTAACATAGTCAAGAACATTAACATCACATCGTTCAGAAACTACATCCAAAAGGGATATCTGTTCTTCGTCAATTTGGTCATCTGGTTTCCATATGTCACCATAGTCACTGATAACTCCATCATCAGCTAATTCCTCAGCGGCGATAACTGTTCTCAAACGAAGTATCTTCCTCAACGCCCTTGCTTCTGCTCTGGTTGTTGCTGTAGCTGTCGCATGCATATGATACGGCTCTTGTGTATTGTATTTATTTACATCTGCCGCATCTTCCTCGTGAATGATTTGCTGATACAATATATGGTTAGGCATATTATTCATAACAGTTACTATACAACAAACAGTTGAAGTACCATAGTTATTTTTACTTGGTGCTTGAATCACATTAACTTTCCTACCAACTATAGGCCCAATTAGAAGCTCAGTGACTCTCCTAAGACCATCACAAGTTGGGTGTCCATTATCCATCTCATCATCTTGGAAATGAGTCATTACATAATCTGACCATTCAGGAGAGTCTATGTTAGGAATGACAACTGGCTCTTCTTCTGCCACATTCTGAATTTCTACATCTTCGTCTTTATTTTCGCCAACAATATCGTCTTCCATTTCTGCTTGGTCAAAGACTTCGCTTTGAGACTCTGCCAAAGCTAGTTTAGCTTTAAGAATATTCTTCTTTACATTAACTTCTTCATCCGTAAATCCATGTTCTTCTTTTAGTTTCTTTCTAAGTTCTGCAACAGTCATACTCATCTTATACCTCTACCTCAATAAGTCTCTTATCTTCTTCAGGAAATTCTTTTTGTATATCAGATAACACGCCTAATACCTGAGAGAGCAGGTCTCTTTTATGTTTATTAGATACATGTTTGCTGATATGTCGAACTCTAACAATTACAAAACCATTAGTTGTTAGTAATCCAGACTTCTGTGCGTCTGCTCTCATATTTCTTTCTAGGCTCTCTTCTCCCCATATAGGAAAGAAGTGAGATGGGCCATCAACTTCAATTGCTGTTTTTAGTTCTGGCAGGAATAGGTCTACTTCTAGTCTTTCATTCATTATCAATCCTTTACGATGAAATTGGACTTGGAATCCATTCTCACGCAGGCTATTGACAAGAAACTTTTCTAATCTAGAACCTTCCTTCGTGGTTCTTCTAACTGCCTCAGCAGCGGCTGATCTCAATTTGTCTTTCTGTTCTTGAGGCATATTCTCCCATTGTCTCTTGGCATTATCAACCCTCTTCTGATATTCCTCGTCACTCATGTTGCTCCAAGTATCAGATAGGGTTTCAGAAATCTTTATTTTGACTTCTTCTGATCTTGATTGCCCTTTAGTAGGATGTTTATGTCTTCCACTTTTGAGAGCCGTCCTTTGTGCTTGACTCTTATTCCTTGGTTGAATCCCAAAGTTAATAGCTGCTCTTCTTATTTTGTTTGAGTATGTCCCTAGTTCGGCAGCAATATCACGGAAGCTTCTTTTCTTTTGTATGTATTCTTCGATAAGATATTCTTTTGTTAAAGCTGGCATTTTATTCCTCGCATATTTTTAATATTGTATTTATGTCAAAATTTTCTAGAATATGATCTACTTTTCTGTTAAAAGAATTTTCTATCACAGAAGAATGATTATGACATCTAGATACTATTTTTATTTTATTATTAGAAAACAAATCAAGAACTGGATTATAGTTATGTGGCATACGCAGCCATTCTAAGTCCCAGACATAGTATATTTTTGTATTCGCTGAAGGATAAGATGCCATCTTCTTTGCTGTTGATAAAGAGGTAGCAATCATTATTCCTTCTTGACCCCAAGCCTCTGCCATTTGCATAGTTGGAAATCTAGCAAACATACAGTCTTTCTCTACATTTTCACAATAAACGGTTGGGTCTACGTTCCCTTTTCCAGCAACTTTGTTGAAATTATTTATCAAATAGTATGATAGCTGACTTGACCCAAGACTTCTTACTAATGCTCCTATTTTTATCATTTACTATATCCATTAACAAAATTGACAACTTTCTGAATTTCATTCTTAGTTAGTCTCTCATGATAGGGAAGACTCACTGTGCTATCAGACTCACTTATAGACTTCCGATAATCTCTGTTATATGGCATATGAATAGATATGTTTTTATAGAATGGCTTTTCATGACAATGTGTATAATGTATTCCACATATTATGCCAGATTTTTTTGCTTGTTGAATAAAGTCTTTATTGCTTTTTACTCTTATTCTATATAGATGTCTACTTACATTTTGATAGCCAAACTCTTGGTTGTATGTGGCTCTTATGTTATCAAGTATTTCATACTTTTCATTTAGCTTATTTAAGTTCTCATTTGCTATATATGCAGATAAAGAATTCCAGTGCATCTTATGCCCAGCAGAGCTATGAACTCTTTCCCAATTATTTTCAGAGTAACTCATGCCATTCAGCGTTTTTTCTCTGTAACTTTCTATTGCTTGTTTATTATCAGAAACGATTATTCCTCCGTCACAACCGCCTACCGGCTTAGTTGGATAGAAGCTAAATATCATTTCTGCGTTTGGTTTTCCAAGGTCTCTAAATTGATTCCTCGTAACTTCTTGGGCAGAATCAATCAATACCTTTTTGCCATCATCAATAAGAGTATATGCACTTCCTACCCAATCAACATCATCATAAAAAATATATTTTGAGCCTGCCATTTCAAGAGCGTTAGGAACAACAGGAGGTATGCAACTAGGCACTGAAATTATTTGGTCGTAATCTTTTGTTGCTAGATATATCAAGCTAGACGCACTGTTTGCAGAACAAGCATATTTAGCCCCGACATATTCCGCAAATTTTGTTTCAAATTCATTTACTATGTCGCCATGAAGCCAGTTTCCTAGATCACTGGTGTTTAGCTCATATTGGTTAATGTGAAACAAGTTTATCATTTTGGTATCTCATTGTTTCCGTTGTTGTAAAGATTGTTGTGTTATCCATATCCTGTATAAAGTCATATGGAATTCTAGAAACCATACTGTATCCTTCTAAAAAAGAATCAATGTCATCTGGATTCATAAACCAGAAAGGTCTAAATTTTTTATTATCAAAATTTTCTAGACTTGCACATGTTTTGGTATCTGTACAAGTCATATCTTCTATAATTATTTCTTTAGCAGAAGATTCTGTTATATCTTTTAGTATTTTTGAAGGTTCTTTTTCATATTGTACTTTTGATTTTATGTATACGACATCAGACTCCTGTAAATCAAACGTATACTCAACGTCTTCATATAGGGCATCCAATAGAGATGAAACCTCATCTTTTTCTTCTACAATGATTGAGTACCTCTTATGTTGGCCTTCTTCTATTGATGAAATTAGTCCATGATATTTTTTCTTGAAGTGTGGCAGGTCAATGCACACATCTTCTTCTTTCTGCCTAACTTCTGGCTGTTCTGTTTTTATACTAATTACTTGATCAAAAGAGTCATACATCCCTTTATATAGTCTGCTTGATTTCTGTCTTATTATTTTTGGGGATGGAATGTGAGTTATAAACTTCCCTCCTCGGTTGGCAAAGTCAACTTCTTTGGCGAATATTTCTTCGGTAAAATTCCAAGCTCCAAGAAAGGCATAATCTACACTATCATCGAAGTGAGATGGGTCTAGTATTGGAATATGCATTCCCGGTGAAAATTTGTTTTGCTTTACCTCTGTATTATCTACAATGTAGTCGATTATTTCTGGGCCTATATTGCAATAGTTAAATATACATGTTGATTTTGATGTTGCTCCGTAGCTAACAATCTTGCTGCCGTTCTTCTTTATAGCCGTCAACATTTCTACTAGTTCATCTCTAGAACTCTGTACATTTCTGGCAAAGGCCTGATAGGTCTCCAGATTGTCTATTCCCATAGACTGTTCTTCTCTCAAAGAGGCTTCTACACATGGATCGACCTTTACATGAGAGTTTTCTTTGGTCTTTGCAAATACTCTATTAGAACCTCCATGAACACTGGTTCTTTGTACATCAAATATCTCCATACCTGCATTCTGAAGAAGATTATTCAAAGATGTTAAAGAGAAGAGGTGTGCGTGTTCATCATATATCTGGTCATAAGAATTTCTTATAAGCATGTCTACAACACAAGGGTCTTCAAAGATAAACACACCATTAGTATCATCCAGAACGTGTCTAACCGCATGAAATGCCTCTTGTATGTCTGGAATATGACACATACAGTTTGCAGAGTAAACTAAATCCACAAAATAAAGATCTTTGATCTTCTTTGCAGATTCCATGTTCCAGAACACATTGAATGTGTCGTAGCCCATTTCTCTGGTCATCTCAGCAAAATTTCCACACGGCTCTACTGATATCGCTTTATTGGTATCAAAGTGTTTCAAAAATACTCCGTCATTGCTTCCTATTTCTAGTATTCTGCGATATGGATTAGACTCAATCTCTTTAGCAACAGAAGCAAAGTGATCCCTCATTGTCTGCGAACCTGAAGAATGATACATGTAGCTATCATTAAACATTAGTGGTGGATCTACAAATTCCATCAGAGAAACTAGTTTAGTCTCATCATCAAATCCTACTTTCATGTCAAAGAAAAATTCTTCTTCATTGCTTTCTAGTTGTTCTTTTGTTAGGAAACCATTTGCTATTGGATGTCTTCCTAAGTCTAAAAATTCGGTCTGCATCTCAACTCCTTGTGCGGTTCTATCTTTTCTAAATCTAATGCCTCAAAAGAGTTGAAGCATCTGTCGCAAATCATTACATCGTATGCGGGTTTTTTGAATCTGAGTTCATGGTATTTGACTCCATATTTTTCAAATTGAGATTTCGTAAGTTCAGTCCAATCTTCACCGCTTACACTTCCTCTAGCTGTCCAATAAACTATGTGATGCCCTTCATCATATAATTTGTTTGCTTTTTCAATATTTTTAATTATTGGCTTTGCTTTTTTATAGTTACAATTTTTACTTTGTGTAAATATGGTATTATCTATATCTATGTATATTTTCATCGTGTCATGTAATGAGACCTCAAAACTAGTCTCTCATTTCCTTCTCTAAGAACTCCTCCAAAGTGAAATATATCGCTATCAAATATCAATAAATCACCAGCTTTTCCGGTCATCGGTGTCGAATCTTTTTTAGATATATCAAGATGTGGATAGTCTATTTCTATTCTGTTTTTTACTTGACTATAATCTGATGAGTTAGACCAAGCTTTTTTTCTTAGCTGTGCGCCTAGATATCTACTTCCTTTTACGACACTAAAAGGGCCACAGTCCTCATCACAATCAGTTAGGTAAAGAAAAAATTTAAGAGTATGAAATCTATCAAAATGGAGATATCCGTTTCTAGCAAGTTCTTCATTAGCTATATAATCATGAGTCGCTTGGATTGCGTGTAAGTAGTTATCACCTAAGTACTCTTGTTTTGTTGACTTTATCAATTCATTATCGAATACTTTTCTTACTTCGCTTGAAGGAGGAGCCAGATTTTCCAATGGTATGAAGTTGAGTGCTTTTCCAAATTGATAGCCTCCTTCTGAAAAATTTTCTATTTTTTCCAACACTTCTTGCTTTATTGTTTCTATATCTTCTAAAGGAACAAACCCTTCTAGTTTGACTATGCCTTCTTTCAGTATTTCTCTAGGTAGATCTTGCATAATGTTTCACCGTCTTTTCTATATCTGAATGAAAATCGCCTTCATATTCAAAGCCTTCTGCTCTTAAAAATTGAGAACTTATAGAGTACCTTTGGTCATGACCAAGCCTATCTTCTACGAATTCAATATGCTCATCAGCTTCTTTGTTCATAACATCACAAATGAGCTTTATCATTTCAATATTTTGTAGCTCAATTCCAGAGGATATATTGTATATATTGTTTTTTAGGCTATCTCTATTTTTTATTATGAATCCTATTGCTGAGGCAGTTTCATACACAGAAGTCCATTCTCTTATTTGTTTTCCGTCTCCATAAAGAGGAACCTTCTTCCCTTCAGATATCCTAGTCACAGATTTAGGAAAAAGTTTCTCAGTATGTTGACGTGGGCCAAAATTATTAGATGGCCTAACAATAATACATTCAACACCATATGTATTCTCATAGGCTTTTATCATCATATCTGCCGAGGCTTTTGTTGCAGCATATGGATTTTTTGGGTTCAACCTTGCATATTCATGGAAAGAACCTTCTGCAATATCACCATATACTTCATCAGTAGAAACATGCAATAATTTGACTGAATCTTCTTTGCAAACTTCTAACAATGATTTAACACCGAGAACATTAGACCAAAGAAAATCGTCGCAAGATTCAATTGATCTATCAACGTGCGTGTGAGCAGCTAGATTTATAATCCATTGAATATCGTGATTTTTACATATTGAGGATATATCCTGTTGTTGATTGATGTCTATTTTGTAGCCCGCTATCGCATTAGGCTCAAAATCAATCGTATTAGCTGGATTAGCGGCATATGTAAACGAGTCTATGGCCACAACACCGAAGCCGTTATTTGTAAACCAATCTGCTACATGGCTACCAATGAAACCGGCAGAACCTGTAATTGCTACATTCATTAGACTATTCCGTAAAGATAATTACTGTATTCGTTCTTGCCTAGATTGCCCGCAAGATGTAAGAGTTGCCTTTTGCTGATGTAGCCTAGATTATATGCTATCTCTTCCAAGCAGGCAATCTTCAAACCCTGTCTTTTTTCGATTGTCTGTATAAAGTTTGATGCCTCTAATAGAGAATCATGAGAACCAGCGTCGAACCAAGCATAACCTCGCCCAAATATCTCAAGCATCAACTTCTTGCTTTTCAAGTACACATTATTGACATCGGTTATTTCAAGTTCGCCTCTTGAAGAAGGACTTATGGTTTTTGCAATTTTTACTACATCATTACTATACATATATAGCCCGACAGCCGCACAATTTGATTTTGGATTTTCAGGCTTTTCCTCGATGCTTACGACACGTCTATTTCTGTTATATTCTATGACACCATATTCTCTTGCGTCATTAACATGATAACCAAATATTACAGATTTGTTATTTTCAGTTATTTCTCTGCTAGTTCTAAGAATAGTTGGTAAAGCATCTCCATAAAATATATTATCGCCAAGTATCAAACAAACAGAGTCATCGCCAATAAATTCTTCGGCTATTATAAAGCATTCAGCTATTCCTTTTGGCGATTCTTGAATGTTATATTCAATATTTATTCCAAGATGAGAACCGTCTTCAAAAAGAGACTTATATAAATTAATCTGGTCAGGCCTTGTAATAACCATGATATCTTTTATTCCTGCCAGCATTAATGTTGACATTGGATAATATATCATCGGCTTATTATATATAGTAAGTAGCTGCTTCGTTATTACATTAGTTGCTGGATAAAGTCTTGAGCCTGATCCACCAGAAAGCACTATTCCCTTCATGACATTGTTCTCAAAAAACCTTGTAAATTATCTATTTCTTGCTCACAAAGAGAGTAAGTATCTTCTAAAAAGTAGTACTGTTCTGGCAAATCTATATTAAAAGGGTTTAGTGAACCCACTATTGTTTGTAAATCTATTAGCCTTGAATCATCACAATACTTTTTAGATTCATCTATCTTACTGACAAGAAGGTCAACATCATCGACTCTGGGGGTGTACATTTCTATATAGCATTTTCTAAAATGATCCCTGCATACATCAAAATCCTCGCCATCACACATAGACATCGCAAATGTGATGCCATCTGTCATTTTAGCAAAGTTCTCAGGCCATTCACCCTGTCTAATCCATGTATTTTGATCTGGAAAATGTATGTGTCTTTCTCCTCCTTCCACCCTTGGTGTACCATGCTCATGAATAATGTGACAGAAAGAATTGTCTCTCATACCGTCTCCCCAAATTATGCTTAGAAACCCTATCATTTGATCGCAGAATCTAAGGTTAGATGGGCTAAGATACCATAATATGCTCCAATTCATTTGTGCCGATTGAGTTCTTATAACATTATGCCAATTGCTGTGAAATCTTGTTGCTTGACTGTGAATTCTTTCTGCCGATGTGTCTCCTGTGATTGACTCAGGAAATTCGGTATACATAGGAGATCTTTCTTCGATTCCTCTCTCTCCAATATGCACCCCTGTCTTTCCCCCTCTAGCCGAACAGAAATCTCTATTTTTGTTTAAGAAATCAATACAAGACTTTATTCCATTTATTGTAAAAAAATCATCATTGTCTATAACCATACATAGGGGCGTTTCGACTGCTAGTAATGATCTAGCGACTTTTCCATAGAAATCCTGAACTGTTTTGTCATATGGAAATCTAAGATATTCAATTTTCAATCCATCATAATAGTTTGATTCTATGCTTTTTTGTATTCTTGAGTCTATTTCTCCCCCATCAGCTATGACCAAAGGGAAAGGGCATTCTATTTCATACAAATAAGCCAAGAGACGGCGAGAATAGAACTCTCTGCCTTTGATTGGTAATACTAGTGTTAGATCATTCATTTAATTCTCTTTTCATTTTATCTAGATTCATAGAGGTATCTTTTGGCATTATTTCACTAATATCTTCTAGATATATTTTTCCAACATCTGGATTATCTTTTTTTGCGAATTCATATATGCTAGACGATTTTCCTCCTATGTTTATTGTTCCTTTCTTGTCTAAAAGCATAAGTATTATGTCTGCTACGTCATCATCATATATTAGACTTTTTTTAGAATCTGCTATCGCTGATTTATGAGGAAATGGCTTAGAACACATCGCTACTCTTAGGATGAGATGATTGTCGTGCATTCTTACAGCACATTCGCCTCCAAGTTTAGACCAAGCATACTTATTTATTGGTAATATCGGGTCTTCTTCTTTGTAGTCTCCAGTCAATCCGGGATAAACAAAGTCAGTTGATATATAAACAAGCTTTATCCCCATCATTATGCAGGTCGCAGCGACATGAGATGTTCCAACAATATTAGTATGCAGGCTTTCCAAAGGGTTATTATCATGAATATTCATTGGCCGTGTCAATGCGGCGGTATGTATGATTACATCTGGCTTTACAGCACCAACCCAAAATGTAATGTCTGACATTGATTTGATATTCATCTCCCCTTTTGGAGGAGCGACTATGTCATGATTACGACTACGGTTTGACTGAATTATTTTTTTTGCCAGCTTTCCTTCGCCGCCGGTAATTAATATCTTCATACCCAAGTAACTCCAGAGTTTCAGCTATTGCATTTTCAACTTTTCCGCAAGGTCGCCATTCAGTTAACTCTAATAGCTTTTTATTACTGACCTTATAACTATGTTGATTTAATAATGGGGTATCAACAAATTCTACATCAAGATGACTGACATACTTCTTTATTTCTTCTACAATTTCTGAAAGCTTGTGATTGTCTGTCAAGACATTGTATGTCTGATTATATACAAGCTCTTCGTCTAGTATATGTCTCATTAATGAACATAGATCTGACAGGCACAAATATGGCCTATAATGATGATAATTTTGTTTCCAAACACTAAGAGGCTTGTTAAAAGCTGCTTGATAACAGAATTTATTTATTGCAGTATGGAATCTCATTCCATTGCTAATTCCGTATATAGTACCAAGCCTTAAAATTATATATTTAGTTTCTTGTAGGTTTTCATTAATCCAGTCTTCTACCCATACCTTCGTCTCAGCGTAAGGGCTTTGTGCATTTACATATTTTTTATCTTCATTTACTAATTTATCTGAAGTTCCGTAGACACTGGTCGAAGATGGAAATATTACTGTCTTTACTTTTGAATGTTCTACCTTAGTTAAAAATTTACAAGTCTGTTCTACATTAACTTTCCAAACCCATTTTGGATCTCTAAAGCTAGATGCAGCATCAGTTATAGCTGCCAAATGAATAACAGCATCAAATTTATCTAAAAAAGATTTGTCTAAATCAATAAATGAATGGTCAACAAACCTAATATTTTTTTCTAGATTGAATAATGAGCAGTACCTCTGAGTACTTAAATTGTCACATACAGTTAGATCGTAATCAGATAAAAACCTAATCAAGCCCGATCCTATATGTCCAAGACCGCCTGTTATTAAGATTCTTTCCATTCTAAAAATTCCTCATAATTTCTTATGTAATCTTCTTCCATATAAAGATGGCTACACAAAACTAAAAGTACAGAGTTATTTGTAGTGTAAACTTGCTCTGCCCAAACCCCAGCGGGTATGATAATTCCTTTACTTGCAGAGTTTATATGTATCGTTTGCTGTTCTTTTCCGTCTTTTAGTATTACAGTAATTCCACCATTTATACATACTAAGAGTTGTTCAGTCATTACATGTGCATGACCACCACGCTTTTCCCCTGCACTAACTCCATAAACATAGAATACTCTTTGGAAGTCAAAAGGTGCTTCTTTCAAGTTTTCTATTACTGTTAGGTTTCCTCTTTCGTCAGAGAATGTAGGCAAGTCAATTCTTTGAATATTCATTTGTTTTCTGTTTCCCATTCTTCACCAAAGTCACCAACCTTGGCTCTGAATTCATCTGAAGGATCATATTTTTCTGATAGATAGTATAGCATTATTGAGTTTGGCTCCAACGCTTGGTATCCATGATAAACTCCCGGTGGTATTTTTATTACTCTTTGTTCTCTTTCAGTAATATATAAGAACTCTGTTTTCTCTCCAGTTGACAAGCCAACTTTAAAAGAGCCTTTTATGCATACCCAAAAGTCAGTCTGTTTTTCATGCTTGTGCCAAGCAACTATATGTTTAGTTGAATTAACATAAGAAATATTGATTTGCCCTTTCATAGAATCCTTCCCTGTAAATGAATCGTCAAATACATCTAAGTATCTTTCAGCACGATCATCTATATGGAAAGGAATCTTTTTGGCGTAATAGTTTTTTTTAGGAGATTTATCTGACTTTTTCAAAACAATATCCCCTGACTTATCATTTCTTCTGCTTTTTCTAAATCTTCAGCGGTATCAATGTCTACATACATTGATCTTGGTATTTCGACACCTTTGACATTTCCGACAAAAAAGTTTTTGTGTTCTCTAATATGAGACCAGTGAGACATATAGAACGAACCATTTGGCTTGTAGTATTTTTGGATGAATTTGCTGTTTGTCAATCCAGAAGTTAGGTTGTCAAAAACTGGAAAAACGCTGTCATTCCTCTTAATCATAGCGAGTTGTATTGGTTCAGAATATTCACTAATACTAACTACAGAGTCACATTCTCGGAGAATCTCAATCGCTTTCGATATATCTTCTGTCTTCCTAAAAGGACATGTTGGCAAAAAGTAAGAAAAGACATCGTGTCTTTCCACATCTTGCATCATAGCAATTAACGCAGAAAGAACCGTTGCTTTCTCTGTAGCATACTCAGCAGGCCTATCATATATTTCTACGTCGTAATCCTTCGCTACATCTTTTATTTCTTGTGAGTCAGTAGATACAATAATAGTATCAAATTCTCCAGAGTCTATTACTGTCTCTATTGTATGAACAATGAGTGGTCTGCCTCCTAAAAGACGAATGTTCTTATCTTTTAGTCTAGTCGATCCACCTCTCGCCGGTATAACAGCTAGTCTTGTGATCATCCTTTTCTCCTTAGATAGCCATCTGGATGACAGGAGAACAATAGTTTGTTGCGAATCCTTTCATCTCTCTCAAAATTTTCATTAGAATCCAGAAACTCATTCAAAGCGGTTCGTGGGTTATTTCCTTTACCCCATTCTTTATCTCTGTGAAGTTTTGGCATGTCTTCAATAACAGTGTCTGCACAAATCAAGTAGCATCCTTCACTTACCAGTTCACTATATATATTAAGTTCTTTTAGTACATGTTCATGTGTATGGTGAGAGTCGAGTATTACCATGCATTTACCATCTACCTTGTTTTTTATTTGATCTAATGTTTCTTTGTGTAAAGAAGAGCCTTCTAGAAATATCAACTCTACTCCAATATTTTTTTTAGTTACTCTATCTAACATGTCTTCTGGCATGTAGATGTCGATACCTATTAATGATTTGCCACCATACATAGCCATTAATGTCGAGTAAAATAGTGATGATCCTCCCCAAGCTACTCCTACCTCAATAATATGGTCTGGCTTAGTATCAAGAATTATTTCTTGTATTGCAAACATATCTTGCGGTAACTGAAGGACTGGTTCTCCTTGCCAATTAGTTTGGTTAATCCAGTGATAACTGTCAGCATGACACAAAGTGCTTATTGCCTTATTCTTCAAAGATTTGTCTTCCCACATATCTTTTGCTTCAGACAGTCGTAGTTCCTCAAATTCTTCCCTAGTGTACACAGGCTTTGATCTCCTCTTGTTTTGTAATCAAATAATCGACTCTAGAAAGATCTATTTGGCAGTCGGCATCTGAAGTAGACGAAGGAGGATGAGGATGAACCTCGGCAAATACAGCGTCATAGCCAAACACGCCAGATGATAGAAGATATTTTTCTGCTAATGACCTATCTCCTTGAGTACCATACACATGCCTGCTTCTTTGTGTAGAGTGAGTACAGTCAATTACAACTTTGTCATAACACTTTTTCAATTCTTCTATAATAGTAAAATCGACAATCAACTTGTCGTAACCATAGTTAGAACCCCTGTCGCATACCCATGCCTCTGTACTAGGGTCTGTATCTTTAATTTTATCTAAAGACTTAATCAGGTTGTTAGGCCCGATCCACTGACCCTTCTTTATGTTTACTTTGTCAAATGACTGAGCAGAAGCAACTATTAGGTCTGTTTGACGACATAGAAAAGCAGGGATTTGCACCAAGTCAATCACACCAGCAAGCTTTTCTACCTGCCACACTTCATGAATATCTGTGGTTAATTTTATAGTAGGGTGCTTTTCTTTTACCTCACGAAAAAGTTCAATCCCTTCTTCCAAACCAACACCACGTCCTCCGTATAAAGAAGTACGATTAGCTTTATCAAAAGAGGCTTTATAATACCAGTCACGATCACCCATTATTTCTACTAAGTGATCAGCCGTATTTAGGTACATCTCCCTGTTGTCAATAGTACAAGGCCCTAGTATCCAAGTGGTCATTTAACAATCTCCAAAATTTTAGCAATTCTCTTTTTCTCTGTAGGTGTGACAGAAGGAAAGGGATGCCTATTGTAATCACAAAATCCTAGCTGACGAAGAGCCTCCCTCATCGCCTTGTGCCATCCAATTGACATAAACACATCGAATAACTGTGTCTCTTTATGGATGTAGAACATACTTTTTGTCTTAAAGTATTCTATTTCTTGCTTTGGAAACATACTTCCAATGCCAGAGACGAAGGATTGTACACCGGTGGGTTGTAGCGCATTGAAGCGACGAATACTCCCGCCAGCAACTATAACACAGAAATTCTTCTTGTCAATATCTTTGCATACATTAAATGCCAATCCGAGGTCAGAAGTTTCTTCTTTCATGCCAAATATGTTTTTATGAGAAGAAATCTTATTAATTAATTCTGCTGTATAATCATAAGACCCTCCAGTTCCCTTACGCATGAACATACCATGAAATATTACGGGTAACTTACTTCTATCTGCTATCTTATGAAAGTAGCTAACAATGGTCTTATCGTCATAATATCTATCAGGATAAAGAGCCATTAAAAAAGTTTTATTACTTTTCTTCATCTTTTCGTTATAAAAGTCAACATCATCAAGTACAGACCGTAAATCTTTTCCCTGAAGACCAATTATCTTTGTATTTACGAAAGAGTCATAGAGAGTAAAGTTGAGAGAAAATATTTCTTCCTTACTTAGAAGATTATATTGAGAAGTCCCTGCTGTAGTCATAACGCATTTTGCGCCATTTGATTGCAAGTATGATATGTACTTTTTTGTCTTTGCTAGATCTAGGTCTCCGTTTCTTTTATAAGAAGGAGGCAACGCAAAAGATGGTGTGTCGCATAACATTTTTGACTTATTCATAAGATATAATTAATCCTTTGTCTATCAATTCTTTTATTTTAGATCTTTCATATTTGTAGTGATGGGTCATATGAGTCCCTTTGTCTTCCCAGTAATGCTGCGCGAACTCGTCATTCAACCCAAAACCGAATATATGAGGTATGACACCAACACGAATACATAGGTGTATTATCGCAAAACCTATGCTTGGTCTTCTATGGCCCGTGTTAACTTGACATATGTGTTGTATTGAAGAGTAGTCTCCTAGATAAGGATCGCAAGACGAATGTATGTTCTCATGTCTTGACCTCCATTCATCACCCCTGCCGTTATGTTCATTAGTCTGTGGGCCAATCATTAATATTTTCATATTTCTAAGATCTTTGACGAAGTTTGCTGGTTGACCTTTGTTCGTCCAGTTGCCGACTCTTGGGTGCGGCACATTTGAAAATACATGTTGATTAGCAACACGAATAGTGGTTCTAGAACCTACATGGGTTTCATAGCTTTCTGTTGGCGCTCTGTTAAATCTAACTATGTCGTCGAATTCGTCAATGAATTCACCGTATGTTCTATTAAGTATAGATGGACTAGAAGCAATTATTGCTATGTTGTTACTTACATCTAGGTCTGGAGTTACATATTGAAGTATCATCCACAACATCCTCCTGAACTTACATTTTCAATAGCACCTAAGTCTTTTAAGAGAAGAACGTCTACTGAGTCTTCTTCTCCGTTTGGATTTGTGCCAAATGTATCCCATTTGAATATCGTATACCCATTTTTCTTTATTGTTTGCAAAAACTCTGACTTGTTATATGAAAATTTATATGTCTTTATTCCGTATGGTGTTTGATAAACTTCGCTATTACTTTTTTCTTTTGTTATTGGTATTCTCTGCAAAATTATCATATTTGCGCATATGCTAAGTATGTGTTCTAGGCATTCATTTCCATTTGGTAGTATGTCTATCAGCCCATTAACAACAATAAGGTCATTATCAAAAATATCATCCCACTTGATATCTTGATAAGATTTGTTATAAAAACTACCAATCTCTCCAAATGATTCACTTGCTAGGTCAACTGCCTCTTTTGAATAGTCATACCCTATGTATTGAACATCCTCAAACTCTTGCGCTACTATCATTGAGTAGGCACCACACCCACAACCAATGTCAATAACTCTAGAAATTCTCTTCCTTACCATCGTTGCCTGATCAACAAAATGGTGCCAATGTGCAGGCCATTCATTTTGAAACTGGCTTATGTTAAGTCTTAATTGCTGTACAAATACATCTCTGTTTTTCCATGAGTCAATGTGTTCGGAATTCATTTAGCTGATCCTCAAACCTTTTTTTCAACTTGTCCATATTCTGTAGAATTATCTCTGGGTGTTCTTCTTCAAAAGGCTTTGTTCTACAAGAGCCTCTTACACTAGGTTTGAACTCATGAACACCGTCATACTCTTCTTCTATTCGACTTCTGGTTGATTGACTTCCAGTAACCCAAGGAAGGTATACATTTTCAAAATAATCATCAATACAATTTTGTTTACTTACCGCTGCTTTATAGTAGCTTACTTTTTGTTTTACTTGTTGAGGGAAGACGTAGCTGTAGTGATACATTCTGACACCAAGTTTTTCATCCAGCGTATTATGGTCTAGGTGTCTTTTTGGCAATCTTTCGTGTATAGGTATCGTGTGAGCTATAGTAGGAGGTCTATGTGTTGCCCAATAAGAACCCGGATATACCTTTCGGATTCTCATAAATTCTGCTCCTTCTTCAAATCCTCCTAATACATTATCAAATCCCCCATAGAAACTTCTGCTTCTGAAACCTACTGAAGTGATTTTGAACTCTTCCAATACCTCCATGATCGTTTCAATATCTCTTGACTTGAATACTTCATCACAATCTAAGTTCCATATGTAATCATTGTCTTCATCCAAAAGTTTCATATATGTATTGCACTGATGATCCTTTTCCTGATATTGGCTACTTACGATCTGTATTTTATTTTCAGGGTCTGGAATAGAATTCAATACTTCTATGGTTCCATCTGTAGACTTGGATAGTCCTTGTTGTTGCCAGTATGTTACTGGGCCTTCAGCAATCAAAATTTGATTTGCATATGGGTAAACAGATTTTATGCACTCTTCAAGTACATAGTTTCCATTAAGAACAATCATTCCAAAGGCTATCTTCATAGTTTATATGTACTCTTTATCATGTATGTGCAGTCATAGTAATTGTCGTAAACATCTTTTATTCCTAAGTTAGGCAATATATTTCCCCATTCTCCATGCCTGTCTACTCTATATAAACCCTCATCATAGTTAGGATTGAAATGGGAGAAGTGATTGAAAACTAAATCTTGAGTCACTTTCCCCTGCTTCATTACAAATTGAGAGTCCCACATTATTTTCTTATCTTGTATTTCAGCATGAGGAAAATTCCAAGGCGCACCATGCCCTATGTCTTCGTCTATAATTTTTACATTGTTCTGACCAAATATCTCCCCAAACAACTCTAGGTACTTTTGATCTCCGCATGTGCCATGTGTGACAGAAAACCTATTATTAGTATCAACAACCACATCCTTCCAAAAACTTGAGCAGGGCAGACCTACCTCATCGTTACGGAAGTACACAATACCTACATTGTAATAACCAGTACGGCTATTAGACTCAAGCGATTGGTGCTTATGGGTAATTAATCCAATAGAGTAATTATCTACACAGTCAAATATGACTCGTGGGTCTTTATAAAATAGAATATCGGAGTCCACATAGAGACACTCACTACATTTTTTCAATACAAAGTTTGTAAAGAAGGCCGACAAAGCCCAATGAAATTCACAATGACCATCAGGATGTGTTCCATCGTCCCTAGCGTTATTCTTCTTTAGTAGTTCAAAGTCGTCACTAGCTAAATCATCCAACCTATACGGAATAATCTCTCTGAAGTTTATATCGTTTAACTTGTGATAGGCAGTATCATCTGTACAAAGATAATGTAATTCAAATGGTTCTGATGCGTACTGCCTTATCGAATGATACATCGTAAGACCATATGTAAGATATTTACTGTCTGAAAGAGTTGCGAATATCATTTTATGTAAAACCTAATTTTTATCTTAATATGTCATTTTAATTTGATGTAGGATATCCATGTATAATCTGACGCTTCATTTGCGTATATGTCAAAATCTTTCTTGCGATCTGTTAATAAAGGGTCTGCCGTAATGTCTAGGTACTGCTGCCTGCTGATTTTAGCCCATTTATAGCCACGATCAGAATCTACGGCAGAATAAATAGGAGGAAACTCATAGTATATCTCTATGTTGTCTTTCAGCCATTGTGCATCTTTTGTATTCAATAATAAGGACGACTTAGGAGAATATGACCTTTCGCCTTCACTCAAAGGCTCCATGTTGGCAACATTTCCATAAACCGGATGATAGCTATTACCTCTTCCATCGTGGTAGTTATCTTCGTACAGTATGTGTGTAAACCCATGATGTGCGGCTTGTTTTACTCTATCAAGACCATAGTGGTCATCAAAAAAGCATAGTGTCTTGCTTTTATCAACTGAGTCCCAATTGATATTGTTAAAATCTGTAGTTGTGTATTTTATGCGTGGCGATATATATTGTCGAACAAGAAGGTTTGGATCAATAGATATAATTTTTGCATTTGGACATGTAGTTTCTAGTAGCCAAGAACTTTGGCCTTTCCATATACCACTTTCAATAATGTATTCAGGTTGAAGCTGTCTACACAAGAACCATGTAGCAAACATATGGGAGGAAGACATTCCTCCTCCGTTATTACGAATCGGACGAGACGCATATACTCTCAAAAAATCTTCTAGGGAATCAATTAGGTTTTTGTTTTCCCACTGTACTTTTCCTATAGTCTCATACTTCATAGGATAATCCCTTACTTGATAGCATTATTCAAAAACCAACTCAACTTCTTGATGACACCCAACGATATTGCTAAAGTCCATCTTGTCTATATTTATTCTTTTTCCATCAATGTATTTATCATTTAGTTCTTTTAGTGATATTCCATAAAATTCACCGCTTTGGTTTTCAGATGATCCAACAATGTTAATTGGCGTATTTACCAATACACTCTCCTTAAAGGAACACATTAGTGGAAAAAGCTGAGTTCCGACTGGAAACCTGCCTTCTAAAGAATTTGGAGTGTCATAACCATAAGAATCCAGTATTTCTATCATGTCAGACTTTCTGTAAACATGACCATCTACAGAAAAAGGATACCCGAAGTTAGAAGAGGAGGGCAGCAAGTACCATTCCCAGCCCATAAATCTATCATGTATCCAAGCACAATTTTTGGGTGTCTCTGATATTGTCTTCTTATAGGGATTTTGAATATATGTGTTTTCTCCTAATCTAAGAGATAGACACATAGCTTGATCTATATTGAACAAATTTTCTATTTCTTCATAGGAAGCCTCCATCTTCCTGTAGAGTATACTGTCATCTGTAAAGAAACAGAACAATTCATCCTGCTTTGTATGCTCCTTTAATATATACATAAGACTTTCTTTGAAACCGTATTCTGGCTTTTGTTCTTTGAACATCGTTGCCTGCGGCTTTTCTGACCTAAGAAGATTATATCCTCTTTGGAAAGAGTTATCGCTGGCAGTGAATAGAACATTTAAGTCAAATATGCCCGGAGCATTCTTATGTATACTCTCAATACAAGCCTGTAATTGGGCAGGCCTATCTTTAGAAAAGATTATTCCTGTTATCATTAAACCACTCTATTGTGTCTTCCAGTCCTTCAGACAGTGAGGTCTCTGCCTCGAATCCAAATTCCTTAGCTCTACTAGTATCTAAACATCTTCTAGGCTGGCCATCTGGTTTGGATGTATCCCAGACAATCTCACCAGTGTAACCCATTTTTTCAGATATAAGGGCAACTAAATCTCTTATAGTTATCTCTTTTCCTGTACCAATATTAACAGGCTGTGGATCATTGTGTTGTTCCATAGCAGCAACTATAGCTTCCGCACAGTCTTCAACAAACAAAAACTCTCTACTTGCAGATCCACTTCCCCATACAACAACTTCTTTTTTGTTGCTCTTTATGGCTTCGTCAAACTTTAAAATTAAAGCAGGAATAACATGACTAATTGCTGGATCAAAGTTATCATTTGGCCCATACATATTTACTGGTATTAAGTTTACTCCATTAAAACCATATTGTTCTTTGTAGGAAATTATCATTTGCATCAATGCTTTTTTTGCTATTCCATAAGGAGCATTTGTTTCCTCTGGATAACCATTCCATATTTCTTCTTCTTTAAACGGCACAGGAGTAAACTTTGGATAAGCACAGACCGTTCCAATCATCACGAATTTTTTTAGATCATAATGCCTTGCTGTTTCGATAACATTCATTCCCATAGCCAAGTTGTCATGAATGAATTTTCCGGGATTTTCTTTATTTGCCCCAATCCCTCCGACCTTAGCTGCTAGATGAAGTACAACTTTTGGATTAAACATATCAAAAACTCCCGCACACAAGACTGGATCAGTCAAATCATAGACAGAACCTACGGGAAATATTTTTTTGTATCCTTTAAACTTGAGTTCTTGAAGAACTGACTTTCCTAAAAATCCAGTTGCTCCAGTTAGCAAGATGCTATCGTCTTTATTTATTTCCATTTAAAATCTCCAAACATTTTTCCGCTTCTTCTTTGTATTGTAAGTGACGTAGCAGACTATTTATCCTGTGGCAATATGTATGTTCTTTCATGACAGTCTCATAACAAGCCTCTGCATGAGACTTTCTTAAATTAGGACTATCAATAAAATATTCTATCATCTTGATAAATTCATTTTCGTCTCTTGCGACTGGCATCTCATTCTTTGTGAATACATCTTCTACAAGAGAGTCTATATGATCGGAGATACAAAAAGACTTGCAAGCAGAAATTTTGAAAACTCTTTCATTAACTTCAAATCCAAACTTATTTGCGTGAGGCTCGCTTACATTTGGGCATATCTTAGAAGAACAGAATAATTTTCTTACGGTGTCATCATCTGTTACACCGCAATATTGTGGTATTCCCCATCCAGTACCAAATACTTTCATTCTATATTTACCAACCGGATTAGTAAGTGGGAATAGATACTTAGATAAATTTTGACCTTTATAAGACCAGTAGCCACCAACAAATGAAATATCACACTCAAGTTTTTCATCAGGATAGTCTGGGTAGTACACAAAGTGATCTGCTGCTGGCTGCATAGGAATAACATTTATTCCACTATCAATCCAAGAAAGCATAGTGTCATGTATTCTTTTAGGATGATAAAAATTGAACAGGGAGAGCCTGTCGCCTATTAGTTGAGAAAGCTTGTAAGCACTTTCTTTTTCTTTCTGATCAGCAATACCAATTGGGTATTTTTTAATATCTATTATGTCGTCGTAAGGCCCCCAATTATTTGCTTTCAATACTGCCTTAGTATTATTTATAGCTAAACATTTCGCTGTAGCCCTATCTAAATCATAGGTCGTACCTATAAAAATATCTGGCTTAAACTCATCGAAACAATCAAAGATAGGCTTTGTACCATCCCACCATGCCCAGTCCCATCCAATAGACGTAAATACATTCTTCCACCCAGAAATAATGTGGTGTAAAGCAGATGGAAATGTTTTAGACAATACTCTCATATTAACTTTATATTCATATTTAGTGTCTGTAAGTCTTTAGGAGAATCTATTTCAAAAATTCTCATACCATTGGGTTCAGATCCAGCAAACCTTCCCCCTTCTTCTATTACTTTATTTATTGCTTCGTATCCAAACCATTTTTCATGATTGTCTTGTATAGTTATATCTTCTAGATATGTCAATTCCCTGCCATGAAGATATGCTATCTGACACCATTTGTGTTTTAATCCAAAGGACAGGTTCGTCACCACGTTGTCATCAGACAAGAGAAGCCCAACCTCCTCATCTTTAAAAAAACCTTTTGTATCGACGACTAACTTTGATACTCCATCGTGAATACCTTTGATAGCTTTGTAATTAAAGACTAAGTCTCCATACATCAACAACACATTTTTTCTGTTGCAAACTTGTAAGCCAATGCCAATGCTTCGGCATACATTGTTATTTTCATAATCAAAGTTGTATACAAGTTTTACCGGATATCTTCTTCTTATCTTTTCTCTTACTAGGTTTGCACCAAATCCCACTACGACAATTATTTCACTTTGAGGATAATATTTATGTATTAGCTTTATTTGTCTCTCAATTATTGAGCTATCTTTAATATGTATCAAAGACTTTGGCCCATGAGACTTCATCCTTCTTCCTATTCCAGCAGCAGGTATAACGACAGACAGATCTTCTCCCTTTTGATCTACCTGTTGCTCTTTTGCTTTGACTACATTTCTAGACGCTGCTGACATTACGATTCCGCATTAAGTTGATTGAGAGGATTCCTTTTGCAATCTAATTCTATCCCTTATCTTTTCCCAGTTTTTGTGCCATATTTCTGAAGGCACTGTATCTGATGCATTGAATCCTGTTACAGAATATGTTGACAACGGAACAGGTATATGTATAGCAACAAATTTACTTGTAATTCTTAGCCACAAGTCCCAGTCTTCGGCTGTCCTCATAGACTCATCATAAAGACCAACTTGATCTAATGCCTTTTTATTTATAAGAGGAGTATTGGAGATGATGCACTCCTTCTCTATTTCCTCTCTACTGTATGGTCTTCTTAGTTCGAGCATCTGCGTATTATTCTCTATGTTTTGAATTAATACATCAGCATATACAAGACCTATGTTAGAAATGTCTTCTTTAATTATTTCTACAGACATACTAATCTTATTTGGAAGATAAGTGTCATCTGCATCCAGCATGCAAAAGAAGTCAGTTTCATTCCAAAATTTTTGTATTGCTACATTCCTTGCGGCAGATGGGCCTGTAGGAAATGTATTGTATATAGCGTCTATACCTATCTCTTCAGACATTGATTCTATTTTTTGTTTAGAACCATCAGTAGATCCATCATCTACTACGACAACACGTTTATTTCCATAGTCTTGATCTAGAACACTTTGAACTGCACGCTCAACATACATTTCGTGATTGTGACATGGAATTACAACTGTTACGCTTGGAGTACTTGTTCCAGATTTCTTACCAAGTGTTTGCATCCTTGACTCTCCGAAATTCTCTTTATTTTGTCAATAAATAATTCTTCTCTTTCCTCTTCCGTGTCCAAATTTCCACCAGTCATTTTGTAGGCTTTCGTCTGGTACACGTCTCCATTTCCCTCATCTCCTTCTATGGCTAATATCTGTTCAAGATCATCAACTATCGCTGTGTTTATTTTTGAGTAGAAATCTTTTATTGGTATATGTCCAGCATCAAATACGCTTATATAACCAAAGAAATTAGCATTAACCTTATTAGCGGCAATATTAACGCAAAGTCCTCTTGTTAGTGATTTATCATTTATATGTTCGATTGAAAAACTTATGTTAAATCTATTACAAAGTCTTTTTAATCCTATTGGCTGTATAGAAGAATTGTTGTTGATAAATGTTACATGTTTAGGTTGAAGGTCTTGTTCTAATACAGATATCAATGTTTCTTCAACATCTTCCATATCATTACTTTCGCTGATATAAATTATGCATTTGAATTTTATTTTTGACTCTCTTCTTACTGCGAAGACTGGGTCTTTATGTACGTTGGCCCAGTCCTCGTTTCTCCAAAAAACACAATATCTGTCACGAATGACAAAGAACTCATTTCCTTGGTCATCATAGCAGTCATCAACAACGACACCCTTATCTTTGAACTTTTGTATTCTTCCTAACTCACAAGAAGTTTGTGTGTTTTCCTCATAAACTGCGAAAATGCAATTTCTGCACACCGTCTCTGGCGTTTCGGCTTCAGGTGAGAGATGAGATTCTTGCTTTAATGTTTTGTCTAAGAAAGCATCGGGCGGCTCTGCAAATTCATTGGAAAGACGATCATTATCTTCTGACATTATGGTCTTTGTCCCTCTACTAATAACTTATGTTCAAAAGTCTGTTTTTTAATTATCTTTAACCCATGTGTTGACTCTAGATAATGAGCTAAACTAATTACAGTGATAGCGTTTTTTCTGATAAACGGTTCTTCTTCACCATATAGCATAGAATTTATGTCTGCTATACTAATGTCGTGTTCATAAAAAGACTTGCATATAGAATGTGAGTCAGCAGCACCAATAATTATTTTTCCACCATGTCTAAGTTTGCTGACCCAATGGTCTATTATACCTAACACTTCATTTTTACAGAAAAAATTTATAACATCTAATGCTAATATTTCAGAAGCTTCTGCGTCGTCAATGAATTCTGTCAAGTCTGTCATGTTTCCATGATGACAACCTTCAGAAGCACCTAAATGGTTTACATTCAAATATCCACTGAGTGGTGCGCCTCCATATAATAAGTTAACCTTCATCTGATGCTTCCTCGAATAGTATATTCCAATTTGTTAAAAATTTGTCTAAAGAAAATCTTTCTTCTATTGTTTTTCTCGCCGCTTCACCCATTTTTTTTGCTAAAGAATCATTTAAAAGAAGTTCTTGTGTGTACTGACGAAGATCCATTGGGTCATTAGACAGAAATCCATTCACTCCATGTTCTATAATTTCTGGAATCATACAATTATTTGTAGAGACTATAGCACATCCGCAAGACATCGCCTCTAACATAGATGTAGGTATTGGTGATGCTGTAGACGTATTTAGATAAACTCTTGAGTTATCGTAAACAGAAGCCAGTTCTTTAGTATCAGTAGCAGGTTTTGATATTCCGGGATTGTCACCAATAACTTTGACGGGAACGACTTGATTATGAGGAAAGCCAGTAGCGGTTCTCCATAGCGTAAACCCACAGCACCAGTCTCTGTTAGCCCAATCATTAACAACTGACAGGGCAACCTTTTCCCTGTCTAATATATCTGTAGAGCATTTAAAAACATCCATATCAATTCCATGATGGATAACATGATATGGGTTTTCCCACTCCCATGCTTGCCTATTGTATTCTGAAATATACACATTGTAGTCAGCAATCATCTTTTTGCTCTCTGTCAATGCATCTTGATGCAAGGGGTTTGCTGTAGTCGTAGTGGTATGTTCTATATTGATAAGAGAACAGCCTATCTGTCTGGCTAGATCTTGTCCTACCCAAAATTGTCCATACTTATTCTGACTAAGGACAAGGTCTATATCTATGTACGAAGGAACTTCTATATTATCTGGATTAGAATATATGATATGGTAGTTGCTTGGAATTTCCGCATACTGTTCATTCCAGTTTCCTTTTGTAAAGTCTTTTATTGCGAGAGAATAGAAGTTATGGCCTGTCTTACATAAGTTGCTTTCATATCTCTCATGAGTAGGAAAAGTTATTATGTTTAGAGGTTCGCCTTTTTCTCTAGTCGCTTTTCTAAGTAATGTTCTTAATAGCATCTTTCATTTCTTTCCCAACATTGCTCAACGAAAAATCATAAGCCCTATTAATTCCAGAATCAGACTTGCTTTTCCTTTTTTCATGATCTTTGTATGCTTCTCTCATGCATCTCATCAAGTCAAGAACATCAATGTTCCACCAGTTCTCTCTGGCAGAAAACATTGAAGGAAGAGAGCTATTACTCATTCCAAAAACAGGTTCTTGATTATTCTTGACAAGCCATCCATTACTGTCGTCGATAAATTCAGTCATCCCGCCTACATTATTAACGATAGGTGTATTTCCCATAGCCATTGCATCAAAAGCAGGCATGCACCATCCTTCACCAAAAGACGGCATTACAAAACAGTCACATGTCTGATGAACAACCATCATCATTTCCTGACTAAGATTTTGACAGAGAATGAGTTCTTGCTTATAGTCATTTTTGTTTTTATATATTTTAAGTTCTGTTTTAACTGTGTCACACATTTCCTGTACTTTTTGCGAGCATTCAGCGTCTGACATTCCCGAAAGATTCGCCTTTATTAACAGGTGTACATTTTCAGAAGGAGCAAACTCTAAATGAAAAGCCTTGAGCAAAGCTACTAGATTTTTTCTTCGTGTTACTTCACCAACAAAGTAGAAAACAAAATTGTCTTTTAGTTCTGGTAACTGTTGATATAAGTTGTCATATTCTTTTTCATAAACAGAAGTGTCTACTGGAACATGAAACTTTCTAATTGGAATATTAACTCCACTGGATTCAGAAACTTTTCTTGATTGAAAGTTTGCTACCCAAGCTTCATCTAAGAGATTTATCTTTTCTACCCATCCAGATCTTTTTATGCTACTAGTCTCAGTAAAATACAATCCGACGTTCTTCAACTTGCCGTGATATTCCATCTGGTAAGGAAGTATATTTTGAATTACTAATTCACATCCACTGATATCTTTCTTCTCAAGCTCAAGTATTCTTTCTGGAACATCTGCTTGGTTGTTATTCAGTTTTATATGTCTAGGAACAACATCAACATTTGCAGCATCCAAAGCTAGTATGTAATTTTGGGCTGCGTTTCCCCACCCTGTTCCGTCTCTATAGACTCCAACAAATAAAGTTTTCATTTTGGATCAGCGGCCTTTATAAATTCTGGAACATAATCACTAGGATTTGTTCTGATATGCTCCCAATAGTTATTTACTTCACACATTTCTTGGCAGAATTCAATCACCTCTTTAGATGTATAAGGAACTTGCGACCTTCTTCTCTCAGCAAATGCCGAAGATTCATCTAAATTGTATGCACCATTGATTGGAGAAACAGAGAATCCTATGTTGAGGTCTCTAAGCATCCTTTGACATAGATAGCTATCTTTCTTACCTACGTCTCCCCATATATTGCATATGCACCATTCAACAAAGTCTTTCTTAGACAAGTTAGTAGGAATTTCTTGCTGTGGATTATGTGTTCTTGCAGGAGAGTCCCAAGTCTGGTCATGAGGAACTATCTCTACAGTATCAAAGTGGTCTTCCCATTTTTTTGCTGTTTTGTCCCAGTCGTATCTATCTGTTGCGCATTTGTAAGTATTCTTGGAAATACTATCTCTTTCTTCTTTACTTTTTGAAAGTAGAGAATACAACTTTGTAATGAAATCTTCTTCTATTGGGTATGCTCTGTATGTGTGGGTCTCATATTCTCTGAACATAGTGCAGTCGATAGGCACGCCTCCTACATTTCTTACCACAGATGACATTGCAGAATAATCAACAGACATAACTGGCACGCCACAAAAAGCAGCTTCAACTTGTGGCATACCAAAGCCTTCACATATGCTGTACTGAACATAGACATCAAAACAGTTAATAATGTTTGCTAACTGCGAAGATGATATTCCTCCTTGAGTAGAAGGCATAAAAGCTGAAATATTACCCGTTGGAGGACAGACGGTTCTTCCTCCTTTAAAGAATGAAGGGAATGTATACTCACAATCTTTACAGTCGTAAGTCACAAGCACTTTACTACCAACTCCTGATTCCCTTATTAATCTAGGAATGTCCCATCCTAAGTCTGGATAGGTTGTGTGCATGTAAAGATAAGTCTTCTCTCCAATCTCAGGGTATCGTTTCACAAACTCTGCAAATGCCTGAAGAAGCTCTGGGTATAGTTTTCTTTTTTGATTCCTCATGACGGTTCCAATGATGAAAATATCATCTTCAAAACCCATTTCTTTACGAAATTTTTTCCTATCTTGTGGCGGCTTAAATATTTTTCTATCTGCCGCTGGAGAGCATATGTCTAATACCTCAATTAGGCCATTGGTCTCTTCCTCTAAAACTTCTTTTCCATATTCAGAATATGTGAACACGGCATCAGCATCCATATAGGTAGCAAGCCATTCTTCTTGGTTTGGCGCTGAGTCTATAGTAGGCATAATTACCCAATGATAAAAAGGTCTAAAAGGAGACCTTTGCTCAAACTCCATCATCCACCAGTCACGAATATCGCAAACTATGTCTGGCTTAAAGTTCAGACAGACATCTTCAAACCTCCAAGCCCCAAATTGATTCAATGCATTAGACATGTACTGTTGGTGTGCGACAGTATCATTTTCATGAGGAGCATTCCCATAAAACTTCCAAGGAATACCTGCTCTTCTTTTGTCGTCATAAGTTGAATAACAGGCGAACTCAGCAAGTTCGTATTTTCCAGTAGCATACAGTCTGGACATAACCTCCTTCGTATAGATGGAGTATCCAGTATGCATGAAAGATGCTTCTGTACAAAAAAGAATTCTAGGTTTTCTATTCATTAAGATCTTGCCACTGAGGGTATTCAAATTCGTTTACTCTAAATCTGACTTTTTGTGTTTTGTGTCCATCGTCATCAGTATAAGTATCTACTTTTGCAGAACTATGGACAGCAATCCAGTCTCCAACATCAAAGCTGTCAAAGATTCTTTGGCCACCAGAATCCCAAGCCTCAAAGTCTAAATAACTTTTGCGTGTGCCTGCTTCTCCGTTTTTCTTTTCAAATTTTCTCCCAACTTCGAGAGTAAAATTAATTACTGGAACACTTCTTCCGTCTTTTCTTTCAACAACTTTGCGAAGTATTGGCCTAGCAATTTTTCCAACAAAATGACATTTGTTCATGAATACACCCTTACCTAAAATAAAACTAAATACTCAAATTATAACAAGACATAAAGAATGTCCTAGATTTGCGTAACCTCTTTTACAACAAGGCCGTTTCTTTTCTTGTCTCTCTCGCCTTGAATTAAAACCGTATTTCCTTCTTGCAGTAGGCCTTGATATTCAGACCATTCTTCAGGAAAGCATACTACACTGTCAACAACGCATGAACCATCAGAAATAGACATAAATGCCATCTTAGATCCGGGATTCTTGCCGTTTTTTGTGGTTATCTCATTTGATCTAACAATTTCTACGCCCATAACAATGTAACCAGACTTGCCATCCAAAAATTCTTTGCAGGTAGTATTAGACTCTACAGATTTTTCGCAAGCATCAACCTTGTTGCAAGTAATAGATATTCCGAGATGCTTCTTTTCATTCCAAGCAATCTGTCCTGCGCTATCATCAAGACTATGTGGAGGATTGTCTAAAACTTTAATCAAGTCATTCAGAACATCTACACGCTTGTAATTGCTACATCCCCCACCCTGCTTCTTTGGAAAGGCACATGCACCAAGAGCATCTTTCAGAGTGTCCCATTTTTCTCCCTGCATCCATTCTCTTTCCTTGTCCGTCAACTTACCCCAAATCTCAATCTCATAAAGCATTCTGTTTCTTGACACACCAAAACAATCCATAGCACCAGAGCAAATCATTGCCTGATTTGCCATAGAGTTTATTTTTTTTGAGTGATGAATTAAGAATGTTATCCAATCCAAATTTTCTAAGTTATCTACAGATGAGAAATTTTCTATTATCTTTTCAACGGCTGATTCGCCTACGCCTTTTATGTCAGATAAACCAAAATATATATGGTTGTCTTTTATGTAAAATGTTTTCTTCTGATGTTTGATGTTAGGTGTTCTAACTTCTATTTCGCTTATTTTTGCATCAGATACAAGTTCATATATTTCTTCATGACTATTTTGCTTCCAAGCAGAACCTATAAGGTATGAACAAAAGAATTCGACAGGAAAATGTGCTTTGCAGTATGCAGACCAATAGGCATTTTTTGCATAACTAACAGCATGAGACTTGTTGAAAGAATATCTTTGAGATTCTCTAATCCAGCCGAATATTTCCTTTGCTTCTTCTTTAGATACTAATCCTTTGCTATCGCATCCCTTTAGAAATTGCCCTTCTACTTTGGACATAACATCGGCTTTTTTCTTTCCAATCGCTTTCCTTAAAACATCTGCCTCTTGAAGGCTGAACCCTGCTAAAGATTGTGCTATCTGCATGGCCTGTTCTTGATATACCAAAACGCCATAGGTTTTATTCAATATTGGTTCTAACGACTCATGAAAATACTCTATGCTCTCAAGACCAGCTTTACGATCAACATAACGCTGAGTCATGCTTTTAGGTGGATTTCCACTTACTGCCCTGAGACATCCCGGTCTAATAAGGCTTACGAGTGCCGCTAAATCTTCAATGCTGTTTGGCTTTAACCTTTTTGACCATTCTTTTCCAAGCTGGCTTTCTAGCTGAAAGACACCTTTTGTTGCGCCTTCATGAAAAAGCTTCCAAGTAGCAGGGCATTCCAAATTTATCTTATAGAAGTCAATAGTGCCTTCTAAAACACAACCGCAATCAAAATTAATCATCTGAAAAAGAGCCTTCCATTTTAAGACGAGCTTCTTTTCCATCACTACCAGTCAAGTTTCTCTGCATTTGAAGAAGCCTGATGATTATTCTTGCTGTATTCATTACGTCTTGTAATGCGTCATGTGCATTCTCAATATCTGCTTTTGCAAATCCCAGCCACTCACAAACTGAAGTTAACTTCAATGATTTAAGATTCGGATTGTTTTCAGTCCAAAACCACATATGGTGCATAAGATCAAATTTGTGTATAGGATTAAATAATTTTTGTTGTCCTCTGTTATCATTATACGGGCCGTATTTTTTGCAGTATCTATCTACAATTATCATGTCGTATCCAAGAATATTATATCCAGCAGGAATAGGTGCCATATAAGTACCTATATTTCCTTTAGATTTGTTATGCTTGTTTACCCAGTCTACAAATTGGCCCCATACAATTTTTATATCTGGCGCTTGCTCAAGCTGTTCTAATGTAAAGCCCGTAACCTCCAATGCTCCTTGTTCTACCCTATCTAAATTTTCTGGTCTCGCCATAGATTCAAATGTGTCTATTATTTTCAGATCCCACCTATTGATAATGCAAGCTCCGATTTGTGTTATTTCACATTCGTTAGGGTTTGCGCCTCCCGTTTCAAAGTCAAAGACGCAAATTTGGTTATAGGTTCCCATTATATTTCTCCAATATCATATTTTGAACGCCATGAACCTTATCTAGTAAAGCAATACCAAGTATGTCAAACTTTACATGACCCATAGCCTCTAAGTCGTTCATTTCCATTCCGGCAATATTTTGTCCTGTTCTCTTATCGTATAAGATGGGACATATCTCATTTAATGGCTCTTGTGCTATTACAATTCCGGCTGCATGTTTAGACTGAGATCTATTTGTGCCTTCAAGCCTAATTGCTTGCTCGAATCTTTTTGCCATACTTCCTTGCAATTTTCCGTTTGCATCTTTATAACACCAATTCTCAAGTTCTTTAGAATTATTTTCTAATGCCCATCTTATGATACTAGCCTCTCCATCTTCTCTCATCTCTTCTAGCTGATCTGATATTTCTGCTTCATCTGGAATCCATTTGGTTATTCGATTCATTTCTTCAAAACCACATGCTGAGTGAACACGAAGAACATCTTTAAGAACACTTCTGCCTTGCATTCTTGTGTAAGTTAATATTTGAGCTACTCTGTCAGAGCCAAATCTATCTTTGATGTATTGTATTGTGTCGTCTCTTTTTTGAATTTCAAAATCCATGTCAACATCAGGCAAACTAACACGGTCTTTTGTATTTCTTCCGGCGTTATAGAACCTCTCAAAATAGAGATCGTACTCTATTGGATCTACATCAGTAACTCCTAGTAGATAAAGAACAAGACTACCAGCAGCAGATCCTCTTCCTGCACCAACTATTTCTCCTCTGTCTCTTGCTGCATTAATGATGTCATGAACAATAAGAAAATAGTCATTTAAATCAGCACCTGTAAGAACTTCTAATTCTTTCTTAAACCTATCGCCATATTGTTTTTTTCTTTTCTTGTACTGTTCTTCAGTGATATATCCGCATCGCTTTATAGAATCTTCGATCTGTTCTTCTCTTTTCTTCCATCCATCACGACACAGCTTTGTAAGATAATCTTCCGATGTCATACCATCGGGACAAGGGAATTTGGGCAACCTTGGTTTTCCAGTGATATCATATTCTTCACACATGTCAGCTATGACGCACGTGTTGTTTATCTCCTCGTCAGTGTGTATCTCTTTCATTTCTTCAAGGCTAGGTATGTGGTAGTTAGATGACTTAAAAAATATTGATAATGCAAAGTCCTTGTCTCCCCTCATCTTATTATCTACATCTTGAAGCGTTGTCTCTAACTTATTGCATAAAAGAACACGTTGGTCATATGCGTCTTCACGTCTAGCATAATGTGCGTCTGGAGTTGCCACAGGAGGTATTCCAGTTTTTTTGCTAACGTACCTCAACGCCTCTGCTACTACTTTAGCTGCTGGAAAAGAATTTTGATCAATAAGCTGAATCTCAATAAAAAAGTTTTCTTCTCCAAAAATGTTTTGATATTTGGTTGCAAGACTGCAAGACAACTCATACCAGTTGTCTCTGACTAAAGACTTTGCTTCTTCGTATGTTGAGCAATTGTAAGCTTGATATGGGTCAGAGAAGATGATGTTGGCTAAGTCACTTCCTGCGTGTCCACTAAAGGCTATAAGATTGCCATCAGCAAAATTAGACAATCTTTCTAAATCAAGTCTGGGTTTATAATGAAAATTTTCTGGCTTATTGGACTCAGAAGTTGCCTGTAGTAATCTTTTCCATCCTATTTCATTTTTAGCCAAAACAACTAGATGGGTAAGTTTTTCTCTAGGTGGCTTTTCAGATATGTCTTTAGATAGATAAAATTCGCAACCAAGTATGGCTTTCTTTCCTTTTGACTTCATTGCATTGATGAAAGATACGGCACCTCCAACATTTCCATGATCTGTTAGTGCAGAACCTTCAAGACCAAGTTCTTCACACCTTTTTGCAATGTCTTTTGGCTTACTAAGTCCATCTAAAAGCGAATAATGACTATGTACATGAAGAGGAAAAAACCTCATACCAACCTCTTAATTTCTTCAATAATTTTGTCAATTTGTCTTTGTCTTTTATAGTTCCCGAATAGACCTTTGTCTTCTTCGGTATCAACAAGTCTTCTCAATATCAATCTTAAATTTTTAAGATCATAGCACATTTTAAAAATAGCAGTACCCATTATGGGCTTACCTTCTCTGCTTAATTCTAAAATTTGGTCTAGTTGCTCATCGCTTAATAACTTCATTAGCCCGGAGCCTCATAATAATCAAAATGATGATTTGGATTGATGTCTTCTACCAAAGAGGCATTCATTCCCTTTTTTCTAATTTTGTTTGCAACATATGAACATATTGTGTGTGGATTACCAGTCTTTGGGTTTATCTCCCCACTAGGATGTTCGTTTTTGCCGAAATGACAAATTCTAGTACATTTCCAAGATTTCTTTAATGATGGAACTTTCGTTCTTTTTATTTCTTGGAACCTTTTCTTTATCATTTTTTTTGTGTCTTCCATATCATCTTTTGTGAAAGAAAGAGTATATGGGCCACCATCTTTTATAAAAAATATAGTCATTATAAACTGTTCTATATCAGGATATATTTTTGACAGAGCGTAATGATAAATTCTTAGCTGTGGGTCAGTTGTAAGCTTCTTATAAGTCTTCTCTTTGCCAGTCGCCCAGTCTAGTCTCCTTCCTGTTTTCCAATCTATTACTTCATAAATCCCCGGTCTTACTTCAGTAATTAAGTCAATTGTCCCTTTCATAGATAATTTACCAGAAAGAGCCTCACCACTCGGCAGTTCATATTCATAGTTAGACCAATCTTCATCTATTTCAAAATTAAACGCTCCTTCAGGTTCAACTATATTTCTTTTTCGTGGATCAAATGCTCCATTGCAATATTCAATAGCGTCCCAACTCCATTTTCTACATTCTTTAAAATGTCTAGGTTGCCAATGATGAAGTGAAGACTTAGTGTAATGATCTATGCTTCTTTCAATAAGCTCTTTGATATATTCATCTGTATACATATATTCATAATCAACCGTCATCTCTCCGAAAGCGTCATCAACGAAAGTATTTGTTTGGTCTTGATGGCATTTTTTTGCCGCCGCAAGACATTCCATCACTTTGTGGACTATTGTTCCTTGTTCTGCCTTCTGACCTGAAGGTGAAGAGTGACCAAGGACATAGGTTAAGTAGTAGGCATGTGGACACATGCTGTATTGATTGTATGAGCTTGATCTGAAATATGTGATTATCATTTATTTTCTTGCCCTTGCAACATATCCATCTTGTGCAGTAGGAGCAGGAACTTTCATTGGCTTTGGTATATCGACGTTATTTACAATAAAATCTTTTTCTACCCACCCCCATTCAGCGAGTGCGTCATAAACTATCTTATTCGTCTCTTTGACAGCTAAATTTTCATTGTTTATTACCAAATCAAAGTTATTCCAATCGTAGTTTTCTTTTTCTAAAGCAAGCTCACTCTCATGTTTGTCTTCAGGACTTTTCACTCTTGTCAGCCTTATTACTTTACCTCCATTTTTCTGTATTGCCTCTACTTCATTAGGAAATCTAACATCAGTAAATATTGCAAGTTGAGACCCATGAGATAATGCCATTTTTATTCCACAGTCAGCCCAAACGTCAGGGTAAATTCTTCTAAAGAAGTCTGTCCCTACATATTGCATGACCTCCCTAGCCGTCATCTTCTTGCTTTTGAGATTTGTATTGGGCGTAGGAAGGTCGCGCCAATAAATATGAGTCTCTGTGTTCTTTTCTTCATCAGTTCCGTAGCATTGTTCATGCGTTAGGCCAAGTATGTCAATGCATACATTTCGTTTCAAAACATCTGCAAATGAGTAGTCTTTTATAAATGGCCACAACTGATCAATAGCCCATCCTACAAATTCATCATCTGTTCTTGTAACATCGAACTCTCCCCATACTATCTTCTCTTCGCCTTTCTCGACGATAAGAGAAGGAACAACAAGATTTCCATTATCTCCCATTTGGAATTTTTCAATCATTTTAAGAGAGATCATTTCCATTCCATAGAGAAAGTTACAGGTGGTATTTTTGCCGCTCTGCTTCCTGCCAGATATCCCAAGTATTTTTGTCATATTACACTCACAGCCTTGTTTAATATTGGTTCAATATCTTTTGTAATGTCATCAGTATTCATGTCGCCAACGTCTGTCTTGATCTTAGGAAAGTATAATCTAAATATACGCCCGCACTTTTCTTTAATTTTTTGAGCAGACAAAATTCCCGCCTTATCGTTATCGGTCATTACGATTATGTTCAATGCTCCAGATCTCTCCAGTATTACCATCTGCTCTTCAGATAATTCAGTTCCGAACATTGCTACAGAATTATGTATACCGTTTTCCTCTAACTTCCACACATCTCCCGGCCCTTCGACCAAAATCACTTGCTTGCTTTTGTAAATATCTTCTTTCGCAAACCAAAAATTATATAAGCAATGATTTGCTCTAAACCCAGAGGTGTGAATCCATTTGTTCTTAGGATCTTGCCAAGTTGCTCTGCCGGTTAAACCTATTGCGTGCGTATATTCATCATTATAAATTGGAACAACAGCCCTGCCTTTGAATCTTCCATTACTACTAAGTCCAACATCATACTTGTCTAGTATGGATTTACTGTATCCCCTGTCTATATAGTAGTTGCATGGTATTTTCAATCTTTGTCTTATTAATGATCTAGGGAATATGCCTTCTTGCTTCTGAGGTTCTCGATCTAAATATGCATCTACAGACCAATCCTTTTTAATTACGACAATACTATCATCATTTTTTATCTGTTCAATTGGTATTCCTAGAAACTCTGTTGCCCAGTCTACTGTTTTGAACCAATTTTTGCCAAATTGTTTAACTCCCCTAATCAAACCTAACAAGTTATCTTTGCATTCTTTTTCACAATGCTGCGATCTACAAATCCAATTGCCTTTTAGTCCATTCTCAAGCTCTTCTATATACAAGTTCCATGCGGTACTATTGTCTCCTTCGTGAACAGGGCAATTTCCAACAATCATCTTGCCTGAGTATCTAAATTCTATATTCAATGCTAACAGCATATCGTTCAAATTTTGAAACAAAAGCTCCTGTATTTTTCTTAATACCTCTTGATCAAAATATAAGTCTTTATTTTGTTTCTTCATTAGACGGTTTTCCCATAGATACTTGCTCATCCCCATCGACGCTCATCTTCGGAGGATTAGATCTAGCAGACTGTGTACTCTGTCTAAGATTATCTCTAGTATCTTTCTCAATTACTCTTGCAAACTTACCAACCATATACATATTAATGTAGTTACCTCCTGATAACCCTCCTCCATGTCGAGCTTTAATTACTACAAGCTTTCTGTTCCCATTTTCTTCTCCGTCATCTTGAACAATTTCTTCTTCTGTTTTTGGTTTAAATATTGTTAGATTAGACGTAAGCCATACAACACGATCAGAACCAGAGACAGCGGCAGTGCTTTCCTTGTCAATTCCATCTCTATTCAATTGGATAAATGTTACGATAGGGAGATTATTCCTAACAGCAAAATTGTGGAAAGTAGTGGCCATGAATCCAAGTATCTGGTACTCCTGCATTGAGGAAGTAATTCCTTCTCCAGACATCATCTTTAAGTAGTCATAAATTATTAAGCAATCATTTGTATTTCCGTTCTCGTCATAACCGACAACCTTATGAACCCATCGTCTCATGATGGATATAGTTTCTTCAAAAGGTCTTCCAGATATATTTAGGTAGTGTAAAGGTATTTCAAGAGTTTTTGCTGAATCTCTTACGGACTGTTTTTTCATTGTATTAGTAACATATGTACCAGTCTCAATCTCATTGATCGGCACACTAGCTTTATTTGCTAAAATTCTTACCCAATGGTCTTCAGTCGTCATTTCCGTATCCAGATACAATACTGGTATACCAAGCTTTTCAGCGACATGAACACCGATGTTGTCGGCAAGCATACTCTTCCCTATGCCAGTTCTAGCCCCAATCATATTGACAGATTTTCTTCTAAACCCTCCACCAATGGCAGAGTCATAATGAGTAAATCCACTACTAATACCTACAGTGTCGGTTGGATTCTCTTCGATTGTATCTAAGAATGTATCAATTCCATCGTGTATCAGAGTCGGATCGTTTTGTCCATCATCAGAAACTAAGCTCGCAAAATCAAAAATCCTTTGCTCTGCCAAACCAATAATGTGGGCTATTGGTTCTTCTCCCTTTAGTTCGGATATTTCTTTTTGGCAATCGCTAAGTTGTTGATTAAGAAGTCGTATAACATGTAGCTTCCTTATTTTCGCTGCCCATCCCCTAACATTCTCAAGATTAACCGGAGTATTTAGTGCTGCTCTAACGATTCTCCAATCATCTTTTGCAAAATGTTTATCGACATTTAACTCATTTGCTATAGCTAACAATGAAGGCTTATCAATGTTTGACATCTTCTTAACTTGAAAGCCGTGGAAAAAACACTTAAATAAACACTGGTGCGTTAAGTCAGTGAAAGTGTCTTCCTGTAAGAAATCTACTACATCTATATATGCGTCTTGTCCGTGTTGAAAAAGACCTGCTAAAACTACCCTTTCAGCCGATACATCTGTGTGTATTTCCATCATTTATCCCTTCTTTCAAACACTCTCTTAGGCGTAGTGCCTAAGTGCGGATTATTTTTGACTGAATCCTCTTTAGCTATTGTCCCGTCATCTGTCCATCCCAATTCACGATTGCCTTCACTTGGTATTTGCATTGGCTCTCTTTTTGCGATTCTACCGACATCGCCTTTAATAGGCTCGTCTCTATCTCTCATCTTAAACTTTTCATATTTTTGTGGAGGAGTATCAACATCCTTAAAGCTAATTTCACTATCGCTATCTTCGGAAACAATATTTTCGTCAGTCAGATTTTCACCAGTTAACATTTGGTGAGCCTGTGAGACTAAAGACCAGTCGTTCTCTTCGTAAGCTCGCTTCAAAATATCTGGAATAGACATGTTAATTCCTTTTCGTTTGTTGAAGTTCTAAAAGTGTTTTGCACATGTAATTTATCCTTGCCGGTATATACTCCAGCCTATCTATTACTTGCTTTGCCTTATTTTTTATTTCAAGCAATTTCTTTGCGTAACCGTTGTCCTTTATTGCCATCATTTTCTTCTCAGCAAAAGGCGTATATTGCCCACCATAATTATTAACTTGTCCACAAATAATAGCATCAATATTGCTGTCAGCCCAACTAATACGCTGATTATTTCTATTAATCTGATGCTGAATATATAAAGTTTGTTGAGAAAGGATGAAAGCGTATTCACCACACTGCTCCGCACTAAGCTTTCTTAGCTGCTCAGATTTCATACTAAAGATATGTGTTGTCTCTTCAGTATTAGTTGTCGGTATAATTCCGAGTGATTTTTCAAAATCATCAAGAATTTTTTCTACTTCAGCAAGCCTGTTATCTACCTTTAACTCGCTGTTTCCATTCGTCGTCTGATTCGTCATATGGAAGTTCCACAATTCTAATATTGTTAATTTCACACCACTCAACCTTCTTGCGGTCATTGTGTGTGTATTCAAAAAATCCTAATTTGCTACCATGAAAATGTGCAACAAATTCATAATGTTGTCTTCCGTGACATTCTATGATTAATTTTCTATCTGGAAGATAAAAATCTGCTCTGAGATTTCCTGTTCCCGGAAGAACCACTTCTTCTAGAAGAATGTCTAGTGGATATATTTTTTTAAGAAGTGATCTAGTTCTTTTATGTAATTTTGAAGCATTCTTCTGTTCTTTCTTCAGCTTATGTTTTTTGGGGAATTTGTATTCCCTTCCATCAAAACCTGTAACTTTCAAAGTAATACATCCTCAAGTTGATCTATTCTCAAGTTGTAGCAATCAGCCTTTACAACGAACTTATTAGACCCATCGAGTTGTCCTTTAAGAAGCTTTCTTCCTTTTCTAAAGTATTCATTTCTATCAATTCTTCCACAGATCCAAGCTCTCTTCCAATCATTTGGTTTAGACTTATTCCATTCTATCCTAACAAATATGTACTCAGTACATTTTTGATGTGTGCTAGTGCTTGCGATTGAACAATCATAGAACCCTTTAGGTCTTGAAGTGCATCGTTTTGTCTTTACGTCTATCAATCTGTGACCAACTATGATGTCATAATCGTAATGATCTACAATTTTTCCACCAATATATTCATTGACTACTTCTTCTCCTATAAATCCAGCTATGTTACCCTGACCAGAAGTGATTGAGTTTCTGATGCTACCCATCTTTCTTGATCGCAGTATTGCACGATTGATCATGTCTTGTTTTATTTTGACTTCTATCATGTCAACATGCTCTTTATTTCTTTCTCTAGTATCGAAAGCCATTCAGGATTTTCTCTCAGAAGATTAGACAACTTTTCTTGACCTTGAGCTTTGCATCTTTTTTGAGTTTCTTCATCCCATTCCTTAGCATCTAACACATCTAAATGTTCTTGCATGAAGTTACATGTGTACCAGCCTTTTCCTGTTATGAAACCCAACTTTTGCCCAAGTGTTACCAGTTCCGTAATTTCATCAATACCTTTACCATATCTTAAATATGAAGTGATTTTTCTTCCCGGAGGTACTATGGCTGTTGATTCTGTAATCCAAGTGATTATTTGTCCTACAGGTGCCTCTTTTAAATCGTCTATTTTTTTTGACGAAGAAGCAAACCATTTTTCTACCTTTGACGCATGCATTTTTATGTCTACTGCATATGCAATTTTTCTTCCACCACTTTCAACCTTTGTCTTTCCATAACCGCTGATATTTGCTATGAGGTGAGTAATGGCAATGACTATGTTTCCATTTACCGGAAGCAGATTGGCAACCCTCCTGCAAAATTGTGATACTACTTTCGCACCCGGCGCTCTGTGTGCTTCTCCCATTTCTCCTTCAAGTTCTTTTTGAGTTATTAGTTGAGAAACAGAATCAATAATAACTAAACATCCCGGATCATCTTTTAGAATTTTTTCTGCATAACTCAAATATTCTTCTGCTGTTAGTATTCTCCCTTCTCCGGTTTTCTTGTCGTAGTAAGATTGGACAGAGAAAAACTTGTCCATCTTCAAGTTTGGTATGCCTTCTAGGTCTCTCTGTTTTAGTCTGCCCTCAATATTTAAGTAGTATACATTTCGTTCTCCGTGTTCCTTACTTTGACATTTAGCAGCGAAGTGCAATGCGCTAGTTGTCTTTCCACACTTAGGCTCTCCTGTAAGAGTGACCCAGCTACCTTCAGGGACTCCTCCTCCGAGTATAATGTCAACACATGGACTCCAAGGAATGATTTGCTTTTCTTCTTCAAGAATAGCGTCACCAGATATCAAAACGTCTTTGCCAATGATATCTGCTATTTCTTTTGTTTTACTCATTTTCTGTTTCTTCCAATAGAGCTAATATGTTTTTACTGCCCGTTGGTTTTCTTGGTTTATCTGTTACTGACTTTCTAGGGCTTATTTGAACTTCTTTTGACTCTTGATACTGAATATGTTTCTGATTAGTATCTAATATTTTTTTCAAATTACCAGACTTTTTAAAAATACCAAAAGAGTAAACGCTCCGACATCTTTTGTCTCGGAGCGTCTTTAATATAGCGTGTGGGCTATATTCTTTAAGTAATCGGTTTACAAGAACAACCTGATACTGAAAGTCTTTCTTCCAGTCTTCGTGATTCCAAAAGTTCTCTGGTAAATCTATATTCTTAGATTTTGCTATAAGATAGAACAACGCTTCAGTAATATATTGTGCGGCAGTTACATAACTATTACTATATATTGACCGAAACTTACTCTTATCTGACTTTTGCCTTGCCATGAATTAACTTATCCAAATTATCCAAATCATCAATAGTCAAGCGGTCATTTCGGAATCTAGTTACCTCTGGCACTCTCCACCAAGATTTCATAACCGTTCCACCGTAGACTTTTCCAATAATAATATAGTTGTCTTGGCTCTGATCTTCTCCAAACATTAAGCCAACGCCACGAGTGAACACATACTGATCTGCATCGTGGCCTACAACTTCCGTGTGATCTCTAAACCTAATTCTTAATTCTTCTATACAAGCTTCATTTTCACAGCAATACTTTTGAAGACTTAGCCATCCCTCAGTATCATTCAGGTAAGCTGTCTCATCATTATCTAAAGCGATCTCAGCCCATGTATCATTTTCCATCTTTTCTGGACTGTAAAAGTTCTTCAAACCATATTCTGTTAAGCAAGACTTGCTCTCTTTATTTGCATCCTCAGTCATTTCTTATCCTATGAATTCTGTCGCTTGTATTAGATCGTGCCTCTTCTGTATTAACTGCACTTCTGTGTTCGTCTGCTAATTCGCTTGCTTCTTGTGTCATTACCACAACGCCATACTCTTCATTGCGAGATAACAGATTACCAGCCTTATGCCCACCAGAGTCCTCTGATTTTGCCGTGGCAATATTCTCTTGACCCTGTTCCCCCTCGTCAAGTGTATCTAGATAAGATTCGACAGTCTTAGGGCCAATGCCATCAAGTTTACTAGCGATTTCTTGACTTGTCAAGTGTTTGTGTTCACGAATGTAAAATTTTTCTATGTCACCTAGTGTTTTTTTAGGCATTTCTGGACTCCCGTTGAGCATTGTGTAGCCAAGCAGGATTCCTGCTAGACAAAAACTGTTTATAAAAATTGAACGACTTAAAAGAAACTTCAACTAAATTCCAAACATATTTACCCCTATGTTTTGCAAACTTGTTTGAGCTTCCTTCTGAATACATTCCCCAAGGATTGAAAAGCTCGCCGGTACTGCCAACCTTTACATAATACTTGTGTCTTTCACCCGCCTCACTAACTATCACTACTGATTTAGCAAGACATTCTTGGCTATCAGCGTCTACTTCAGTAAGACCTTCTGCATATCCTATTACGGAAGAGGTAGTTCCAGCAGAATCTAGAACCTCTCCTTTTTGTTCTTTTGAAGAATTGATTTTATGTATATGTTCCATGTTATTCTATTCCGTTCTTTTGGCTATTACATTGACAGCGCCTTCTTCATACTCAATGTCTTGCACTTCTACCATGCCCTCTAGTTGACCAACTGCAAAGTCACCAACTACACCAACAGAATGTGTTTCATTACAGCAAGATAAAGATATATCAGTTTTTTTGAAAGTGCTTGGGTCATGAACCCAAATGTCAACTACTGGAGATTTACACTTTTTGCAGGACAATACTATGTGGTGGTCTTCCATAATGCTTTACATTCCTTTAAAAATTTATCCATCTTTTTTTCCGATTCTTCTTCAGTCATTCCATCAAAGTACAAAACTAGATGTCTGACATTAGACTCTGTTTGTTTTTGAGTTCCGTCTGGATTGATCTTATACACAAATCCGTTTATTGAAAGCCGGGCTTGATGCGGTATTCTATCCATCTTTAATCCATTTTGCCTTTTCTTTATCTGTCATCTTGTGTATTTTCTTCATAGACAATTCTTTTTCTCTTTGTTCATTTGCCTTGTCTACGATGTCGTCATAACTCATTGGCTTGTCTGTCTTCACTCTTACCATACCATCTGGAAGATCCTTAGAGCTTGGAATTCTTTTCGTTTTATTCTTTGCATGAATAGCCATCTTGTGGTCATTAGAAAGCGTTTCAGAGTTACGTTCTGCAAGATGACCTAGATTTTTTATTTCTGAAGAGGCTGCTCTGACAGAAAAATGAGGAGCCTGCAAAATTACCTGTTTGACTTCAGGGTTTCCTTCACAACACGGTTCGTCAAGTTCAAGATCAGAAACAGTGTCTGGTTTTGCCTCATTGAATCGTTTGTAGACTTCGTGAACCTCTCCACATTTTTGGCACTCAAAATCGTATGTAGGCATCTTCATTCCTTTATGTAGACTGGAGAAACATAAATTGTTCCGTCCTCTAGCTTCTGTAAGTTGTACAGATTCTTGGAGCCAGTATATTCTTCTTTGGGCTTGCTATAGACATAGTATATTAAGAAAGTTTGAAAAATTACTATGCCAGTTATGACTGACCAAGCCAACTTCTTATTTTTATTATAAAGAGCAGAAAGTATCATGACCACAAATATTGTGCCTAAAAACTTAAAAGACATAAACAAGGCAACGCTATCGTCATTTTTTTCTATCAAGAACACACCAATAGGATTCTGTTCTATATCTAATAAAACTTCATGTATTTTTATAGACCAGTACATATCAATAGAAGATACTACTGCTATATAAATAATCATAATGTAATAAAAGATCTTAGAAATCATCTTCTATGTTTCCACTAGAGTACTCAGTCACCCTTGTCTCAAAAAAGTTTTTGCATTTTTCTAGATCAATTATTTCGCTCATCCAAGGAAAAGGATTCTTTGCATCTTTGTATGGAGAATCCATATTGAGATTGACTAGCCTTCTATTCGCTATGTATTTTACATAGTCTATAAACATATCAGAGTTTAGTCCGAGTATTCCGTTTGGCAAAACATCTTTTGCGTATTGAACTTCAAGCTCGATTGCTTTTTCAATGTGAGACATAGTCTCTTGCTCAAAAGACTTGCTCCACACTTTTGGGTTGTCCTCTCTAATTCTGTTGATTAGGTTGGTTCCGAATTTGATGTGTAAACTTTCATCTCGTAATGTGTATTGAATTTGCTCTCCAATTCCCGGCATCTTGTTTTGTCTATTAAGAGAAAGAAGCATAGCAAAACCTGAAAAGAAGAATATTCCTTCACAAATTACATAGTAAGTAATTATGTTTCTTAGGAACTCTTTCTTTCCTTCAATAGTATTTATGTTGAAGTTAGGCCTATTTATGTCTGTACTAATTTCCATAAGAAAGTCATCTTTGACTTTGATGCTAGGTATAGATAGATAAGCCTGATAGACTTCATCAATATCTAAACCCAAAGAATCGCACACATAAACAACGGTAAGGTTATGCAGGCTTTCTTCATAAGCCTGTCGCAATATATATTGTCTACACTCAGCATCAGTAACAAACTTAAATATGCTTAGTAGTAAGTTATTAGCCACTAAAGACTCTGATCCAGCAAAAAACCCAAGACACCTTTTGACCATCAGTCTCTCATCATCAGACAGTTGGGAAGATCTCCACTGTTCAATATCCTTTGACATTGGTACTTCTGTTGGCATCCAGTTATTTGCTGCTCCATCTAAGAACAGTTGCCAAGCCCACTTGTTTGTGTGCGGAAGAATCTGATTTACAACTGAAACCTTGTCTGAAATTATTTCTTTACTTTTTTTCATCCTGCAATCTCTCAATAATTTTTTGTAGAAGGTCTTTTACTTTTTCTGCTTCTTCTGGTTTAAGTTCTAATATGTATCTCAATGGAGAAGTTCTAGATTGTCTATGCTCACTGAACTTCATTGGCAACTCTCACAGTCTGGATCAAGTATTGAACATGCTTTGACGTTTCTTAGATCCTCTTCAGGCACTTCTTCTTCTACAATGTTTTGCACGGTTGACTTTTCTACTCTGGTCGCCGCTTTGCTTCTCAAATAATACGTTGTCTTTAATCCTTTTTCCCAACAATACATATACATATCATTAAGAAATTTAAGACTACTGGCCTTGTTGTATAAATTCAATGATTGACCCATATCAATCCATTTTTGTCTTGCTGAAGCAGCATCTATTAATACATTATAATCAATATCAAACGCAGTCAAGAATTCTTCTTTAATATTTTTTTCAATAGATAGTAAAGAAATATCTCCATCTACTTCTTTAAGTGCATCAACAAGTTGATTGCACCATATTCCTTTCTTTTTGGCTATTTCAACAAAGTGTTCATTCACCATAGTAAACTCCCCACTTAATGTTGAATAAACATAAAGCACAGAGTAGTCAGGTTCAATAGACTGAGAGCATCCTTGTATGTAAGATATAGTCGCTGTAGGAGCGATTGCCATGACATTAGAGTTTCTGACACCATGATCTTCGACATGGCTTCTCACTTTATCCCATTCGAGATTCTCAAGCGTAGATGCTTGATAAGTATCGGTAGATTCTCTTTCGTTCATCATTGAACAGTAGGTATCAATCGGAAGGTTTCCTTTGTACCATTCTGATCCTACATAAGAAGGGTACTGGCCTCTTTCTTTTGCCAGCTTCGATGAGGTAAGGATTGCGTGAAAAGATATAAACTCTTGTATAGAATCGCAAAGAGATACGGCCTCCTGAGAGTTGTATGGGATTCCTAATTTATGAAGGACATCGTGTGTACCCATCACCCCTAAACCAACAGGCCTGTTTCTTAGATTAGAATTTTTAGCCTCTTCTGTAGGGTAAAAGTTCAAGTCAATAACATTGTCGAGTCCTCTAATCGCAACATTAACTGTTTCCTCAAGCTTTTTCCAATCAACAGTCCTTACCTTCAAATGATTTGAAAGATTGATACTGGCTAAGTTGCAGACTGCTGTTTCTCCTCTTTGCTTGACGTTACCGTTTTCATATGTTGTAGGCTTGGTATGTAACAAAATTTCTGTGCAAAGATTTGAAGAATGAACAACACCTTCATGCTTGTTGCTATACCTAATATTAGAAGCATCTTTGAAGGTAATCCAAGGATGGCCAGTTTCATATAAAGACGTGAGTATCTTTTTCCACAGGTCTTTGGCATTGATGATCCTGAAGTTGTGAACTTCCCCATCGTCTGCCATCTTTTTGTACTTCTCGTAGTATTTTGTGAATTCTTTTCCATATGTTTCATGCAACTCTGGACATTCTTTAGGATCAAACAAATACCAATCTGACTCTTTTTTGGCGGCGATAATAAAATCATCACATACCCAAAGAGCAGTATTCATGTCATGACATCTTCTTCTGTCATCTCCAGTATTTTTTCTGAGATCGAGAAACTCTTCAACATCCATATGCCAGACTTCTAAGTAAGCACAGCCAGCACCTTTCCTCTTTCCTCCTTGATTAACACCAACAAGAGTATCGTTGAATATTTTTAACCAAGGAATAAGTCCAGAAGATATTCCATTTGTTCCTTGAATATGAGAACCAGTAGATCTTACAGGAGTCCAATCAACTCCTAAGCCGCCAGCGTATTTAGACAATCTCGCTTGACCATGAATAGTACCAAATATTCCGTCGATAGAATCATCGACTGTACTTAGATAACAAGAAGAAAGCTGAGACCTAGCAGTGCCACTGTTAAACAATGTTGGTGTAGAAGGGCAGTATCTGAAAGAAGATATCATTTCATATATCTCTATCGCTCTTTCTTCCTTGTTTTCCTCATTAATGCACAGCCCCATAGCCACTCTCATCCAAAATGACTGAGGTGCCTCCATCCTTCTACCTTCAATATGAATGAAGTATCGGTCATATAGAGTCTGTATTCCTAAATACTTGAATTGAGAGTCTCTTTTTGTATCAAGTTTTTCAGCCAGAAGTTTCAAATTAAAGCTTAGAAGTTTCTCACTAAGCCTTTTTTCTCTGACTAATTTTTTTATGTTTTGTATAAAAGACTTCTTATGTTGAAGATCGAATGTGTCTGAGTCAACAGTTTCGCCAAATACCTCTTTGTATATATTATTCAGAAGCATCCTAGCTGCGATTTTTGAGTAGTTAGGCTCTTTTTCTATCTTAGACCTTGCAGACATAATAAGAGCTTTGTCAATTTCAGCCGTGGTAATTTTGTCATATAATTGAAGGCTTGCATCTAGTACAACTTCACTTACAGACACATTCTCAAGATTAGATGATGCTCTCTCAACGCATTCGTTAATTTTGTCTAAGTTTACTTCTTGTAGTCTTCCGTTTCTTTTCTTTACTCTAATCTCTCTCTGAGTCACAGCCATTTCCTCATAGTGCAATTTTTATGTAAATAATTTTTAATTTTTATAAATCATTGGGATCAACTGAAACCGAATTAATATCAACAGATGATAGTTTATGAATGTAATTCAGGTATTCGGGATTGATTATACTATCATATGTCTTTCGGTCTATATTTGGTGCTTTCCGATCTATGTTTACAGTTTGCCCATTACATTGTATTACAAGTACCGAAAACCCATAAAATTTTTTATCTGGCTCCCAACCCGGTGGATTGTAAGGCATGGATACAATATCACCGCCGTAAATGCTCTGTATCTCTCTTGCCGTACCAAGTTGCATTCCATATTCATAATCAGTATTTATACCACACATGATTACTGGATTGGTTGTTCCACGCAATTCTAGAATTTTCTCCACCCACCATTGCATCCCACTCGTTTTTTTTCTATAGTTTGTCCAAAAGTAAAACACGTCTGGATTTATGTGCGTGTTTTCTTTTAAAAAATTATAAGCGTCAGCATGTACTATGCTTGTTTCACACTTATAATCCCTTGCGTTCGCTGAATCTATAAACGGTAAATCTACTTCTATGCCGATTGCTTTCTTAGCATATTTTGACATCTCGTATAATACCGCTCCATCTGCACAACCAATTTCACAGACAAATTTATTAGAGATGAATTTATTTAGCCGATCTGATATAGCCAATCCTCTTTCCGTCCCATCTTCCATTTTTGATCTTCCTTAACAATTTTGAAAAAAAAAGCCCGTAGCCAAAGCTACGGACTTTTATGAATCCTAAGCATTTGTTTTGCTATTCAGTGATTCTCAAACTGTCACCTACGATCCAAGCTACACCTAATGCAACAATGCTGTTGGCTGTATTTTCTGGAAGCCCAATAAGATCTTGCAAACAAACTACAGCGACACCGCCTACGGCAGTCCAAAATCGTCTAGAATTGATAAGTGATTTGAATTTTTCTTTCATCAGAATTACTCCAAAGATAAATAGTTTGTGATTAATTTAACACCGAAATCCGTGTCAGTCAAGCTTCTTTTTATAAATTCTGATACGTTATTGTCTTTCTATAGAATCTAATTTTTCCCTGAGCTTCGCTATCTCAACATTCAATTCGTTCAACACTGCTGTATTAGCACTAAGATTCAATCTTACTTCGTTCAATGTTGCGCGAACTAGCTCTTTATCAATAACGTAAGGAGATTCCTTTTGAATCATTTCCGATACTTTATTTTCCGTAACGTATGCCTTTGCCTCAACCAGCCAAAACCCAACCATTAGGACGATACAGCTTATCGCAGTCACAGTTGTTGTTTTCCAAATGGTTTCTTTATCAGACTTATCACCCATGTCGATCCCCTCTGTGAGAAGAATACCGCCGCACCCTTTCGGGTGCGACGGATTATTCTAATTCAAACTAACCTACCAAGCTGGAGCTTGCTTTGCTGCGATCAGTACCTTCGTACTCATCTCTGGTCGCACCAGTGGTGTTACCAACAACTGCACCTGATTCGCTACCAGTTGGGAATGCTTTACCTTCGTGATAGGTAAGCTGACCCGGAATAGCGTAAACAGAAGTATCTCCAACTTGAACTGCGTAGTCATAAATACTTCCAGCAATTTTGTGGAAGGAACTACCCAGAGCAGCAGGGGCTTCTGCGGCGTTTGAAGCATCAACCCAGTTATGTCTTGAACCAGATGTACCAGTCCAAGAGAACTGATTTGCTCTCCATTTAGTAAGAGTCTTAGCACCAACAGGAGTTGGGTTTCTTTCCGTAGTACCATCAGCTACAGCATAAGTTGCCGAAGCCATATACATGGCACTGTTTGCAGATCCACCACTTACTCCAGCGAGAATAGTTGGTAATCTCAACATAACGAATCCAGTGTCTGTCTTTGAACGAGACGTAGTCACATGTGGATTGTGAGCGAAATTACCACCACTCACAGCCTTAGAAGCGGTAGCAGCAGTTGCTCCTTCTCTTGGGCTGTTACTGTGAGAAGTATCTATTGTTCTACCCGGAGTAATAGACTTAGTAATCTGATTTGTGCTGTCAATGTTTCCTGCGTGGAAAATTGTTCCACCATTATTAACATCGTTAGCTGGTGTATTAGCAAGATGGTTATTGCCTACTGGGACTGCCATAATTAAAACCTCCATAAATGGAACGTGTACATCCTAGCAAGATCCTAAAATAAATTCCTATGTCCCGGCAACATATAATACACCAGAAAAATGCCGATTAATTTTCAGAATTAAAATTTATCATTTTGTCTAATATCGTGTTTGACGCTTCATTCTCATGCTTCTTGACTTTATCATTTATCTCTTTTCTGACTTTAGAAGCTTCAAATAATCCAGTCATAGGTATACCTATTCGTAACCGATACCTAGAATACACGTCTAATGTTTCTACGCCAGAAATTTTACTGATTATATCGACTATTTTTTCTGTAATGTCAAAATTAGTATGCATTAGCCAAAAGTTAAACTTTTCGCATAACAATGCCTCATCTGATATAGAGTATAGTCCAAGTGGAGTGTGAATTAGTTTTGAAGAGCCAATATCAAACTCATCACTAATTTCAGAAAACAAGTCTTCTCCAAATTGTTCCTCTTCATCAGACGAAGAATTTACAACTTTGGTTACATTTCCAAAAAGAGGATCGTTCCACTTCTCCCATATTATCTCTTTAGCCACCGATATCACCAGCTTTTCTAAACTCAAATACATTGATAGGAGAGACGTATGGGTCTTTTTCTTTGTCTGAGATTATACGTCGCTTCCATTTAGTCATAATTTTTTTAACTGTAGTTTCTGTATTGTTGGTAATTCCATATGAAATCATGGACTTAGCTGTATCTTCAATAAATGAACCATTGGAAATAGAATGAAGCATATTAGAAATGTCTTCACATACTTTTTCATCTCCAAAGTATGGACTTATATTAGTTTTTACATATATACAATCTTCATCATGGTCATATTCGTATTTTACATATGATCTCATGCTAGTTTCAAATTCGTCAATCATGATACAAAACAAGCCTTTCTACAAACAGTGAGGTGGGGAACAGAGGTGTCTGCCTCTAATTCTCTAATATTTTTCCAAACCATTCCCTCCTCAAGATTATTCATTATTGGAGGAAGTTTAACTCTAAAGGTTAGATAGACAGTCTTTTCTTCTGCCACGATCATTTCTACAAAACCTATGTTTTCAACAGACAGCCATCTTATTTCACAAAGTGTATACTTTCTTGCAATTGATAATGCTAATTGTTCAGATTCTTTCTCGTTATCAACATCGCAAGTGGGTATTAAAAACACACCATCTTCTTCTACAAATCCGCATTCTTCTGGTTGTTTCTCTGCTGACCATTTTACAAAGACAACTGCTATTTTAACTTTCACTAAACACTTTCCCCCAATAGCTCAATTTTAATTTTTCTATAGTAGACCAGTCTGGAAATCCATTCATTATCAATTCATATTGTTCATCAAGAAAATCTTTTGTAATACAATACATGTTCTCAACTATTAGAATTGGAAGATCAGAAAAAGACTCTGAAACATAACTTCTTTCAACAATAGGAATAGTACCAAGGGCTAATGCTTCCCAAGTTCTAAAGCAATCTATCCCGTTTCCATTTGGACAGAGGACAAACTTGTGAGAAGATAATTCATTCAAATAAGTTTCGTTATCTTTAGCTTCATCTACATATGTACAAAACGAAAAGTTTGAGTCTCTGTAAAAACTTTTTATATTCAGTCTTTCTACAGTATATGTTTGAAAGTTTACATACAGAGACTTATCTTGTCTCTTTTCTGTAAGATTAATATTGTCCAGTATTTCATATGACCAGCTAGGTATTCCAAAAGGTATGCACTCAATCTTAGGATGCTTGCACATCATATTGACAGTAAACCATTTTCTGATGTTACTAGGAATATCTGAAAACGTAGACTTTGTATAACTATCACATTTGACTGAGAAAAGATCTGATTGATTACAGTTCTCTACATCGCATCTTGGGGGAACAATAAAGTGTCTATAGCCTAACTGAGACAAGTCTACAGTATGATCATACGGAATACTTTTGATCGCTTTGTGCATGTCCATCCATACCGAATGTTCATGTTGGTAAGCAATACCAAAGTCGCTTCTAGGACTAACAATTACATATTCTCTTCCATTGTCGCCACATCTGTTAAAAAATTCAGATATTTCATCATTGTGGACTTGTACAATTCCAGAATCAGGAACATGTTTTAGGTTGTCGTACTTGTATTCATCATCACAATATTTGATATATGATTGTGATTCAAGACAATCAGACGATGGAATTATCAGTTTCTTTTCCATAATGTTTTTTCAACACCTCTATCCTGTCCGTTGCGTCTACCAACATGTCTAAAGCTTGGTCTAGGTTTTCGTGATAGTCTACAGTAGAGTGATCACCAATGCCAACTCCATTATTCAATAAAAGCTCAAAAGAAAGATGTGCCTTATTTTTATCTGAAATAGCCTTATTCCATAGGTAGTCTAAAGAATGTTTTCTAATTGACATTTTTATTCCTTCTATTTATCACTTTTTTTTCCTCTCTTTTTAGTAGAAACATAGCAGACAAAGCCACAAAAATTTCTATAGACCAAGCTAAAAGTCCAGCTAGTATGGCTTCCACTACAGCCCCTCCATAACTTTTTGTGCAGAATTAGTCCATGAAAAATTTTCTGCTGTCAAACGGCCTTCTTCATTATATGTCTTGCCTGATTGAACCTTGTCATGAACAGTTCTCATTATATCAACCATTTCATCAATATGTCTATCTTCTATTTTTGCCCAGTTTCCTTGTCCATTGAACCATATTCCATCAAATGCCTTTTCTGTTTTTTGTATATCAACTAGATGGCAATTGTCTTGATTGCAAAATTCTGTGTGGGCAGAGTAGTTAGTAGATATTACATGCTTTCCACAAGACATCATCTCTAGAAGCTCAAGATTCCAGCCCTCTGCTCTTGAAGGGAATAAGCCACAATGCGAGTCACCCATTATTCTTGATAGTTCTTCATGAGTTTCTACACGAGGAATAATTTTTACTTTGTCTCCTAGTTTTGAACCTCTATAAAATCTCTGCCAGTTATGTGTTTGTTCATCACTAAGAAATGGGTTGCTGTTCATCATCCATAATTGAACATTATCTTTTTTGGTAAAGGCTTTATTAAATATCTTAGCAATAATATCGTGTCCTTTTCTCTTTTCCCACTTACCAATATTTATAAACACAGTATCTGACTGATTAGACTCTTGAACAGAGAATACGTTTGAGTCAACGCCAAGAGGGGCGACACTAACATCCATGTCTGGGATGTGGTTTAATATTATTGACTTCGCCCATTCTGAGCAAACGATTATAGAATCTAACTGTGACAGGTGATGCATCTCTTGTGTTGAGAACTTATCTAACTCAAATATAGGAAAGCCTACACGTTTTCCTCTTCCGACATGCATTGCCATATCATGCTGATGCCAAAGTCTCAAGCTAACAGCATCAGGATTAAAAAGCTTTTGATTTTCTATGTAATGAGCAACAGATTCAGCATCTGCCTTACTATCTACTTCAGGACTTCCTATTGGAAAATAACAAACATCTGCCATTACTCCCAACTTTTTTAATATATTCCATCCTGCTACTCCATATCCCAAACTATTAACGGGGGAAATGTAATTGATATCCATCCTTATTCCTAAATCTACATTCTTTGATTCCATCTATTTTTGGCATCATCAAAGCTACTACAGTCCTCAGTCATGCACCCACAGTCTTCACACTCATACCAATAGTAAGGATTAACACCCCATGTGCTTGCCTGCGCCATCGCTGATCCTCCACAAAAAGGACACGGCAAGAGGGATTCCCCCGTAAACTTTGACACTTGGATGTCATGCCTGCCACACTTTATGCACCATATTGGTTTGTTGTCTGCATTTACGATTCTACTGCAACAACTAAGTATATATCTGTCCATAGTCTAGCGTCTTTACCACATTTTGCATGACCAATATCTTGGCGTTGTTTTGTCCTTAGCCGTATCGCATTTGTGTCTGGCACGAAAACTTTTTCTTCTAGCGGGGTTATCTCTTTTTATTTCCATGTTTGGATCGCCAAAGTTGACTTTAATAACATTGCCTTTTTGGTTTTTAACATACACAGAAAACTTTTTTGGCCCATCTGGAGTTCTAAAAGGTTTATTAAGAGTTACTTTTCTTCCTTGATATTCAGCGGCTTTGCCTTTGTATCGCAAGGTAACTCCGTCTTTCTTATAAACGCCTCTTCTTACATATGTAAATATTTCTCCAGTTTTAGGATGCTCATACTTGTAGTCGCCTTTTGCTTCTTTAGACTTTTTAGGAGAGTGCTTTTCATACCAATCTTTAAATTCTTTCATGTTTTTTCCGGGCATATAAATTGTTTTGCCGTCTCCAGTTTTATGTGGATGAGCAAAAGGCTTTAGACCTATTTCTTTAGCCATCTTGATTGCTTTTTCTTCGGAATCAAAAGCATACTTTTCCATTGGGCCAGCATCATGAGACATGTCTTTATACATGTAGCCTTTACCTGTTGGTTTTTGTGCCTTCTTCCAAGACTCAGGGTCTGGTCTATCAGGATCTCCCGGCTTTGCGGGCTTATATTTTTTGCCTTCTCTTTCTTTCTTCTTTCTTATATTGTCCCAGAGTCCGGGCTTTGCTTCTGCAATATCCCATTCTTCTGTTTCTTCTCCGAAGTCTACATAATCTGAATCTTCTGGAACAACAAAATTTTCAGCAGTAATATCTTCTGTGTAACCAATTGTATTGCAGAACTGATCCGCTGCCTGCATATACTTATCTTTATTATCAAACATATATTCACCGTCTCCGTCACTATTAAATTGGCTGTAGCAAAAAGCTAATCTTTGTTCGTTTTCTGGAAAAGTTTCCTTAGACTTAGGATCTGACATACATCTTGAAACAAAATCCCTTTGACTTTCCCCTGATTTTGGTGAAGGCATTTCAGTTACCCCTTTTTTTTTACTAATGTATTTATTTTTGGATTTTTGAAGAGATATCAATAGTCCCTATATATTAACAATGTAATATGATAATAATCTAGCTCGACTTTTACTTGGATCTTGTTTATCGCTGATTTTGCTGCGGAAACATACTTTTCATCAGTTTTATCTCTTACTATTAATAATACACCGGGAGGCCTATTAGTTAGCCTAGAATAATGTGCTGCTTGTCCTACAGCTTCATACCATTTTTTAGCGAAGTCAACTTCGATAGCTAGGCAATCAGTAAGTATATCTACCCTTGTCCCATCAGGAAGCCTATACTCAACTTCTCCCTGCAATATTTGGTTGCAATGTAATTGATACTCTCTCTCTGTACGAAGCCCTTCATGAACAATCTTTTCTATTTGAGGGTGCTTTCTACCCCATAAGAAGCTGATGACTTTGTTTAACATTTATCTTATCTCTCACTAGATTCATACACTTTATCTTGTTTTCTACGCCAACAGTCCAATTTCCATGATGCAATATCGCTTTTTTTTCTGGAGATATATCTTCTCCAGACCATGCTTTTCGATTATTGGAATATCCAATTGTATAGTATCTCTTTGGGCATAAGGAGACACTTGTTATATATTCATCTTTAAGTTGATTAAATGCTTCCTGATCATGCATATATTTATCAACATCTGAAAGCATATGCTTAAATAGTCTCATATTTTTATCATTATTCTTAAATATAAAAAACCCTAAACATATCGTGTCTGGTTCACAGTCTAGTTGTCCTGCAAAATCATTGTCTCCCAGACAACAGTAAAGATCTTTGATGAATGGAGAAAAGTATTGCACATCTGGGTCAGACCATATGATGTAGTCTGAATCATCATTCTCCATAGTCTTTATAGTCCATTCCCATTTGTCCTTCATTGTTTGGTTGAATCCAGTAGAAGGCGGTTTTCTAGCGTCTCCCCAGCTTCCTTCTGGGTCTCTTTGAGGAGTTACTGTCACCACTATGTCATCACAACTCCACCCACAGTCTGTAACAGATGGAAAAAAGTATTCATCATAAAATCTTTTGTGAGTACCCGTATAAAACGTGTACATGGTAATTTTTTTACTTTTTAAATCATGAATTGGCTTGAGGTGACACGGCTCTGGAAACTTTCTCTTTCCATCAACGGTAGAATGCTGTGAGGAAGTCCTGAAAGGGGTAGTATGTAAATGATTGGCGATAATATCTAAACATGGATTGCTTACGTTATAACCTGAGCTTTCAAGTTCTTGCGCAAATACGTTATCGCATCCTCGCTGACCAAGACAAAATGCTCCATTGATTCCTTTTTTTACTGCACCTTTGACTATCCATGTGTCCTGAGATCTAGATTGACTTTTAACTACATGAGCATCTAAAAACTTTGACTCTAATGTGCCTTTAGGTAGATCCCATCTACTCAACGCATAAGCATCGTCGTCTCCCATATGACGACACAAATCAATTGACTCATCAAAAAAAATATCTGCATTAGATAGAATATTAATATCATCAGGAAAAATTTTTGTAAATTCGATGAATCTTCCATAAGTCAGCATCCCATTTTCAGTATTTATAATAAATATGTTATCTATATATCTATTATAAGTGTTGAGGAGAAGGCACTTTTCATACTCTTTGTTTCTTACAGAATTATTTGTCTTTACATTTTGTACAAACAGGTTAATATTCATTTGCTTATATCCTTCAAGTGATCCACATACGCTTGAATATAGTGGTCTGGAAAAACCTCTCTTGGGTTTTCTAATATTCTGTAGTCCTTGTCTATTTCCCCCAGTAGATGACTTGGCAACCTAGATGTTTTGTGACCATAAAAGTCATGAAGATGAATATGGCAAATTTTAGGCTCATAGAACCTTCTCTTTGTTGGGTTTACAGAGCAGTCTTGAGTCTTGTTTGTTTTATGCTTGCTTCTCCATCCCTGTTTGTACCTCATTTTTTCTGATGACCTCCAAACTCTAATATGTGGATCGTGCATGACGAAAGTGCTTCCGTATGCAGAATTTCTGTCCCATATATAAATAGACGGAGATATAAAAGGAAAACAACTAAGATCAACTACTTTGTCTATTTTTTCGTCAGTCATATATGTCAATATATCTTTCAGAAGCGGAGTGAAAAACTCATCAGGATCACAGCAGATAATCCACTCATTGCCCTTTTCTTCTGCCAAACTAACTCCATAGTCACGACAAGCTATCTCATTAAAGCCTCCGTTTATAACTGACTTATCAAATCCAGACCCAAAGTCTTTCCAGTGTTCAGTAACTTTAAAATACTCTCCTTCTAATTCACCAAAGTAATCTGGCCTTTTTGGATCTGTATGCAAGACAACTATATCAGTAACCCACCAGTAAGAACTCATTGTTTTTACAGAGTCCTTGATGTAAAACCAGTCAGGTAAGCTGTTAATGTAATAAACTGTAGAAGTTACGTTTTTCATTTATATTCTGAATGAGTCTCCATTATGATCTTCGCACCAGTTCATATAGTTGTACAGTAAAATTTGGCTAGGGTTTACGAATATTTTTCCACCATTATCTTTGATAGCTTTATTAAACACTACATGCTCTGATGTTTCTCCTGAATATCTAGCACCAGAGTCAATGATATCTTTTAACTTATAAACTGCCATTCCTCCAAAACAAGAATTTACTTCTAAAAGAGGATCTCCTCTCTGAAGTGACGCATATCGAGAACCATATCTCATCATCTGTGTTCTTGATATTCTTAGTTCAGTGTGTTCTAAATCTCTATGAGGAAACGTATCCCAATACCTAATTGATTTCCTCAAAGTATTCTTTCCATTTGAACCCATTACTGACCAATCATCATGAGAGATGCTGTGTGCTATTCCGTCATAGCTGAATCCTCCTATCAAATCTAAATCTACAGGTATATAGTAATCAAAGTCAGGAGCAATCTCTATTATCTTGTCTAGACATATATTTCTACAGTGAGCAAGTCTTTCTGTTCTTTCTTTAAGTCTTCCTCCTATTCTTTCTAAGCTCAAACTTTCAGACATACATATTCTTTTGTCAGGGTCTCTCTTCGACCAATCATTTAGATATAATCCTGTTGCATCTCTAGAGTCATTTTCATATGTCACAAACACACAGTCCTTAAAAAGACTAGACAAATGCTCAAGTCTAGGGATACCAGTCGTCTCAAGGCAATGTTTTACATCTCTAGCCAGACCACATATTACCAATTTTGATTTGGACATCCTTTCATATCCATTAACGACTCTTTTTCGATAGTCTTCTTCCATGACAGGAACGAACTTGTTCTCTGGAAATTGATGAAGCCAAGAGTCCTTCATTGATTGCAAAGAGCCAGAGTGATTTATATTCATATCTCCACAATCAAAATATTTAGCATTTAGATATATAACTTGATGGTTATTAAATATTGCATTTATAGTTACTTCTTCACTAAAGTCCTGCCCTTGATTGTAAGAATAAGCTTCTCTTAGCATGAAACAAACATCAGCAACCGCAAAACCTAAGCAACTATGCCTGAAGTGGCCTGAAGGAATGGCAACAACCCCATGATCTTTCTTCATCATTAGTTGAGTTAGACAGTGGAAAATTGTATTCTCTTTGAGCCTAAGACCTTCTGGTGAGAAAAATATATACTTAGAATCGCCTTGAGATATTAAGTAAGGCAAATCCTTATCAGGAAAGATGGATATGCTCTTAAATCTAATGTCGTTTTTTTCTAGAGGTTGGTTGGTGGATATGTACAGATTAATCAGGTGAGATTCATTTTTGAATCCTGCTAGATCATTTAGGTCTTCTGTAACAATGCAAACGTCTACAGATTCAAATCCACTCATAATCTTCTACATCAGATAAGATAGTAGCCATTTCAGAAAAGCTACTGTTTTTTGTTCCTACTATGGCGTTGCATCTTGAAAGAGAGCAAAAGTCTGTAATTGCTTCTCTGATGCCCATTATAGATCTGTTTCTTACTACTGGCCTTTGCGATACTACTAAATCTCCATATTTCTCAGCAAATTTGTAATAGTATTGTGTTGTGTCCGAACAGAAAAATATTTTAGGATCACTGTGCGATCCTAAGAATTCTTCAACAAAAGGATAGCACTTTTCAAGAGTCCCTCCAAAAGTCTTTCTTATATGAACACCAATAGTGTTTTTGGTAAAGTTAGATATTATTATCTTTACTCTTTGATGTATGTCTTCTTTTGGCCTCACTAATCTTTTTAGATAAGGCCTTACTTTTTCCTTTGTATTCCAATCTGAACAGTAGTAACAAGAACAAACTTCAATCCATTTATGATCTGAGTCTTTTAGTTGGTTTGCCTGTTTCAGCTTATATCTCTTCAACCTGCCAGACTTAATTAGTTCTTCTCTGTCTTGCCCTTCATAACAGCGGTCATAATCACCTAAGAAACTCGCAAGGTTAGGCCTGAATATCTGGTTCCAATGTGCATCACAACCTATTGGTGGAACCCATCTGAGAGCAAACCTTCTCCCCATTTCTTCCGCAGCAGCCCAGCAAGAGGAAGAAGATTTCAAACGGTCGCCAAGACCGTTTCTAGGCCATGCCACCAAATACTTAACGGAGGGGTCTGACATGAAAAGTTGACTTTATTCTTTTTAGAAATTTCCTAGATCTTCCTTGATGTTCTGCTTCCAAGTATGCAAGTAAAGGACAATCATATAAGAGATCGTATATGACACCTAATTCTTCTGCTTCGTCTGGCTTCTTGTCTAAGACTAGGTTTGCTATTGCTACTTCTATCACTTCGATAAGTCTGTGCTGCATATAGCAAGCAGGGCAAGAGTAGAAAGATTCTCCTTCTTCAATTATTCCACTACCATCACAAGAATCGCAATGGAGTATCTTATTATTCGGTTTTTCTGGATTGTCCATTGTATCGCCTTTGGGGTAGGTTAATTAGGTACTCTTCCAACCTATTTATTACCGTCCTCATTGGCGTAAAATATTTTCTACACCGTCTGACCATTTCCGTTCTTTCAGACCTATGTGTTGGTCTTCTATGAATAGCGTGCTTGTCAGGCAGTCTTTTTAACTTGATAGGAATTTGCAAGTTTCTTTGTCCGAATACACTCATAGCACAGTATGAGATGAATATGTCCTCATGAAAATTATTTGTCATTGTTTTGATTTCATATTTGCTATAGAAGTCAAACTCACATGACAAAACATATGGTATCAATGATCTAGGAACACACGCAGCAGACGTTATAACAACTTCTACTGCTCCTTTTGCGTTGATATAGTTATATCCTCCGTCTGCGTCTGGTACTCTTCCAGAGGCACAATAAATTCTTTCTGGGTCAGACTTAAAAAATCTCCAAAAAGTATCAAAGCCTTCTTCTTCAATGATTACATCGTCATCCTGATATACTAGACATTCATTGGTAGCCAAAACTGCGTTTGCCCACCGAGTTCTAAGACCTAAATCTAAATTTGTATTTATTATTTTTACTTTTTCATTCTTTATGTAATCAAAATAAACATCAGGATTATTATTAAAGACTATAATCTCATCAACAAGCTCATAATCTTTTTGTTTATTTAATATCCTGAGTACGTTTTCAGGTCTCTTCCATCCATTGATTAGTACACTAATCATCTGCGCTTTCAATAAGCTCCTGTATTTCCTCGTCCGACAATTTGTATGCCGTCTTTAATATAGAAGACAGGATATTATCGGTCAAATCTTTGTCATTTCCAACCTCGTCGGAAATTTTTTTTCTAAGAAGAGAAACTTGTATTTTTGTTGGTTTTCTAAACTTCTCAGAAATAATCCTAAAAGATTCGCTGCAATCTTTAATCATCTTGATAGATTCTAGAACAACACCAGCAACAATCAAAGCTAAGGCAGGATCTACATTTATAACAGATTCTCTACCATCAGTTTGTTTATAGTATTCTTGACAGACAAGTTCTGAAAACTTTACATAATTCATCTTGTTCATCAGACTTAAACTAACAGCACCCACATTCACATGGACAATCTTGGCAATCAAGACAGGCTTGTTTAATTGCTACATCATCGCCCATGACGCTGTTTACCTTTTCCACTACTTTAGGATTTTGAGAAGCTATAACCATGCCAAGTAGGATACCTACAGCAAAAGGAATAACTTTCATTATGCTTTTCTTTTTTGATTTATTTTCTTCTGACATTTTATTTCTCCGCAATAAGATTTATAGTTTTTAGTTTTGTTTGATCGTCAGGAACAATCTCTACTCCCATTTTTTCAAGAGTGTTCAGGGTCTTCAAGTTAACTTGTAGTAATATACTGTCTCTAATCACACTTTGTGCTGTAAATTTTCTCACCTCATCCATAAACATTTTTTGCTCAATATCTATAGAATTATTTTCTACTTTAGGTGGTGTTGTTTTCTTTTTAAAAGTGTTAATAGAGTTTATTAATAAATTAACGGCAAGTAGTATCACTATTGCCCTCAAATAAGCATTCATGGTTACACCATTAGAAAAACAGCTTATATACCAAACCAACTACTCCAGCAGCAATAGAAAGCCATTTTAGTACAGAAGCTAAGGCCAATAACAAATCTTTCAAAGGTCTAGGTTTGTCCTGTTTCCACTGCCTCTTATCTTCGATCTTTTCGTCACGGTCTTTCTCTCTCTGGTCTTTTTTCTCTTCTCTCTCTTGTTTTCTTAATTGTGACTTTGTTTTGTTTTCTTCAACAATTTCAACTATCCGGTTCATTTTTTTCACCATATAAGGATTGTATTCTAGGTATGTCATCATCTTTCTGTGGCTCTTTAATCATTGGATTATAGTGAGGAGCCATCAAAGCCTTTGGTACTTCAGAATGTGTTAGCCCAAGTATATGTCCTATTTCGTGAGTAGCAACATTAAGAAGTAATATCCCTTTGTTTGAAAGAGAAGATGACCAAATTTCATCAGTGTCAAATCTCATAAGTAGTTGACCAGTAAAGTTATCTTTAGGTGGCAAAAAAGCCCAAGCTAAAGTACCCATCGGGCCATCAAAATGATATTCTTGTCCTTTTCCAATATCTATAATAACATTTGCAGACTCATCTTCAATTTGTTCAAAAGACAAGTTTGTTACGTTTTCCCAAGATTGGAAAGCCTTCTTTATAATCTCATCCCACTTTTGTGGTTCAAGATCATCATCCCTGTTTCGTATGTAGTATTTTATGTGATCTATTCCCCATTTGTTCAGACTACCGTCTGCTCGTATAAAACTGGGACAACCACATCTAGGAACACCAAAAGAATCAATATAAGAAATAGCCAACTGTGTATTCATTGCACAAATCCCCCTCAAAAATTGGTGCTAATATATAATACACCAACTAGAGAATCTCTAAACCATGAATGCAATGTCTAATATCTGTCTCTAGAACAATCTCTCTTTTATACCTTAGAGTTTCTAGGTCAAATACTAGAATTCTAGCTGGAGATGAACCTATAAAGAGAAGGTTATCTTTCCTAGCAAGACCTCTATTCCAGTTGTCTTCAGCCACTTTATCTGAACTTTGATCGGCATGTCTGGATGATGGGACAGGAATGAGTAGCTCTTGTCCCTGACTAACTATTTTTATGTGTCTCAGGGTTGTCTTGTTAGATATTATCATGTCTGGGTACTCGTAAAAATTATGAGTGAACCCGCCTGAAGTTCTTGGGGCTACCAGATTTCCTGTCTCGACTTCGTATAAATCCGACAACGCTGCTGAGAATACCACTCGGCCATTGAACGCCGAGATTGAGTTTATGTGGTTTTCGTCAGTCCTCTGATTCATACAGCTTGATGTCGAGTTACAGCTTGCTTCTTCGCAACTAACTTCTTTAACACTAACTATTTTCTGGTAGTCATCAAAGTATTCAGCCTCACATTCCCATATTTTCTGTACATTAAAGTCTAAGTCTGTTTTGACAATACAATTTCTGCCTGTCGATGTAACCCAGATCGAGTCATCATGAAAACATATTTCGTGAATTGATTGAAACGCAGTTGGGTTTTCTACTTTTTTTACAATCTCATAAGTGTCTTTGTCTAGTTCCATCAGTCCTGTAGCACCAGCCACAATGATTCTGTCATCAAGAACTTCAATCCCACGAAGACCCCTCTCCCCTCCTCTCTCATTGTAATTAACAAAGTCTGAGCTTAGAGGTTTATGATAGACTATGTCGTCTTTTTCTAAGTCTATTACATACAAGCCGCCATGAGTTTCTCCTTGCTCGGCTGCTCTAACGACTGTTGTGCATATTATCTTCATAGATCAAAAAATAGCCATCTCTTTTTTGGGCGTATGTTATCGTAATTAATATTATCCAAGTAGTCTGTTAATTCTTCCCACTTGCCAAATATATTATCGTGAGGTATAGCGCCAAGAAGCCAGTCTGGTGTTGCTTCTTTACCCTGCTCAACTCTAACAATAATAGGTTTCATTTGTCTGTTAGCTAAAAACAGTTCTTCATAAGTGCCGCAAGGATGAACATCTAAGTCTAGATTTACAATCAAGAAGTCTGATATATCAACCATTCTAAGATCAGTATTCCTAATGACCCTCATATCTGAAGCAATATGATCGTAATGACCTTGCTGTTTTAATTTTTGTCTGTTTTCTCTATTTTCGGAATCTTCAAAACCAATGTTAATAGGCTTCTTGCAAGGATCTAAGACTACTACGTTTCTTGCTTTTAGGTATACGGATATTTTTTCTCTCCACCCAACTCCTCCATCAGAAACTCTATCCATAGCTCCTGAAAGGTAACACCTTTGATTCTTTAGCTTATTCACTTTTACTGGGAGATTCATTGTGTATTTTTTGTCCATTATAAACCTCTATTTGCAATTTCTTCTACAAACTCAAATGCTTCTTCTCTTTTCATTCCGTCTTTTTCTAAAAATTCAACTAAAGGGATAAAACCTCTTTGATTTAAGGGAGACTTATTTTTTCTTCTCTTCTCTTTGAAGTGTGACCAGTATGTCTGATGCTCAAGTTCAACAGGGTAAGTGAACATCCATTGAATATTTACCCATTGGTCAACCCTTAACATGCTTGTCGGACAACTCCTTCCATATTTTATATCCAACACTTTATAGTTACTCCTATAGCCAGCCATGAAGAACCATATTTTGTCAAACCATCTTATAGGCCAAAGCCTCTGTTCTTGCGACATGTAGCCATATATTTCCTTGAGCAAGTCTGTTCTAACTACACAATGATTTGGTGCCTGCCAGTTTTCTACTGTCAAATACCTATCTATTCTTTCCAGCCTATCATCACTATAAAAATTTGTTTTTATGTAAAAGTCTTCTGGTTCTTTCCAAAAAAGCTCTTCTCCACAATGCCATCTTCCTTGAGCAAATTGGTACTCTTGGTTTTGTTTTAGAAAAGATAAAACCTCCTTAATAGCATCCTTGTAGATTACATCGTCATCTGGTATCTCAACAACATATGGTGTCTCTACCAGATCAAGAGCCTTGAACATCTTCCTATAATAAACTTCATTTGGCTCATGTATATAGATTATTTCTTCAGACTCAAAATAATGAGGAAAGAGTTCATGATCCTTGTACTTTTTAGACAAAGAATAATTCATTGAAGACATTGGCTTGTCTGTTGAATCTGTCAGAATTATTTTACAAGGAAAGTCATCATAATATTCTAAGAATTCATCAAGAAAATTTTCTCTGTAATGAAGAGGACATATGATTGTCAAGTCGTCTTTTAACATTTTTGAAACCGCTTGTTCCCGCATCAACATCATGAACCAGACTGCATCAGGTAGTACAAACCACTGGCTCCCACACAAAAATCAAGAGCAGATTAGATAAGCTGACACAAAGTGTTCATTAGGAATTAAAATAGTCTAGTATTAGTTTTGCAAGAAGAAATATAGAAATTAAGAATGGCACTAACATTCCAGACAATAATACTAATAACCAACCTCTTGCTTGATTGACTTCTGTAAATATCTTTTTCATTTATTAGTCCTGATGATATTCTTGATGGGGTTTAGTTTTTGATAAGGAACTCTGTAGCAAGGTCTATTTCTAAACGCAGGCCAATTACTACCATCCTCCCAGTATTCATCCTTCTTTGCATCCGCACCCTTAATCCACCCAACAATTTCCATCTCAGGAAAGTTATGAGACTTTACGAGAATGAATACTTGTTCGTCTTTATCTTTTGGGTGAATAAGTAGGTTTCCATACTTGTAATCTGTACTTCTTACTTGAATATTTTTTCCAACGTCAGCTTCTAGTAATTCATAGTCTTCGCTAAAGTCTATCCAATCTTCATTCAAAGCAATAGAAACCGCAAGTTCAGCAGTAGCACCTTGTATGTGTATTTTTCTTCCATTACCTCTGAATCCGTATGCGTCTTTTTTTCCTATCTTCTCATTATAGCTTTGTCTATTATTGCCAGCTTTATTGGCTTGGTTTATCTGTTCTTTTGTCAGTACAATTTTCATTGTATATATCCCATCTCATACAAACATTCATTCGTTTATCTACGCTCAAATATCTATCTTCCATATTTAATTCTTCCTTATCCAAAGTTGGTAGTCTTTATGAATTATCGTAAGCTCATCATAGAACAGCCCAACAAAATAATCTATTGCGATCTTTGTCAGTCCTTTATTTGCTAATGACCCTTCTGATTCGGGATACCTAATACAAAGTAGATAGTCATCTAGTGCCATAATACCTCCAGATTTGAGAACCCTAAATGAGAGTAACATGTCCTGCAATACTGCTCTTTCATCATGATTCCCGTCAACATAAATAAAGTCAAAGTAATCTCTGGGAAACTTGCCTACATAATCTATAGAGTCACCCTTGATAATCTCAACTTTATCTTTGTGTCCGCTGAGTTTAATATTATTTACAAATGTAGAGAAAGCATCACCAGTCCATTCAGCCCAAGAATCAACGCACCAAAGTTTTGAGTCTTCATGTGTCAAGACATTATCAAGCATCCATAGTGCTGACATGCCTTCGTAAGAACCTATTTCGAGGAACTTGCACGGTTTGTCTTTATAGCAAGAAAGGAACTTGTCAAACTCTCTTACCACTGGTTCGCCGTTACTTTCAGAGAACCAATCATTTGTAAAAGTATAATTAGACAACTGTTTTGTGTATTATTAGACAGGGGGTTAGAAATGTATAATTTGCAGATAGAAATGTGTAGAAAGCATTTCAAAGAAAATTACTTTGACTTACTTGAAGACTCTGGAATTTATTTTTGGATTGCTGGTGGTTGTGTTGCTGATAATATATTTAACAGAGAGTACAGAGATGTAGACCTTTTTTTTAGATCAAAAGAAGATAGTCAGGAAGCTATAAATTTTTGTGTTGAAAATTACGGATTCGATGTTATCAAGAAATATAATATGCTTGAGGCTTTTATCTCGCATAGAATGGATACTTGGGAGTTCTGGCACTATCCAAATCTTAATGATCTTTCTCCGCAGGTCTGTATAAAATATTTTGATTTTACGGTAATCTCATGCGCTATAGATTCAAACCTTGAATTTTATTATTGTGATTCATTCTTTCAAGATAACGAAAATAAAGACTTGGTTTACACTGGCAACCATTATAACTTGAGTAATGGCCGACACACTACATGCGTAAACAGACTTAATAGATATAATGAAAAAGGTTTTAATATTAAAAATTTAGATTTTTGGTTAAAGTGCAACTCTGAAAGAACCGACATGTTAGTTGGTAGAGAGCATTGGAAGCCGATTATAAAAACAGAATTAGATATTATAGTAGATAAGCCCAATGGCTAAGTATTAGAAAAACATACCCTGCCTTTTTGGTGGATCAGGGAGTCCATGTTCTTTTAATCTAATGTAGTCTTTATAACCGAGATATAGACCAACGGATAAACCTATAAAAAACATATCATTCCCTTTCTTCAATACTATCAAGCTCTTGATACCTTTGTTGTACCTTTTCTAATTTTTCCTGTATAGCTGGATTTGTTCGTCTTAGTTCTACATTAAATAATGTTTCTATCTGTCTGCTTTGTATCACACTCAAAAGATAAAGACTTTGTATCTCTTCTTTCAACTCTGATATTTCTTGTGACTGTTTATCTACTGATGAAGAAATAGAATTGTAGATTATAAACTGAAAGAAGATGGCAGAGATAATTGTAGAAATACAGAGTCCAAATACAATATTAGACTTGTTGCTTTTGTTTGTCATGTTTCTTCTCCTATAAAAATAAAGTAGGGACAGAAGGATTCGCACCCTCGACCTACGGATTAGAAGTCCGTTGCTCTATCTACTGAGCTATGCCCCCATTAAATTTCTTCAGCAGAAACTATTGTTATAATTTCTGAGAAATCAAGACAGCCGCAACTGTCTTTCTTTTTTAGATCTGATATTATTTCATCGGTTATCTTTTTCCTTGCTTTGTCTTCATCTTTAGCAAGCACTTCTTTTTGTGATATAAGGCCACAGTTTGAAACTCTAAAATTTATCAGATACTTTTTCATATTAATATTAAGCGAGAGCAGGGCTACCTTAATCGACAAAAGGAGATAAGTCGTAGATAGCCCTGCTCATCGAGGGGGGTGTCTAATTGTTTTCTACATCAATACTATTTTTTTTTAATACATTCTTGCATGTCTTGATCCATTCTTCAATACCTTCAAGCTCGGCTCTCATATGAGCAGCACGATTAGTCAAATCTTCAATGTGTTGCTGTGCCATTTCTTCAATAGTTGGTTCGATATTATTCTCCATCGTAACAATCCTCTTCTTCATCATACAGATGAGTTGATAATCCACTGAAAAGACTAATAAGAGATTCTATACCACCACCTTCAGAAAATTGATAAACTTCTTCTTGCATGTCAATTTCGTATTCATCTACAACTTCATAAGCACAAGTTCTAATCTTTGTGCATTTAGAATCAAGAGGAACTGATACAACATCTTTAGGGTGGATTTTTACAATAACCATCTTTCCGTCTTTACGTCCATAATCTTTTGCATATTCTATTGCTCCCGCATGAAGTCCTTCAGAACAACCCACGTTACAATTATCATCTACTCTATTTCTTGGCATAGAAATTTTTTCACCAACACGATTGTCGATTGTTCCCGTCCAAACATCTGTCCAGTCATCTCTTAGTCTCTTATAAGCTAAGAAGCAACCATCAGCGGTAATCGGTAGACTACGGTTTTCCAAGAAAGTATACAGTTCTTTTACAGCCCGTCCAGAAGGATTTTCCATTAGGTTGTTCAAGAATTTTAACATGTAATCAAAAGGATGACCAGCAACCATCAACTTCATAAGTCTTTCTGTAAGAGAATTGTGAAGCTCAAGTCCATCATAAAGGAAAAGTCCTTCCCTTATCTTTATTTTGCCTTCAGTGTATTCTGATACAGCAGTAGCCACATCTAGTAGCTTTCTCAATTCTTCTGCATCTGGCTCTCTAAGATTCTCGATGATCTTAAAGTAACTAGGATGGTCTACTGCAATGCTATATGTCTCATTGCCTAACATCAGGGTGATCGCACCAGAGTTAGATTGTAAATAAGCGATTCTGTCTTTCATTGTAATTCTCCTTTGATCTTTATTAATTTAGTTTATGCTATCCAAAAGGTCAACATAATCCTGCCAAATTTTGAAATCTATTTCCTCTGATGGACGGTAATAATCAGGAATAGCATATAAACCCTTTAACACTGGGTACTCAGAGAAAAGCTGTTTCTCTAGATGCTCCATCCTTTCTCCACTTATAAGGCCATCGGTTTCTATGCTTATGTCCATTCCAGCTTTGTACTTCATGTTCATGAGAAAGAGTTTGATAGATTTCATTTCATTGGTATTTGCAGAGTCCTTAATGTTAATTAGTTCATTAAGAGCTTTTGAATATTTAGAACCAAAGCTATCTCCTTCTTGTTTGATAAATTTGAAAAAAGTATCAACAAGACCTAAAGAGTCATGAGCCTTTTTGCTTTTGACGATAGTTCTTAATAGTTCAGATTTTTCTTCAACTAAAAATTTTTCAATGAAATCGAAGAAGTTAATCCAGTTTTCAGAAACTTTATATTTCTTCGATGATGATTTTTTTACCCCATATATCTTTAACCTATGTTCCCGTCCTTCTCTTTCATCTAAATACTTTTCTGGTATATCATGTTTAGAAGATAGTCCATCATAAAGTGGTTCGATTATCTCTTTACAAAACTCATAAGCACTAATCTCTCGTCCATCTAAACACAGAATATTGTAGCGGTTTATCTCTACATAAATTCCTTCATCATTGTTTACATCAACTATAGTTGAGTCCCAGCATTCACTTCTATTTGTTTCGCTTGGAAAAACACAATCTAATTGGAAAACTTTTTCTTTACGAACACCAGAGCCACTTCTATAGCTAGTTCGATTAGGAGCAGGCAGATCAGAAGTAACACTTATGTGACTGTCCAAGAATCCAACCTTGTCCATAAACTGTGTTCGTGTTTCATCACTATCGAAACTCAGTAGATATACTGGCTTTTGTGTCTCCTCAGCATACTTTTTCAGACGAGCATTACCGCCACGATCTAAGTCATCTTCAAAGAACTCAAATCGTTCATCTACCTTGAAAGAGTCTTTTCTTGACTTCTTTGCATTCGCTAGATGTCTACTTCGTTTATCAGAGTATGTGGTAAATTTATAAATCTTGAATCTGGCAATGTCGTATTCATCTCTTAGATGACTTAGCTCACTCCAATTACTACTAATACGGTCGTGGGTAACATTGTGTCCTTCATATGTAAAATCCCCAGAACTAAACATAGAACCGATATGATGAAGAGGACTCTGAAAGCTATTAAATAAACTTTTCGATAATAATCTAGCATCCCAAAGACTATCACAGTTATCAAACTTCCTAGAAATATATCCTTTAAGTTGGCTCACTACACATTTTATCTTTTCGCAAATCTTAATTACATCTCTTGATTTAAGAGAAATACTTTCTCTGGAAGGAGTTGGCTTTAACTCTCCAACATCAAAATAAAGAACAAGCCCGTTGAGAATATTTCGATAAGTATCATCAAACTCTTTTTGTTCGGGAAGATTGTTGATTGGATATGCGATGTCACCCATAACAATAATAGGGTCGTCATATCTTTGACCAGTAATCAACCAGTCTTTTTCTTCACCAAGAACATATTTTATCTCTTTAATTTGCCAGTCATCATTAGAATTTATTACATTTGGTTTATAATCAAACCATTTGTAGACACCACTGGCTTTGGCGTTGAACTCACTACAGTCATAATTCTTAACAGCAAACTGTATTTTTATACCGTTATGTTCTGTAGTCTCGCACTCATCTAAGAAATTAATCTCAGGATAATTATCTTCATTAATACATGCTGTATATGTTCTTTGAATTCCATCTTTATAAGACACAATAGTAAAGTTGTCAGTGTATGCAAAAGGACTTTTGGAACCAAGACCAAATTGACCAGTGTAGTCATTACTGTCAGTCTTAGTGCTACCAAAGTATGTAGCGAAAAGACCCATGCAATCTTCGTGAGATAGACCAGTCCCATAGTCACGAATATAAAAATAAGGATTCAAAGAATCAGGAAGAAATACATCGTATCCTCTGTCAAATGTCTTTGCTTCTATAACTGAATCTACAGCATTAGTAGATAGCTCACGAATCACTGCTTTGATTTTGTCTGAGTAAAGCTGGTCAGACAGAATAGCAAAAACCTCTGGAGACTGGTGGATACTAAAATTGTTTGACTCAAACTTTTCAGACTGAGCCACTTTGTTTTTTTGTTGTTCTACAATAGCCATTTAATTTCCCCTCAAACGCTAAAATTAATTTTCAAAATATCTTCAATAAGTTTTTCAGGTGTCTCATAATCTTTGTATGATGTCGCATCTTTGACTAATTTTTTAGCATCAGACTTTCTGTATCCCATACTATGCAGGGATACAATCACATCACCAAAGTCTTTCTCCTTTGAGACATCTTTGGATTTTGTGCCAACATTGTTTTTATATTTAATGTTGACTTGAACCTCATCCACTGGTTCAAGTTTGATTTTTGCATCACAGTAACATACGGTTTTTCCAACGAACTTTGCTTCCTCAACGGTCTGTTCAAATTCACTACCGCACTCTGGACATCTGTAAATTAGATTTACTTCTGTTTTGAATGGTTTTACATTACTGAATATCACAATCAACTCCTTTGTTACACCCAATCCTACCATGTAAATCGTCATGGTCAAGAACAAACTTTATTTTTTCTAGGATTATTTTCCAGAGCTTCCGAAGCCTTTTTCGCCACGCTCTGAATCTGAAAGACTATCTACATCAAGAAATGATACGTCTTCTACTTTTTGAATGATAGCTTGTGCTATCTTGTCTCCTTTGTTTATCTTGTAATCATTGTTGCCATGATTAAACAAGATTACTTTCCACTCACCTCGATACTCAGAATCTATCACTCCAGCAAACCGGTGAATAGACTTAGACCCCATGCTAGACCTATCCCATATTAATGCACAATAACCATCTGGTATTTCTGTAGATATTCCAGTAGAAACAAATCTTTTCGCATTAGGATTTATTGTTAGTTCTTCAGAGGAGAACAAGTCCCAACCTGCGTCTGTGTTATGATTCTTCTGAGGTATCTTCGCTGTCTCGTTCAGTCTCTTTACTTTTATCTCTATCATTTCTCAGAGGCACAATCCTTTCCCTGTTGTCCCATTTAATCTTTTCAACTTCTTTTTCAAGTCTCTTTTCATATCTACTCTTGGCTCTGTTCCTGAGAACCTTGCTACGGGCTTTCTTTTCTCTTGCTTTCTTCTTCTTGAACTTTCTTTTGTTCGAGTATTGCATTGAAATACCTTGCGTCAAGACCTATGTAGTGCGAATCGTAACATCTCTTACAAACATACATTCTATCTTCAATAACAAGCTCTACGTTGTTATTGCAACAATTACCAAAACTATCCTGATGATCGCAAAAATAATTCATAATGGAGAGGAGGCAGGATTTGAACCTGCTTGCATACCTCAATAACACCTCTCAGCTATGCAGGAATGACTTCATTCTTATGCACAGCAAGTAAAAGTTTTCTGCCATGTTCACGCTGACTAACTTCCACTACAAAGCGATTGTTAGGTTGCGGTCTTGTGACAACGGTAGCAGTTCTTCTACGGTATCGAGTAGGAATACCACTGGAATTTCGTAAAAGAACAATCATACCTTTTCTAATTTTCATTAGAATACTTTCTTAAAATGGAACAGCTTCACTATCTTCATTTGAAGTATCGTGTTCTTCCACTGTTTCTTTTTTAGTAGAATTTTGTTTAGTTCCATCTGGAACAAAGCTGAAATCGTTTCCAATGACACCTAGTCTAGTTCTTTTCTGACCAGACTCTTTGTCTTCCCAACGATCTAACTTCAAACGTCCTGTAACGATAATATATCTACCTTTTTGAAGATACTCAGCAATAACCTCTGCTTGTTTTCCCCAGAAAGTAACATCAACGAAATCACATTGATCTTCTTTTCGACCATTAACAGCTAATGAAATCTCGCAAAGAGCAGTATCGCCTTTAGTTGACTTTAGTTTTGGTGTTTGTGTAAGTCTTCCTGAAATCTGTACTGAATTTAGATCAGCCATATTCTTCTCCTAAAGTAATATTAAAAATTGTTTGTATTATTCGTTGGTAACTTCTTTGATCTTATCGTTAAGTTCATCAACAAGTTCTGTATTGTCTTTCAATCCTTCGTTACTTGAATCAAACTTAGGCTTGCCAATAGCATTAGGTTTAACATCTCTTGGTGGATAATTAATAAAACTAGGATAGTCACCATTTGGGAATGCTTTTTCTAAAGCGGAACGATAGCCTCTTTCAAAATTAGATTCAGAAAGAGCATCGTACTCCCAGTCAACCTGAGACAATCCTCGCATATAACCTTCATGCCAAAGATTTTCAACTACGTCTTTGTCATCTCCGTTAATGTGGGCTATGACACCCTCAAGTCTTCCTTGAGCAATTAAGTTTTCTTTATTGAGACTGTGAACATCATTAATTCTTAACCAGAGTAACTCATCAGCAAATTCAGTATTAACTTTTGCTCGCATATCTGAAATAGATAGTTGATCTGTTAGGTCATTAATTCTGCTTTGTTGGTAAATACCAAAGTTGACAAAAGTAATAACGAAACCAATCGCAATAAAATTGTAAAGTTTGTTATTCATTTTCTTCTTTCCCTGTAAAAATCCTTCATATCAAAAAAAGTTTTTGGAATATAGAACTGACCACCTCTAATTTTTATTAAAAACCAGTCAGTTCCTTCAGATAACACTCTGTATTTTCTACCTTTTTGGGCAGGGTAATAGTCTACTTTACAAAATACCATCATTCTATTTTTCTAAGCCTTATAAGTTCACGGACTTCTTCTTCATCAAAGTAGTCCTCTACATTTGGCATTCTTTTATCAAAGTCCTTTAAGTCAAATGGGCTAATATCTTCACCAACTACTTTTTCAACACTTACTGCTTTTCTTCCGTCAGTTTCTCCTGCTGGCATTACCCAAACTCTAACTGTCTCTGGGTAGCACTCTTCGTACAATTCCCTCAGTTTTTCTACTCTAGCATTAAAATATGCGTCTATGTTTTCGTGCCTTACCCTACCTTTTGTAGAGCCATGTTTTCTTTCCTGTAAACGCAGTAAATTTAATGGCTGTATAGCAAAATGAGATAACGTATCTTCGCCTACCATCTTAATACCTTTAAGAAAAACGGCGAGAACAAAACGACATCCATGCCGAGTATGTGTCTCACCTTGACAGGCATCTTACCACAATGAACACATTTGTCAACAGTTTGTAAAATTATTTATCGTATTTTTTTAATAAGGTATCTGAAATAGCTTCTGCCAGTTTGAAGTGACCATCATAGTAGTACCTGAAAGCACTCTTGCAATCCCTAACATCATTTTGCCAATCATCAATCGAATGTGATGATCCTGTCATAATCAATGTGTCTGACCTAAGAAGTTTCTTAAACAGTCTTACCTTGTTTTGATGCTCTTCTTTTTGTTCCTGTCTCTTCTTTTTTCTTTCAGCAATCTGCTTTGATGATAGTCTTTTTCTAGTTTTCTTCTTTGGCTTTGCTTTATTTTTTGTTGTCATTTGATTCCATTAAGATAGAGTGCATCTTGCACAACGCATTTGAAAATAGAGTATAAAACATCTTCGCTACTCTTATGTCCTGCATAATCAGAGAATTCATTCAAAGCTGCTTCTCCAGATATAGTATTCTCTTTAATTTCTTTACAAATATTCTTTGCTCTTTTTCTAATAGAGTTATCAATATTGATGTTCAACATCCTTGTGTCGTCCTTATCCTAAATTGAATTAAATTCTTCGACGGGAATCCTTGCGAGTATATCTACAAATATAGGCCTATTGTTGTTAGGCCATATGTGATGCCGGAACAATGTATTAAATTCTGTAAATTCTCTGGCTTGCTGATAATTACAACCCTTGTTCTGCAAAATTTTTATCATCATTTCAGAATCATAAACTACTTTGGTATCACCGCATTCTTCTGCAAGACCAATGATAGCGTTATCGAATTGACCATCTGCGTCAACAAAAACAACATCTTCATGAACTTCTGATATTATCTTCCTAAGACTCATTTACATTGCCTAATAATAGTTACAAATACTCCACAATCATCATCTGGGCAAGACCAAAATGACTCAATGAATTCTTTTCCGTCTGCATCTTCTGAGTCAGTGTCAGAGTTCCAAGTCAATTCTAAACCACAGTCAGGACAGTTTCCATTTTCTAAATTTCTATTCATAATGTATTACCTTTACGATCTTTTACTTCTTCTACTCATTGAGTCCATCATAGAGTTAAAAGATGATAATGCTAATATGTCGTAGATATACTCTTCTTCTTCTAAAGTCTTTTCTACTTGTGACTCAGCTTCATTAATACAACTTGCGTGTATCTTAAAGTCACGAACCTTTCTTTTCTTGTCTGCCTTCTTTGTTATAACCCTGTATTCTGGCATGTTATTCTTCTTCCATGAACTTATCTACTATTCTTTCTGCTTCCTCTTGTTGCTCTGCTTCGGATGCTTGAATATTATTAGCTTTCTCTATTAACTTAGCACACTCTATACCTTTTTCGGTGAGGCTAAAATAGAATTTCCCGTCTTCACCAATGGATTGTTCAATTATTCCGTTTGCTACCATATCAGACAAATCTTCCCCAAGCTCTGCTTCGCTGAAGCCAGTAACTTCAGCAAGTTCTTGATGATTCAAATCTTTGTCTTCACTTCTATCACACATAACTTCTCCTTTATTTATGTTGTGCCACAATTCTACCACAGGATTGTAGAGGGGCAACTTGAAAGCGCAAAATACTAAGAAATATTTGCTGAATTTATGAGATCGGAAGAAGATCGTGATTTACTTCCTCCTACTCCATATGCGGTATTGATACCAAATTGTTTACAGAAATCTTCTTCTGGAGAATTTCCTTCGGTTCTATCTCCACCATTACAAAATGTCATGCTGACAAAGAATGGGTCATTGATATAAGTATCATATATACGTTTAAGAGTTGTAACTACAGACCTACCACAGTCTTCAGAGACTACGGCTCTGTCTACACCTTTGATAGAACTTACAATCCTTAGACGGTCATTCTCATTCATAAAAGGAACACTTCCCTTTAGATCTACCTGAAAATCATTATTAACAATTACTATCAAGTAGTCCCCTAGTTTTTTAGCAGACTCAATATAGTCTAAATGACCAACATGAATAGGATTAAAATATCCAGATATAACTACAACTTTACTCATTTGATTCCTTGTCTAATTGTTTATGGTAAGACTTAAATTGTTTATATACTTTTTTTATTTCAATGAAAGCCTCTTTTTCAGTCATCTTACCGCCCTGTTGTAAGTCACATATGATAGACATATGAATACTCAAACCTCTAAAATAATCTTTGTATTTGTCAAAGTTAATTTCATCTACCAACTCTAAATCTCCCAAATTATCTGAGATACTACTCATGTTTTATCTTCCGTAGTCGTCATCAATTCTAATGATGTCGTCTTCCTGACATTCGCCAGTTTGTATTTCAATTATTATTAAATCATCATCGCCAGTATTTTTTACTCTATGAACCTCAAACTTTTTAATTGTATGAGCAGAGCCAGAAGAAACAGGAACCACTGTCTGTCCTATTTGCAATTCACCTTCACCAGATATTATTTTCCATAGTTCATCTCTTTTTCTATGAAGTTGAAGGCTTAACCTATGATTAGGTTTAACTATAATTTTTTTTACTTTTACATATGCTTCATCTAGTAATACTTGGAATGAACCCCACTGACGGTCTTCATAATTTTTATCTCCTGAGAAACCAGAGAGGTGCATGAAAACCATATCCTCTTTATCTACCTCAGAACAAATTGGGTTTTTTTTACCACAATAACGACAAACTTTTTCTGAGCAAATTTCTCTGGGAACTATTCTGTTACAACATTCCAGTTTGAACTGCATTCTCATTCTTCAACAAGTCCCTCTGTTCTCTTTATAATTCTTCCTGTATTGTCTGCTAATCCAAAACCGCATCCTTCACAAAGAACTGGTATAAGAAATCCATCCTTAACTTGTTCTTCTGTCAAAAGATTACTTAACTCAGTACGATCTTCGTCACCAAAGAATTCTTTAGAACAATCTCTACAAAACTCAGCCATCCGATATTTCCGGTGATGAACTAATGATCTTTCCATTGTTATCAACAGAAATAAAATAGCTATGTTCAATTCTTATAGACCTTGAAGCCATTAGTAGTCCCTCAATATCATGCTTGCACCAGACATTGACTCTCCAATTATTTGCAAAAACATTTCCTGCTGTAATAAATTCAAACTTTTCAGGCTTACCAAGTATAGACATCACTTGGTCTTTAACCAATGACTCGATGTCTTTAGATTTGATAGGCTGGTGCATTTCTTCTTCTTGGGGTTTATCAATAACGGACTGCATACTATTACCAACTTTCTCTTCTGTCACAAAGATAATAAAATAATTCCAAAAAACCAAAACTTACAACTGAAATAAGCACAACAAATAACATTATAACCACAACTTTATATCAAAACCTTTGGCTATTCCTTGTAGCTTCTTCATGCTTCCTGTGTACACAAACAATAAGTTGTCAGAAGAATCCCATATGCTAAATGAGTAGAAGCCATCAGATATTTTTACCAAATTATATTTCACTGTCTACGCACTGTGTTAAAGAAGTAGGTGAAAATTTACCCTTGTCTTCTTTATGATACACTTGTGCCACAATTATTTCTATGTTGTTATTTATCTCCATCCTTATTGACGAACAATGGAATGTTTTTTTCTGCAAGTTTTGTATATTCTTTAATTCGTCGTTCCCTGACTTCTGTACGCATCTTCCTGATACGTCTTTTCTTTGTGGGGTCAAGAAAGAAGTCTCCATACTTCACAATCTTACTCATCTTAAATTTCCTCAGCTAAAAAAATAATTCACAAAATAAAATATAGTAGAGGCTATTGTTATTATTGCCATGATCTTTGCCATTCTTTCTAGCCTCGATAATAAACTTAATAATTCAGGCACACTCATGTCGTCCAATTTTCTCATTTCCAGACCACACTTTCTATGAATTTTAATTCATACTTATCTAAGTCCCACTCATCCCATCTAATAATAGATAGGAATCGACTTCCATCTTTACGTTCATACTCAAAGTATTTCTCGCCTACCTTTGTATCAAAGGCCACTGTTGGTTTACTCATTACCATTTCCTTTATCTAAATCTTCCAAGTCATAAGATTCAGCATCTGTAACAGCACAATCAATATTATATTGATAATTTTGAAACACTTGCTCATATGCATAACTTAACAAGGTATCCATATCCCAGTCATCCACAACTAACTTAGCAAGATTCCCAAGACGTTGAGTTGTTAAGTCTGTATCTTTTATGTTTCCTCCAACGCCCTTCCTCCATTTCCTTTTGATAAGACTCCACTGCTTTTCTGTATTAATTGTTTTAAGTGCATTCAACAACTCTAAAACTAAATGGTTAGCTTCAGAAAAACTGTAAACATTATTCTCTACAGTTACCTCAATCGTTTCATCAACTAAGCCTACTAATACAAACTCTCCTTTGTGTAGTGTGGTTATCTCACTCATCTTCACATACCTCCAGTTCATGCTCAAACGCTTCAACAGCCCCATCGTCGTTGCTCAAAGAATAAACTTCGCCGCAGATTCTGTCGATAGTGTATAAACCGCTTGACAGATCGCCGTCAGGATCGGTAAACCATACTTTATCACCTTCACTCATCTTCAATCTCCGGTGGACAATCTCTATCATCAATGTAATACTGCCAGTCAGCAGGTAGTCCATTAACTTCAACTACCATGCCACCCTCTACAACAATGCTTACTAGCTTGTCGCTACCAGCAACTTCTCCAGTCTTATAATTAAGATCGCTCATATTAAAAATCCTCCTCAACTTCATAGCCTAGACTTCTTACAAATTCATCTAACTGGTGAGCCTTCTTCTCATATGCTTGAAGAATCCTAATTGTTTCGTTAGGAGGAAAATCTCTCTCCCAACCATCTGCTCCATGAGCTATTTCCCAAATAGCATCTACAGTTTCTAGACTAATCTCTACTATTTTATTGTCATTATTCTCAATCATTATAAACTTCCTTAAATAGTGGTAGTTGTACCAATTTCCCAATTCAAATCATTATTTTCCATTAGCTCGTTTAGATATTCATGTACATCTATGTCATCAATATCGTCACGTTCAAAGTCTAAATATATTACTACTGTCTTACTCATGTTCAATCTCCTCATTTACTCTATCAACAACTATTTGGCATAGTTTATTGGTGAGTGAATCCAATTCGCCTTTCTCCATAAAGCTATATCCATCTACACATGCTGTAATGTCATCTTGGATTAATTCTCTCAAGTTTTCTAAATTACTCATGCTTAACCTCCTTAACTTCAATACCAAGTTCACTATAACTTTTGTTAGTAGTTGCTATACAGTCATCTAAACTCCAAGCCTCGGCAACAATACCTTCATCATCTAATTTAATCTGAACAGTAGCACCAGACTCAGGACTTATCATATGTGGTTCTAAATGTAGGTATAAAGTTTTATTCATCATCAATATCCTTATCTGCAAGATGAATATCCCACAGTTCTTGGAATGTATCATCGCACTGTTCAAAGACATGTAGTTGTTCTTCATATAGAGCCTGAATCATATCTTTCATCTCCATACTC
>TARA_R100001594_G_scaffold24264_1_pt1 | contig 88601 bp, 80 predicted proteins | sample TARA_R100001594 | Tara Oceans TARA_R100001594 (sample SAMEA2622752) | marine metagenome | biome: marine biome (ENVO:00000447); feature: marine epipelagic mixed layer (ENVO:xxxxxxxxx); material: "saline water (ENVO:00002010), including plankton (ENVO:xxxxxxxx)" | depth 150 m | reverse complement strand
AATGGGGGTATGGGGTAATTACTCCTTACCCCCTATTTTATGGAGAAATAAAATGAAAGAAGCAATTAAAAGTAAAAAAGGAATTATGGCAATACTGTCAATAATCATGGCTCTAGTATTTGCTGTATGGCAAAACGGAGGACTTGATGGAATTATTATAGATGTACCCGGATCTGATCCGATTGAAGTAAACATTCCAGAAAGTTGTGAAGATTGTGAAGAGGCTTGTGAGTGCCATATTGATGGCGGTGATTGCATCTGTGATGATAGTTGCGCCTGTCCTGTCTGCGCCTGATAATTACGAAGTAGAAATAGTTGAATACTGTGACTATGTAGAAATTAATCATGTATACAGATACGACGAGATAGATGAGAGAGTGGTCTGCTATATGAAGCAGGCCATTTTCTGGTCTTTTAGGTATGACGTTTTATTACCAGTTAGAAATAAAGAAGGCAAACTGACTGATGAATACAAAATGACTTCTGATTTTGTTATAAGAGATTACGTTGTATTAAAAGAGGGGTGGAGCAACAAGCAAAACTTAAGATGGAATCTTATCAATGGAAAATGGCATTTTACTTTCTACGATATGAATAGCGATACCTATTTACGAGTTATATGTAATAGCATAAAGACGAGCCACACAGACTACGACGTTGAACGCAGAAATCTCAAACTAATAAAAAAACAATTCAGACATGAGTTTATGGAGCATAGAAAATGAAATACCCAGAACTAAAGGTTCGGTGGATAACTTCCCCTGACCCAAGTATTACAAAACAAATAGTTAGTGCTTACAGAGTACTTACTAATGAAGACACGGGTGAACCTTGGAATGACCTTCTTTTTGAAAGAGAAGTAGAACCTTGGGTTAATGAACTAGAATTCGTTATTCCGGCATGGGATGTAGAAGGATCATTAATTGATACCTATGCAAAAATTTACACCACAGTTCAAGCAGTGACAGATAATTTTCATTCTACAGCTATAGAATCCAATACAGTGATTCTTGAGTCGTTTAGTGTTCAAAGCGTAACTGGAGTCAACCTTGAAATGAGTCCATTTCCAGAATATTATAAAGAAATTGAAGAGCCTGCTGTATACGTTTACCCGTTGGCTTCAGGGGTTATTTAGATGAACTGGCAAGACATTCACGATCAAGCCATCGTATTCGATTGGCACAATCACGGCACACTTAAAAATTTCTTGTTCGACCGTTCTCTTGACGGTAAAGATTCTAGGTTCTTGACTAGATTATTCAAAAGGTCTTTCTGGCCTTTGAGTGAAAGAAACACTTTACCAAAGATGGAAGAGGGAGGGTTAAACGTAGTTCTTTCAACTTCTTATATACCTGAAATAGAATGGGTAGACGATCAAAAACTAATTAAGTTTTTGAAATGGCTGTATCCATCAGTAAACAAAAGAGTCTTTCAGCCAACTTACTTTGACGCAACTAATGCGATGATGGATCGTATGGAAAAAGAAGTAGAATTGTACAGTGATATTTCTTTTTCTGACAACAAATTTAAGTTTGTAAAAAACATCAAAGAACTAGAAGATGCCATTGTGAATAGTGACATAGCCATGATTCATTCTGTTGAAGGAGGTCACTCACTTAACGGAGAATTGGCAAAGAAAAGAGTAGAAGAATCCACTGCTTTAAAGCCACTCGTTGAAAACGAATTGCTGAAAAACCTTGAACATTTTTATGATAGAGGTGTGGCTTATCTTACTCTTGCTCACTTTTATCCAAACCATTTAGTGTCTCCAGTATTTCCTTATCCAGAGTACGGAATCAAAAAAAGTAACTGGAAGCAGTTAATGGCGGGTTGGGATATGAACAAAGGGCTTACATCTATCGGTAAAAAAGTGGTGGAAGCCATGAAAGATATGGGTATGATAATAGACATCACCCATTGCACGCCTAAAGCTCGTTCTGAGGTGTATGATATAGTAGGAAATGATTCATCAAAAGTAATCGCAAGTCACATTGGGGCTTTTTCTGTTAATCCAGACCCATTGAACTTGGAAGACTGGGAAATAAAATGGCTGGCAGATCACAACTGTCTAATGGGAATCATATTTATGAACTATTGGTTGAGTCCTATAGATTCTGGTCTTGGACTCAAGCATTTGGAAAGAACAATAGATCATATAATTAATATAGCAGGAGACCAAGTTCTAGCTATAGGAACTGACTTTGACGGATTTACCGATCCTCCAGATGAGATAACGGATATTTCAGAACTCCCAAGATTCACTAGGTATCTATCATCTTTCAGAAGCGGTATAAATGAGGATAAATATTCAAACACAACAATAACTAATATACTAGGTAGAAATTCCCTAAGATTCATCCTTGAGGGATGGGGTAAAAAGAAATGAAAAAATATATAGACGCTTTAAAACAATATGCACAAGACGCTACCACTAGTGATGCCAAGACTGGTGCGTGCTGGGAAGGGTATGAAAGAGTACCTAACACTAAAAAAGGTGAACCCGGATCTTGCAGAAAAATTGGATCAAGTAAAGCTAATAATGATCCTACTATGAGTGATCCAAAGACGGGAGCCTGTTGGGAAGGTTATCAAAGAGTTCCCAATACAAAAAAAGGAGAACCCGGCTCTTGCGAAAAAACAACAGCAGAACAAGCTGAAGCAGACTATAAATATGAAAACCCAAGAACGGGAGAAATATTTATATATTCAAGAAGAGGCACTTATAAAAAAGATGGAGTAATGCTAGTGTACAGAGGTGTAGCAGAAAAAGCTGAAGCCGCTGAGTATCAAGGAAGAAAGGTTACTCTTAATAAACCTTTCCTAACTCCAGATGGACCAAAGAAACGTTCTGTTTATGTAAAGAATGAAAAAGGCAATGTTGTTAAAGTCAACTTTGGCGATCCCAACATGAAAATTAAGAAGAGTGATCCTGAAAGACGCAAGAGTTTTAGGGCAAGACATAATTGCGATAACCCCGGCCCTAAATGGAAGGCAAGATATTGGTCTTGTAAAATGTGGTAACATGGCAAATAATAATAGACTACAATCTATCTTAGAAAAGCGTCGTCAAAAACATCAGATTAAGTCTGACAAAAAAGACGATAGAGAAGAAAAGAAAGAAAGTAAAAGAGACTACAGACTTGAAAAAATCAATGCTGTAAAAGAAAAAATCTATGCTGTTGCAGCCAAAAGGAAGTGGCTGTTTTTAATCATAGCAGCTGCGATAGTAGCCTACTTAGTCATTTTCAAAGGCGGGTTTAGCTTTGGTGGCGGAGCAGGCATTTTAGAGAAGATTAAAGGCTTCTTTTAATTTTTTATATTAAGGAAAAGAACTATGGAAAAGGTCAAAGCCTTATTCAAAAGTCGTCGTTTCTGGACTGCTATTGGTGGTGTGGTTGTAGTAGCCGCTCAGGAAACACTTGGATTAGACCCAGAAACAACTAACCGAATTGTAGCATTAGCTGTGGCTTGGATTCTTGGTGACTCTCTACGGGTTACATCTGAAACAGAATCTGCATAGAACTGTATGCAAACATTTAGCAGTTCGTCTATAATACTATAGGCGAGCTGCTATTTTTTTTGGGGTTATAATATGACTAATGAAGAAAGACATCTATTAATTTTTTCTGCTAAATGGTGCGGTCCTTGTAGGATGATGAAGTCTATGGTTTGGAATGATCCTAGTGTAAAGCAAAGCTTGGAAGATTTCGATTCTGTTACTTTTCTAGATATAGATGATCCAGAACATAGAGAAATGGCTATTGCCTATAGAGTTCAGGCAGTTCCTACAATATACATTGTAGACAAAGAAGGGATTCCTAAAAAAGCAGCTAGCACTATGGATGTAAGAGGTACTTTAAGTTTTTTAGGTTAAAAAAATGAAAGAGAATCATCAAGTAGTAGTTTTCATGGCTGAATGGTGTCCTCATTGTGCAAACATGAAAAAATATGTTTGGACTGATGAAAGGGTTCGCCAAGCAGTTAGTCAATTTCATAACTCAAAACCTGCGTATGTCATTTGCAGTAGACCTCAAAATAGACATTTAGTAGACGAGTTTGAAATAGAAAAGTATCCAACCGTTGTCATAATGGATGAAGATCATAACATTAAAAAACGTGCCAACAATATGGATGCTGAAGAAGTAATAGAATTTTTAGAAAATTTCAATGAATAAAAACTCTACAGTTTTGATAACTGGCGGTCAAGGTTGGATAGGTTTGGCTCTTGGTCAATATCTTGCAGATCAAGGTTTTACAGATGTTCAGGTATTAGCAGGGAACAGTGACGGTATAGACTTGGGCTTGGACTCTGTTCTCGGCTGGGCTTTTTCTACAGATCCTGAAATAGTAATACATTTAGCTACAAGGCTTCCTACTCAGGAGCTTTGTATGGAATATCCAGCAGCTTTAATGTATGAAAATATATTAGTTACATCCAAAGTCATGGAAGAAGCTAGAATTTCTGGATGCAAAAAGTTTATCACAGCTTGGGAGTCCTCTTGTTATCCAGAGTTTGCAAAAGTTCCATATAAAGAGGAAGACTTATGGGAAGGCGCTCCCCATTGGACCAAGAGATATTATGGTAACACTGCAAAGACTCTAATGGAAATGAATATGGCTTTTAGCACACAATTTCCAGAGTTTGTAGGGGTCAACCTTATATTCCCAGAAGTATATGGTCCCGGATCAGGCTTTAATATTAAAAGAGGCAAAGTTATTGAGTCAGTAATAACCAATCTAAAAGCATCTGAAAAATATGACTACCCATTAAAAGTAGAAGGTGACAGCGAGTGTTCTAGAGACTTTCTGTACCTATCTGATGCTTTGAGTTCTATATATCATGCAATCATGTTTGCAGACAAACCAAACACCTATAACGTGTCGGACGGAAATGAAATAACTATAAAAAATTTACATCTTAAAGTCAAAGAGGCTTTTAATATAAAAGTTCCAATAGAATGGCAAGAATCCGAAATTGATGTTCTAAAAAAATCTTGTTTAGACTCATCTCTAATAAAAGAAGAACTTGGCTGGACTCCAAGAGTTGATTTAGATCGCGGTCTCAATTCTATGGCTCAATGGTATAAAGCAGCGCAACTAAATTCAGACTATATTCCAGAAGATACTCTTTCCATACTATGATAAATGCAATCATATTTTCAAAAGACAAGGCTTGCCAATTAGAACTTCTTCTCAAATCTATAAGAAGAAACACATCGAATCTTTTTGACATAAAAGTTATATATGAAGCATCAAACGGTGTATTTAATCAAGGTTATGAAAAATTAAAAGAGGAAACATTTTATCACACAAAAAGAGATGTCAATTTTCCAGTCAGATGGCACGAAAGAACTGAAGAAAATATAAGCTTAGACATCCTGAATATATTGAACGAAGATAGAGATTTAACATGCTTCTTGTCTGATGAAGACATACTCTTCTCAAACCCTCCTTCTTACAGGGAGATAATTAACCTATTTAGAGAGAAGCCTGTTACAGCCCTGTCACTTAGGCTTGGGAACAATACTATTATTCAGAATCCTTATTCTGCAAAGGATTATTTTATTGATAAGCCTAGAACTGGAGAGTTTCTATTTGATAAGTTTTTGTTCTGGAACGCTTCTGACTTAAAGCCGTTTACAAACTTTGCAATACCTTTTTCTTCTCATGGACATATCCATACAACTAAATTAGCTAAGTTTGTACTTGAGCAAACAGAAATTAATTCTTTTGAAAGCTTTGAGAAGAAACTGCAAGACAATTTGTATGTTGGAGCATTTGGCTCTCTGATACCTCCTTATATGGCTTGCTTAGAGTACAACGTATTAATAACTAATATAGCTGAAAAAATTTCAGACCCTAAACCATTTGATTATGGAACAGGCGATTTTGGTATAAATGAAAGATACCTACAAGACTACAAAATAGACTATGACTTTTTTAAGTTCAATGGTACATCTAAACCATTCCAACAATTTATAACAAGGTTTCATCGTGAAGATTATTTGCACTACAGTCGTCAGAGCGGCTAAGCAGGGCGATATACATGGTGGCTTGTATGTTATAGACACAGAAAATGGAGACATACTACATCATGCGCCTTATGAAAGAGATTTTGTCAATGATAATGAGCGTGGAGGAGAAAGAGGTCTTCGTGGCATTTGCGTTCTTCCTGATCGCATTCTCGTGGCTGATTCTGCTGGCTTTATTGAACTAGATAAAAACACTTATGAAATAAAAAGAACGTTTCAGGATAGAGAATACTTTAAGAGTATACATGAAATAGCTTTTTTTGATGGCCATATTTGGGCAACCTCTACAGCCTACGACGCCATAGTTAAACTAGACCTTGACTTTAATATAAAAGGCTTTTGGGAAATCTTGGGAGAGAATGTAGACAATCATAAAGTTCTCACCGGAAAGACGGAGATAAATCCAGAAACAAAATCTCAAAATGATTCTTATCATATCAATTCCATTTTCGCTACAAAAGATAGGCTTTTATTCTCTGGGTTACTGACTCCTTTATATGACTTCAACACCTTTGAAGAAGTCTGTCAGATACCAATGGTTCAAACAACTTCTGGACAACTAGCAAATGGGTTTGTCCACAACTTCTATGGGTATGATGATTTCTTCACTATAAACTTTACTACATTTAGCTCTCTGGGGCTTTCTTACGATGGAAAGAACTTTGAATACTTTGGTATACCAAGAGCATCTGATGTTAAGTATCAAGTAGATGAGATAGCTTCAAACAACTGGAACCGAGGCTTGGCTATGGGTGGGGGAAAATTATTCATCGGATCGTCACCTGCAAGAATTTTAGTTTTTGACATTGAAACCAAAACTTTCGAGACAGAAATAAAATTAGAAAAAGATATGAGACACGCTATTCACGGATTGGAGATAATCGAATAATGAAGATTAACCTAAACCTTGCCAAAAAAAACAAGGTGGAAAAACTAAAAATTTCAGAAAACCAAACTGCTTGGCTATTGCCTAAGAGTGACAATTTTCGTAAGATGATTGCTTATTCTTACAATAATTCCATTACTTGGGTTCATCCAGAGTACAGAGATGGGAAAAACAGTAAGAAATAAAAGCAAAAAAGATAAAAAACGCCTAAAAGAAAGTCGTCGATTGCGTCTGAGGAAGTATAATTCCAAAGATGCGGCTTACCCCAAGTAGGTCTTACTCAAACAATCTTATAGGTCTGGATAAAAGAAAAGTAGGCATTGGCTCGCTAAGTGTATAATAACTTGTTGGGTTATAAAGAGCTTCTTGCAAAAGAGAGCTAGAGCGACACATACTCAACAAGCCTATGTTGCACTAAGTGAGTAGTTTTATCGTGTTTACTTTTACTCTAACAAATCACTTAGTATAACAGGTGTCGCTCTATTTTTTTTCAGCAGTCCATTCAGTGGACTTTTTTTAATATAAAAATCTCTCGGATCACAAATGACTTCAGACATCAAAGTTAAGAAACGTAATGGAAGACTGGAACAAATTAACCTTGATAAAATCAACAAGTGTGTTGAGAGAGCCTGTGAAGGATTATCAGATGTCAATGTTAGTGAAGTAGTATTAGATGCAAGTTTACAGTTATACAATAAGATAACTACATCTGAAATAGACACTGCTTTAATCATGTCTGCTCGATCTAAAATAGAACAAGAGCCAAATTATACTTACGTTGCAACAAACCTATTGCTGTCTAGTCTTTACAAAGAAGTTTTTGGCAAAAGCGTAAACGGTGACTTTGAAGAAGAGTATAGGTCATCTTTTATAAAAAATATAAAGACGCTTGTAAAAGAAGATAGATTAAGTGAAGAGATTCTTTCTTATGATCTCGATTTGCTTAGTAAAAATCTGATCTTAGAGAGAGACAAGAATTTTAAGTATCTTGGTATCCAGACCTTATATGATCGTTATTTCATTCATAAAGAAGGCCGTAGGATGGAGACTCCTCAAGCTTTCTATATGCGTGTCGCAATGGGTCTTTGCTTGAACGAAGAGAACAAAGAAGAAAAAGCTATAGAAATTTACAATATGATGTCTGAGTTTAGATATTCACCATCTACTCCGACTCTTTTTAATAGCGGAACTTGTCACTCACAATTATCTTCTTGTTATCTAAGTACAGTCGATGACTCTATTGATGGTATCTTTGGTACGATTCATGGTCAGGCCAGACTATCAAAATATGCTGGAGGTCTTGGGGTAGACTGGAGTTCTGTTCGTTCTACTGGTTCTTATATCAAAGGTACAAATGGCCAGTCTTCTGGATTAATTCCTTGGTTAAAGATATTCAATGATACGCTTGTAGGCGTGAATCAGGGCGGCAAGCGCAAGGGTGCTGGCTGTGCTTATTTAGAAGCATGGCATCTTGATGTTGAAGACTTTTTAGACCTAAGAAAAAACACAGGTGATGATCGTCGTCGTTGTCATGACATGAATACCGCCTTATGGATTTGTGATGAGTTCATGTTGGCAGCTCAGAAGGGCAGAGATTGGTATTTGTTTGATCCTTCTGAATGCCCTGACCTGCATGAAACATACGGTAAAAAGTTTACGAGAGTTTATAACAAGTACAAAAAGATGGCAAAAGAGGGAGGTATTAAAAACTTCCGTGTTATAAACGCCAAAGATTTGTGGAAGAAGATGCTCAAGTCTTTATACGAGACAGGACATCCATGGATTACTTTCAAAGACCCTTCTAATATTCGTTATAGCAATAAACATGAAGGCGTGGTCCATTCTTCTAATTTGTGTACGGAAATACTTCTTCACACTAAACCAACAACTTATGAAGATGGTGAAGTCGTTGAGGTAGGAGAGACTGCTGTCTGCAACCTTGCCTCTATCAATCTTGAGAATCACATTAAGGTTCGCACCATTGACTGGAAGAAGCTACAGAAAACAGTAGAGGTAGCTATCAGAGGCTTGGATAATGTCATCGACCTTAACTTTTACCCAACTAAAGAAGCGGCTAAGTCTAACCTCAGAAACCGTCCTGTTGGTCTAGGTATTATGGGTACTCATGGCTTATTGCATAAGCTAGGGGTTGTTTACAATTCTCAAGATGCTGTTATTCTGTGTGGCAAAATACAAGAATTCATCTCTTATCATGCTATTCTCACCTCTTCTAAATTAGCGAAGGAACGAGGACACTACGAATCTTACGAGGGTTCTGAGTGGAGCTATGGCAACTTGCCTATCGACACTTACTGTCGATTGATGAATGAAAGACATCCAGAACACTTAAAGAATGGTAAAGATAATCATTACAAACCTTCTGACTTTGAAACAATGGACTGGAGCAAAGTTAGAGAGCATATAGCTGAATATGGAATGAGAAATTCAAATGTCATGGCTATCGCTCCTACTGCAACAATTTCTTATATACAGGGATGCTCTCAATCTATTGAGCCTGACTATTCAACCCTTTTTGTATACTCAACTTTAAGCGGCGAGTTTACAATGATTAACGAACATTTTGTAGAGGCTGCAAAGAAGAAGGGTATATGGGGAAAAGATTTAGTAGAAGCTCTTAAGGCGGCTGATGGTGATGTTATGTCAATAAATTTAGACGAAGAACTGCAAAGAGAATTCAAGACTGCATTTGATATTGAACCAACCATTTTGCTTGATGCAGCGGCTGAAAGACAAAAGTGGATCGACATGGGCGAATCTCTTAACCTGTACAATAAAGGCACTAGCCTCAAGTATCTCAACGATATGTACATGCACGCTTGGGAGCAGGGTTTAAAAACAACGTATTACTTAAGAAGCAAAGCTGCAACAAGACTTGAGAAGTCTACAGTTCAGACAGTAAAAGAAGAAGTTCCTGAAGAAGACTTAAGTCAAGTTAAAGCTTGCTCACTAGATGATCCAGATTGTGAAAGTTGCCAGTAATGAAAAAGACTAAAGAAATTATTTCGGACAAAGTTGCAGTAGTTAATCAAATCCTTCCTCACACAAATAAATGGGCATGGGATTTATTCATTGACGGTGCGGCTAATAACTGGATGCCTACTGAAATTTCAATGGCTAAAGATATTGAACAGTGGCGTTCTGATTTACTAACTAATGACGAGAAGTTAGTGGTAAAAAGATCTTTAGGATTCTTTGCTGGCTCAGAATCTCTAGTAGCAAACAACCTACTACTTAGCATCTTTAAGTATGTAACTGATCCTGAATGTCGCCAATATATACTTAGACAGGCTTACGAAGAAAGTTTGCACAACTTGACGGTTGTTTATTGCTGCGACTCTCTCGGTCTCAAAATTGATGAAGTCTACCAAGCATATAACTCAATACCTAGCATCAAGTCTAAGGATGAGTTCCTAATGAACATATGTACGGATATTAATAGACCAGACTTTAATATCAACACTTTAGAAGGCAAGAGAGAGTTTCTAAGAAACATCATTACCTACTACATCATATGTGAAGGAATCTTTTTCTTTTCCGGTTTTGCAATGCTGCTCTCCTTTAATAGACAGAATAAGCTGCCGGGGGTTGGAGAACAAATTCAATACACGCTTCGTGATGAAAGTTTGCATATCAAATTTGGAACTACTCTCATAAACAGAATAAGAGAAGACAACCCAAAGGTTTGGACTAAAGCTTTTGAAAAAGAAACTCTAGAGCATATAGATAAAGCCATGGAGCTTGAGCTTGCTTATGCGAGAGATGTTCTTCCAAATGGTATCTTAGGGCTGAACTCTGACATGTTTATTGATTATGTGCAGTATATAGCAAACCGTAGACTAGAAGACTTGAATCTACCAAGTCCCTATGAAGATACCAAAAATCCATTTCCTTGGTTAAGTGAAATTATCGACCTAGAGAAATGCAAGAACTTCTTTGAAACTCGTGTCACTGAATACGCAGTTGGAAATATTGAAGACGATTTCTAATGCTTAGAAATATTACAATAGATAATGAGATGCTCAAGTGGCTAGCTGAGCGACTTAACAAAGAAGTAGAAGCTGGTAATAAAATTACTAGAAGCACTCTTTCCAATTTGATTTGGAAATACGAAAAGAAGGAAGAAAAGTGACTTACGATTACAAGTATTTTGAAGTTAAACTTCTGCACGACTCTGCTAAGCTTCCAAGCAAAGGACATATGAATGATGCTGGTTGGGACTTATACGCTTTTGAGACAGTGTCTATACCTGCTGGAGCTACCGTGCTTGTTTCTACTGGCATTTCTATGGCTATTCCTAAAGAACATGTTGCTCTAATATGGGATAGGTCTTCAATGGGAGTCAAAGGAGTTCATAGACATGCAGGCGTTATAGACTCTGGATATAGGGGTGAAGTAAAAGTTTGCCTGCACAATACAACAAAAGAACCGTATCATATAGAAAGAGGCGATAGAATCGCACAAATGTTAATACAAGAAGCCCCAAACTTTATACAACATGTGGTTAACGAACTAGACTCTACAAATAGGGGCGATGGAGGGTTTGGTTCTACAGGTAAGTAGTATGACTAGAAAAAAGAACAATGAGTCAGGATATACTACAAGACGGAAGGCTTTAAAGCCTAAAACGGAAAATCAAACAAAATATATTAACATCATAAATGAAAATGATGTCACATTTTGTACAGGCCCAGCAGGTACTGGAAAAACAGCAGTAGCAGTTGGATTAGCTTGTGATTATTTATTAGATAAAAGAGTTGAGAAGATAATTGTTACTAGACCTGTTATTGAGTCAGGTAGAGGACTAGGCTTTTTGCCGGGAACTTTTGAAGAGAAAATACATCCTTATCTTGTCCCTGTATTGGAAGAAATGCAATACAGATTAAATAGTAATAGAGTTCAGTCATATAGAGAAGAAGGCAAAATTGAAGTAGTACCTTTGGAATATATGAGAGGGCGAAACTTTCATAACTCTTTTATAATATTAGATGAAGCCCAAAATGCTACGTTTGAACAATTAAAAATGTTTATAACTAGAATTGGTTGGGATTCTAAAGCTGTCATCAATGGCGATATTGACCAAACAGATTTAATTTCAAAAGAACAGGGAGGTCTTGAAGAATTTCTAGACCGTCTTGATGAGGTTAAAGGAGTTGGTATTGCTGAACTTACAGAAGATGATATAATTAGAAACAAGATTATTTCTCGCATTTTAGACGCGCTTTACGATTAATGCCTACCTACGATTATTTATGTAACGATTGCGGTTCTGAGTTCGAGCAAGTTCATGGATTTGGTAAAACTCCAGAACCTTGTCAATGCGGTAGTTCAAACATCAAGATAGTAATTAATCAAGTTCCTATGGGATTTGTCAAAGGTGAGCCAACAACTCTTGGTCAGCTCGCTGAGTCAAATACCAAAAACATGGGACGATATGAGCTTGAAGACAAAAGAGCGCAGCAAGAAAAAGGCAATCTTAAAAAGAATAAGCCTAAAGAATGGTGGCAAAAGTCTGGAGACGCAACAAAAGCAGACATTAACAAAATGTCTAAAGCTCAGAAGGCCAAATATATTAAAGAAGGCAAGAAGTAATGTCTGAGGACATTAATAAGGACAATAGCTTACGGGTTGAAGACATTGAACATTTTGAAGTCCAATGTGCTGATTGTGAAGAACATTTATACAATCTTGTGAAACTTAGAGATGGCAACAAGAACATTTCACTGATAGTCAGATGTCCTTTTTGCGATGGCGAAAGTTGGACGATTGATATACATGGAGATTATTTACAAGCACCTCCAGAGGATTTAATTGTTGAGGAGGTTTGGCAAGAAGAAGAAACATTTTACATCTCCTTGAAAGGGGTCGATGATGACTGAAGACATTTCTGAGTTCATAAGAGACAAAGATATTGAATACACTTTCTATGGCAAAGATGGAGAAGTTCTATCTGAAGAGGTGGCACACGCTTGTGCTTACATCTTATCTGGAGAGGGTTCTGAATTTTACTATGTAAAAGTTTATAGAAGCGAACTGTTTGATCCAGAAGGAATTGATGCCAATAAGATCAGTTCTGTTCACACAAAGTTTTCAAAAGTTAGCAAAGAAACTTTTGATTTCTACTTAAACTACTTGACCAATAAAGAGAGAAATCAATTTACTTGGGCTAAGAGAGGAATGATAAATGTCTAAGAAAACTGGAAAACTGAACAAGGTGGAAAAGTTTTATATAGAAAACAACTCTGATAAAGAGATTTCTCAAATTGCAAAAGATTTGAATAGATCTGAAGCTTCTGTCAAGAAGTATATGAAAGCTTCGCCTAGACCAAAGCATACATCTGAAGCTAAGTCTGATGACGCATCTAGTCTTATGGGTCACAATGATCGTGGTTCTACAGTTATGACACCTGCTGCTTCTGAGTTGTCTGATTCAACTAGAGGCAAAAGGCTTTCTAAAAATATAAATCATAGTGCAATTCATAAAATTAAATAATGCAACTAACAAAAGAATTTGACGATTACATTGTTGCCTATGCAGATAATAATCCAATTTGGATAGCAACCTTGTCGAATGGAGAGATCATCTATCAGGATGATGATAGACCGAATGTTGAACCCGCTAGTGCTTGGGTTAGACTCAAGACTTATTGTGAAGAGAACAATCTTCATATAACAAACTTAAAAGTTAGAAACCGTACTCATATAGAAGAAGTTGGGTCAGACTACGATGGCTACTTTTTTTGTAAGGGTGCTGGAGCTTTGATGTTCAGCGACTATGTTATTCATACTTATAGCATTGGTGTATTAAAAGGCGAGAGCTTAAAAGTCCAAACATGGAGATTGCCTGAGCTTGTGCCTGAAAGATTTGAGGAGAGAGATCCATACCAATCTCCTGACTGTTTGATAACTAAGAAAGGAATTTTGAATGAACAAAAATTACAAGCACAAAACAACGGGGCAGGAATGTAACGCTGCTCAGTATATTGCTGAAATGGTCTGTCTTAGAGAGGCAGAAAAACAAAGAGTTGGTAGACCTGCTTATGCGTTATGGAATACTGACAAATGGCAAAAGAAATTCAAAAGCCAAGTAACAAAGGCTTACGGCCTGCTCAAAAAATATAGCGACAAAGCTATCATCAATGCCTTGAATTCTTACAAAGGCAAAAATATATACTCTCTTCGTGTTAAATTTCTAGAACCTATAATCAAAGCTGAGCAAAAAAAGCTTGATAAGATAGATAGTAGAGAGATAAAAGAGATAGAGTATAAAGACAACACTTTAGAAAAACCAAGACAACCCTTTGGAAAAAAAGGCAAACTGTCTAGATTTAAGGATTTAGAAAATGAGTGATGCAGCATTAAAGACTATCACCAAAAAGTATGGAAACATACTTGTAAACGGAGCTGACGTTTTTGAAGAATTGCAGGATATGCAGATCATACCTGTTAGCCCTTCTCTAGACTATGCTCTTGGTGGAGGTTTTAGAGAAGGTACTTGGATTCAGATGATTGGAGATCCAAAGTCTGGAAAAACTACAACAGCTTTGCAGTTTGCTGCTAATTGTCAAAAGGAAGAGTATGGCGAAAGACCTATCTTTTATGTAAATGTAGAGGGTAGATTAAGCACCAAGAACTTTGAAGGAGTTCATGGTCTTGATGCTAGTAAAATTACTGTTGTCCAATCTGAAGGAGAAACTCTTAGCGCAGAGAAATACTTAGGCGCTGTAGAGAAGATTGTAAAATCACATCCTAATTGCGTGGTAATTATTGATTCAATATCTAGTTTCATAGCACAGAAGGATCTAGACGAAGAAGTTAGAGGTGATTATAGACCGGGAGTTCCTAAGATACTATCCAACTTTTGCAAGAAGATGAGTAGTGTAGTCCCTAAACAAAGAGCCATCATTATTATGATTACACACTTCATCGCCAATACTGGCGGCATGGGCAAAAAGAAAGTAGCTGATGGCGGTGTAAAGGTTCGTTATCAGGCGGATACAATACTGGAAATCGCTTGGATTCAAGCATGGAAAGAAAAGAGTGACGGAAGGCAAATTGGACAAGCTTTACATTGGAAAGTAGTCACCTCTGCCCTTGGAGGGTTCGTAGGAGCTGAAGCCATTGGATGGCTTCGGTATGGAACAGGTATTGATTACAAACAAGAGTTATTCGACCAAGCAAATGACTTTGATTTAATTTCAGCAGCAGGAGCTTGGTATACATGCGATTTCTTAATCGACGACACAAAACCAATCAAAAAACTTTTGGAGGCTGAAGGAATCGACAAAGACGATGAAGAAAAAATTACGAAACTGGTCAAGTTTCAAGGTCAACAAAAACTCAGAGATTTTCTCGACGCAAACGACCTTTGGCCTGCTTTGCAAAATTCATTAAAGGAAATGTTGTTTTGAAGGCAGTAGGTTTCGATGGTCGTGAAAGAAATTGGAACCTGTCAAAGTGCGTAGTTTCAGGGGATCAGACAAGACCTCGAAGTAAGTTGCACATTTTAGCAAGAAAGTTACTCCGTGAGCAGTTTCCCTATGATACAATCCTTGAAGAAGTGCCACTTGTTGGTTCTCACAAGCCTTCAAGAAAGTCTACGCTTTACGTTGACTTCTTTATTCCGTCTCATTCGTTGGCGGTAGAAGTTCATGGGAGACAACATTTTGAGTTTGTCGCTCATTTTCATGGAGATCGAAAAGGTTTCAGAAAATCAAAAGCTAGGGATAGAGATAAAGCTAACTGGCTTTTGAATAATGATATTGAACTTATTATTTTAAGTTATTCAGGAACTGAAGATGAATGGCGAGAATCCATTGTCAATAGATAGACTAGAAGAGTTTGTAGGCAGGCTAGATGCATACATGTCTGATGTTATTCATGTAGAACCAAACTCTGAAGTAGAAAAAATATTATCACTTACTGCTTTTGAGCTTAAATCGCTTACGTCAGAAGAATGTTGTGAAAAAGCATACGCCATATACAACTACTGTAATTTTCTACAAAAGAAACACAACAAAGAAGTTGCTAAAGCCAAATGGTGCGAAGAATTTATAAACTACGCAGTTTCAAAAGTTTCAAATCAATTCGATAAGTACACCAAATGGGAAGTCAAAGTCAACTCTGTAATTAGGGAAGACGATTTTGTGCAAAAAGTTTGGCGTGTCAAAAGAGTGATTGATGGTAACGTAGCCTCATCGCTGGACATTATAAGAGACATTAGAAAACAAGCAGACACACTGCTTGAACTAAGCAGAAGAAAGTACAGTAGGGGATAATATGTCACCACTAGAACTAATAAAAAATGGAATACTAGAAAATGATTTTGAAAAAGTTATTCAAGGGTATGCTCTTCTCACAGGAGAAGAAGTTAGACCAGAAGAAAAAGCTGGAACAACAGGAACAGCAAATGCAGAGCCAAAAAGCTCCGACAAGGTGTCAGCACAGATGTCGGTGCGGACGGAGGTAGAAGACTTCACAATGAAACGTGACAGTCTTCCCGCTGGGCAATACGGAAGAAAAGAAGCAATACAAGTTGGAGAAAATCAATTTGTAGATGACAGAACAGAGGCTGTAGGAGAAGAGTTTGATACGCCTGACATCAACCTCACTCCTCGCAGACCTCCTGTCAAAATGGTTGAAGTAATTTGCAACGCATGTGGAAGAAAGGAGGAGATAAATCCAGCGTATAAAACAGGTAGTTATCATCGTTGTAGTAGATGTGTAGGTTAATGGAAAGGAGAATATATGTCGGAACTAAACAACAAAGCAGCAGAAAAAGCAGTACTAGCAGGACTGATACAGCACGGTAAAGATTCTTTTGTAGATATTGATGGAGCAATAACCGAACAGTCCTTCACTTTAGAAGAAAATCAAATTGTATGGAGTTGTCTGAAAAAATTATTTGAAGACTCTGACACAGTAGACTTGCCCACTCTTTATGCGGCAGCGAAGAAAATAGATCTAGATTCTGTGTTTATGAAAAGAGTACCAAAAGACTATTACAAAAAACTCTCTGCAATAAACATTGAAAAAGCCAACGTAAAACATCAGGCAGCTATTCTTGTAAAGTTTGAGATAGCCAGAGAAGTAGACAAGACTGCATCCCAAATCAAGATAAAGATTAAAGATGTTACTGGTGACGAAAGCATAAGTGAGATCATCAGTATAGGTGAAACCCCTTTCTTTGAGTTTAGTTCTAGACTTGAAGGTAGGGTTGACAATGAACCAGAAGACATTGGTCAAGATATTGACGAATATATTCAATCATTAATAGATAACCCACAAGAGATGATGGGTATTAGCACTGGGTTTTCTAGATTCGACAAGTCCATCGGCGGTGGACTTAGAAGAGGTAATGTAGACCTTATAGCTGCTAGAGCAAAGGCTGGTAAAAGCTTGTTTGCTGATAGTGTAGCTTTACATGTGGCTGGCACTCTTGGAATACCAGTTCTAATGCTTGACACTGAAATGTCTAGAGAAGATCACATTCACCGTCTATTAGCAAGCATGACCGATGTTACTATAAATGATATTTCTACAGGTCAATTTGGAAAATCAAGTGGTTTGCAGGAGCGTGTAAAACAAGGTGTAGAAAAACTAAAAGAAATTCCTTACAAGTATGTCACTATTGCAGGAACTAGCTTTGATGAGACATTATCCATAATGAGACGATGGATTAAGAAAGAAGTTGGGTACGATGAGAATGGAATTAGCAACCCATGTTTAATTATTTATGACTACTTGAAGTTGACCAGTGCGTCTCAAATGAACGACATGAAAGAGTTTCAAGCTTTGGGTTATCAAATGCAGCAGCTCGTAAACTTTACAATTAAAGAAAAAGTTCCTTGCTTGTCTTTCGTTCAACTTAATAGAGATGGAATTACTCGTGAATCTGAAGATGTTATTAGTGGATCAGATAGACTTTCATGGTTTTGTAGCAGTCTAACGATCTTTAAGAAAAAATCTGAGGAGGAAATAGCCGAAGACGGTGGCGAAAGCGGAAATCGTAAACTAGTGCCTTTGATTGCTAGACACGGCGGTGGACTCTCTGACGACTTTGATTACATTAACATGCACCTTAATGGTGAATTTGGAAGAATTGACGAAGGCTTCACCAAATCAGAATACATACTTGCAAATAAAAAAGAAAAAGAAGGCTTCGATAACGAACTCGATGACAAACAAGAAGAGTTCAAGATAGAAGAAGATATTGATCCTGAAAAACCATTTTGATGAAAGAAACTTTGATGAGCTTCAGTTTGTCCAAAGATAAACAAGAACGATCTAAACAACTCAAGGTGTATGATGATTTAATTATCAACAATATATACCGAGTGCTTGAACACTTTGGGACTAGAATGGAGGTGGGTCTTGGCTCATGCCCATGTCCAATTCATAGAGGTAACAACCCTATGGGGTTTTCCATTAACTTAGAACCTGACCATCCATACTATGGAAGATGGAAATGTTGGTCTGAAAGTTATGGAGAAACCTGTATGTCTGAATTTATCAATACCCCTATTGGTCTTGTCAGAGCCTTACTTACGAGAGATGCTAGAGAATCTGGAGAAATTGATCAAGATTCTATTGTCAAGTTTCATGAAGTAATTGAATTCTGTACTAACTTTTTTGGAATTAATGGAAGTAGAGTTCTTGAAGAAGCTAAAAATGTAACTTTCAAAGATGGTCCTTCTGCTCTAGAGTTTGGATTAAACAAAAGAGAAGAAGTCAAAGTCACTAGTAAAAATAATACTAGAGACAAAGTTAGAGGTAGGCTTCACATGCCTCCTAACTATTATTTGAGGCGTGGTTTTACTGAAGAAGTTTTAAATGAATTTGATGTTGGCGTTTGTTTAGATGCTGGTAAACCAATGAGTAATAGGGTTGTCGTTCCGGTTTACGATGAAGAACACGAGGTGCTTGTTGGATGTGTTGGTAGGTCAATGATAGAAAACAGCAATATGAAATGGAAAAACAGTAAAGGTTTTTCAAAAAACATATGGCTTTATGCTCTAAACAAATCCAAAGACTTTATAAAATCATGTGGTACTGCCATATTAGTTGAAGGTCAAGGAGATGTTTGGAGACTTTGGGAGTCTGGAATAAAAAATGTAGTTGGAATGTTTGGTGCTAGTTTATCTGACGTACAAATTGAGCTACTAAAAAATATGAACATTTTAAATTTGGTTGTTTTGACTGATAGCGATGGGGCTGGACAAAATGCCAAAGAAAAAATTAGGAAAAAATGCAGCAACTTGTTTAATATTATAGATATAGATATACCTGCTAACGATGTTGGCGAGATGTCTATTGAAGAAATAAACGAGCATTTGAAACCACAACTTAAAGGCTATACTAATGACTAATATAATTGGATTTTCTGGAGCTAAACAAAGTGGGAAAAGTACCTGTGCAACTTTCTTGCATGGATACCAACTTAGATTCAATGATGTGTTTGAAAAGTTTCTAATGGATGAAAAAGGAAACTTATTCGTAAATGCAACTGAAATTGATGAAAATGGTCAAGAGATCGAAGGTCTTGGTATGCTAGATGTAAATCGTCAAGACGAAGAGTTTTTAGAGTACGCCTCTAGAAACATATGGCCTTTTGTTAGATCGTTTAGCTTTGCAGATCCTTTGAAGTCAATCGCAATACAACTGTTTGGATTAACAGAAGAGCAATGCTACGGAACAGACGAAGATAAGAATACCCCCATTAATATAAAGTGGGAGAACATGCCGAATATAATAAATGCTAGTGGCTTCATGACAGCAAGAGAATTTTTGCAACACTTCGGTACAGACGTTTGTAGAGGCATCAAGCCTGATATTTGGACTAGCGCTTGCATAAATAGAATCCTATCTAGCGGAACACAATTAGCGATTGTTCCCGATGTTAGGTTTCCAAACGAGGTAGAGTCTATTCAGAAGGCTGGCGGCAAAGTTATTAGACTTACTAGAAAGCCTCACGAAGATGAACACGATAGCGAAACAGCTTTGGATGGATACGACGAGTTTGATTATGTTATTCATAACGCTGATATGAATATTGATCAAACTAACATGGCTCTCATGGAAGTAATGAAAGGATGGGGATGGCTGACAACAAAATCATAAGAATAGACTGGGATGATAGAATGGTGACTAACGCCCAGAATAAAGCCAAAAAACTAGGCAAAATAAAAAATTCAATACTTAGGGGTGGCGGCAATGCTGCCGGTTACTTAGGAGAAGAAGCTGTTGCGTCTTATATTGGAGCTGAAATAACTAGTTGTGACGAAGGCTCTGGAAAATATAATTTTGATATCACCACTAGAGACGAACGAAAAGTAGAAGTAAAAACTAAAAGAAGGACTGTTTCGTGCATTGATGATGATGGAAATGACCGTGGCTTTTACGAAGTCTCGATAGCCAAAACCAGTGTGCATCAAAGACCTGAACTTTATATTTTTGTAAACATACATTTTGATGATTACAGAAAAGATGAGAATGGCGTTGCTAGATACTACGGAATTAGAAATATAGAAATATTAGGACAAATGGAACCTGAAGATTATTTTGCCGAAGCTAGGTTTGTACCAAAAGGTGAGCTTGATCCTTCAAATAACTTCGTAGCTCACGCAGACATGTACAATCTGCCTATATCAGAATTGGAATCACTAGATGATAGTCTGTTACCACAGGAGCAGTAGTCTTGGAACTTTAGAATTTTGTCAGCAAAAATACTTTTTGCAATACAATCTCTCTTTCAAAGACAAGACAAATGCAAAAGCTTTGATGGGTACTATTACCCATAAAGTTATGCAAACGCTTGGCGACAAAAAAGTCGCTATGAACAAAGGTTTAGATATTGTAGAAGATGAAGAGACTGGAAGGAATCTAACTCTAGAAGAATGCGACGATCTTGAGCTTCTTAATGATATAGCTTTTGAGTATTACACAAATGCTTTTCCAGAAGTTAACCTTGGGGAGAAAGAAAAAAGGCAATGTCTTCGTTGGGCAGAAAAAGCTGTAGCTTATCAAGGCGGAGCTTTAGATCCAAGAAACCAAGAAGTTTTTGCAACAGAGCTTTTCTTTGACATTGAGATTAAGAAACCTTGGGCAAAGTACAAGTACGAGTTTGAAGATCAGACCATAGAGGGTTATCTATCAATCAAAGGAACCGTTGACCTCATCTTAAAACATGACGACGAATATTACGAAATTCTGGATTACAAAACCGGCAAAAGAATAAATTGGGCTACGGGAGAAGAAAAAACTCACGAAAAGTTGCAAAAAGACACTCAGCTTTTGCTATACTACTACGCTCTGAAAAATATGTACCCAGAACGAGAGTTCTCGGTTAGTATTTATTACATCAATAGCGGCGGATTATTCTCGATGGTTTTTGACGAGGATGACTACCAAAAAGCCGAAGATATACTTAGGCAAAAGTTTGAGCAGATAAGAGATATTCAGCAACCAAGATTACTCTCCAATGAAAACAGTCACTGGAAATGTCAAAAACTTTGCAAATTTAGCCAGCCTTATAAGGAAGGCGCTGAAAAAAGTGTTTGCCAATATATTCGTGACCAGATAAAACATAGGGGTATAGTCAAGGTTGTTGAGAGTTTTGGGAAAATTGACAAAATCGCCACCTACGGAGATGGCGGTGGAAGATTGGCAGACGATAGCGATAAAAAATGAGTTGGACACCACTACACCTTCATACGCACTATAGCCTCCTAGATGGCCTCAGTAAGCCTTCACAGGTTGCTGAACGATGTTCTGAGGTTGGCTATACTTCTTGCGCCTTAACGGATCACGGCACTATATCAGGGGCTGTATCTTTCACTCAGGCAATGAAGAAAAAGAATATTAAACCTATTCTTGGTTGCGAGTTCTACCTAAGCCAGCAAGATTGCACTGTGAAGAACGACGAAAATAAGAAGCTTAGTCATCTTTGCGTGCTTGCTAAAAACAAAAAGGGTTGGCATAACCTAATCCAAGCTGTTTCTAAAAGCAATGACGAAGAAAATTATTATTACAAGCCAAGACTTGACTTAAATACTCTCGGTCAATTTGCAGATGGAAACCTCATAGCATTTAGTGGTCATCTTGGCAGCGACTTGGCAAATGCAATATTTATTGATCCAAAGTCTGCTTACAATGCTAAAACAGAAGAAGAGGCTATAAGGTTTACTCATCCCGATTGGGTTGACAACGTTTTGTTCATAGCGAATAAGTACAAAGAAATATTTGGCAAAGACAATTTCTTTATAGAAATACAAGCAATAGACCAAGACAAATCTCCAGCAGCCACCGTTGTTGCTAAAGGCTTAAGGTATATTGCCAAGAAATACAAATTCCAGTCTGTTGCAACTGCTGATTCTCACTACCCAAGAAGAGAGGATGCAGAAGATCAATTATTACTGTTATGCTCCTCTATGAAAACCACTCTTCGCAAAGCAAAGAGCAGATTAAAAGAAACTGGCGATTCAGCATTTAGTGGTTTTTTAAATTCAAACTCTTTTCATATACCAACGCTAGAAGAAATACAACAGGTAAACACTGCCGCCGAAATTGACATGGCGATGCAAATATCTTCTATGTGTGAAGACTATAATATCTTAGGCCAGCCAATGCTGCCTAAATTCAAATGCCCACAAGAAATTTCAGAAGACCAATATTTAAGACAACTGTGTAGAGAAGGCTGGAAGAACAGGTTAGAACCTAGTGGGAAAATAAACAACCAACAATCAAAAGACCTTTATACAGAACAAATAAAAAAGGAACTTGATGTAATTAGTGAAGCTAATTTAGCTGGTTACTTTTTAATCGTTAGAGATATTGTAAACAGTGTAGTAGAGAAGAATTACATTCCCGGTCCGGGTAGAGGTTCTGCTGCTGGATGTCTAGTATCATACTTAGTTGGGATAACTCAAGTTGACCCAATGGAATATGGCTTGATCTTTGAGAGATTTTATAATGCCGGTAGAAATACTGGAGGACACGTATCTTTACCAGATATCGACATTGATGTCCCAGCTACCAAAAGAGACGAGACAATAGATTATATTAGATCAAAGTATGGCAATGATAGAGTTGGTCAAATGGTGACATTTGGAAGACTTCAAGGAAGAAGTTCATTAACAGAAGTTTTGAGAATAAATGAAGCTTGTCCATACGAAGAAATGAAAGAGATAACGAAGAGCCTGCCTCACGAACACGAAGTCTCTGACCAACTGGCTGAAATGGATGAGCCATCTGTGATTCAATGGACATTGATGAACCAGCCAGAAGCCTTGAGAGACTATTGCAGGCTAAATGATGATGGAGAGCTAGAAGGAAATCTAGCTACATATTTTAAGCAAGCTATGCGCATTGAAGGAACATTTAAGTCACAAGGCAAACACGCAGCAGGAGTCGTAATATCTTCTCATAAACTAGATGATGTTTGCCCAATGGTTAGAGACAAAAGAAGCTCCGACAAAATAGCCGGAATGGAAATGAACGACCTTGAATCAATGGGTCATGTCAAATTTGATATACTGGGTATTTCCTTAATGGATAAACTAATGGGTATAAGAGATCAATTAGAGAAAAAAGATGTATAAAAAAAGCTACAAACAAAACGTTAGAGAAAGAATAACGAGTGGACGCTATAGTGAATACAAAGGTCTTAGCATATGCATGATAAATGACTTTTATGAACCAATGAATAAAAAGATAAAATATCAGGTTCACTGTCGTTCGTTTAGTGGTCTGTATGAAGATATAGAAGAAGCATTGAATAAATTTTTTGAGTTGAGAAGGAAAATGAGATGAATTATAGAGACATAATTGTATTTGATTTTGAAACAGGTTCTAGAAATCCTGATAAAACCCAGCCTGTCCAAATTGCCGCAGTTGCGATTCATGGCAGAAACTTAACATTGCAACCGGATGGCTACTTTGAAAGCCTCATACGTCCTGTATTGGACGACGACGAAGCTATTAGTATGGGACTAGACCCCATCGAAGACGAGGCTCTAGCAGTCAACGGAAAAACCAGAGAAGAATTGGCAAAAGCTCCATCGGAACGAACAGTTTGGAAGAAATTTACAAACTTTGTAAATAGGTACAATTTTAAGAACAAGCCGTTTTACGCACCAATCGCAGCTGGCTACAATATTGTTGGCTTTGATATGCCGATTGTACAGAGAATGTGTGAACTATACGGGCCAATTGACAAGAAGACCGGAAAGCAAACTTTATTTAATAAAATTCACAGAGTTGATGTAATGGATACTATGTGGATGTGGATGGAAAACAATGCCGACGTAAAGTCATTAAGCATGGATTCAATGCGAGACCTATTTGGTATGAGTAAAGAAAATGCTCACGATGCATTGCAAGATGTTAAAGATACAGCCAATTTAATGATTCGATTCATGAAGCTTCATAGAAGAGTAGCTCCAAAAATAACATTTGAAAAATCGTTTGCGGATGGTGAAACATATATTTGATAAATTAAGGTGAGTTATGTCTGATTTCAATCCACTTGAAGTTAATTTTGATGATACTCAGACTTGGGACTTGATATGTTCTGGAAGAACTAAAGGTGTATTCCAGCTAGAAAGTAACTTAGGCAAGTCTTGGGCTAAAAGAGTTCAACCAAGAAATATAGAAGAGCTTTCTGCTCTGATATCAATTATCAGACCGGGAACCCTCAAAGCCATAGTAGATGGCAAAACAATGACCCAACACTTTGTTGACAGAAAGAATGGAGCTGAAGAGATAACTTATCTTCATCCATCTCTTGAGCCAATTCTAAAAGGAACTCAAGGAGTCCTTGTTTACCAAGAACAGTCTATGCAGATAGCTCAGCAGCTTGCTGGCTTTGATCTTCAAGAAGCTGATAACCTGCGTAAAGCGATTGGTAAGAAGAAGGCAGACCTTATGGCTAAGGTCAAAGAATCATTCCTCAAAGGCGCGTCTAAAAAAGGGGTTGTAAGCGATGAAGTTGCTGAAGAGATTTTTAGTTGGATTGAAAAATCCAGCAGGTATGCTTTCAATAAGTCTCACGCTGTTTCTTACGCTATTTGCGCTTACTGGAGTGCTTATGCTAAGGCTCATCATCCTCTTGAGTTTTACTGTAACTACCTTTTGCATTCGTCTGGAAAGCCTGACCCTCAGCAGGAAGTTAAACAGCTTGTAAATGACGCTAAGAATGTAGATATATACATCAATCCTCCGTCATTCAAGGCCATGAACACTTACACCGACATAATCGACGAAAAAATATGCTTTGGATTTTTAGATGTAAAAACTGTAGGTCTTAAGCAAGTCGAAAAGATGAAATCTGTAATAGCAGAAGCAGAAGAATCATACAACAAACCTTTTGCTGACTGGACATGGTATGAGTTTCTGATATTGGCTTCGTCGAAATGCAATTCTAGAATGATAATAGCCTTAATATCCATAGGGTTCTTTCATAAGTTTCCTGAGTCTAGGCAACGAATGTTAGACGAGCTTGACACTTGGAGCAACATAACCAAGAAAGAGCAGGAATGGGCTGTCGATAATATATCAGATTTTGATTCTTTAGTTAGTTTGTTGAAAGCAATGTCTCCAACTAAAAAATCTGGAGGTGCAACTCACAACGCAAAAAGATCTCAGATCATATCTGATCTAGTCATCCATTGTGAAAATCCTTCTTATTCATTACGAGATGAGCCTGAATGGGTAGTCAGGACAGAAGAGAACTACCTTGGAGTATCCTTGAGTCATTCTAGAATTGAGTCTTATAACACTAGTCTAGCCAACACTACAATCAAAGAATTTTCCTCTGGCAAGAGGAAGAATGTCAAGATGGCTGTGACAATATCTGATGTCAAAAAATATGTGACAAAAAGAGGAAAGATGAAAGGCGTAGAGATGGCTTTCATTTGTGCAGAAGATCACACTGGAACTATAGATACTATAACCGTATTTGCAGATAATTGGCAAAAGTTTAAAAATGTTCTTTATGAGGGCAACAACGTGATATTAAAAGGTCAAGATTCCAGAAATATAAGAAATCAAATAGACGACGGATTCATAGTAGAAGACGTTATTGAATTATCTTAACCCAACGCTTAAAATAGTTAAGACACCACACCTGATAGGGAAAAATATGAATACTATTTCAAACTACTGCCGATTTATTGGAAGACTTACAGAAGATCCAAAAATGGTTGAATTTGACAATACCAGACTTTGGACCTTTACTTTAGCTATAACTGAATATAGAAGAGAAAAAAGCGGCGAAAAAAAGAAGACAACTAACTTCTTTGATTTTGAGGCTTGGGACTCTGGGGGTGATGCAATTGGCAAACATTGCTCTAAAGGCGATATAATTGATCTAGTGGCCTCTGCTAGAAACAATTCTTGGACTGACAAAAATGGAAACAAAAGGTTCGCAACAAAGTTCAGAGTTAAAGAATTCAAGCTCTTTAACTCAAAACCAAAAGAGCAATTTATATAAAAACAAGACGATTACAAACAAAGAGCTTGAAGAAGAACTGGTTCATGATCATTATGGATTAGTTGTATCTCAAGCTCTTTATTTTTTGAACGACTCAAATTTTGATGACTATATACAAGTTGGATTGATAGGACTTCTTAAAGCAATAAGAGAGCATGATCCAGAGAGGTCTAAGTTTAGCACTTTTGCCACGGTGTGTATAAGAAATGCTATAAACAACCTAAAAGAAAAAGATGAAAAAAAAGATTCTATAACGTTTGAATATGCAAAAGTTGTAGAAGAGTCTTATAATATCTCAGAAAAAATATCAGATTGCCTGCCAGATTCTTTAACTGAAAAGCAGGTATTCTTAATTAAGCTAAAATCTCAAAATTATACAAATGCTGAAATTGCTGATTTGATGTCTATAACAAAGCAAGAAGTCATCAAACAGATTGATGTGATCATAAAGTCTTTGAGAGAAACAAATCTATGAGAAAAAAGAGAATACTTTTTTGCGGGGAAGCCACATATTTAAACACTGGATACGCTACGTATCTAAGAGAAGTAATGAAGGTTCTCTACGCTACTCAAAAATATGAGATGGCAGAATTTGCAAGCTATGGAAAAGATGGAGATCCACGAGGAGTAGACATTCCTTGGAAATTTTATGGAAACCTACCAACAAAAGACAGCCAACAGCAACAGTACGACGAGATACCCACTAACCAATTTGGTGAATGGAAATTTGAGTCGGTTTTACTTGACTTTCTTCCAGATATCGTCTGTGACATTCGTGACTTTTGGATGTTTGAATACCAAGACAGGTCTGCCTTTAGGCCATATTTTAATTGGGCGATAATGCCTACCGTAGACGCTGCTCCTCAAAATGAACAATGGTTATCCACATTTTGTAACGCAGACGGTGTTTTTAACTACTCTCAATGGGGTCATGAAGTATTAGAAAAAGAGTCTAACGGTAATATCAAATGTTTAGGCTCTGCTCCTCCATCTGCTGATGCAGCTTATCAACCAGTACAAGACAAAGGTCAACATAAGGTAAACATGGGGTTTTCTTCCGATATTAAGTTTGTCGGAACCGTGATGAGAAACCAAAGAAGGAAACTATTTCCAGACCTCTTTGAGTCCTACAGAAAGTTTTTGGATATAAGTGGAAGAAAAGATGTTTATCTATATTGCCACACTAGTTACCCAGATTTAGGCTGGGATATACCAAAACTTCTTAACAAATACAAAATAGCTAGTAAAACTCTTTTTACATATACTTGTAACACTTGTAATCAAAGCTTTCCTGCATTCTTCTCTGACGCACAGAGAAAGTGCAAAATATGCGGAAGTTCAAATGCTGGATTGTCTAGCGTGCAAAAAGGAGCTTCGTATGAATATCTCTCAAATATAATGAATATGTTTGATTTATATATACAATATGCTAATAGCGAAGGTTTTGGACTACCGCAAGTTGAGGCAGCTGCTTGTGGAGTCCCTGTGATGAGCATAGATTACTCAGCCATGTCTAGCGTTGTGAGAAATTTAGGAGGAACACCTTTAAAAGTAAAAACCCTTTATAGCGAATTAGAAACTGGTTGTGACAGAGCTGTTCCAGACAATGATTACACAGCTGAAAAAATGAAAGAGTTCTTTAATAAATCAGAACAAGAAATAAATACTCTTTCTAAAAATACGCGCCTTAACTTTGAAAAATATTATCAATGGGATAAGACGGCAAAAAAATGGGAAGACTACTTTGACTCAGTTGATATAAAACCTTTTGAGCAAACTTGGGGTTCTTCTCCTCGGCTTCATCAACCACAACCACAGACAAAAACAGAGATGTCATCTTCTGAATATGCTAGATGGTTAATAGTAAATGTTCTAGGTGAGCCTGAAAAACTAAACACCTATTTTGAGTCTAGATTGATTCGAGACTTAAATTACGGAATGTATATAAATGGTACAGGCGAAATGTACCTAAACGAAGACTCATATAAATTTGTTAGACCTATATTCGAGCCTTTCGGAAAAGACGAGGCGTATAATATGATGCTAGGTCTTTGTAATAGAAGAAATGATTGGGAAAAGCTCAGAAAGCAGCACATAAAATAATGAAAGTTTTATATGTAGGTTGTTACCGAGATGGCACAGGTTGGGGCAATGCCGCTATAGACTATATGCTTTCAATGGACAAAGCTGGCATAGAAGTCGTCCCAAGGCCATTAAGGTTAGACAATACAAGCGGGTATGTTCCAGAAAGAATCGAAGAGCTAGAAGAACATAGCGGATACGGAGCAGATGTCTGCATACAGCATGTCCTTCCTCACTTAATGGAATACAGTCCAAAGTTTAAGAAAAATATAGCTCTTTATGCTACTGAGACTAGTAATTTCAAGGACTCAGGCTGGGCTAGAAAAATCAATATGATGGATGAAGCTTGGGTTATAAATGACCAAATGGTAAAAGCTTCGAGGGATAGTGGAGTAACGATACCAATAAAGGTAGTTCCTCATGCAACAGATTTTTCAAAATTTGAAAGATCCTATGAAAAAATACATATTCCCAACCTGCAAGATTCTTTTGTTTTCTACACAGTAGCTGATCTAAACAGAAGAAAAAATTTGGAAGCTTTAATTAAAGCTTTTCATATGGAATTTGAACCAAGCGAGCCAGTTTCTTTACTTATAAAAACGAGTCAATATGGTCTAAAACCTGATGAAGTTGCGAACAAGTTAAAGGATGTTTCAAACGCAATAAAGGCTGGATTAAAAAAATTCAGCACCATTCAAGAATACAAAGAAGACTTGATGATTACGGACTACCTAAGTCCTGAAGACATGTGCAGGCTTCATGCAACAGGAGATTGTTTTGTAATGCCAAGCTATGGAGAAGCTTGGTGTATTCCTGCATTTGATGCAATGGGTTTTGGAAAAACTCCTATTTGTACAAACATAGGAGGCATGAAAGATTTTATTAAGAATGGTGGCTTTTTAGTTGAGGGAACTATGGAGCCTGTCTTTGGCATGACAAGAACTTTCAAAAAGCTGTTTACATGCAATGAAGATTGGTGTTCTGTTAGCATCAGAGGTTTGATGGAAAGCATGAGGCATGTTTATGAGAATCAAGACAGTCTCAGCAATATGAAATCAGAAGGACTAACTCAGGCTTATAGCTACTCTCACTTGAACATTGGAAATCTTATCAAGGAGTTGTTAGATGCCAACTAAGATGTCTTCCATTATTAGAGGAGCTACAAGAACTCCGGTAGAAAAATTGAATATATTAACGTTCCCAACTCATGAACGATATGAAACTATGCTGTGTAAGACTGGTCATAATTTCTATTCTTATAGAGCAGAGGGAATAAAAGACTGGAACGAAACATACGCTAAACTTCCCAGTAACTATATTTTGTTAGATCCGGCTTTAGGAGAAGCTCAAATACCCGACTATGTGGATTTTGATTTAATTCTTTCTCAGAACAAGTTTGGTCAATTCCAAATTGCAAAAGAACTTGCGACTAAGTTTCACCTTCCTTTGGTAAGTCTAGAGCATACATTGCCAATGCCTGCTTGGGGTGAATCTATGCTTTATCAACTAAGGGAAATGAGAGGTCATGTAAATGTTTTTATATCAGACTACAGCATCAATGCTTGGGGTTGGGATAATCGCGACCTTGAAGATGATACACAAGTTATAACTCACGGCATAGACACTGAACTTTTTTGCCCTTTAGAAGGAGATAGAAGCGACGAAATTCTATCTGTTGTAAATGATTGGGTAAATAGAGACTGGTGTTGTGGATTTAGTTTATGGCAAGATGTAATAAAGGGTTTACCACACAAGGTGGTTGGCGATACTCCGGGTCTATCTAAACCAGCTGCTTCAATTGAAGAGCTTGTCGCCACCTACCAAAACAGTAGGATATTTCTTAATACCTCAACAATATCTCCAGTTCCAACAGCACTTATGGAAGCTATGTCTTGTGGATGTGCGGTAGTCACCACTGCAACATGCATGATACCGGAAATAATAGAGAACGGAGTCAATGGGTTTATTAGTAATGATCCAGAAGAGCTAAAACAATATTTGGTAGATCTTCTAAATAACGAAGACTTAGCAAAAAAAATAGGAAGTAATGCAAGAAATACAATTACAGAAAAGTATTCTACTTCAAAATTTGTTGACAGTTGGAATCGGACTTTAGAAATATCTTCGCAATTCATTTATAGAGGCTAAGATGAAAATAAGAATATCCGTTGGCCAAAGAGAAAAGCTCAATGGCTACATAAATATAGATCCTATAAGCAAGTTTGATGACATTGCGGTAGACATCAGAAATATAGACCCAATAGCCTCTGATGCAGAATGCACTGAAATAATCTGCGAAGATGTTATCGACTTTTTGCACAGAGAAGAATCTTTTACAGTCCTTAAGCATTGGGTAAAAAAGATTAGACACAAAGGAAAAATAGTAATAACTTCTGTTGACACTCATCAAGTTTGCAAATCTTTCTTAGATAAAGAAATAAACATAGACCAATTCAATAAAATAATACATGGAACTTTTCAAGCTCCTTGGGATGTAAGGCTTAGCCATAGCAGTGTAGAAGAACTTGCTGATTTTTTGACATCTTTAGGATTGGTTGTTACTAAAAAGAGAATTTCAGGAATCAGAGCTATATTAGAGGCAACTAGACCATGAAAGAATTATTACAAGAAATAAACACCTCTTGCAAAGATTGCATTTTTGCCACTTGGGAAGAAGACACTCAGATTGGTTGCGATCTTGGAAAAATAAAATTATACAAAGAACGAAAAACACCAATTATCGAAGCTTTTGATGACGAAGATAAAGAATTTTTTGTTGTCAAGGCTTGGTGTTCCACTTATAGAGAAGAGTTGTGGAAGACCGCTCATTCAGACAAAAACCTCATAGAGCAACTAAACCAAGAGACATATCCTAAAATAAATTACTGCATTGTAATGGATAGCCTCGATAAGGATAATTTTCAAAAAACTCTTGAATCAATTAAAAGACAAAAATATCCACCAAAACGAGTCTTGGTAACTTGCACTTCTCCTGAAGATTATATGCCAATACTTCAACATGTAAAAGCAGAGCTAGAAGATTTGTATGGCTCAGACTTTAGAGTTCATTGTGTTGGTGAAGATATGTCTTTTGAAGCCATTCTAGACGATTCATTTAGATTATCAGCGAATGGTTTTTACATGGGATTAAAGTGCGGAGATGAAGTTCCAGAAGATGCGTCTGATTTGCTTCATTACGCCTTGAACAAAAAGCTAAAGAGTGTCGCTCTTGTCAAGAACGGAGACAATTTGAGTGGAACACTTCATCAAGCAGTTCTTTACAAATATCTCTATGGGTATAGAGGAGCGCTGTTTGAAACCAAGCTTATAGAAGGTGAAGAGTTCGACCAAACACTAGAATCTAATTCTTTAATAACAGACTGGGATAAACTAAGATGTCTTTACCAAGAGTCACAATCTTAATAGCAAATTACAACGATGAAGAGTATATTGACAACGCTATAGAAAGCGCAGTCAATCAAGATTATCCCGGCCCTTTAACTATATGTATAGTTGACGACGGGTCAGAAGATGAATCTTGGGAAATTATAAGCTCATACTTTGATAACAAAGATGGAGATATTCTTACAAAGAAAAGTGCTGGAAGATTTGGACATACAAATTTTATTGCAATAAAAAATATAAACTCTGGACCAAGTGAAGCTAGAAACGTAGGAATAAAACAAACCTTAGAAGATACAGATATTTACGCAATACTTGATTCAGATGATGAAATGTATGAAAGTAAAGTGAGCAAATGTGTTTCAGTGTTTGCTCGTGGAGAAGGAATGGTTGGTGTTGTGTATGGAGACTATGATACGTTTCATGTTAATAGCAATAGAACCATTAGAGAATTTAAAGAGCCTTATAGCAGGAAAAGACTTGTTCAAGAATGCATTGTGCATAGCGGATCTTTGATACTAAAAGAAGCGCTTGAATCTGTTTTGGAAGAGACTGGTTATTACGATAAAACCATGAGAACTTGTGAAGATTATGATCTTTGGATGAGAATAAGTGAGAAATATATAATTGCTCATGTGCCAGAATCTTTAACCAAAGTTAGGGTTACAGGGGACAACTCTTCGTTTATTGTCAATCAAGAAGTTTGGCGTAAAAACTGGCTAAGAGTAATGGAAAAAATGCAATCTAGAACTCAATGAACAGACATACGACAAAAATAAAAGATAAAGGTGTCGGCTTATCAGCAGACCAACCTTTAACAGTAATCATACCTGTGGCAGGAATGGGTCACAGGATGAAGTCGTATGGACCAAAGTGTTTGCTCAAAGCTAATCAAAAAGAAACGATTCTAGAAAAAACAGTATCCAATATAAAAAGAGAATATCCATATTCCGACATAATAGTCGTAGTTGGGTTTGAAGCTGACAAGGTTATAAAGAGCCTTCCTAGTTTTGTCAGAATAGTAGAAAATCAAAACTACGAAAAAACCAATATTGTAGAAAGCTTAAGAATAGGAATAAATGCCTCTGCTCACGATAACGCATTGATTATATATGGAGACTTAATATTTAATGTTTATTCCATAAGAGAAATAACCTCATCTGGAACTTGCGTTGTTTTCGATTCAAAAAATAGATTCAAAGAAGAAGAAGTAGGCTTAACTGTCGTAGAAAACAAAGTAACTACATTTGCTTATGGGTTGCCAAGTAAATGGTCGCAAATAGCCTATATTGAAGATGGAGCATTTAAGATGTTAAAAAGTCTTTGTACCGATAAGAGAAAAAACAAACTTTATCTTTTTGAATTATTTAATATTATAATAGAAAACGGTTTTACAATAAGAGCTAAAGAGCCAAAAGGCATGACAATAAGAGAAATAGATTCTTTAAAGGACTTATAATAATGGGAAACTACTGGGGTTGGATTAAAAACAACTATGAATGGTATGCTTGGAAATATGTGGAAAACAAAGTTAAGGTTAAACTTGGACCTTTTCACACTATAGAAGAAGCACAAGAAGCGGCAGAAAAGTATGAAAGTTCTAATAAGTAGCGATGGACTTAATGCCCATCACTATATCAGAGTATCTTGGTCAAAAGTTTTTTCGTCTATGGGCTACGAAGTCCGTATATGGCAAAAGGATGAAACTCCGGCATTTGACGCTTTTGATGAGTTTGAGCCAGACATCTTTATGGGTCAAAGTTACCACTTGGATGAAGCTCTTTTCAAATGCATCCAACACAGACCTCATATGAAAGTTGTTCTGCGTGGCTCAGACTGGGGAGATATTCAAAAAGATATAGATCTTGATAAGTATCCTATCTTAGTAGCGTCAAAAGAAGAAAAGAAACTATTAGAACGACTAAAGAAAGAAACGGGAAAACCAGACTTCGTGCATAACCACTATCACGAAAACTGGATTAAGCACACGCATAACAAATGGGAAGACATTGGCATTAAGCCTTTTTCCTTAATACATGGCGCTGATGTATTTGAGTTTGGATTGAGACCGCCAGTGGACGTTCTCAAATGTGACATTGGATTTGTTGGCGGATATTGGCCTTACAAAGCAAAATGCTTGGACAAGTATTTGATCAAACTATGTCACCCTGTCGGTGATTACAACATAAAGATATTTGGAAATAGAAACTGGCCTGTAGTTCAATATATGGGGAGTATAGCTTCTGAAAATGTCGGATCTTTATTTGCCTCTGCTACTGTCTCGCCAAATATTAGTGAGCCACATTCTCAAGATTTTGGATACGACATCATCGAAAGACCTTTTAAGGTTCTTATGAGTGGAGGTTTTTGTATTTCTGACTATGTAGAATCAATGGCAAATGATGTTTTCACAAATAACGAAATTGTTTTTGCAAAGACTCCAGAAGAATTCAAGAAGCTAATAGACTTCTATATAAAAAATCCAGATGAACGAATCAAACATATGAAAGCTGGTTATGAATCTGTCGTAGAAAACCATACTTATTTTGATAGAGTCGCTTCGATACTTACGGAACTTAATCTTCCAGAAGAAGCTGCAAAGTGTATTAATGTAAAGATGTCCCTTTTTGGAGTCGAAGAATGAGCGTGCTTGTAACTGGTGGTCGTGGGTTTATAGGCCGTCATCTAATACATAGACTCCACTCCTATAAAAACATATTTGGCCCTATTGTCACTGTTGGCAGACAATCTTTCGCATCGCCTTTTGTTGATAGGCATTATACATGCGATTTAGGATATCCAGACCAAAGCGAGCCTGAATTTTATACGCTTAAAACAATAATGCGAAAGTATGACTTTGATTACATTTTTCATCTGGCTTCAAAAGCTACTGTTAAGATGCAAGGAAACGAACCTTTTGAGATACTAAACAGTAACATATTAAGCACTCAAAAAGTCTGTCAATGGGCGCCGAAAGGCGCTAGGGTGATACTGGCATCGTCTGTAATCAACTATGGCGATTGGATGTTTCAAGAAGAAACTTTTAGACCTTATGGCGAAGAGGATAAAACAGATCCAACTTCTATTTATGGTATGACTAAAAGAGCTTCGGAAAGTATCCTCAAATACTATACCAGTACGGGACAGATAAGAGGCGTTTCGGCTCGTATGTGTGCGACTGTTGGGCGTGGTCTTACCCACGGAGTTGTTTATGATTTTATGCATAAAATTTTAAATAACCCAATCCTAGAAGCTCTTGGCGATAAACCCGGTTCTACAAAACCATATTGTCATATAAACGACGTAACAGAAGCGCTTCTTTTGCTTGCTATGAAAAGTGTTTCTGGGGAATATAATATATGCCCAGACGACCAAATAAATATTGAAGAGGTTGCAAAAGCTGTTATGAGTGGACTAGAAGTTTACAAAGAAATTGAATGGCTTGGAGAATCTGCTAATTGGAAGGGGGATAATAGAATAATTTCTGTATCAAATAGTAAAATGAAGTCTATTGGATGGAATCCAAAATACACCTCCAAACAAGCCATAATAAAAGCGATAGAGGATACCCCAAATGAATGAGCCTATTTTATATTACAGGTATCTTGCGAATACGCTTCCTGAAGTAAGGGCTTCTAAAGATAATAAAGCATTAAAAAGACCTGAAAAATCGCTTAGAAGATTTGAGGAAGCTGTTGCAAATTATGGCGTCAAAATGTTGAACATAGAAGATTACAAACCTTCTAAAAATGTTATGGTTTGGGGGGCAGAAAAGAAAATTTTTGCAAACGTCTATCTTCCAAGAAGAGAACTTTCAGATAGACAAAGAGAAAATGGCTTCAAAACTATACTAGGAGAACGTGGCTATATAAAAAGAGATAACTATTACTCTATCGGTCTTACAAACTATGCACATGAAATTAACAATGAGGCAGACTTTAAAAATGAAGAAATGCCCGGTGATAGAGCTAAAGACCTTAATGTAGAACTTAAGCCTTGGAAGGAACCAGACAAAAAAAGAAAATACGTTTTGTTTTGTGGTCAAACCTATAATGATGCAAATGTAAATGACCTTGATGACTACCAAAAATGGTTAACAAAAACTCTTGAGTTTCTATTAGAAAAATCAGATCGAAAAATAATCTATAGAGGTCATCCTCTTGAATTGAGAGGACCTACGTTGCCAGAAGGAATTAGGTTGTCTACTGGAAGAACTATTGAACAAGATTTTGCTTTGGCAGCAACTGTCGTTACTCATAGCTCAAATTCTTGTGTAGAGTCAGTGATAGAAGGAATACCGTCTTTTGTCACTAGTAAAAAATCTGTAGCTTGGGATGTAACAAGCCATGATTTATCAGAAATAAACAATCCGAAAATTTTTGATAGAGAACAATGGCTTAATAACCTAGCTTATACTCAATGGAATTTGAAAGAAATAGAAGAGGGTTTACCTTTTAAACATTTGGGAATTTTAATTTAAAGGTTTTAATATGTCGCATAAAACTTTAACCGGAGCAACTCAGGGCAAAATATGGGGCCAAACTAGTTGCTTCTTTGAAAACTCTTCTTGCGAAGTCCATTATATTGAAGCTGATAAGGATGGCTTTTGTTCCAAACATAAGCACGCAAATAAATGGAACAGATTTATTGTGCTAGAAGGAGCTTTAAAGGTTATTATATATCAGCAGGATAGTGAGGATGAGACGATTCTTTATGAAGGTATGTTCTCGGATGTTCCTCCTAATGTTCAACATAGATTTGAAGCAATAGAAGATACTAAAGCTTTAGAAATATATTGGATAGACCCAATAGAAAGAAATGACATAATCAGATTTGATTCTGGTGGAGTATACGATGACTAAAATTCTAGTTACTGGCGGTGGTGGTTATGTAGGAAATGTCCTATGCCGACATCTACTAGGTAAGGGCTACAAGGTAAAATGCGTTGACAACTTTCACAAAGGTCAATGTGATGCAATAATTCCACTAGCTACAAATCCAAACTTTGAGTTTGAATATGGTGATGTTACTGTCTTAGAACAAATGAAGGAGGCTGTTCATGGGTGTGACGCTATTATTCATCTTGCTGCTATTGTTGGCTTTCCGGCTTGCAAATCCCAACCTGCGTTGGCCACGGCGGTCAACGTAGAAGGCACTAGAAATATGCTCTTCGCAAGAGAGGCTTATAACCCAAAAATGCCTTTCGTTTATGCGTCCACAGGAAGCGTCTACGGCAAAGTAGAAGGCACATGCGTAGAGGAGTCACCATTAAACGCCGTGTCGCTTTACGGCGTAAATAAGCGCGTTGCAGAGGAGATGGTGGGTACACAAGACAACACTGTCTCATTTAGGTTCGCAACTGGGTTTGGTGTTAGCCCATGTATGCGGGTGAATTTGCTTGTAAACGACTTTGTTTACCAAGCTATTACAAACAAAATACTAACTATTTTTCAAGCAGACTTTCGTAGAACCTTTATTCATGTAAGAGATATGGCTAGAGCTTTTACTATGGGTGTAGAGAATATGGGTAATTGGAAACACAAGGTATATAATTGTGGAGCTAATCATCTTAACTGGACAAAAAGAGAACTAGCAGAGTATGTTAAAGAGAATACTGGTTGTTTTGTTCACTATGAAGAAATAGGAACAGACGCAGACCAAAGAGACTATGAAGTAAGTTACGATAAATTAAGTGATGAAGGTTTTCAATGTGAAGTAGATATGAAAACTGGCATACAAGAACTAATCAAAGTAGCACCTTTATTACAAATAAGACATCAATACGCATGATAGATATTAAAGACAAAATAGTTTTAGTCACTGGTGGAGAAGGTTTTCTTGGAAGGGCTATCGTTGATAACCTTATAGAAAAAGGAGCCAAACCTATCGCTCTTCGTCATGGGGATGTAAACCTCAATGACTTGCAAACACTCATACACTACTTAAATTCTGTGAAACCAGACTATTGCATTCACGCAGCAGGATACAATGGAGGGATAGAGTTTAATAGGATGTATCCAGCAGATATTTTATTTTCAAATGCTGTAATGGGACTAAACCTGCATCACGCTTGCGAATGGGCAGGAGTAAAAAAACTTATTTCAATAATGACTTCTTGTGCTTACCCAGACACGGGAATGGAAATTTTAGAAGAAGATCAGTTTTGGAATGGCTTACCAAACGAGACTATTCGCGCTCATGGGATAGCAAAGAGAGTCTTGCAGGCTGCTTCTGAAGCTTATAGCAAGCAGTATGAATTCAATTCAGTTTCTGTTTGCGTAACAAATCTTTATGGGCCAAATGATACCTTCAATTTAGTCAGAACAAAGGTTGTCGGAGCTTTGATTAGAAAGTTCGTAGAGGCAAAACATAAAGAAGAGGAGCAGGTTGAGTGTTGGGGAACTGGATCTCCCATGAGAGAGTTTATGTATGTAGATGATGCAGCTGAAGCAATAGTTCAAGCTTTGCAGAAATATGAAGACAACACAACCCCACTTAATATAGGAACAGGAAGCGACATAAGCATTAAGCAGTTAGTAGAATATATTAATGAGGCTGTAGGTTATGAAGGAGAGATATTCTGGAATACTGAAAAACCTGATGGCCAAATGAAAAAGCTTCTTTCAGTAGAAAAAATGAAAAAATACATAGATATTGAAACCACTGACGTAAAAGAAGGCATTGCAAAAACTGTAGAATGGTATTCCTTAAACAAGGAAGAAGCTAATGCAAAAAAATAATCAGATAGGTTTTGTAGTAACTGATACTACAGCTAGCGAATTATCGTTTTCATTAATAAAAGGAATTAATGATTACATTGACGATGGAGGAAAAGAAGACTTTTTAATATTTTTTGAAAATTCTTCAGCAAATATTATCGAGCCTAACTTCGCTACTATGTCTATGAGCGAAATATGGAACTTTAGTGGAAATCTTATCTCAACAAATGTTTCTACTTCGCTTTCAATGAATAAGTGCTTTGCACCAAAATCAAAGTATTTTTATATTTGGGACCTTGAGTGGATTAGAAATCATGGACGAGAATATGAAAAAACAATACAAGCTTTTATACCTAAAGAAACGAAGCTTATAGCCAGAAGTAAAGACCACGCAAAAGCAATAGAAAACTATTCAAATAGAAAAGTTGACTATATAATAGAAAATACTAACATAAAAGAAATAGTGAGGATAACAAATGAGTAGTGCGTTTATAAACAAGTACAAGGAATATATCATTGAACAATACGTCAATGAAAAGAAAAGTACATATGAAATAGCTCAAGAGCTTAAAACTTATCCGAACAAAATCAGGAGAGCATTGAATACTCTTGGGATTAATCTTCGTGACAAAAGCTCGGCTCAAACTGTAGCAATAGAAAATGGCAGGCATGAGCATCCAACAAGAGGAAAGAAAAGAACAGAAGCTGAAAAAGTTGCAATCAGTAATGGTATGGCTAGTTATTGGGAAGAAATGGAAGAAGATGAACGAAAAAGGCGTTCAGAACTTTCCAAAAAACAATGGGCGGAAATGTCTGACGAAGACAAAGCTAACCTGAGAAAGCTAGCTGCTGAAGCTGTAAGAAAAGCTTCAAAAGAAGGCTCAAAAATTGAGAAATTCATCTATGAGGGATTGACCGATGCTGGATATGATGTTATATTTCATAAGCGAGGATTAGTGGAAAATGAAAATCTTGAAATTGACCTCTTCATTCCTGCGTTAAAAACAGCCATTGAAATTGATGGCCCTGCTCATTTCTTACCAATTTGGGGGCAGCAGAGTCTTGAGCGTCATATTCGAGCAGATGCTCAAAAAGCTGGTTTATTAATTAATAGGGGATTTGTAGTTCTTCGTGTGAAGAACATTATTCGCAACCTCTCAAATAAAAATATGAGAGAAGCCTTAGCTCTTGTACTAGAAGAAGTTGGAAAGATTGAAGCCAAATTTCCTCCAGCAACAAAGAGGCTTATTGAAGTAGAGACATAATGTATAGTAAAAAAACAATAAATGAATTAAAACAAATTTTGGATGATCATAATTGCGCCATACCTAATGGTGCAAAGAAAAAAGACTTAGTTGAATTAGTGGAGGCTATCATGGCTAAAGATGAAGATTTTGTAACGATGCAAGTTGAAAACCCTGATGATATGTTTGATGAACTATTTGACAACACGGAAGAAGAAGCCAAAGAAGTAGTAGTTGAAGAATCCGTTGGAGAAGAAGGCCGTCCGTCTATGTTTAGTGATGAGTGGAATGATTTTGTCATGGCTCATTTTCATAGAAATGAACTTATTGATGGTAATCCAATATGTGCAGGTCTTAGAAGAGTCGCTGAGTTTCTATTGGGTGACATTATAGAGTCTGGTCCAGAGCAAGTATTTCCTGCTATGGATGGGTCATCTCCTGATAGGGCAACAGTAGTATTCAAAGTTGTCTTTAACTGGATGAACAGTGGACAGCATAGGGTGTATAAAGAGGTAGCAGATGTATGGCATGGTAATACTGATGATTTGTTCTGCGCTCATCCTGTCGCTACTGCTAGCACGAGGGCTGAAGGGAGAGCTTTGAGGAAAGCTTTAAAGCTAAGATGTCTTGCCGCTGAAGAATTAGCGAAGAAAGATATTGTTAGTATCGTACAAGAATCTGTAAAGAAGACTCCAACATCTGGAGAATACGAAGTTGATCAAAGTATCAGCACTCAACAAGTTCAATTTATAGATACTAAGTGTAAACAACTCGACATTGACGTTATGTCGTTTATTAATATAGGAAGTGGTGATTACGCCAATATTGGCCAAGTCACAAGAGACAGTGCAAAGAAAATGATTAAGTTTTTAAATGGGTATCAGAATGGCGAACCCATTCAAGATTCGATAAAAGGTTATAAGGCTAACTGGAGGTTATAATGAAAGCAACTTACACTAGCGGGAAAATCAGTGTTGAAATTGAATTTGAAACACAGATTGAACTATTTCAAAAGTTATCTAACTTTCAAGAGATTTTTGAAGAAACAACTTGCGGAAAATGCGGAAGCGACAACATCAAGTTTCAAGTTAGGAATGTAGACGACAACCTATACTATGAACTTAGATGCTCTGATTGCGGTGCTAAGCTAGCATTTGGAGTCATGAAAAAGGGTGGAAGACTATTTCCCAAACGCAAGGATAAAGAAGGTAATTGGCTACCTGATAATGGATGGGTTAAATGGAATTCCAAAACCCAGAAGGAAGAGTAAAATAAAAAACCCCGTCATTGCTGGCGGGGTTTTTTGGTGCTTACAAAAAGGTAGTCTTTAGAGATACTCTAACTCTACGTATAGACCATATTGGGTCTTGCTACCGATACTGTCAGGCGAGGCTGTGATTGCTACATACCAGTCATGTTGAGTGTACTGACCAGTGTTAGCGGAGCCATTGCCAGCAAATTCTCCTAATGCTCCGGGGGATTGAGCAAGAGGTACAAAAATTCCACTACCACCAACTGTAAGAGTTCCATCTGGAAGCCTGTCGCTTGGATTAGTAGAAGCGTTATAAGTGCCTTGAGCATCAGTGCCACTATGGGAAGTACTTCCGTACCAAGTGTCATCTCCAGAGCCTAAAACTGAGTAGGAAGTATTGGGATGAATAATCTCAGCGACTCTGGTGATTACTCCACTAGCAGGATGATCTTTGTTGACTCTATCAAATATTCGTAACTTACAGTTTTGCGTTCTAACAGCGCTGTCGTTTGTAAATCTAATATTTAGTGTGGCTTTTTCGTTTGGAATGTACTTCAAGCCAGTTGCTTCAACAATACCATTAGCAAAAGCTGTGGTATCAGTAGAGTACTTAACGTTATTAGCAGAGCCTTTTTGGGTAGTTCCAGCACCATCGGTAATAAATGTAGTGTCTTGAAACTGATTGATCTGTACTGACTGGCCAAAAGAACCACCGAAAAAACCCAAGCCAGAACCAGCTAGGTGATTAACAGTAGTGGAGCCAGCCAAAAAACTAATTTCGGCCATATTTAAATCTCCTTAGAGCTTATTTTCTAATATATTATACACCATTACTCAAAAAAGCCTTTTGTTTTCTTAGGAGGTTCCTTACCTTTTCCATAAGGAAACATTCTATTCAACTTAGCTTGTCTTTCAGTGCATCCACAATCCTTATTAATCACTCCGAATACAGTATCTACAGCTTTTTTAATGCCTGTTGCTTTTGTTACCTTTGCTATTGTGTCTCCTAAACCTCTAGACTTAGCAGGTATTCTAGGGTCATTCATGAAGAATTTTTCTTCTTCTTCCTTCTTTTTGTCTATTATTACTTCCTCTTCTTCTGTTATTTCTATTTGTTTGTATCCTCTTTTTTTCATTTCGTTGTTGAATGCGTTTTGCATTGGACCAACCCCGTCTTCCCATAGTTGGAAGTAATCCTGCCTAGTTTGACATAACGTATGTAAAGATTTTGATTTTAAGCATTTATGCCTGTCACAAAAAATTCCATTTGGACTATCCCTGAACTCACACTGACAAGGGGTTACTAATAAATTTCCAGATTTTTCATCAAACCCCATTTGAGTTGGAATGTTCCTAACGTTTTCAAATACTTTAGGCTGTCTCTTTTGAACTGGTTTGTAAACCTGTTCTATAAAATCATCTTCAGTATCTTCAAAAAAACCTTTCATCTTAATCCCTCTTATCTATGTAATATCAATCATGAACATTTACAATCAGATGTGACACTCCAGTTGTTTTAAAATCCTGCTCTAAATCTGTAATTAAAGGACCTTCGTAATTATGATAACATCTGTCTGCACATTGATAAAATTTCAAAGGACCTCTAACATTGCAACATATTTGATCAAACCCTAAATGCCAATCTAGATTTACAGGTCCGGTTGAATTAGCGTCTCTACAATTATTTTCCGGTGGTGGATACCCTACAATTATATCGAAAGATCCGCCATGTCTGCTCCATACAGCTCTTTCATTTTCTTGAACTCCATATTTAGTATAGGTTTCTATTTCCTTACCACCCATAAATTGATTTTTCTCAATATTAGGAGCGTATATTACACCTTTGTAAACTCTTTGAGTCTCTCCTATACCAGTCTCATGACCCATAGCAATGGCCTCTTTTGAAGACAATGCTTGTAAATCAAGGAAGGCTTTGTTCATTGTACTTGGCCCATATTCTGGAGCAGGCGATATAACTTCTCCTTGATTATTCTTGTAGACTGGATGTCCTAATGCTACTTCTCTACAAACCCTTTCAGTCATTCCAGCACCTCTTATTGGTTTTGCTGGAGGTGTCTCAATCCATTGACCTCCACCAACGATACAAGAAAACTCATCTGTATAAGGCTGTTGAGTGACTGGATCACTAACTGTACAAGAAAAAGTTGACTGATAAGCAGGCACTTGAGGATCCATACATTCAAAATCATCTACAACAGCAGTAGAGCTTACCGTAGTTCCAATCCCTCCACCATAAGCCTGCATACCTTTTGTTGCACATGCTTCTCTTTCGCTCAAAGATGTGGTTAACGTGCTAGAGCCTATAACTTGTTGTTGTCCTACAAATATATCAGTACATTTATTGGCTGGTTGATTTGATTCTCTCCAAGTTCCGCCGTTTTGAAGATATTCATAACAAGTTCCAAGTGTATTCTCAGTAAGATCCATACACCAACCAAACTTCTTATTTAATATACAATTGTCTGATCTTACGCAGGCGTCTTGAAGAGAAGATACTATCTTGGCAGCATTTCCGTCAACATCTTCCTCAAGGAACTCATTAGTTTGTATTAAGGAAACGCCAGTATTGTTTGTACGGGGAATCCAATTTTCCATGAACCGTCTTATTTTTCTGATGTAAACACATTCTCCTACAGTTCCGTTTGCTACGTTTCCTGTTGGACTAGTTCCTGCTTGTCCATATGTTTTATATCCAAATCCAGAAGTAAACGCAGAAGACACTAGAGGAGTTTGATTTGCAGTGCCTTTTGTTTGTGTGTTTCCAAACGGTGAAGGTGGACGAGCAGGTGTTGTGTCTATCCACACATGTTCTCTTACTGTTAAGCACTCTTCTTTTGTTATTGGTACTGTGTAGTTAGCATCATCTTTAAAGTCACCCAAAGGATCAACAATAATTCCTTCGTGGACTTCAACATCTAATTGCCAATCACTCTTAACATTTCTACCTTTAGTCATTGCTCTAAGAGGCACTCTTTCGCTTCCATAGATTTTTGCCCCATCAACAAAATCCATATTAAATTCGCCATGAAGAGCTATTTCAAATGAATGCTCATTTCCATTAGAATCTGCTTTTAACGAAAGTGGTACATCTCCATACCAGTCAAAACCAGCTCTGATGCATTCTATCTTTGCATTGGCTATTGCTTGTTTTCTTTGATTTCCATTTGTAGTGCTAGAAAAGTCAGGATCATAATTAGTATTTTGACAGTATCTTTCAGGATTCGTCCTTGCTATGTACATTCCATCATGCTCAGCTCTAGGACATCTGGATTCTTCAGTTTCGTTTCCTTGATCATCTTTTATTGTTAGCAAGAGACACTCATAACATTGACCATAATCATAATGCGAAGTACAAGCATCTTGAATCATAAATCCATTAATTTGACAATTTACTGGACAACCTTGAACAAAATCTTTTTCTTTGTTATCTAAATCATCAGGAAAATCATTTGTTGGATCCTCGTATAGCCCTTTATTGTCTTGTTTATTATTGGTTTTTCCAACTACCCATCCGCCACCAAAAGCTTCGCATATTTGTTCGTCAGCTTCGTGATCCTCATATACTTGAACCCATTGTCCATTAGGAGTGAAAACTAGATCTTTAGTAAAAGTGCCATCTGGATCCCAGCCGTTTGAAGTTAAATCTTGTCTTTTCTGCTCACTCGCTATTGAGCAGTCATGTTCTGTATCCCAAGGTTTGTTTGTGTCTGGATCAATATGATATTTTTTTATTGATCCGGTTATGCCAAAACCATTTGGATGTTGAACGTCCTTGCAAACACCTTTCATGCATTCGTTAATGGTTAACGAGACATCTCCATGGCAATAACCAAGCCTAGTCCCTCTACAAGTAGCTGGATAGGCGACAGATCCGCTGACAATTATTTTTTCGCCATCACTTATGTCGTGCGGTTGTCCAGTTGTAGCTTTTGTATAAAGGAATCTAGGAATCCATCTTCCTGCGCTTGCTCCTCCAGATTGACATTGTTGTTTTGTGTATGCTACTTTTCCTACACAAGTTCCATCTTCGTCATCTGTTGCATAAACGTTATCAATCGAATTAATCATGACTGTTGTTACTGGCATGATTAATGGGATCGGAGTTGTCGTATTTCCTTGTGATACCTCATTATAAACAGATAGCATGTTTAAATTTTCAGCCGTTGGCTTTAGTCCAACTCTTCCTAAAGCTGTATGAGCAGCGACAGGATCTTTTCTCAAATGCTCAGTGTTTTCCCATCCCATGGGAACACCTTTAGGCCACATGTCTTGCGTTCTACCAGTTGAAGAATGATTTTGAACTCCTACAGGCCATGGATTTAATCCAAATGGATGTGCATAATCACGATTTGGAAGCATGTCTGCGTCTTTAGGATCGAATGTTCCATTAGCATCTAATATTCCACTTCTATCATAAATTTTTAAGTGCCTATTTTGTCTGGGGTTTTTACTTATGAGAGGCTCAATACTTGCGACTGTTATTTCCATAAAACCAGTATTTCCACGTTCTGGACGACCAAGAGTGAACTGATTGCCTCTACCATCAGGAATTGCAGGGTCTTCTACATCTATTGGATATTCGGTAGCAAATGTCTTATTATCAAACTCTCCATAAACTTCCCATCTATCTGACAGCACCATAGGAGCGCCAGAACTTTTTTGATCGTAGTTAAATACTCTACTTCCTAATAGATGAGTAGCTCCTGCTGGCAAAAAAGGATTTCTGGGCATGTTGTTTCTTGTTGTGCTACCAAAGTCATCATTTTCAGCGTCTAGTAATTCAGCGTGACCAATGCCTACAACAGTACCTTTGGGCCAAGAACACCCCATACCCTTGTTGACAACAAGGGTTGCACTTCCATCATCATGTATTTCTTTTACATAATAAACAGTGAATACTTCTGCTGGTTTTTTCGGAAACGGATCGTAACCCCAAGCACTACATCTGTGTTCAATGTCACCTCCTGTAGTGCAGGCTACTCCACCACTCCATAACGGAAATGATTGACCATCCAAGCCAGTCTGTAAAGGTACGTCTCTTCCTGTATATACACAACAACTTGCAATTTTTGCGCAAGGCCCTTGATTTCCACAATTAGCTCGTCCATCTATGCATCTTCCAGCAAAACTGAATATTCTTTCACTAATCGTCGGTTTGCCAGTTTCCGTCCAATCTCCAAAAGTTTTAGCTTTGCTTATACAATTGCTGCCATGGCATGGAGGTTGTCCGCTAGTACCCTCATTAACTCTTCCAAACCTTAAACCTTCGCTCGCGTCAAAGTCATAGAAAGTACAGTTGGCTATTTGTGCATAAATTTCTATTCCATTGTCTCTATAAGTGTGCCTACCTCCTCCAAAACCTCCTTGTTTTACCATTGCGTCTTCTGGTGTTATGCTTGATACGCTATTTCCACAACCCATGACAAGTCTAATATAATGACTGTCTTTTACATCTGTAGGGAATTCATGTCCTCTGTACGTATAGTTTAGTGGGTCATGACCAAAAACCCTAACGCCTTGATAAGAATATTGTGCTGCATCGCAATTTCCACAATCTGCGTTTATTGCAACTAGATCAGACGAAGAACGGAAAGCATAACCTTTCGGTGCGGTTGATGGACTCTGTCCGGTACTCTTACAGTTGGGAGAGAAGACGAATCTATGTTGACCCATCTTGCATTGTTTTGTCCCAACTGCTCCCATTTGAGTCCAATCAGAACGCCAAACAGAACCATCATATTTCAATGAAACATCAATTGCTCCTAAACCGGGACATGTTTCATATTGAGGCTGCGCAGAGTTTGGTAGAGAATATGGAGCCGAATAACCATCTGTTGATACTTCGACTACACCACATTCCAATTTGTTACCAGCTTTGAAGTACTCACCAGCATTTGTGTCGCAATCTAAAGCTGTTGTATTCCAAACTCGACCAGCTATAGAAATACATTCATCTCTAGTAGTTACACCAGCAACAATGCTACCAATACCATCTTTACAACTGGCTCCATGCTCAACAGTTTTGGTTAAGATAAGAGCATTACTTGAATTATAACAACCTCCGACATTATTGGACGGTAAAACAACTCCATCATCTTCACAACTGTTTCCATATTCTAAAGGTATATGATCACCGATGCACTTATGAGGAACATTTTGAGGGAAGCATTGACAAGGATCAAATGACCAATAATAATATACCTCAGTGCCAGTTCCTGTTCCCGCCGGAGATCCAGTACCCGCCGTACAAACAGCTAACAACGCGCCTGCTGTGCCAAGTGTATGTTGTTGACCTAAGATTTCTGGAGTGCAATCTGGTAGTAAACCATCTATAGCCTCTCGGCAGGTAGGATACCTTTCAAAAGCAAGCGCGTCAACATGATTTACAAGACAATCACAACCACACCCTGCAAATTCTTTTTTAATAGGAGCTTTATTTTGGTCACTGTATAGGTTAGAACATTTTCTACAATTTCTTGCTGTCTCTGGATACCTATCATCATAAGCTTGTGTTGGTCTTTTTCTTAGAAAATCTTCACAGATATAAGCAGATTCTTCCTTAGTGTTTTCAGACCAACTTCCTAGCATCCATTTATAACCTGCTGGATTTCCTTGATCATCAGTGGCGTTTTCGCAATCTTGTTGATTATCAATTTGATCAAAAGAACAATATTCTCTTTCGCATGAAGCTTTATCGGTTTGTGCATCATCTGGTATTGTTTCTAATACATTGCCATCAGCATCTACAAATGGATGAGGAAATTCACAACTACCAGCTGGCAATGGATAGAATTTAGTATGACCATCTCTAGGAGTCCAAGTACCTCCTGCGCTTGTACATCCTGTCTGATCAGTGACAGGACTCCAAGTTCCTCCGGCAGCTTCGCAATCTGCTGGAGTTTGATTTCCTTGAGGATTTACTGTACAAATTCCGCTTTTACTACAACCTCCTGCGCCAGAACCTCTTTTTGCGCATTCATCTTTTGTATACGCACCAGCTAAAAGTCCGGGTTCTTGACCACTTGCATTACTCACTCTATAACAATGGCCAAACTGGGTAGGGTCAGCAATGCATTTTGTTAATTCATCTTCTGGTATCGAGCAAGGGTGATAAAAATCACTGCAACAATATCCATCAAACGAACCGCTAAATTTCCCACTTGTTTTTTTCCATCCTGATCTTGTACCTCTAGCTGTAGCATCATCATCAAATATAAAATCGCCAGCCTCACATGGATCTATTGGACATCCGCCAACAATGTCTTGGAGACTACTGCCTGTATCACTAATAGTGGCAGTTAGTGTTTCTGGTAGAAAATGATCACAACAAACAGGACATATACCTTTTTGCTCTATTTGAATGTAATAATCGTTAGCTCTTTCTTCCCATCTTCTTGTTAATCCACCCCATCCAAATCTATAAATAGAATCAAACTGATTTTCAGTGAAATATCCAGCTGCTATTCCCAAGTCTTGATGGAATATTTCCCAAGTTCCTGTATAGGGACACACCGGATAGTTTGGAAGTGGTCGGTCATTTCCAAGACCTCCACCACTGGTACTACTAAGGTCTATTTCTGTACCAAAGACATTTGGTGTCCAGCAAAGATCATTATCTTGCCCCTCCATTTCGTCGCCTACGCAGTTATTGGCTTTTTTGATATATGTTCCACCATTCCATATAAAGCCATTTCCTTCACAATCTTTTTTGTTACCAAAAAAGGCTTCAGAACAAGAACCTCTTTCTTCACAAGCCTTTTTTATATCAAGAGCGTCTTGAATTTCTGGACTGTTATCTATATTCCCATCTGCGTCTTGACATCTTTCAACATAAATTTGCGAATCGTCATGGTATCCAGCATCCAAATCCAAAGTATGATAAACTTTAGATAGTTTCTTGCAATCACTTTTTGTCATTACTGACTTAGGCGCTTTTTCTTGAGCATTTTTTATAATATTACATATACCATAAGACTCACATACTTCTTTAGAACCCTCTATTTTTGACTTCGTAAGAACGTTATCCGCCATCTCTTGTTCAGTCATCCATTTTCCAAAACGACTATCACAATCGCTTGCACCACACCAATGCCCTCCATCAGCTATTGTTCCACCACAGGTGTAGTTTTCATTAATAGGGGCGCCGGTTAATACTGCGAAAGGATTAAACTTGTATTCAGACCTAGCGTCATCTGCTTGGTTTATAACCTTTCCGCTATCGTAGGCAATACATCTAGCTGCCCACTTTCCAATTGTGGGTTTTCCAGCATTTACAGTAGGATCATCAGTGACTTCCGTACCTAATGTCAAAGGAGGAGGATTGATAGGATTTATTTCCCCTCCAAAATACCCTGTGAATTGTGCAAAATAACCCCAAAAGCAAACACTTGCATTTCCAACTCCTTCACATTCTATGACTTGTCCATGTGTGTCTACAGATTCAGGTAGATTTTTTATTGCGCCCGTACTTAAAGTGCCTTTAAGTGGCAAATTATCACACGTATACAAATCAAAAGTATCAGCTGTTGCATTTTGCACTACTGCAAAAGGAGCGTATTGTGGCTCCATATTTCCGGGGACTCTAAAGCCATAACAAGCTAAATATTCAGAGGGACATACTTCTTCCCAAGTATTTCCCGCAGCTGAGTTGCACTTAGACTTATCTTTTTCGCCAGTGTCGTTTCCGCTGGAATCAAGACACTTTCCTTCAAACAAACATTCAGATGCTGGGTAAGCTTGATCATCACAATTGTCTCCAGTACAAGATCCAGCAAGCTTATCTTCCCATTGAATCTCTTTTACGTCTCTTTGTGACAAAAATACATTTGCAGCAAAGTTTCCAAGAACATCTTGAGTCATTATAAGATCGCCGTTTCTTAATCCATGACTTCTAGAAGTAATCTTGATTGGGGTAGTATTTGAAGCATGTTCAATTCTCCCACTATGACTTACACCAACACAACCATCACTAACATAGCTAGCGGTTTCTCCTCTTGGGTATAAACCAGTCCTATGCCAGTAGTTAAGAGGATTTTCTTTTGCTGTTCCAGAGGGGAAGTCCACACTAACTCCCGGCTGTCGCTCAATGAATCCCCCTTTCATTTGGCTTACATCTGCAAGCGAGCCAGTTAAAGGACCAGCCTCCCTTAATTTAGTTAGTGGTCCTTCTCGTCTTGGATATTTACTATCGAAGTGGCCAATCATGTCTGGTTCAAATTTAGGAGCAGGATCTTGGTCATACACTGGAACCCATTCAGTTAATGGATTAAGCTCACAAGCATCCTGTGAAGTATTAACTACTATGCCAGTAAGAATGATTCTACATTCATGCTTCATTGACTCTTCACCGCAGTCAGATTTTGACATATCGGTTATGTTTGCATTTTGACCATCTTTATGTAAAACGCAAGTTCCAAACTGTTCGCCTAGAACAATATCAACGAAGTCTTCTGGAGGGTTTTGTACTTCACCGCATAGCTGATTTTGTTGTCTTTGTCCAACACCGGGAGTACAACCTCCACTCCAAACACCTCCAGCACCGCCTTGATCTGGGTGTTTTTCACACTCAGCTTTGTCCACAGCATCTCGATACTTTGGTTCTGCTCCCATTCCAAATTCACCCGCATCTTGATGATTTGTCACTATCCTTTCGCTACATTCTTCAAACCATTCACAACATGGTACAAACTTAGCAGGACTCCAGCTGCCTCCAGCTTCGTCACATTCATCCTCTGTAGTATGTGTAGTTTTGGTTCCAACAGGACTGTTGCATTGCCCTTTTTCAGAGCAATCAGTTTGGTCAGTTTCAAACGAGCCATCTGCGTTTAAGCACCCACCTTCTGATTCACAATTGTTCTTTCCTTTACTCCCACAATCGGGACATATTTTATTGTTTGTCCAGCTATCATAATCTGGGATCCAACCAACCCAAAGAGGCCCATTTCCATATCCACAATCACCCCTGCGTAAAAATCCTACATGACTATCTACATACTCTTTGGCTTTTGTAGCAACAGCTGTACATTTTGGGCTATCATTTTTGATCGCTACAGGATTAAAAGAATGAATTTCGTCATAAGCAAGGAAATCAAAATACATGAAATAGTCTGGGCCATAATTCCAGAACCAATGACCGCCACCATTAGCATCTCCTAATATATGACCAGCACAAGCTTGCCATGTATTATGATCTACTGCCGCAGTATAAAGAAGCTTTGCTCTATTTTGTTTTTCTTCAGTTGCTTTAAAAGGTTGCGGCTGCAAGTTGAAACCATAAAAAGCATCAATTCCTTTAGGGTTTGCTAATTGAACTTTTGGAAACCCTGAATTCCAGTAATGATATTGCGAACAAACACCACCATCACCAATACCATCAACATTTACATCAGGATTATTACACCAATGCTTATACTGGTTTTTGTACATCGCATCACCGGGATACGAAAACTCATAAGAGCTAGATCCAGAAATCATACTAGAATCAGCACCCGGCATTAAAAATTGCAAATTTGCAGGATTACCCTTTGTATCTCCAATGCTTTTGTGCCACATAGGTTGGGCTTCTTTCCAACCCGAACGTATCTGATTTTCGTTTTCTATTGTTAGATTAAGGTTAGAGCAATTTACTAATTGGTCTGTACTTAAATAGAGTACTATTTCTTCACCGCATGTAGTGTCATAGTAATTGTCTAGCTTATTATCTATTAGGTCTTGTGGATCAGGTCTTTTGACATTTTCATCCTGACAACCTCCATGAAAATTACATGGCCTTATCACTAAAGTCCAATAGGAGATTGTATTCATGAAAAATTCTGTGTCTGTATTGTCATCTCTTTGCCACTGATTGACTGCGGCTATACAGCTATGATATGACTCAGTATTAATATTTTGACCGGCTTGATACGGACTTAAAATCACTTCATGGTAGGGGGTAGTGCAAGATGGATTTTTTCTAGCACTTAGTGTTGATCCAGATATTTGAGGAGTTCTTGATGGGTAATTATGATCTAAAAGAGTTTCACCACAGCAGGATAGCTTTTCATATTCCCAATCAACCCATTGATTTGAGAACCATTCATTTTTCATCCATGTATTTCCAGCTGCTAAACAAGAATCCTCATCAGCATGTCCAGAATCTTTGCCATCAATATCGTTACATACAGGAGAGCCTTCTTTGTAAGAAGCTGTGCATGAGGAACTATCTCCAAGCTTCCATATGCCATGACCTTGAGCCTCGCATTCAGCTTTGTTTTGCGGGACAGGATCTTTTGTTCCAGAAACTATATCAAGACAGTAAGCTCCTACAATTCTATCTTCTTGACTTTGAAACTTATCGGTTTTTGGAGCAAGACAAGAACCAGCGTCTTCGCATGTTGTTTGATCGTCGTATAACCATTTGTTGTCTTCCCATACCCATGTTCCTGATGCAAAATTGCAAGAGGCTTCATCTGGATAAGGTTGTTGTGTTACAGGATCACTTATACTACAGTAACCATTTATGCTAGACGAAGTGGCCTCACAGTCTTCTTTTTCTTTTGTTATAGAAAAACCTGAACCAAAGCCAGCATTAACACCTGTTACTTCTTCGCATTGCTGCTGTATTCTTTTTCCTGTTATTGCATTTCTACAGTAAGGACGTTTTTTTAGAGGCATTGACCCATCAACTAAACAGCCTCTGTCTTCTGATGTTGGATCATAATAATTGAGTTTTGTTGTAGAAACTCTATCGTTGGGATCAGCCCCATTGTTTATACTATAATTATCTAAATATCCATCTTTTGTTACTTTTATAGTCTTTTCTCTGGACTTTATATTTGTTACAACTTCGTCAGCTTTTACATCTATGCTAAATTTTGTAGGAACTTCTTCTGTTCCTATTAGCTGTATGTGACCACCATTACCTGCTACATCGTCTTCGTCATTAATATCATTGTTAATCCAAACAGGCGTTTTTTCACTCCAATGATATCCACTGTTTTTTAAGCAATCACCCTCGTTTCCTATGCCTTTAACAGGCAATCCGCTAGCATCAAAACACAACGAAGCAAATCCGTCAAAAGTGGTGTCTCTAAGCATATCTGTGCCTGTTGTAGGCGCTGTTACGTTATAGACAGAAAGTTTTAACCAAGCATTTTCTCCTAACCTCGGCCAATTACTTCCACCTTTTAGAGCTTCGTCATAATCAAAATCATCTCTGATTGTAAAGTTATCAGACTTTTGAGATATATGACTGTTTTTACCAAAATCTTTGAATTTGTTATTAGCGGGATGGCACTCAGAAGGTTTGCCATTTGGAAGAGTAGTCACTTTACATGGGTCGCAAGCATATTCTAATTGCCCATAAGCGTTACTAGTACAACATCTTCTTCCTCTCCAAGATCCTTTGGAATACTTGAGATGTATAGTTTCACCACCGCCTCCTTCAATTTCCCCTTTTGCTTCGTACCTGCCGTTTGGATTTCTAACAACTGTTATAGACAATTCAGGAGGGAGATGACATCCATATTGACCTTCAGGAAGAAGCATACTGTCGCAATAAGTGTTTACGCAGCCACATCCTTCACTGCAAAACCGACCTTTTTGTCGGCGTTTGAGTGATCCTACTGATGTTTGAGGAACAATATCAGAATAGTCAGGACCCCATTGGTATTTTCCTGTTCTGTCATTCTTCAACGGGTTTGACCCGTATTCATAAATGGGATTATAAGAAGTATCCCAGAAGTCACCTATTGCCATTATGATCCTGCTGTTTGTGGATAGTCATCATCTGGCCCACAATCTTCTCCAGTTGCAAAGCCTTGAGCAAAGAATTTTCTAGAACAAGAACCCATTTCACCTCTATCACAACCTGCGTGTGAAATTACTTCCATTCCATAAAATTCGCCCTGTAAAATTACATGTACAGGAATAGATTCCTTTACTTTTACTTTTGTACCAACACCTTTTCCACAAGCTGCGGTATCTGTTCTTTCATATTCATACACTATTCTCCTACCAGTATCATAACTAAAAAATGCATCCCCTACCATTAACCCTTGACCTAGAGGGTTTTCTACGAATATTTTTTGATACAACAAAGCTTTAGCATATTCTGTCCAAACTTCGTCATCTCCTATTTTTTCATTAATAAACTCACCAGTTCCAAATTTACTAGAACCCCATCCATGACAAGGGTTTCCAGCTCTTCTTGCTTGAGGAGTACCGCCTTGCACTTTTCTAAACTTGTCAGTACATTCAATAAGCTCGTTATTTTTCCCTACTTGTTCATCTACAGCTCTTAAAATAATTGCATCATAAAAAGGAGAACATCCATCCTTGAAGTCTCCACATGCTGTTTGTGTCCCTATAGTTCTACATCTACCACACCAGTTGTGATCTTCTGGGTCATATATTTCTATATCGGGATAATAGATACTTGTTGGAAAGTATGAATGATAATTACAGTTATGCGTTGGGCATGGGTTTCTATATAATCTTCCGGGAGCATTAATATTACCACCAACGCCAAAGTTAAAAGAGTTATTACCATCTATACCAGATTTTGGAAGTATACACTTTGTAGCTTTTGATAAAAATATTCCATTGTGCTTTCCACCAACCCAAACTTTTCTATTGTGATCCCATCTTAAGTCAACAGGGCCAGCTTTCCATTTGTCAGGTCTTCTCATATGAAAAGGAGTAAAATGCTTATGGTCTTGCTGCATACCGCTAGCAGTCCTAGCCTTCATGGTCTCAGGAGCATACCTTTGCCTACCATAATTCGCGCTCTTTGGTTCATTATGTCTATAATCAGAGTCGTATCTTAAGTTAGGAACTGGATGCGAAGTAATAGCATCATAACCCCATCCAGCAATAACAATCGGACCTCTAAGACCTATTGGTCTTTCTGTTTCAGTAGATTTAACATTGGGTTTTCCTAAAGGAGAAGAATGCTTAGAATACCCTGAAACGTCTGTGTTGGGACTAACCTGTTTACTTTCCTTGTTAACCATTTGTATATAGTGGCCGGAAGCAAATGGATTAAGAGAAGCGGAGTCTATTGTGGCGGGAGATGGTGCAGCAGCCCCTAGTTTTGTATTGTAGTTTACAAAATCAACTTGGTCTGATGGTTCGCCTCCTTTTTCAACACTATATGGCCTTTCAAAAGTAGGCATTGAAGAAGTGTCTGGAGCTTTGTTCAGATTTTTTCTTTCCCCACCTGTGCTAACTACGGCAAAGTTTGTGGCATAAGGAACAAACAAGCCATCAATAGACATACCTCCAGCATTATGCCAAGCCTTATCGCTTGGAAACTGATCCATAAAAGATGCAACTGGTCCAGTGGCTGTAGTAGTAGATGCATTAAAAGCGTTTATAGGCTTTCCCGCATAGTCAGGATGATTATCCCAAAACAAAACATTATTAGCGGCATCTCTAATAGGTATGTCTTGCTCTGGATAACTAGCACTAGTTAGCATCAAGTGACTATAGTCATTTTTATCTGTTTCAGACCTTTGGTCGTTTACAGGTTGTTTATCTGTGGCCATCTTATTATTCCATAGCGTTATTTAATATACTTTGATATGTCTCTTTTTGTTTTTGCAATTTGCTCTTCTGTATGTTTAAGCATCTTCAACATATCCTCTTGATTTTTTCTGATCCTTTGTCTGTTGATAGAGTCGATATCAGCAAATTTTTCTTGTGTTGTAAAGTTGTATGTAGTAGTAAGTCCACTAGCACCCATTGCTACAGATATATCTGTTATAAATGGACCTAACAAATTTACTCCATTAATTGGCAAAACTATTTGAGTTGCAAACGCGTGTGCTGGTAAGCCAGCTAATGTCACGCTTCCAGTCTCAATATAAGGGGTTACATTTTGAAGTGTAGTTTTTATGCCAGACATAGCATAATTAGCCATGGCCTTTTCTCCACCAAATGCTGATGGTTGTATGCTTGTGTCTACTTGATAGTCAGTTTTTCCAAAACCCGTTCCTAAAGCCCAAGGACCCCATTTAAAATGCTTACTTTGTTGAGGTATAGCTGCGTGCCAAGGCTTATAAGCAGCAGCTTGTAAAGAGCCTCTCCCCATATCGGGAGACACAACTGGAGCATTTCTTAAGTTGCCTGCCATAGCCACTAATTGCTGACCAACAATTCCTCCTCTGTCCATGCCTTGCAACCAAGCGCTCATTAAAGCGTTAGAGTTTTTAGCTTTTATCAAAGGTATGCACATATCTTTACCTTCTCCAATATCAGGATGGAATTTTGTTGTTTGGTCCATATCTCCATAAAGAACTTGATTTGGTAATGTGATTAATGCATAAGGTTTATAAGCCGCTGTTTCCTTAAAATAATCAGCAGAGTTTTGGTCTACTTCTCTTACATAGACTTCTCTTTCTGTTAGGAATTTTGAATTATCAAGCGTTCCAATCGCTAAATGATTCGCTGGCTGGTTTAGTCTTTTTTGTCGATCGGTTCCGCCATCTGGATCTCCATCTCTAAACATTGCAAACTGTTTTTCGTTTTGTATTTCCCACGCAGCTCTTTCTGGTATCCAGTGAGTTTCTGGATCTACATTGGCTTTAACAAAGACTTTAGTTCCCCAACCAGCAATAGGGCCGACATTAGACTTTGATTCATGAATTGTTTCTGGGTCATAATTTCTAAAATCTAATCTTGAAGCATCTGCGCTGAATCTTTTTCTTTCGTGTGAAGGAAATACAACAAATGGTTCCAAATTCCCGTCTTCAGTCCAGAAATTTATATTCTGTGGGTAGCCTGTGTTCTTTGTTTCGTCCCATTGGTAATCTATAGAACCTCCCGGCCATCCTGAAGTATTTATATCCCATTTGTTTATGTGTTTAATAGGTTCTATCCAAAAAGAATTATTAGTTACTTCACAAGTAAACTTGTCAGCGCTTACTCCATCTGAGCATTGTCCAACGCCCATCTTTTGGAACCATTCGCTTAGCATTCCATGAGGACCCCAATCATACCCATTGTCTGTGCAGTCTGCTCGATTTTTGTATACAAGATTGCTACAAGTGTGTGAAGTTGGTGGATTGAAGGGTAATGGCACTAAGTACCGTCTTCCATAAAATTGAGTAGCAGCCTCTTGAACTTTTTGATAAGCAATGTCTACTTCCATTTGAGTTCTTTCACCCAAACTAAGAGCATTTCTTTCTGCGTCTCCGCAGGGATGTCCAGTAGCAGACTTTGCATTAGCTTCGCTTGGATTACCAGCATGGTTTATGACATCGCTATTTATTGTTGGCGAACCTGAAGCACCTCCAGATGCAAAATAATTTAGGTTATTTGCAATTGCTAAATGGGCTTTGCTAGTGCCTCCTTTGAACATTACTTCATCTGCTTTCTTGCAGAAGTCAGACCAAGCATTTTGTGGAACTGGATTTATAGCCCACATGGAACAAGGAAGTTTTTGTCCCAAGTTTCTCAGATAAGCAGTCCAAGAGTCTTTGCTTACAGCAGCGTGTCTTAACTCAGTAATAGTAGCGTAATACCAATTTGTAGCACCTCCGGGAATATTGTTCGATCCAAGAGGACCTTGGTCATATCCTATAGATCCTAAATCAATAGGAATAGTTGCAGACTTAGCCATTACAGGAATACTATCTACATCGTCTTCGTCAAAATAATGTAATCCTCCAGTCCCATTAAGACAATCAAACTTATCAGTTATATTTTTTTGAGTAAGAAGGTTAGTGACTGGCTGATTTCTAAAATGAGTCTTGCAGACTCCTGTATATCTAAATCTAGTATTTACATATCCCGGTGCAGGTATCTTGTCTACAGGAATAGTTTGTCCATAGAATTTATCATCAATTGGGTTTGTTGGAAACTGTGTCATAGCGTTTACCCATTTGACAAACATTATGCCAAATCTGTCTCTACAGCCATCAGCTGTAGTAGATGGAAGCCAGTCTCCTACACGATATTTAGTACCCGTAGCCGGATCAGTGAAACCAGCTATTGCTTCACAATGAGTACTATGAGGATATTTGTGACTTATTCCTATGCACTCTTTGCTATATAGACCCCCTTCTGCGATAAATTTATTTTGGTCGGCTCCCGTTGTTAGAGATCCATCAGACTTTATGTTTCCTACAACTCTTTTAGTTTGTGTTCCAGATACAGATTCAATTTCACAATCTTCTTTATCTGATATCAATTTAATCTTAGAACCTTTTGTTCCCGGAGGGTTGGTCATCCATTCATTATCATTTACGTTAGCTGCTTGTCCTTTTGTTTTAGTTCCTACATCTTCTGTATAGTACGCAACTACAGCGTTTCCAGTAGGATTGCCGTTTGCGTCTGCTAAGAAGCAAGCATTTTCACAACTGAATTTTATTTTATGTAAGTTATTTTCCACCCCTGCTGTTCCAGCGTGTAAATCAGTTACTTCATCTCCTGAAGGTTGAGCTTCACATCTTTTACGTGGTTCACAAGCTGGTTCAAACTTACCTCTAGCTTTTACGCCTATACTGTTTCTAAATGTATAACAGTCATCATCAATAGCGGCTGTCATATAATCACACTCACAAAGAAGTGGCATATTTTCAAGAGCAGGTAATATTTTGCCTTTTGCAGTATTCGGATTTGTCTGACCAGTGGCAGGATCTACGAAGTCTTCTACTGACCTACATTTTCCAAGACCCGGATTAATCCAATCAAATACACCAAATATTCCATCAATGGGATGAAAATCTCTATATGGATCATCATCCCAGAACATTCCCTTAATTGGCTGTCCTTTGATTGACTTATTGATATCATCTTTTAACAAAGAGCTAGCAGAGTTATACTCTGTCTTGTGGAATCCCCAACATGGAAACATGTCTAAATATCCAGAACCAAGTCCTGAATCTACCTTTTTATATTGACCAACATTCTGAGAAGAAAGACTAGGATCACCATAAAAAAAGAAATACATAACGCCAGCGTCTGTACATCCCTGCGCATCCTCTATTGTCTTCCATTCACCATCACAATAATCAGCGGCTGTGCATGTGCTTTCATTTGTGCATATTTGTTTTGGATTTCCATGAGGTTCAGCAGCTCTACCGCCAGCAGCCTGAGTTGCATCGTACTCTTCAGTACAGTAATTGCTTATTACAAAAGGTGACCCCTCTGTAGCAGGAGGAGTTATGAAACACTGTGAGCCGGTTTCATAAAATTTTGAGTTAGCTCTTCCAAATTGGTACGGATCAGCTTCATCATAGTTTCTACCAGATACATCTTCAGCAAAATGATAGGGTAAGAAATCATCATTTGAAACCATAGGAAGGTTTTGTTCAAAGTCTGGCAAGACATCTTTGCCACCTTCTCTTAAAAGATCTGTTTCAGGATTCCAACCATATTCAGATCTATCTTGAAATGAATCCGCAGGCAAAGCTTGCGTATGTAAAGTGACACCATCTAGTTCAATAGAAGGCATATACTCTCGAAGGATATCATCCGTACCTTCAGTTGGATTTCCGTCTATATACTTTTTTGTTGTAGCATTATAAAATAATTCATCTCTAGTTTTTCTATCACCGAGAGGGGTAACTCCAACTACTCTTGTTCTTGGCGCTCCAAATAGGATTTTGCCTTGTACAGGATCTGTGAATTCATATCCAACACTAGAGTCTATTAAGATTGAGTGCTGTTCTGAATCTACGAAAGGCCCTACGGATGGAGTCTGTTGCGAAAGATCAATAGCTTTTTCTAATACGCCTAGTTCTACTTCAATATTTCTAGGGATAGGAATTATTCTTATTATCCCAGCATAGTCTTTATGCGTTGCGTAGAATGGTTCTCCTAACCTTGGAGCGTACATTTCTACCATAAAATCAGCGCCAGCAGCTTCGCAAACCTTTTCTATCAACTGGAGTAGAGATATATTTTCTCCATTTATTCTAAAGTTGTCATCTATAACACCTTTTGCTGGAGGATTAGGATTATAGTACTTGCTCAAATCATAAAGGGCTGAAAGATCTATTGCATATCTGTAGACACCATCTCCGTTTAACTGCTCTGAAAAAGGAGCATATGTTGCAAGGTTTCTATCATCTACACCGTAATATGCGGGACCTCCATAGGGTTCAAGTTTCTTAATATATTCATCATTAGTTCCACTAGCTATAAAATCTATAGCAGGCAAAACTCCAAAATGATGATTAATACCATAGTGGTTTGTAAATTGCTTCCCATTTTTGGCCTCAAACCAAGCTATTCCTTGGTCATTTTTTCGGGATTTATTAAAGCCATGCGATTCGTAATAACCAAAGACATTTATAATGTTATAGTAGCCATTCCAACCATGTTCGTATTTTCTTTTATTGGTTACGTTTGCTGTGCCTTTTAGGTAATGCTCATCTGCGGCGGCTACTCTTCCAGTTTCTCCATCTAATATAACAAGAGTATTTTCTAAAATCTTTCTAGGGTCTGATAATGTTACAGAATAAGTCAACCCACCAGTGCTAAAACTTTTTTCATAGTTTCCTAATATTCCATTAAAGTGAAATACGGGTGTGCAATTTCTATCCTTAACACATGCATTATTTAAATTTCCAGTTCCATAATATTTAAAATATACAGGAGATCCCGGAGGAGGAAGCCATGCTACATCTCCATTCATAGCATAATTTTGTTTAACTCCAGTCACTCCGCCATATTTTTGTATTAATGTTGCGGGAAAAGCATTAGGATCCCAAGGGTGGTAGCCTTCCGTTACAGCGTCTCTAATACCAACATTTACAGTGGTTGTTCCCATAAAGAATCCACCGCCAAATCCAGTACCAAAAGGGCCTGACGATCCTCCCCAACTAACTGTGGGATAAGTCATTGGTAGTGTGTCTAAAGTATGATACGCATCGAAATACCCATCATCTGCAACTAAGTTGAGTGACAAGGTACTTTGTGAACTGTTTAGTCCAGCATTAACTGTAAAGTCCATAATCGACAAACCCATAAAGGATTGTTGAAAGACTTCATCTGACATTAGTCCAGTAAAAGGCATTAGATCATCATTCCGGGATAAGGGCCAGCAAGGTTGTCATTGAATGCACCATTCATGTAATCTGTCGTTGGGAAAGCGTATGGGTCTTTCATTTCATAAACCCAACTTACGCTATAAGACCATTGTCCAGTCTTTGGATTCCAACTTTCTGTTGGTGCTTCTGTAAAATATTTTTTGACTCCAAAGAGTCCCATGTTTCCCGGATTAAAGGAGTTGATTAGTGTTACTATAGCGGCTCTTTGAGAACCATTTAATCCAGCGGGGAAATTAGTACCATAAGTGTCTATACCAGCAGAAGGTCTAGTTTGCGACATATATCTGTTGCTTCCAGCAAAGTTTACAATTGAATTTGGATTTGGTATCCATTGCAAATATCCTGAATATGGATCAGGAGTATTACCACATGCTGCTTGATCTGTTATTGGGTGAACTTCACCTTGACTATCTACGCACAAATGAGTCCTATGAGTATCAACAGTACAACTTATAGTCAAGTCTCTTCTCCACTCTGTTTGAGTTCCTATAGACTGTAGTACTGGACCAGTACGTCTTCCTAATACTTGATGTTGTGCAGCAACATAACCCGGATACGTATCATTAAGACTAATATCTTCATTCTTTACAAAGGGTATAAAATTTATAGTCCTTGTATTAAAAGTCATACTGTAAGTAATAATGCCAGTATCTGGCTGTTTGGCAACACTCTTTGAAACTGGTTGTGGATTTACACTTAAACCTGAAAGGTCTATCATTCTAGACATTTCGTTGTATACAGTTTGATACATTAAAGCTTGTATAGAATTATATCTAACTTCAGCCGCTATTAGTTTGCTATTGTCAGAACCTTCTGGACCATTATACGTTCCGCTAATTGTACCAACGCTGTAATTCATTCCTAATGGAGGAGGGTCTGTTACTGAACTGTCTCTACCCTGAGTTCTATAAAGACCTTCGATAGTTCCATTTACTGTACAAGAAACAACACCTTGCTCATCTTCTGCAAAGTCGAACGATATAGACTCAGTAGCTTGAGAATCAGCAGGTGCTAAAATCCAAGTTTCAGTAACAGAAAAAGTACCACCTCTGACATCAACAGATTGTGTTCTTTTATAATCAAAACCAACATACTGATGATCAGCACTATGAGTAATGGGGTTTGGAAGATTCATTCCAAACAGATGTGGATCATCAGCATCTACAGCACTTGACGAATTGCCAGTGGGCTTTACGGGTTTTTGTTTTGTTCTCCAAATACCTCCAGCTTCAGCGCATGTTCCAGAGGTATGGGCAGATGTTTCAGGAACGCGACCTTCCCCTCCAGCATTATAGAGACGATTTCCCACTCTGTCATAACAAGCAGGGTCATCACCTTCTGTAGCGTTATAAGCAGTTCCGTCTTTTCCAGTAATGAAGTCGTCACCATACTTGATTACGTCATAAACAAAACCTCTAGCTTGTTGCCAAGCTTTTCCATTTGGTGCATATTTTTGGTTAAACTTTCTAGTGTCGCTTGATGGATCATTAGTTCCTCCAAGATCGTTTGTAGTAAGACCATCAGCTTTTGTATTATTTCTTATAAACTTAGACTTACCAGTGGCATTAACAGTTCTAGTTAACTGATAAAGAGTTCTATTACTCAAAGGTTTGTAAAGCGCTTCAGCTCCACTACTTCTTGCATTTTGCCAATCGTAAACTTTTTTGTCTATTTCTGATATGTCCCAATTTTCACTAGCAGAAGAAACAAGCCATAATCCTTGATTCTCAAAATCATCTTCAGCTATGTTACCATCTGGGCCTATGAGATAATCAGCAGTTAAATTGATAGTATAATCTGACAAGTAGGGTTGACCGGGAGCATGTCCGGGTAAGTCTAAGCTTTCAAATTTGACAAAGGCTTTAAAACCTCCACCTACATCTCCGGGGCTTGTAACCTCAAGATAAGCACCTTCATGTAGCTTGCTAATTAAATTACTTAAAGCTTTTTGTTTTATCTGTAATGATTCGTACCAGCGAGTGTCGGGTATAGGATCTCCACTAGATAATTGTTGCAAAGCGTCAGCAGCAGTAGTTAAAAACTTACCCTCATTAGCAGTTGTGGCAGATATACCAATAGGAGAGCCTCTATCAGCTATCATTTTTCCAGTTAGGGTTATACTATATCTCGCTCCTAATATTTCTCCATCACCCTGTTTATCAAAATCTTTGTTTATATTAATAAAAGGGGCTGGTGTAAGAAACTGAGGATCAGCGTCAGTTGCGTTAGTAAATGAAACAGGCATTAGTTAGAACCTCTCGTAGATAATGTCAATGAGTTTGTACCAGACCCAAATACGTTAGGAACTGACATTTCCATAATTCCACTAGGATAACCATAACCCTTTGTCATAAGGGTCGTGTTATTATTCCTACCAATAGTAGGAACTGGTGTAATAGTAGCTTGACCATATAGATCTTTTTGCTTAATAAACATATTCATTACACCACTTGGGGAATAGAAGTCAGGTCCTACGGTGTAAAGAGGAATTGTATTTACACCAGATTCATTAACTTGTACATATAAAGGTATTTCTCCTGTAGGTTGCTTCCCTTCTATATATAGAAGTCTCTTGTCAAAGAAAGTGCCAGACTTTACGTTTGGCATTGTTAAGTTCATAACGCCAGAAGGACTCCCAAACCCAAGGTCTGCTAATAGGTATAGGGATGTATTTGCTTCTTCTCTAGGGAATGAAAGCAAGGCTCCAGCAGTTGATAATGTCATCGTTGGGCTAACTGCAAATACAGGATCGTTCTGTTTTAGGAACAGGATCATGTCTGTATTTATTTGTCCACCAGAAGTGAACAAGTTCATTTCAACGCCATTCATCTCAACAGCGCCATTAGCAACTACATATCCGTAGCCCGAATTTCCCATGTCAGTTGCTTTGTTATGGTTGATAACCAACGTCATCGCTTGGTCTGCGGTGTCAGAATCTACAAACAAAGTACATGTACCGCTTGCTGGCACTCCGACCCCACCAATAGATATCATAGTAAGACTTTGGTCACCACTAGCAAAAGCTGTGTAGTTTCCATCTACATCAAGTAAACCATGACCTTTTACTACTCCTGCTTCGGTTAAACCAGTTTGAGTATTGTAAGTAGCTAGGCTATCAAAACCAGTGTAGTTTATCTTTGTGTTATATATTTTAAAGTTGGCATCAAATCCAGAACTATCATTAGTTACACCATGAACAACTACAATTTCTAATTGATGATCATCTAAGTCTTGCTTAAAGGACTTATGCCCACCTTGATAGTAAGCATCATGACCTATGTCTTTGGTTAAGGTTATAAGCTGTTTATCGCCCGTAGGTACTGCAACAGCAGTAGAATACCAATTTAAGTTTTTGCTGTTTGAAGCACGATCTTTGTGCAGGACTCTCGCAGAGACAGTGACGTTTGGTGTGGTTGGATGGTTGTTTGTATTCTCAACCCACATATCTACGGAAAGATCTGTAAGCTGATGAAATCTAGGAGCAATCTCCATTAAGTCAAATGTAAGCACTGAGGAAGCTCCTACCAGATTTCCACCTGTGTTGCGAGTTCCCCACATTGTTTTATCGAAAGCTCCGCCTCTAGCTCCTTCTGGATTAGTGACACTTGCGATTCCAGATTCTAAAACAAGCTCAACATAACTGTCGTTGTTGATACCTAAACCTTCGTCCCCAAACTCGTCTTCTGCAAAAGAACTATCGCCAGTAGGTCTAGCCTTTGTATTAAAGAGTATTTTACTTATTTCAAAAGTGCTTTGATAAAATCTTGTTATTTCTTTCTGCTCCATAGCGGAAGAAGAAAGTCCTACTTCATCAATCCATCCGGTAAATCCTTTTTCGGCAAGTGCATATTCTCTTTTGCCTAAAGCTACATTTGTTACTTCAGACCTCTTTACAGATCTGGTAAATGGATCTGATACTCCTTGTAATCTTCCATTTACATAAAGCTTAAGTGTTGAATCTGTTTGGTCATATGTGCCTATAATTTGAGTTGGGTATTTATAGCTTTCGTAGTTGCCTGAACTATTGACTTGTACAGAATGGTTATCATCTTTTTGCGTATAATCAGAACGTATGTAATATTTTCCGTCATAATCACAACCTAGTATAAATTGAGCTGGGTTTTCTCTATGCTGAGCCATGATGACACTACCAGAAACATCACCACTAGGAACAACCTTGACATAAGCCGTATAAGCACCTGAGTTTTTGTTAAGATCTATACCACTTCCAAGATTAACAAATGACCTCTTAGACATAAATAGACATCTCTGTCTAGGTGCTTCGTTTCCAAGTTGAGAAAGTAAAGATCCAGCTTTTTCCCATCTTGCAGAACCAATAAAATCACCTATTCCATCTGGAGTTTCGCTATCAGCACCAGTGTAGTAGTCGTAAGGAGTTCCTTTACAAGCTACATACTCAATTTGCCCATCTGTTGTTCCATCAAAACTTGGAGCTTCAGGATCGTCACATCCGGTTAGACAAGTCCCATCGCCTCCTGCTACCCAGTAACCTGCTCCCATGCCAGCATCTACCCAACTAAAACTCTTACTACTAGCTAAACAATCAGGGTGATCAGTAGCTCCTCCAACAGTTTTTCCTTGGTCAGTGACCAAAGAAATGACAGGCTTACCAGTTCCGTCAACACCAGAACCTTCAAGAGGAACATACATTTGGTCAAAACTAGCTATAGAAGCTGTGGCATAACTACCACGCCAGTAACCATATTCTCTGTTAGTACCACTTGTAGCTATGCTTCTTTGTGGAGCAAGTTCTGCTGAACCAAGTATAACTAGACCAATATCGTTAGTTCCGCCATCTTGGTGTAGTGTTGAGCGAACTCTGACCGTGCTTGACAAAGTAGAAGTAGCACGATTAGTCATAACTTCTGAAGGGTATAATGCGCCAGAAGATGCTACTAAGGCTTCAGCAGGATGGGATGCAATGACTAGAAAGCCTTTGGTAGTACTAGAAGTATTTAAAGCTTGCGATATACGCATAGGCCCTGCCAAATACCCCTGCACTGTAGAAGAGGCATTCAGGGCATTAGATACCCGCATTGGCCCAGCCAAGTATGCCTGCAATGATGAGGATGCTTGGACTGTACTTTCTCCAGTATAAGTCGCCATCTTTTACTCTTATCCGTTTCCTGTCAAAGGTTTAGGTTGGCCTGACTGATGCCAGCCTTGAGGATTTGGTTTTACATTACTACTCTTATTCATTTGTTGAATAAAGTTATTTATTGCTTTAGAGGCTTCACTTCCTGCAATTTCTGCTAATGCACCTTCTGCATTCTTCAAGAAGTCTGCCCCATTCATATTAACATTAACTTCTATACTTCCGCCCACTTCAATGCTTAATGGGTTACCCATAGCTGATGAAAACTCTTCTATATGTTTCGAGAATAGCTCTGCGGTTTCATTAACGCCCATTTCAGCAAGAGCATCTTGTGCTACTTTGGTCACAGCTGCTGCCGCCGTTCCTTCGCTTAAACTGTCTATAGCTTTTTTCATTGTGCTAGCCATGTCTATTCCCTCAAGACTTCCATCAGTCAATGGGCTTGAAAGCATTTTGTCAGCAGCAAACATTGAAGGTAGTCCACCAGCTGCTCCTGTGATTTCTGCTTTCATTGCGCTTGATATTGAGCTATCTTTACTTAACATGGAGAGCATTTTTTGCTTCTCTTCGTCGCCCATGTTAGCAAAGTCTGTTAAGCTACTGCCTCCAAACTTCTTCATGAAGCCCGGAACAGCTCCTTTACCACCACCACCACCACCAGCAGCCGCTAAAGGATTTAGGTTGGTAGGAAGCAAATCTACACTTCTTCCTTCGCCTTCAAGAACCGTAAGAATATTCAGAAGTATTCTTTCTAGATAAATATCATGAGTAAAGATACTACCTCTCTTAGTTGCTTCATCCGTTAGTTTTGTTTGCTTATCTTTGACTGTCTTCAAAGATTCTTTAGCATCTGCTAAGTCTTTATAGGATTGATTTCTTTCACTAGCAAACGTGTCCAAATCTCCAACCTCAGCCGCTACTCCTGCTTTTCTTGCGTACTCTGTTCTTTCTTCGGCAGTCATGCTTTTCATCTTTTCAAGAACTTCTGGAGAAACTTTTCCTTCTAACTCTTTCATTCTGGCATCGCCCTGTATCTTAGCTGATGACTGCCTGTCAGCTAACATTTGGAATAAAGGTTGAAGTACGTCTTGGCCTTCTAGATCATTCTCTGCCGCATGTTTAATCAAACGCATCGCTTCTGATTCAAACATGTTAATATCGCCGCCCATTTCAGCGAACTTAACACCCATTTTATCAATCACGACTTTCATGGCGTCCATATCGGCATCGTCGTAGTTTTCTACATTCCAGTTGTCACCACCAACATTTCCGCCCATGCCAGCTAGAAACTCGTCTTTTGTAATGCCTAGAGCTTTGTAGATATTAGAACTTGTCCCTGAAGCAAGATGATCCATAACCCAGCCTGAACCTTCTAGTTTTGCCTGTTCTGCTTTAAGATCAACGCCTCCCAAAGCAGAGGTGGCTTTTTCTTGTTTTTCCATTTCCATAGCTAGATCACCCAACATTCTTAAATTGTTGAGAGCGACTTGATCTTCTTCGCTATAAGAAAGATTTCCCTGTGCATCAACAGTACCTTCTATTCCAAACTCTTTTAATTTCTCTCTTGTTTTGTCAGCTCCTGCTATTTTTGCTTCTGCGGTTCTTTGATCTGCTTTTGCTTGTTTTGATTCTTCCTCTAAGAACAGAGTTCTTAAATCTATGACAAAGTTTTTATTAAGCTCAGCAATTTTGTCGGCCATTTCTCCAATTCTGTCACCAACTTCTTCTGCGAGATGCTCTCCAGCGGTTATACCTGCGTCTTCTATAGCTTTTATTTCCGTAGCGAGTCGCCTTTCTTCTGCGCTCACTTCTGTAATTCCAGCTATCCCTTGACCACCACCAAAGGCATCGTTTATGCCTTGGTTAACTATGGACTCACCTTGAGCGCCCATAAGTTGTGGAAGGTATCCAACAACCTGCCTTTGAAGTTCTGGAGCTACAGCATCAATGCCTTGCTGAGAGGCAATAGTGATAGCGTTAATCAAACGAGCAGCTTGATCTTTTTCTTCGGCAGTTCCATACCTAGCTTGCACAGCAAGATCTTTAAGAGACTTGCGTTTTTGTTGGGCTTGTTCTAATTCTCTATTAAGAGCAGTCAGTCTTTCTTGAGAGTTTGCGTAGTTTTCAAGAACCTGTTTCGCTGCCTCGTACTCTCCCCTAAGCTCTTTGTTCTTTTCTATAAGTTTTTGTTGTTCGTCAGCTAAGCCGCCAGCTGCTCCTGTCTGTTCCAAGGCTGCTGGGTCTAAACCTTGACTTATCAATTGCTGTTGGTTTGCTCTGAGATCTTCACTAATTTGTTTGAACGTCGCACCTACCGCATTAACATTCCCAACACCACCAGCTGCGTTAAGAGAGGCTTGCCTAGCAGCGCTCATTCCGCCAATCCCGCCAGATCCGCTAACAAGCATTTGTTGGTTAGCTAAGAAGTTTGCTTGAATGTCAGCATTGCTTGTGCCTGAAAAAGCACTAGCGCTTAGATTTTGACGAAACTTTTCGTCAGAAGAAAATCTAGCGTTCATCAAAGACTGCTGTCTCTTAACGTATTCTTGCTCAAGTTTTAATTGAGCATTATAAGCAGCTTCCAATTCTGATGTATATTGATCTAGGAGTTCTGCTCCTTTTTGAAATACTGCTAAAAATCTATCTTGATCTTCTTTAAATTTTGCTGCTATTTCTGGTGCTTTATTTTCTAGATCAGCTAAGTCATCTTCACTTATGCTGTCTATCATATTTTTCATTCTTTTTTCCATGTAAGGTCCTAGAGCCGCACCTTCTTCTTTAGCAGTTCTTTTCAAATCATCCATTATAATTGACTGCATATTTTCTGGGTCTAATCCACCAGACATACCAGATCTAGTCAATATATCTTCTATATTTGCATTTACAAATTGTGCGTCTTTTGCTTTTTTACCAAAGCCTTCTAGCGTATTTCCACCAGCAATGTTTGAAAACATATCTATAGCACTGTTAAAGTTTGCAGTACCTTGTTTACTGGATCCTGCATTTTTGAACAGATCAGCAGTTTTTCCTATTCCTCCACTTCCCGGAGTTGCAATGTTTTCTATTGAAGCGCCAAATGTGGAAAGCCTATTAGATGCTTCTTCCATTGCGCCTACAATACCAGCTACTTTTCTAAGCTCTCTATTTGAAGCTTTTCTAGCTTCTAATTCAGCTTCTAATGCTGCTCTGGCTTTCATGTTTGCTTCAACAACTTTTAAGCCTTCATCGACTTGTTTTTGGGTGACTAGACCTAATTCTTGAAGCCTTTTAATAGCAGGATCATTTTTAAAGTCTTGTTCAGACATTGCGCTTTGAGCTTGTGCGCTGAGTATAGTGGAAGCATTTTTTCTTTGTTCAATTCGGCTACCATAAACTTCATCTAAACTAACACCATAGTCTTTGATTCCTTGTTCAACTCTCTGCATTTCTGCTATTTGCTCTACTGCAAAGGACGCAGTTGCTGTTCCTTCACCAAATTTTTTCATGGCGTCTGTCATATCTGCTGATGCTCTATCAAAGTTAGCACGTTCGATAGCTTCTCTAGCTTCTTCAGCAGCGGCAAACCAACCCCATAATCCACCAACTACAGCTCCAACTGCGCCAAATACTGGAGCTAGTATAGGAGCTAGTGGTCCTGTAAGCGCACCTATGGCAAAACCAATACCAGCACCAGTAGCTGCTCCGCTTACCAAGCCACCTCTAGCTGCATCTTCTTCTGCGACTGCTGCATCTTCTTCTGACATCCTACCGCCAGCATCTTTGATCTGCGTCATAGCAACGTCCGTCATAGATCTTCCAACCGCAGCAATAGTCTCTTCAACAACTAGGGAAATCCCCATGGTTGCTATAGCTCTACTACCTTTTGCTAATATTTGTCCACTTTTTGTAGCTATTTTACCAAGCTTGGCTGCTTTTGTTCCAGCTTTTGCAGCGTCGTCGCCTAGACTGGCAGCAGCTTTTGCTGCTCCATCCATTTTGTCAGCATACTTGGCGCTTTGTGCAGCAGCTCTACTTGACTCTTCAGCAAGCTCTTTCGCAGCTTTTTGTTGAGCATTTAAAGTATTAGATGCCGCATTTCTAGCAGCCATTTGAGAATCAAGCGCACCATCTAGTGCAGCATTTTTATTTATCATGCTGCGTTGTGTATTTGTCAACTTGTTTACTGTGGCTTCAGCATCGCCAATTCTCTTAGTATACGATGCTTGCCTCTTAGCATTAGCCGCCATCGCTTCCTCAAGCTTTTTAATTTCTGCTTGATCAAGAGCCGCTTTTCGTCCCCAATACTCCATTTTGCCTTTGCCAGATCTTTTCAATGAGGACTCACCGGCAGTTCCACCATCTTTTATGTATTTACCAGCTTTAAAGTCAGCTTGACCCTCGGCAAACTTAGCTCCACTTTCACTGAGGCGCGTTCTCGCTGCATTAAGTTTTTCTTGTATTTTTAATCCAGTTTCATAAGCATGTTTTTCTTTTTTCAATAGCTTAGGGAAACCTTCTCCTATCTCAGAAACTCGCCTATTTGCAGCTATTCTTGTGGCTTCATTTCTTGCTTTTGCATTAGCTAAAGCGGTATAACTTTTTTCTGCCTTAGCTATGTCATCTGTGCTTTTTAATATACTTTGTTTATTTTTTAGAATATCAGCATCTATTTTTGCGCCTTGAGCCTGTGATGCAGAAAGTTTTTGACCCAACTCTCCCATGTTTCTTGTTGCATGGCCAGCAGCTTTGGTTTTACTTGCTGCGACGCCTTTGTAATGTTCTTGCCTTTTGAGTACCTTGTCCCGAAATGCTTTTGTTTGGCCTCTTTGGAATATTCCTTGATACATTTCTTTAGCATGGCGTCCGCCCTTAGCAACATGTGCTGCCGAACCACTTACCCTGCCACCAGCACTGCTAACTGCGGTGCCGATTTTTCCTCCCATGGCTTTTCCTAAGTTTTTTAGCTTGCCGCCAAAGAGCATCAAACCATTCACAGCCCAGTCAATAGCATGGCTAAATGCAGCTTGAGTTGCTGGATTTTGAGCAACAGAAGAAAGCGAACTTATAACTCCACCAACCATAGAGAGTCTATCAATGAAGGCTGTAACAGCTTCGCTTTGAAGGCCAAACATTTGTGCAGCAGCGCCAACACTTTGGGTTACCATAGAAAATTTTGCATAGGCCATTGTTGCTCCAGCAGCAACGTTGGTTAATCCATTAAAAGCTCCAAGTCCAGCTTTACCTACTTTGCCGAACATGCCTTCCATCATGCCCAGCTGCATCATCATTCCTCCGAACATTCCTCCGCCGCCCATACCCATAGGAAGAACGCCAGCGCCACCAGTACCATTAGCGTATCTACGAACAGCTCCACCGCCAGCATATCTATTCATCTTAGATAGCTTGCCATAACCAAATCTTTGAGCTGACTTCTTGTTAACTACGAATTCTCCGGGGGTTAGAAGGGAAGGAACCAAACCTCCAGAAGCCATTTTGTTTTCTTGTTCAAGTTTTTGTCTTTCTTCAGCTACCCATTGTTGATAAAGACTTCCAGCGGGACCAGAATTTATTCCTGCTCTAGTTCTTCCTTGAGCATATTTCATGACTCTTTGTTCTAGAGTGCCTGTAGCTTTGTCAGTTTCTCCAAGACCAGCCTGTAGCAAAGAATCGGCCAAGGTAGGGTCTGTCATCAAAGGTCTTCCATATTTTTCTTTCTTCTTTGGGTCTACATTCCCAAACATTCCTATGATGTCTTGACCTTTTTTAATTTTTGAGGCGTGACTCTCTGCCATCGCCTTGGCTAAATCTCCCAACTGCTTCTCTCTCGGACCCCACACTGGACCAGAAGAAGACATATTTCTTATTTCATAAGCATCTACCCCTCCGTCAAGTCTAGTGGTTGTATTCCATTTCTGTTGTGAAGGTATTCCATGTATTCGGTAACTATCACCATCATGTACGCCTTGGAATAAAGCTCTTGATAATACTGGAGACGAAGAAGCTGACATACCATCAGGGTCTACACCTGAAGAACCACGAGTGCCATTGCCATATCTATTAACAGAAGCCAGTTGTGGGCCAAAAGCCTGAGCAGCAGATTTACGTAATACGAATTCTCCCGGCTCTAGTAATGCAGGTACAGTATCACCATTACCAGATCCCGGAACCCAGCCACCTCTACTAAATCTACGTACACGACCACCACGATTGTAAAAGCCCGGACCGCCTGTGCCTCCCATAGTACCAAGAGATTGGTTTAGTCCACGGCCTCCAAACATCTTCATACTTCCCATAGCCCAGCCAGCCATCTTCATACCGGCCATGGCTGTTATTAGTGGTATGACTGGAGCAAGAGCCTTCCCTACTTTGATAATGCCTTCAGCAAGAGCAAATGCTCCTTTTGCCATCATTTGGAAAGAGTCAGATCCAACTATTTCACGAAACAGTTCTTTTACCTGTTCAGTTAGTTTCTGCATTTGAACAGCGAGAGTCGCTTGTGCTTTAGCAGCATCTGATGCTAAGCTTCCGCTTTCAGCTTGTTGTGCATTTAACGCAGCTTGAGCAGTGCCAAATTGTTGTATTAACGGGATGACCTTAGAGACTTGACGGAACCCACCAAGTTGTTCAACGATCATTGAATATCTTAGGTCTTGAGGGTCTAGGTTTTTTAATGCTCCATGAAGTCTTTCGACTGCTTTGTAAGGGCCGACAAACTTACCGTCAAGGTCTGTAAGTTCAATTCCAAATTGCCGCAAGAATTTAATAGTTGTTGGCCGTTGCAGTCTGGTAAAAATAGTTCTAAAACCAGTAGCAATAGTCTCAGCAGTTTCACGAGTAGTAGCACGAACAGACGTAAATAGGGCTATGAGTTCTTCTATTTCACCACCGGCAGCTTTAAACGCGCCACCAGTACGCCTAATAGCGACACCAATATCAGAAGACTCAACAGCAAAGTTTCCGGCGACAGTATTGATCTTACCTAATAGACCTTCAAGTTTGCTAGCTTCCAATCCAAACTGCCTCATCGCGGCAACAGCCATTTCAGCTGTATCAGCAATGTTATCAAACGTAGGAGCTAATTCTGTTTTAGCTAAAGCCTCCATCGCTACCTTAGTGTCTCTCATAGAGAGACCTGTTTGTTTAAGAATCAAACTTGTTCTAGCTAAAGTTTGAGAACTGACTCCAAATTGTTTAGAAACGTTAGTGATTTCTTTTGTCAACGCCTTCATTTCTCTCGCGCTTGCTCCGCTGACTTGAGCAACTTTTACCATAGCTCGTTCAAAAGCAATAGCATCTCTCACGCCTTGTTCAATAGAGTTTGCAAAAAGAGAAAAAACACGACGAGCGATGTCGTATTTCATGATTTGCTTGAAAGCACTTCCAAGCTGACGACCCATATAGTCAGCACCCTTACCAGCACTTCTGCTAGCTTTCTCAACGTCTTTAGTAGCTTTAACTACATTGTTAAGATCCTTTACGGTTTTAGGCGCGCCTTGCAAATTTACCTTGATGTTAGGATTTTGCAATTGTTTTTGCAAATTTCTAGAAAACTGTTTTGCGTTAGGCGCTTGCAGGTGTATCTGTGCTGTTATGTTGAAATTGCCAGCCATGTTGTTACCTCAAAAAAAATGGGCATACCGATAGACAGACTCTAGCGATACACCCACTTTCCATATTTACTATTCGGTTTTAGCTTTCGTAGTTGACCTTTTGGTCGTTCTCCTTTTTGTAGTAGGCTTAGACTCTTCTGCCTCTACAGCTTCTTCCTCAGCAGTTTCTTCTTCTTCTTCTTCTTTTTCAGAAGGGACTTCTACAGGTTTCCCCGCATCATCTAAAAATGGAGTAAACTCAGTTTCGTAATCTCCAGCTTCGTTTAATTTTTCACCATCTTTGTCAATGAAGTAGGATTCACCTTCGTCGTCATAAGCAATATATCTACCATTTTCATCAATAAGCCTTTCATTGCCATCTTTATCAATGTCAATTAGATGACCATCTTTATTAATCAATCTAGTAGCTTCATCACTAAATTTGTATGCTTCTAGGAATTTATTTTCAGGAAGATTTCTGTCGTAATCAGGATCTAATCCATAAAGTTTTTCTGCTAGTTGTCCAGCAGCTTCTACAACATATGGCTGATTAGCATTTTCTTCGTAATCTTCTTTTGTTTTGAAAAGATTTTTACCGTTTGCGTTTCTTAAACAAATGTATACAAGATGAGAAAATCTTTCATTGTCAGCTTGACCTTCAGCACTATTGCTGTCCATCGAACTTCTTTCGGCAATTAATGATCTGAACTCAACTCGTTTTCTTCTCATTTGGAGAGCTATGCTCCTAGCTTCAGTCAGTGATATACCACCTCTGCTAAGAGTCTTTTCACCTTCATTGATTTCTTCTAGAATAGCTTGGTATTGCTTTTCTTTGTCGTCATCCCATATCCCTTGCTCATTCATCACTTTTTGAAGCTTTTGTCTCAAGATTGCTCCTGATTGAAGTGCTTCTTTAAAAGCTCTATTATATGCAAGCTGTGCTTGTTTATTTTCTTCTGCGCTTGGAAGTTGAATGTATACTTCTTTTTCTTCGCCATTCAAGTCCGTAGATGAAATCTTAATTCTCTTGCTCTTCGCCATTTTCTTCTTCCTTTATAGTTGCGATATCTTTAACAGGTAATGTAATTTGGTATCTTAACCAATTAATTTCGTAATGATTAAACTCGGCTTCTAAATTGCGAGCTTGATTATTACCCCTATCAAGTATCTCCGACCTTACTTCATCAAAAAGTTGTTTCACATGCTCCTGTTCGGGAGTTAACGCTTCACCACTTTCGTGACCCCATAAAAAACCAAAATGTTTTTCAATAGTACTTAATGCACCAATCATCGTGGTTTGTATCTTCTTTTTTGATATTTTAAGAAGCCTATCTTTCGAGACCTCTTTGTACTTATTAGTTTTATCGGTTTTGTATTTTTCCGATTTCCTAACAAGTTCGGCATATGAGTCTTCCATCATACCCTCCTTTAGTTTCCGAATTTGGCATTTGCCTCATTCAATGCTTTAATTTTCATATCTCGGAAATCTCTATGGTTTACAAGTTTACCATCAGCTTCCCTAACCGTCTTTTCCCTACTTCTTACATTCATCCTTCCTTGGGCATCGTTCATATCATAAACTTCTGCCGCCTCTTCCTTGCTAGATGCCATGATATAAACTTCATCCGCGCCTTGATGCTTATCATCGTAGCCATCTAACTTAAATTTGTTTTGATCTTGTTCTCGTTTTCTTCTTTGTTCTATTAACCAGCCATCTAACGCATCATCATCTTCTACTATTTTGTCTTGTGGTGACTCATGAGATTCTGCCACACTATCATAAAGTCTAGACCATGAAATAATTCCTAACTGGTCTTGAGATAGTTCCGACGTTCTTCTATTAAAAAGGCTTTCTGGTGATTGGCTTGTAGACCACATTGATCTCCAAGGATCTGTTCTTGCTAGCTCTCTAAATTGTTCTACTTCTAAACTTTCTGAATTATATCTTCTTAAAACTAATGCAACACTAACATCTGAAAAGTCATACTTATTGCCATCTTCATCGTATGTGGTATTTTCTATTATCCAATTCCATCTTGCATAAGTAGCTATACCTTCACAATCATTTTGGTCATTTGCGTGTTTTTTAGTTAGCAGTGAATACTGTTGTTTTTTTACGCTTTCTAGTTTTTGTTTAAGTTCCTCTTTTTTCTTGTTATTAAAAAATGACTTATATATTTGCAGTTTTATATCTTCAATTCTTTTTTTGTTTTTTGCTATTTGATCTTCGTCCTTTTTTGACCAAACGCCTTGTTCAATCATTATTTCTAACATTTCATTTCTGGTATAAATACCAGATAAAAGAGCTTCATCATAAACTTTTTTAAAGACTCTGTTTGCAAGATAGTTTTGCTCCATGGTTGGAGGTTGAACAATCAAGGTCTTGTCTCTAAAGTCCATTATCTTTGCGCCATAGATTATCTGAGACACAAAGTACTCTCTTTCATGAGTTTCCATAAACTATCCTATGTAAGAAGTCAGCTCATTCACTCGCCTATCCTAATATTATGGCTATCGCTATATGAACTGACAAAAGGGGGTTAGCCTAGACCAACCCCCTAAAATCATTTTTTTGTCAAAATTCAATTATCCATAATTGTAGTTCAGCTTATTAAAGTTACGGTATGAGTAACTATAAGTAGCATTACCACCACCAGTATCACCACCACCATAAGTGATAGAAGTAATCTTATTCTTATCACCTAAGTCAATAGTGTGTCTAAGAGTGCTTGCTCCACCTTGGATACCAGCAGCGTCATCTTGATGCTCATCCCAAACTTTAATCTTAATAGATTCTTCACTTAGGTTGCTGTCTTTAAGTGGCAAAGCATCAATATCTTGAGCCTTAGCATCATTAATAATAACTTCAATTTCACAAGTAACTTCAACTGGGAATGTTACATATCTGTGGTAAGGAAGTTTAGTACCAAGCGCATTGATAGCTTCGCGACCAAAGTCTGTGCTAACAGTTACATTCTGAATAACTGCATCGCCTTTAAAGCCATCATCTGAACCTGCTGGCTGAATACTAGCTGGAATGGTTTCAAACTCAAAGTTGTGACGTTTCATAACGTCGCCAGTTTGAAGCGCCGCAGCAGTAGGCGCACCTGACAATGTGTAACTAGCCCCACCAGCATACCATTTTTTGTGATTACCAACTAAAGTCACAGACTCAGTGAAGTTACCATCAACTGGGAAGTTGAATGAAACGCTTGAGACATACATTCCAGAACACCAAACAAAACTTTCTACATTTTTACCTGATCCGCTATCACCAGCATTTTCAGCTGTGTCAGGATGGACAGTAAGGTATGCATCACATTTGTTATTTTGAACGCCTGTTAGAGTAAGGACTGTTCCACCACTAGACTGATCTGTGGTCGTACTTCCACTTACAACAGTGGGTTGACCAATAGCTTTTTGATAAGCAGTCGGATTGTCATCAAGCACCTTTTCGATACTGATTTCAATATCAGGCACTTCTTCAACGTCTTGATAAATTTCTAATTGACCAAGCTGGAAAACTTGCTCTAGATTAAAATTGGTACTAATACCAACACTTTGGACACCCTTAAGGTATGTGGCTGTTTTTACTCCAGCTCCATCAGCAGTACCTTCAGGTCCAATACCAAGCGCGGTAATAGCCCAATATGTTCTTTTACTTGCCATATTTATGCTCTCCTAAAAGGAAATTTTTTATTGTTTCTAAGTTATTATACACCAATTGAGATAATTTATTAGATAATCACCTCGTTAGTCATCCTTACCACACCATGGTGTAAATTTGGGTTTATCGACTCTGATACAGAGACTCTAGAATTTAACATTCTCATGTTTACAGTGTCATTAAGTGCGGTATAAGGAAATCCTCCATCAGCAGTACTTTTTACCAAATCTGGATAAATTTTAGCTCCAGTATTAGTCATTCCTCTATGATCTAAAGGAAATACTCCATCTCTACCTATTTTATCACTATCAAATAATTCAATAACATTGTCATCTTGTAAAGAAATTATATCTAGCAATTTGTCCCTCTCATAATCTTCTTCAGCTAATACATGATATAATACTTCAGTATTAACAAAATGAGAAGAAGTTCCCAAAGCATAAGGCTGATTATTTCTACCTTTTAAAACTTCAATAGCAATAACAGGCAATTGCAACCTAGTTTCAGAAAGCTGAGACCAATCACCAGAACCTGCAAGTGTAAAGTCTTCATCCGCGCGTTCAGACCTATATTGCACTTCTCTAAAAAAGTCATCGGTAGCTCTAACTATCTTTACTTGTTTGTAACTAAATTCAGCAGTAACTTCACTTGTTGTGCTGATAGCAGTATCAAATACCACTCGTCCATTTGGGTAATCAATATGATGGGCGTAAGTACCAACTCCAGAAGTCGGCTGAAAAGTACCTCCAACGAATACGCCAGAAACGCCCGGTTTATATGCAGCATTTGGATATGTAGCTGCATCTGGTTTTAATTTAAGAAGTGTGTTAGGTTGGTCGGTAGAAGCTAGACCGCTTTGCCAAACCCAGTTACCTCTAAAGGCTTCCCATACTTGACCAGAAGTATATCTAGGATCGTTAACAAGTCTAAGCTTGTGCCTGTCTCCTCCGTATACATCTGTTTGAGGTATAGAGACATTATTGAATCCTCCAATGTCCATAATAGCCCAATCAAAAAACTCAATCAAATTATCTTGAATAATAGAAGATATAGTGCTATCACCATAGTTAGTTACTTTGTGTAAATACTTGCTCATGATAAATTCTTCTTTATTACGTTTTCTATTGATTTAATCATTTTGGCTTTTGTTTCTTCGGATTGCAAAGCTCTAGTTATGGCATTGTCATCTATCGTTCCTGAGTATTCAGGACGAACTCTCCAACTGCTACCTTTCTGCATTGACCCCATACCACTTCTTCCAGCTCCGACAGACTCTTCAAAATAAAATTTTGCAACTATGATTGCGTCCCCTTTAGTCAAAAACCAATCTAACCAATTTATAGTTACATCTTTTTTGTATCTTCTTGAATAATATGTATAACTACCATTGGGAATAGACAAAACATTCTGTAAGTCATTTGGTTGAACTTTTAAGGAAAGCCCTCCTCTTTTAGTTTTCAAAGAAACACTCATAGGTTTTACTTCAACAGTTTGAGAGACATTAAGAGCTATCTGTTCTGCAACAATTGAAGCAGTAGACGGTCTTATGCCAAATTCTCCAATTAAATCTCCACTAGACAAAGCTTTAAGCTCTTCTGATTCTAGTAAAGACTTCTTTACAATTTCTTGTATAATAGGAGTTAGCTCTTTAGCACTTTTATTCATAGACTGATTTAACAGTCTATTCAGTTCTTTAAACAGTTTTCTTTCAAGCTCTGCTTGGTCTATATGGATAAAGTTGGACACTAAACCCTCTCCCAGAATATGACGATATACTGAGTAGGGTTTTGCTTAAAACCTTGGTTGTAAGGTTCGGATATTCTTTTGTATCTGCCTTTATTATATTTTCCAACATCAACTAAAAGCTCTTTTGCTTGTGTTAGTTTTTCATAATCGCTCATATATCCTACTGTTTGAATAACATTGTTAGGAATATCAGCATCAAAACCAACATCTATAAAGTCTCTTCTTCTGTAATATATTCTTAACTCTACAGACTCAGTGGTTTCCTCATTCTTAAACCCTTCACCTCCACAGTAAGGACACTCTACACCTCTATTAAAAGGAATAGGTCCTCCTGCGCTGTATACATTGACAGCCCTTCCGCCAAACGTGTTGACTACACAGTTTGGACAATCAGTCCTCTTTTCTGGATAAACTAAAGTGCATGTACGATTAAACAGAAGTATTGCTTCGTTTAATTTGGTAAATGCACTTGAGGGTAAATTAAGAGCCATTGTTTATACCTTAACTAGTTGCATCACCAGAGTAATATCTAGGATCATCAAATCTATTTGTATATTTGGTTTCTAAAGTTCCAACATCTTGCGAGCTATTTATACCAACTTCAGATGTTCCGCCACTAAAACTAGTAACAGTGCAGTTGCTTAAACCTTCAGTAATTGTTGTGTTGCCTTTAGCTCCAGACCTAATCTGAGTTAAAGTCAAAACTCCAGATCCATTATCGGCTACAGCAATTGTTCCATTGTGACCATTGGCATGTTCAATGCAGGACTTTAGTGCTGTAGCAGCGGCATCTTTATCAGTCTTAATAAATTGAAGACTTGCTGCCGTTGTTGAATTTTTAGCAGTGTAAGTTTTAGAAGTGCCTTCAGCGTCGATGATGACAATAGTCTCATCTGCTGTGGCAGCTCCCGTAAATGTAATAGTTGCTGTGGCACGATTTCCGCCAGCTCTAATTGTATAGTTATTACCAAGAGCATCAGTTCCAGCAGCTTTAGGCGCGCCAACAACAACACTGTTGTTTCTTTCATGCGCGTCTGTTGTGCCTCTTATATTTGTAGCTACGTCAGCCATATCTTATCTCCTTATTAGGATTCTAATTCTGTTATTCTTGCTTTTGCCGCATCAAGCTCAGCTTTAAGTTCCTGAACTGCTGCAACTAAGTAAACGTTAATTATATGTGAGTCTAAAGTTTTAAGATCTTCTACTAAGATCTCTTCCGTCATCATATCGCAAACATCAACACCAGTATCTCTTACAGCATTGGGGAATACATCTCCTACTTCTTGAGCAAGAAAATTATAGTATTCAGTTTCGCTATCAATGTTTCCAGAGTGGTGACAATCTGCATAGTCTTGAGTATATTTAAATTTAACTGGTCTTAAAGAGTCAATCTTATCCAAAGCTCCAGAAATAGTAGTAATATCTTTCTTGACTCTTTCATCAGAAACAACAGACCACAAACTACTACTTGGTTTTCCAGCAGAGTTGCTACTAAGCTGCAATTCATGTGTTGGAACTGCTACATTGATTCCTACTTTTCCATCGTCAGTGACTCTAATCCCTTCATCACCACCATCATTACTCACCCATTTATCATTAAGGGCAATGTTTCCGTAATAAGTCGTCTTGTCTGAATAGACTTTAAATTCAGAAACATTAGTAGACGCGGTATCCATTCTGGATATTGCAATTTTTGCATCTGTGTCAGCAGCACTAGTTCCAGCTTGGACATAACTAGTATTGTCGTTGACAGAACCAAGTAATCTTATTGCTGAATAAGTTGCAAGATCTCCAACCAACAAAGAAGAATCATTGCCATAAACGTGAAGTTTATTGTTGCCGTTTGAGAAGCCACTATAAGGACTATCTGTATTGATACCGACAACACCATTTGTATCGACTGTCAAATGATTAGAAGTCAAATTACCAGCATTGTTAATCTTAAGAATGTTACTAGCAGACTTGTAACCAAAAGCAGACCAATTTCCAATAGCAAAGTCTCCACTACCAGCAGTATCTCTACCAACATAAATAGCAGATTCACTAGTCATTGGGTTTTCAATACCAATTTTAGCAGTGCCACTTGCGTAGACATGAGCATTGAACAATGGTCTCCAGATGTCTGGAGCTGTTCCAGAAGCAGCAAAGCCAACGTAACCATTAGTAGAATCAAGAACTAACTGTTTTTGTCTAGTTATCTGAGAAGATCTAGTTTCAAAAGAAAGCTGTTTATTAGTCTTGTCCCAAGCGGCTACTCCATAAGGAGACAAGTTTGCGGTAGAGTTACCAGAACCTATGAATAGCTTCGAGTCGCCACCAAGAGAACCAACAACTAAAGCTGTATCATCATCAGAAGATGTTTGCTTTCCGATGTCATCGCCAACAACAAGATTTTCTTTTGGATAAGAAGAACCAAAAGAAGCGTTTCCACCACTAGCTACAACAAACACATTTTCAGAGAAGTTTACTACACCATCTCGATTACTATCAAAACCAACAAAAAATCTACCAACACCACTAGCGTTTGTATCAATACCTAAACCAAAACTAGACAATAGATTATCCTGCGTTTTAGCCTCAGCACCTTTATATTTAGAAACAATAATATCCGCACTGTTGCTAGAAGCGTGTTCTAAGTCCAGACGGAGAGCGTGGCCAGATGCCCTAATGTGCATAGGCTCTAAAGGTGCATCAATTCCAAGTCCAGTATTTCCATCTTTATCAACAACTATTCTTTTTTGGAAATACCTTGTTCGAGTGTCAAAGTGGCCAATACCAATACTTATTCCACTAGTAGAAGCCAGATTATTTGGCGTATTATGCGTAAATATCGCTACGCCAGAAGAAGGATGCGCTCTATCTATTCTTAATGGAGGATTAACACCGCTAGCATAAACGTGTAATTGTCCTTCAGGCTTAATAGATAGTCTTTTTTGTCTTCCAACACCAGCAAGAGAAATACCAGAGCTAGAAGTATAAAAGTCAATTCCACCATCTTCTTTATAAGTCGTGTCGTTACCAGAAACAAACTCTATACTAGATACTACTTCATCATCCCAATGAGAATTGATTTTATTTAACGAGGTGTTTGCAAGGGTAACACCACTGTCTTTTATATCTAAAGCATATCTAAAATAAGCATCGGTTCCACTAGCAACAATAGGCTCAATAGAATCCACGATGTGAAGCATTGAGTTTCTGATAGTTTTTGCTGTTATCGAACCTCTGTCATTGTCAGCTAGATCTGTTTCTATCTTAGTTCTTAGATCTGACTTTTTATATTCTGCCATTATTCAAACCATCCTGATCTTTGTGATAAGTGAGTTCTTGCAACAGCGTCACTACCCGGAGAATAAGGACCAAGAATAGCCTGACCAACAACTCCATTGAGCTTATACTGCATTTTTGCTTCTTCGTATTTTTTATTAGTGTCATCAAATAGTATTTTCAGACCAGTGACTATGCCTCTGAGATCAAGAGCTGAAGGCCCATCTCTTAAAGAAATAGCATTGAGAGAGTGTGTTTTTAATTCACTTCCTAATAACATCTGAGCTGTCTTCAAACAAACTATATTAATGAAAGAGTCATCTTTATTAGTTGAATCTGTTGGGTCTGGAGAAAGACTAAGTGAATCTACTTCAATAGCATAAGTATTTTCAAAGTCTACTTCTAATGCTGCCAACTGTGCAGAAACTAAAACAGATTCTTCTATTCTGGAATCTGTAAAAGTATAACTGCTGGAATCTAAATCATTAACTAGATGACGAACGATTAACGCCATTTCATTTTGCCAAGCCATGTTCGTCTCCTATAGGTTTCTATGAACTTTAAATGTGTGTATATCCGTATAAAAAGTTCCATCTGATATCACTACCTTACCTTGGAGTTTATAACTACCTGCTTCGTCTAAATCGTCTGAGCTTATGTTGTATTTCATTTTTCCGTCTGTTCCATCAGTACTAAAAGCTGTAGCTTTGGTTAATTTAGTTCCAGAAGGTTTTTTTATTATTAATTCTTTTGTTGTTGCGCTAGATATATCAACAGCACTAGAACCGTCTGTGACAGTAACTAGAAACTGAGTTCCAACGTCATTTACGTGAATTTCATTAGCTGCCATTTTTATCTTTCTCTAACAAGTGTTTTTTCTACTATCTTGTCTATGTAGGAGGTTGTATTCTTGCTTTTGTCTATATAAAGAGACATTGCTAACTCTTTATCAATGTAAGAGGTTATAGGAACTTGCCTGTCTATATAGAGTGTAAAGCTTCTAGTTTTATCTATATAACCTATGATATTAAAAATATCTGGGTTTTCAGTCTCGGACGACATTACAGGTGTAATTGTCGCATTTGGTAATAAACTAGCAGCTCCCCCATGTAATAATACACTATTTCCAGTCAAAGATGCCGTACTTTGGAATCTGCATACTTCGGTTATAAAAGTAGCTTTTGCGTGCAGAGATGCTTGATTGAAAGTGTTATTTTCTGCGTGTGCATTTATTGTTGCTTTGGCTTCTAAATGGTTCTGTGCTATAAATGGTTTTCCTACCAAGCTTGAGCCAGATGTCAAACCTTTAGTGAAAGCTTGAGTAAAAGCACCAACAGTGCTAATTTGAGCCTGTCCTAATTTAGTTACTTCTCCAACCTGAGAAGAAGTAGCTGAGGAAGATAGGCTGGAACTAAAGTGTATCTGTAATGAACCTTTACTTTGGTTGCTAGCACTCGACGCAAGAGTAGAAGATTGCGAAAATGTTCCTACTACTGTTCCACTAGTAGTAGAAGAAGAGGTAATAGAACTTTTACCTCCTATTACGTTTATGCCAACGTTAAGAGTAGAACCAGAAGAAGATATAGAGGAAACACCACCTATCTCAATATGGCCAACAGCAGAAACTACTGACGGACCAGAATGCAAAGAAACAGCCTTGAGTGTTAATGATGGAGCTACTGATAAGCTACCAGAAGCAGATAAACTACTAAATGCAGCAACTTCAGCAACGGAGCTGGCACTTACAGATGCGGTATTAGCAAGAGTAGAGCTTCCTAACTTACTGATGAATGCTCCTGCGGTCAAGGCAGCAGAGCTACTCAAGGAAGAGACTCCAGCCTTAGTTACTATAGCTGAAGAGGAGACAGAACAGTTGCCAGATAGAGAAGATACGCAAGAACCTTCTAAAAAAGCGTCTGAAGAAACAGAGGCAGAACTACTTGTAGAAGAAACTCCTCCTATCTCAACAAAACCAGTAGAAGGAGCAGAACCTGTGCTAGTCACTAAACTAGCGGCTGCTATTTGAAGATGTCCAACTTCTGTGGTGGAAGCAGAAGCGGAAAGTGTAGATTTGCCAGATATCTGCACTACGGCAGAGCCAGAGACAGAACCAGTTGCGCTTAGGGCGGAAGATCCAAGATGTGTGTCTGCACTTACCTCTGGTATTGTTGAGAGAGGTAACTCACTTATGGCACCAAAACCAAGCATAACACCACCTTATTTACAACGTTTAATTAATCCGACAACCCTTCCATATAATATATATACACTAAATACTAGCTAGCTTTTATCCTTTTAATTATCTTTGTGGTAGAAATATCTTCTGTATAAGGAACAAATAATATTTCAGCTGATATTCTCTCTAAAAATTTTTGGTCGATACACAATTGGCTAAGATAGTCTCTTTCTTGCCAGTCAGTTCCCATAACAATGTAATCTGGATTGTTTTCCTCAATGAAGAATGGTTGATTTTCATAAATATCCATAATAAATCCATAGTCTACATACTTGCATGAATTTACTACAGCCAGTCTTTCGTATTGATTCATCACTGGTTTTCTTTTGTATGATTCAGCAAATTCGTCGCTATTTACTGCGACTATTACTTGTGAAGTTTCTCCTTTAAGATAATATTTCAAACTCTTAAATACATTGACATGTCCATAATGAAATAGATCAAAAGTTCCGCCTATATATATTTTTTTACTCATAAACCTAACACAATACCCTCTGCCGAATCATGGTTCATTTTTTCTCTTTTTATATACTCTTGCTGTAAAGCTTCAAAAGTTTGCTCTAATTCCAAATGGTAATCTCTATAGGACAATAAACTAAGTTTGTTTAAATAGCCTTTACTATGAGCAAAAAATGAATTGTTCAAACACATGCTATACAAAGTTTGTTCTGGCATAAAAAAAGTAGCATCTTCATTTTTGCATCTAACTCGGTCATACGTTATTATTCTGTTAATTTGAGATTGAAAATACTTAGAAAAATCTGCAAATTTATTTTTACTGCAAGCAAATATCTTATCTCCAATCCAAGTTGTATTTCTCGCAAAGCCACATTCACCCATAGCCGTAAGCCATGAAACAAATAAATAATCCCTGTGAAATTTTTTGGCCCTTAAGCTCCTATGTTCAGCATGCTTAATTAAATTCACCATGTCGTGAAACATTTTAGTTCGCCATGGTTTGTCTCTTAATTCAATATAGTTGTCAAATCTGTACCTTACTACTAAGTCATAGTCTTGTTCGTATTTAGATATAATATTTGCTGTTCTAGAAATTGAATAAACTTGAGCTAAGTGAAATGGTGATGAAAGAAATTTATCAGTATCATTAGACTCTAAAATTTTAATCATCCATTTTGTTAACCTAGACTTAGAAGTTTTTCTAAGCAAATTATCCCTAATAAACTTAGTGGTATTGATAAGGTCTATATTTAGTAGCTGGTTTTCTACTGTGATGTGTTTAGGTTTGTATATTTTTATTAGAGATTTTTTTAATGTCTCTTCTTTTAATAACTTACCAGTTTTTGAATTGTTGTGTTTAGACTCTGTTCTTTTTGGATACCAATGGTTAGACCAACAGTGTATAAAAAAATCAACCTGAGCATTATCTATATTAAAAAACTCAAGAGTATTTTGATAACATTGCTCAAAGTTTCTTGGCATTCCAGACAGAGAAACGGCTATTCGTATATCATTCATGTTTTAGTCTACTGTCGAAATAGTTAAATGAATTAAAATAATCAAACCATTGTTTTTTATATTTGGGAGATCCACTTATTCTTGGTCTGCCTGTCTTTTCTTCCCAATCTTCCAAACTCTTGGTGAAGTAATGGTTTATTACAATATCTTTTGTAGTTCTTCTGCATTTATACCTAGCAAAAATTTTGCCGTCTTCATACACGGTAGGCTTGCTAAATTTGAAATCGTGAGCATTTTTTATTGACTGCAAGCATTCATTCCTAAATATAGGCTTTGTCATTTTAAGTAAGTCTGAAGGATGTTGATGTAGAGGATAAATATTATCAATTTTTATATCATCTGGGTTTCTTAGCGTGTAGCTATCTACTACTAAACCGTTAGGGGATGTAGTATGACCAGAGCTTCCAAATATGTTCTGACAAATAGAAATTGCTCCAACATCAGAAAACCTTTTCAAAGACAAAAATTCTTTTAGTGTATGATTTGGCAATAATAGAAACTCATCGACATCTAGAAGGATTAGCCATTCTGTAGTACATATTCTAGAGATTTTATAGTATATCGAATTTTGAAAACACTGCCCTGAACAATCTTTATCTTTATGCGTTATCATCTTTACATTAAACGGTAGGTCTAATATCTTTTTATGAGTATCATCAGTACATCTGTCTAAATTAATGATAAACCTGTCAACTCCTAAAAGGTGATAATGTGTAAGCCACTCTTTTATGTACTTAGCTTCGTTTTTTACTGTTCCTCCTAGTGTTATCATTTATATGTTATAGGCACGCTTGTTTCTTTTTGCCTATCCTTTATTATTTTGTTCATTTTCTCTACTGTATCTTGACTTAAGTAATCTACAAATCCGCCAATTTTTCCTCTCCGAACTTTAAAAGACTCCTTATGATTTGAGTTGGCTTTTCTTAACTCGCCCTTGTCGTTTCCCTCAAGTTCTATATTTCTCATATTATCAAAATTATTTAGTAGGATGCAATCACTGACTTTATCCCGATCACAGTCTATTGGCAGGTAATCAATAAGTTTTTGAATGTCACCGCTATACAAATCCTCGTATCTTATCAAGAGGTCGTAACAAGAGTCGTGCTTAATATGAAAATCATCAATGACTTCATTTAAATACCTTAAGCAGAACTCATCAATTGTCATACCTTCTGGTATCTTCTGTAGGGTTCTTTTGGATATGTCTCTTCTGTATTTCAGATGAAAGTAATAGCTTACAAGCATATCTCTTACATCTCTGGTAAATACTATTTTCTTGTCGAACTTACCAAGCTTATTCGCTGGTATAGCTGGATGCGCAAAGAGGTATATAATATGTTTCTTGTTAATATATATCCTCTTAAAGTCCTTGTAGTCCATGTCTATTTTTTTGAACTGACCTTTTGTAACACAATCCAATACTCTTCCTAGAAATGTTGTGCCTGTTTTGAGTCTAGCTAATATCACGAAATTCATCAGATGATAGTCCTTTCGACAACATTAGTAATTCTCTGTTTATTTTTTTATCAAAATTTTCGTCAAACCTATTGTTAAGAGCTATGCTATTAAACGAACCGAATCCTCTAACTTCTATCTCTAATATCCAGCATTTACCATCTTTGTCAAAAATAATATCATAACCAAGAACTGATTGGTTTGGGACTTTATGTTTTATCAAGTTAAAAGAATCAAATACTAAAGGGTCAAAATCTTTTGGTGTATTAATTAAAGTGGTGGTTCTGCCATTTTTAAGACCATTGGTAAATAATCCTTCTGGGTCTTGCCTAGAAAACTTAGAATCGCATTTTTTGACCATGCATTTTTTATATAGATATGGTTTTTTATTGACTACTAAACACCAAACTCTGTAATCAACTTTATACCCATCGTCCAATTTAGGAGAAATTTCTTCTTGTATTATTACTGGAAAATTTCTAAGACTTCCTCTGTCTATAAGCAATTGTTCCCCTTTGCAAAAGGAAATAGTATTAGACCTTGAGCCTTCGGGTGTTTTTATAAAGTAGTATTTATCTTCTAATGGTGCTTCTTTGTAAGCGAGCAACGAAGTGCATACAAATGTTTTAGGATAGCCATAAAACCCGTTAAGTAACTTAGAAATTTCTACTTTATCCAATTGACTTATTCCTGACTTTTATGATTTTGCTTGGACACATATTACAAATTGATTCTGGCTTTGAGTTTGTTTGAAAAAAATTAGCCATATTTTCTAAACTGTCAGAATAATGAATAGGCTTGTATTTTAGGTATTCGTCAAATTTTGGTGATGTTTTACCTTCCTTTTTCATCAAGGGTAGGAAAGCAATAGCTGCACACTTGTGTATAT